>Ga0209980_10000788_pt1 | contig 17422 bp, 18 predicted proteins | sample CR02metaG_FD_183611 | JGI IMG/M metagenome (GOLD analysis project Ga0209980, IMG submission 183611) | Deep subsurface microbial communities from Mariana Trench to uncover new lineages of life (NeLLi) - CR02 metaG (SPAdes) (version 2) | ecosystem: Environmental > Aquatic > Marine > Ocean trench...
AGCGCGGCCAGAGACCAGAACCAGAACTCGGCCGCATCCCAGGCCTGGACCTGGGCTGTAATTTCAGTCAGCCCGGGCAGGTTCATGAAGCTATTCGAACAGCTCCTTCATATCGACGTCGGCGGTCTCTGCCTCGCTGTATTCGAGCAACTCGGCCCCCTTGAAACCGAACATGCCGGCGACGATGACGTCTGGAATCTGGGCGATGCGAACATTATTCAGGTTGACACCGTCGTTATAAAATTCCCGGCGGTCGGCGATCGATTCCTCGATCCCGGTGATCCGCTGGCGCAAGTGCTCGAAACCCTCGTCGGCTTTCAGTTCCGGATAATTCTCGACCACTGCGAACAGCTTGCCCAGACCCATGCGCAGGGCTCCTTCGGCGGCGCCGACCCCGGCGACGTCACCCTGCTCGCGGGCAGTCGCTACAGCCGCTCGCGCCTGCATGACCCGTTCCAGCGTTTCCTGCTCGAATTGCATGTACTGCTTGCAGGTTTCAACCAGTTTTGGCAATTCGTCGTGCCGTTGCTTGAGGAGTACGTCAATATTGGACCAGGCTTTTTTGACATTTTCCCTGAGCGATACCAGGTTGTTGTAGATTTTCGTGAAATACAACAACAGGACGAGAACAACTGCGAGAAAAATAACCAGACCGATCATTTTGATACTCCATCAGGAATCTCCAATCAGTATATCATTGTGCCTGACGCTTTTTTGTGGAGCAGTTCATGCCTTTGAAATTTGACTTGCTGGTCATCGGTGGCGGCAGCGGCGGCCTGGCGGCAGCCCAACGCGCGGCCGAGTATGGCGCCAGCGTTGCGGTTTTCGAGCCCAAACCGCTCGGCGGCACCTGCGTCAACGCCGGCTGTGTGCCAAAAAAAGTCATGTGGAGTACCGCGGCACTGGCGCATGGCCTTGCCGATGCGAGCGGCTACGGCTTTGACCTGGAGTCCTGGCGCCATGACTGGGGTGCGATAAAGACCCGGCGCGATGCCTATATTGCGCGGCTGAATTCCATATACGCCAAAAATATCGAGGCCAAGGGTGTCACCCATATTACCGAAAACGGAAGTTTCACCGGGCCCCACGCAATTACCGCGGGCGGGAAAACCTACCAGGGTAAACACATCGTCATTGCCACCGGCGGCTACCCGGCCCGACCCGAGATCCCCGGCGCCGAGCATGGAATTACTTCGGATGGATTTTTCGAACTCGACGAACGGCCTGCAAGGGTGGCGGTCGTCGGCGGCGGTTACGTGGCGGTTGAACTGGCGGGCATGTTTAACGCGCTTGGGTCGGAAGTCAGTATTTTTGTCCGCTACAATGGCGTGTTGCGTAACTTCGACGACATGATTCGGCAGGAACTTGGCGACGCCCTGGCGAAAGACGGCATAGCGTTGGTCACCGAGGCGATACCGTCGAAAGCAGGTATCGAGCCAGGCGGGCTTTTTCTGGAAACCAGCGATGGACGAGTGTTCAATGATTTCGATTGCCTGTTGTGGGCAGTCGGACGCAATCCGAATACCCGGCATCTGGGTCTGGACAAGGCGGGAGTCGATGTCGATGGCGAAGGTTTCGTGCTGGTTGACGATTTTCAAAACACCGGCGCCGAGCACATTTACGCCATTGGCGATGTCACCGGGCGGGTGAGTTTGACGCCGGTCGCAATTGCGGCCGGGCGCTTTCTCGCCGACCGCCTGTTCGATAACCAGCCCGACCGGCACCTGAATTACAGCAATATCGCGACGGTGGTGTTCAGCCATCCGCCGATCGGGACCGTGGGTCTGACCGAGGCCGAGGCACGGGCGGAATACGGGGATATCGTGCGGGTATATCACTCTGCTTTCATGCCGATGTATTACGCGGTTTTGCAGAGCAAGGGTCGTGCCGCGATGAAATTGATCACTGCCGGTAAGCATGAGAAAGTCGTCGGTGTTCACGTCATTGGCGATGGCGCCGACGAAATGATGCAGGGATTTTCTGTCGCCATCGGCATGGGCGCCACAAAAGACGATTTTGACAACACCGTCGCCATTCACCCGACCAGCGCGGAGGAATTGGTTACGATGCGCTAATGCGGGTCAGGGTCGTTTGAGCAGGGACTGGAGGACCGGGATGGTGTTCGGTTTCACGCCTCGCCACAGATAGAAGGATTCCGCAGCCTGTTCCACCAGCATGCCCCAGCCCATGGTGGCGCGCGCCCCGTTTAGTTCCGCCCAGCGCGTAAACGGCGTTTCTTGTCTGCCGTAATTCAGGTCATAACAAAGGGTGTGCTCGGTAAACAGGTCGGCCGATATTGGCGGCCGCTTGCCAAAAAGGCTCGCCGAGGTTCCGTTGACGATCAGATGAAATGTGCTGCCGCTCAATTCGTCCAGACCGGTCGCCTCGACAAAGCCGGATAGCCCGAGTTCATCGACCAGTTCGAGCGCTTTGTTCGGTGTACGGTTGGCAATCACGACCAGTTTCGGATTCTGCGCGATAACCGGCCCAAGCAAGCCCCTTACCGCGCCGCCTGCACCCAGGATCAGGATTCGGCAGTCTTCCAGTTTGAAATTAAGATTCTCGACCAGGTCGGTAACGAGACCGGCGCCATCGGTATTGTCCGCCAGGATTTCTCCATCCTCGCCCAGCACCAGGGTGTTGGCGGCGCGGGCGGATTCTGCACGGCGCGTATGGGTATCGGTAATTTCGAAAGCCGCGACCTTGTGTGGGACCGTAATATTGAGCCCCTTGCCGCCGTGGGTAGCGAATTTTCTGACCTCGGCGGCAAATTCCTCCGGCATGACATCCAGCAGTCGATAGGAAATATTCTGGTCCGTCTGTCTGGCAAAAACACCATGGATGAACGGGGACCTGCTGTGAGCCACCGGGTGCCCCATCACGCCATATTGGTCTGTCTCGCTATCGTGTTCCATTTGTTTTTTCTAAATACCGGATAATTACAATACAGCCTTCAGTATGTAGAAGAAAATAATCGCCAGAATCGCGCCAGCAGGAATCGTGATTACCCAGGATATGAATATCCGGTTCACGACCGCGAGATTGATCGCAGTAATACCGCGGGCCATGCCGACGCCAAGGACCGCGCCGACCAGTGTCTGGGTCGTCGATATGGGCATTCCGGTGCTGGAGGCCATGACAATAGTTGACGCAGCAGCCAGTTCGGCGGCGAAACCGCGGCTTGGCGTGAGATGGATTATCTTACTGCCGACGGTTGCGATGACGTGTCTTCCGAAAGTTGCCAGGCCTACAACGATTCCGATACCACCGAGAAACAAGACCGCCAATGGCAAGGGGGATTCCTGCCCTACGATGCCGGACTTGGCGATGCTGATAACGGCGGCAACCGGCCCGACCGCGTTTGCCACATCATTCGATCCATGGGCAAAAGCCATGCCGCAGGCCGTGACGATCATGAGGACACCGAATACTTTTTCGACCGTTGCAAAGTGGAACTCGCGATCCGCTTTCTCGTCGATCTCGATCCGGTTGATGAAAAACTTACCGATGAGCGCAATAAGGACGCCGAAAACGGTCGCCAACAGGTAGGCCTGCTGCGTACTCAGCGACAGGCCGGCGTGTTTCAGGCCTTTGAAAATCGTGACCAGCGTAATCGTGAAACCTGCCAGAAATATGTACACCGGGACATAGCGGCGCGCTCTTTCCAGCGGATTTTCCCGTCCAATAATCAGCCACTGAACACTGCTGTAAATCAGGTAGGCTGCAAAGCCCGCGATCATGGGCGTGACAATCCAGCTGACTACGATCTCGCCGATCTTGCCCCAATGAACTGCGTCTACGCCTATACCGACCACGGCGAATCCGACGATCGCTCCGACTATCGAATGGGTGGTGGAAACCGGCCAACCCATTCTCGACGCAATAAACAGCCAGCATCCGGCAGCCGCCAGGGACGCCAGCATGCCGTAAATCAATATTTCGGGGGAGTCCGATACGCTGGTCGCATCGATGATGCCTTTACGGATGGTCGACGTGACTTCGCCGCCGGCCAGCACAGCGCCGGCGAATTCAAAAACGGCGGCGACAAAAATTGCCTGCTTTATGGTCAGCGCCTTGGATCCGACCGACGTCGCCATGGCGTTCGCGACATCGTTCGCGCCGATTCCCCAGGCCATAAACAAACCGAAGATGGCCGCCAGGCCAATATAGATCTGCATATCTGCCATGATTAATGCGCCAGCAGCAATTCGAGACGCCGGCCCACGCGCTCGGCATAATCGGCGACTTCACCAGTCAGGTCGATAATCTTGTACAGGAACATCACATTGATCGGCGGCAGGCCGGACTCAAGTTCGAAAAGTTTTGCGCGCAGCTCGCTCTGCAACAGGTCGGACTCTGATTCGAGCCGGTCCAGTTCCGCGACCATTGACGCGACCAGCTTGGCTTCGGCGCCGCGAAAGCCGGTCTCAAACAACTCATCGAGTTCACGGACGCTTTTGCGCGCTTGTTTGGCGGCAGCGACGCTGCAGCGGACAAACTTTATGAAAGGTTCCGCTATAGGGTCGGGCAACTCCATTTTTCGCCCGACGACCAGCCCCGAAACATCCTTCGCACGATTGGCAACCCGGTCCTGAACCAGCAGCAATTCGAGCAAGTCTTCCCTGGGTACCGGCATAAACAGGCTTTTCGGCAGGCTGGCGCGAATCGCCTGTTTCATTTCATCGGCTTCGCTTTCGAGGTCCCGGATGCGCTGTCGACAATCCTCGACGGCAGCCCAGTCACTCTCGATCACTGCTTCGAACATCGGTATCAATTGTTTCGCGCAGCGGTAGGCAATATCCATATGCTGCTGCAAAGGCGCGACCGGAGACGAACCGAATATCCCCGACAGATAATTTGCCATCCTAGCCCCCCGGTTTTTGCATGTTTTGTTATTGGCCGAGCCAGCGTGCGGCCTGGCCGGCATAATACGTCAAAATGCCGTCCGCGCCAGCTCTTTTGAACGCCAGCAAGGCCTCCATAACCACCGATTCTTCATCCAGCCAGCCGGCCTGGGACACCGCCTTGAACATCGCGTACTCGCCGCTGACCTGGTAGACGAATGTGGGTACGCCAAATTCGTCCTTGACCCTGCGAACGATGTCCAGGTAGGGCATTCCGGGCTTGACCATAACCATGTCGGCGCCTTCTTCCAGGTCAAGCGCGATCTCACGCAGCGCTTCATCGCTGTTGGCCGGATCCATCTGGTAGGTGTATTTGTCGCCACCGGCGAGATTGCCCGCCGAACCCACGGCATCGCGGAAGGGGCCATAAAAAGACGATGCGTATTTTGCCGAATAGGCAAGAATCTTTGTCGTATGATGGCCTTCGGCTTCAAGCGCCTGCCGGATCGCGCCTATCCGCCCGTCCATCATGTCGGATGGCGATATTACGTCGGCCCCGGCCTCCACATGCGACAGGGCCTGGCGCACCAGGATTGCCACAGTCTCGTCGTTGACGACGTAACCGTAGTCATCGATAACGCCGTCTTGTCCGTGCGTGGTGTATGGATCGAGCGCCACATCGGTAATGACCCCGAGCTCCGGGAGAGCAACTTTCATAGCCTTGATACAACGCTGAACCAGGCCTCCTGGATTGTAGGCCTCCTTGCCGTCCAGGCTCTTGCCATCGTTTTCGACGACGGGAAACAGGACCACTGCCGGCACACCGAGATCAAACAGTTCCCGGCTTTTTTCGACTGCCAGATCGATACTGAGACGGTCTACGCCTGGCATCGAGAGTATCGGCTGCGACTGTTTATCCCCTTCGGTGACAAACAACGGACAAATCAGATCCGCTGAACTCAGTGAGCATTCGCGCATCAACCTGCGGCTGAAATCATCTCGCCGCATCCGTCGCATCCGCGTGCCGGGGAACCGGCCTCTTTTCGTACTGGCCATGCTGGATTCCTTACTCGTCTGGAGATAGGGTAGATTTTCGCCCGAAAAGCGCGGTCTGTCCAAAACATTGGTCAAAACCCCGGTAATAATCAATAAATGACTCCGGTCTGAATTTATGAAGCAGGAAAATACCGAGGAATCCAGACGCAGCAGATTTGAGAACATGACGCGAACCCACGAGGGGGACCTGTTCCGATTTGCTGTCTGGCTTTGCCGCGATCATTCAATCGCCCAGGACCTGGTCCAGGAGACCTTGCTGAGGGCATGGCGCTCTTTCGACAGCCTCCGCGACGAATCCGCGGCCCGCTACTGGCTGATAACCATTTTGCGGCGGGAAAACGCCAGGATGTACGAGCGAAAGCGGCATCCCACCCAGGATATCGATGATTTGACGCAGGCTGAACAAGGATTGCTCGCGAATACACCGGATACGGACCTGGCGGATCTGCGGGAGGCGATAGGTAGGCTCGAGCCCGATTATCGCGAACCCTTGGTGCTACAGGTTTTGATGGGGTTCAGCACGGAAGAGATCGCCGGGCTGATGGAAATCAAGCAAGGCGCGGTGCTGACGAGGCTGTACCGGGCACGCAAGATGCTGATGAAATTTTTTGAGGAATGACTCAACAGTTATGAATTGCCTGGAATTTCGCAAGCAGTTTGGCGCCGACCCAGCCTGCCAGGACCAGCGGACGCTGGCGCACCGGCAGGATTGTACGGCATGCGCCCGTTTTGCGGCTCGGGTTCAGGATTTTGACCGCCGGCTGGTCCTGGCGCTGCGTGTCCCGCTGACGGGCGGTCAAGGCGGCCCATACGAGGCGCCAGAGAATATGACGCCTGCTAAGGGCCGGGCGTGGATCGGACTTGCCGCGAGCCTGGTTCTCGGGCTGGGCGTGGGGCTGCTAACCTGGTGGAGCGCGCCGCATGGCGGTATTGCGCAGGATTTGCTGGCCCATATCCAGCATGAGCAAGTGTCCCTGGTGTCTACAGATGAACGGGTACCGTATCAACGGCTGGAGAGAGTACTTCGAAAGTCGAGGATGGCGATGCCTGATGGGTTGGCTGAGGTTTCCTATGCGCGTAGCTGCATTTTCCGGGGCCGGCTGGTACCCCACCTGGTGATCCAGGGAGAGAAAGGACCGGTCACGGTGATGATATTGCCCGACCTGGAAGTCGCCGGGCCAACTAGTTTCTCGGAGCAAGGGTTTTTCGGGACCATTCTGCCCGCGGCCACAGGCAGTATTGCCATTATTGCCGGCGAAGAAAGCGACCTCGAAGAGGTGTCCGAGCCGATTGTTCGATCGCTGCGCTGGGATATTTAACCGTATCAGCTTGTAATTTTTTTGGCCGGGGCCCTGTCTAGTTTATTAAGCCCAACCGGGTGTTTGAGTCATGGAGGTATGGATCTGGTTTTTTGTGGTGCGGCACGCTTCCCGCTCAATAAGGGGCGCGAGGAATCCGCCACACCACGACGTGCACCAGCGGTCTGAGACCGCCCGGCTTCGATTAACCTCCACTTGTCGCAAAATTCAGACAGTGGCGGCATGTCGGTCAGGGGTCTATGCTATTTTTAAGCCGCTTTAAAACATATTCGAAGCGGATAATAAATGGCCGGAAAGGCCGATAATTCCCTATGGGATACTAAGGAGACCTGCATCATGTCTGAATTAAAGAAACCTCTGGCTATAGCCGTTGGCGTCGCGCTGGCGTCTTCGTTCGCTTTCGCCAGCACCGCGAGTGCTGACAGCAGCCCGTTCATGACGAGCGCATTGAGTGCCGGCTACATGGTTGCCGATATCGGCGAAGGTAAAGGCAAAGAAGGTAAGTGTGGCGAAGGCAAGTGTGGCGAAGATAAGGGCGACGAAGGAAGCTGCGGCGAAGACAAAGGCGGCGAAGGTAGCTGCGGTGAAGATAAAGGCGGCGAAGGTAGCTGCGGTGAAGATAAAGGTGATGAAGGCAAGTGTGGCGAGGACAAGTAAGACGAACTGCGTTGAAGAACTCGTAACACCAACCCCGAATTCATCTGGATTCACCAAGGCCCGCGAAAGCGGGCCTTTTTCGTGTTTTTCTGCACAAAAATATCTGGCGCAGACCCGCTTACGCAGATTACTCTTGTCTTGGGCCAGCCATTTATCGGCAGTTTTCGAGAGCGATTTTTATGCCAGGGGAAAAGAAACAGGACACCCGGTGCAAGTGGGCGCAAAAGGATATTTTTCACGCCTACCACGATCGGGAATGGGGCGTGCCGGTACACGATGACCGGCTGCATTTCGAATTTCTGGTGCTGGAGGGTGCGCAGGCGGGGTTGAGCTGGGAGACCATATTGAAAAAGCGCGATGGTTACCGCGCGGCATTCGACAACTTCGACCCGAACAAGGTTGCCCGCTACGAGGAAGCAAAAATCGAGAAACTCCTGGCCGACCCGGCGATAGTCAGAAACCGGCTCAAGGTCAGATCGGCGGTAAGCAATGCAAAGGTATTCCTTGCCGTACAAAAAGAGTTTGCCAGCTTCGACCGCTACATCTGGGATTTCGTTGGCGGCAAACCGATACAAAATCGCTGGAAAACCGTGGAGCAGCTGCCGGTGACATCCGCGCAATCGGATTCGTTGTCGAAAGACCTCAAGAAGAGAGGGTTCAAGTTTGTCGGCAGCACGATCATTTATGCACATATGCAGGCCATCGGGATGGTGAACGATCATGAAACGGGTTGTTTTCGTTATCAGGAATGCAAGGCTCTGGCTATTTAGCGCACTGTTGATTTTCTGCCTGCCTTCGGTGGCGGGGACAGAGGAATCCGAATCGCTGGTGGTCCAGGCCGTGGCCGCGGCACGGACCCACAGCAAAGCTAACCAGGCCGGAATCATCCGCGAGTTTGCGGAGCTGCTCGCTTTGCGGAACGTGGCGTCGAACCACGGCGATATGCGTCGCAATGCCGAGTTCATCCTGGGTATGCTGCGGCGGCGCGGCGTCGAGTCACGTTTGCTGGAAGCGCCGGGCAGCCCCCCGGTTGTTTTTGGCGAATTGAACCGGGGTGCCGCGTACACCGTACTGATTTACGCCCACTACGACGGCCAGCCGGTACAACGCGAGCTATGGGCGTCCGATCCATGGCAACCGGTGCTGCGGGCGGGAAGGCTCGAAGATCATGCGGCAACAGTCGATCTCGCTTCCTTGCCGGTTGAAATCCCCGGCGAATGGCGCCTGTACGCGCGCTCGGCGGGTGACGACAAAGCGCCGATCATAGGCGTGCTGAGCGCAATCGATGCGCTGGCGGCGGCGGATATTCCAGTCTCGGTCAATCTCAAATTCTTTTTCGATGGCGAGGAAGAAGCCGGCTCGCCTCATCTTGCGGACATGATTCGGCGGCACGCAAAGCTGTTGCAGGCCGATTTCTGGTTGTTCTGCGATGGGCCGGTGCACCAGAGCCGCCGGCAACTGGTCAGTTTCGGCGTGCGCGGCATAACCGCGGCAGACGTTACCGTCTACGGGCCTACGAGCCAATTGCACAGCGGGCACTACGGGAACTGGGCGCCGAACCCGATCATGATGCTGGTGCATCTGCTGGCGAGCATGCGTGCCCCGGATGGAGTGATCCTGGTGGACGGATTTGCCGATGCGGTAGCTGAACCTGGCGCAGAAGCTTTGGCCGCGATCGCGGCGGCTCCACCGGTCGACGGGCTATTGCGAAAAGATCTGGCCCTGGGATGGACGGAGGGTAACGGTCAGCGTCTCGAGAGACTGATCATGAATCCGGCGATCAATGTCCGGGGAATCCGGGCAGGCGGCGTGGGCGAGACAGCACGCAACGCGATCGTGGATCAGGCCACGGTATCGCTGGGATTCCGCCTGGTCCCGGATCTCACGCCCGAAAAAGTGCAGGCGCTGGTCGATGCCCATATCCGGAAACAAGGCTATACGATCGTGCGGGAACCACCGGATTCGCAGACCTTGGGACGGCATGAAAAGGTCGCGCTGGTCGAGTGGCGGGAATACGGCTACCCGGCGGTCTGGATGGACATGAATGATCATCGTGCGCGGGCCATGAGCCGGATTCTGCTGCAGGCACGGGACGGCGAACTGGTCAGAATGCCGACGATGGGCGGTAGCCTGCCGTTGCACGTGATCAGGCAAGGGCTTGACGTACCCATCGTGATGCTCCCCATGGCGAACCATGACAATAACCAGCACAGCCCGAACGAAAACCTGCGCATACAGAATCTATGGGATGCTATTGAGGTTTATGCGGCGGTGCTGGCGGGTCTCGATGCGGAACTCGGAAGGTAAGGATCGATAAACAGAATATTCCCGTTACCGTGCCCGCCATGACAGCGTGCTAAAATTCCGGCATGCCGATAATAAAAAGAATAGGATCGTGTTTGCCGGCCGGTCTGGCCGAAAAGCCGTCAGCATTCGGTCATGGACCGGGTGAGGCCGGGTGATCACCCAGTTTTTTCTTTTTATCGCTGGCCTGGCGTTGTTGTTGCTCGGTGCGGATTGTCTCGTGCGGGGCGCGACGTCGATCGGCCTGCGGCTCGGGATTACACCGTTGGTGGCTGGCCTGACCATCGTCGCTTTTGGCACCAGCAGCCCGGAGCTTGCTGTCGGCGTCGATTCTGCGTATCGGGGTCTTGGCGACATGGCGATCGGCAGCGCGGTCGGTTCCAACATCTGCAATATCGCCCTGGTACTGGGCGCGGCCGCACTGGTTCGGCCGATCAACATCCGATCCCAGTTAGTGCGACTGGATATCCCGGTAATGATCTTTTGTAGTTTGCTGTTGATTCTCGTATTGATGGACGGTGTGATTTCGGCATTTGACGGCGTCGTCCTGGTTGGCGGAATCGCCGCATATATTTTCTTTTCGATCTATTTGGCGCGCGGCGAGCAGAAAAAAATCCAGGATGAATTTGGCGAAGTCGTGCGGGATAACCTGCTGGCCTGGTGGAAAGAAATCCTGCTCGTGGTCCTTGGTATGGGGATGCTGATTTTCGGAGGCTCGATGCTGGTCGACACCGCGGTCGACCTGGCTAGGGGCTTCAGGATTGAGCCGGCGCTGATTGCTCTTACAGTGATCGCCATTGGAACCAGCCTGCCGGAACTCGCTACCGCGATGCTGGCGTCATACCGCCGGCAAGGCGATATAGCGATTGGCAACGCGGTTGGCTCCAACATATTCAATATACTTGCCATCGTCGGTATCAGCGCGCTGGTGGGGCCTTTGCGCATGGGTGCAATCAGATGGCCGGACCTCGCGGTCATGCTGGCGGTTTCTTTGGTCCTGATCCCGCTCGTTATTTCCAGGCGCCAACTCGAGCGATCGGAAGGTGTGTTCCTGCTGGTGATCTATTTCCTCTATATGCTGGTGACGGTACAGAAGTCGGGTTTCTGACGGATCGGATGGAACAATGGATGCGAGGGAGAGATAGCAACTTTCAGGCAAGTCGAATGTCAATATGCAAGCGAGCAACGAAAATCCGATATGAATAGGGCCCAAACAAAAAAACGCGTCACCAATTACAGCGCAACGATTTTCTTTTGCCTCATTCTGGTTTCGCCTGGCCTGGCATTTTCCGATGTTGCTGGAGGCTGGGTCGCGTTCAATGAAATGGACTACGACAAGGCGATTTCGGAGATCGACAAACTGGCAAGCGCCGGCGATCCCGATGCATCTTACCTGCTTGGCCTGCTGCATGACCCGGCGTTCCACCGCCTTCCATCAGGCAAGTTTTACCAATCGTCGTACGTCGATGTCGCCAAGGCGGTTACACTTTACCGCCGGGCGGCCGATGCTGGCGATGGCCGTGCGATGCATAATCTGGCCGAACTCTACATCATGCTCGTCGATGAACGCTGGGCAAGGTACAAACCGAACGATATCGGCAACCTGACCAGCGCAGCCTTGTCATTGCGGCGCAGGTCGACACCGCTGTTGCGGGTATTGGCCGACCAGGGGGATGCTGTCGCGGCTTATAAGCTTGCGGAAGCGAGGCGCGACGAACCGTTCTTCTTCGTTGCGATGGACAATGCGCGCGTCATGCTCGAGCTTGCCGCCTGGCAAGACGACCCGGCGAGCCAGTTGTATCTCGGCAGAACCTTCCTGTTACCGCGCGGAATGGCCACTCGTAGCGGCTATACACTGGACCCACCGGAAGCCTTTGCCTGGTTTACGGTCTCGGCGAAAAGAGGAAATATGCACGCACGGGTCTACCAGATGGAGGCGGCGGAGATGATGCCGATTCGCGATCATGGCCGCGCCGAAGAACTGGCCCGGGCTTTACTGAAAACGCTGGCCGGAAAGGCCGCCGGGAATCGCGACTAAGACGGGCGGTGCGCTGTCATGTCACGAGCGCATGGCTCAGCTTTCGTATCCCTGGATCTCTTCCTCGCTGTAAGCCACACCCAGTCCCAGCGCTATCCGGTTGACGAAATTGAAATAGGCGGTGACCAGCGTGATATCCAGGATATCGCGATCCGACAGGCCGAGATCGCGAAGTTTCTGCACATCGTCAGCGCTAACCCGGTGCGGGTCCGTCGTGAGTTTCCCGGCATGTTGCAAAATACCGGCAAGCCGCCCGTCCAGCGTGTCCAATGCGTCCGCGCCGCGGATAATCGACAAAACCCGTTCGTCCTTTTCGTAGCGGGCGAGTGGTTCGTAGTGGTGATTTACACAGTAAGCGCATTCGTTATTGGCCGAAACGACCACCGCAATAGCTTCACGCTCCTTTCGACTCAGACCCGACCGGGCAAACATCAGCTGCATGTACAAATCGACATGGATTTTCAGTGCGTCCGGGTTGAGGCTTTGCACTTTCAGGATGTTCGCCAGTTTGCCACGGCTTTTTAGCAACTCGTCATAAACCACGCGCAGCTCGCCATCGGCATCCTGCTCTTCAATCTCGTTTATCCAGGCCACAACTGGTCTCCGTTGGCAATTAGCCGCTTGCCGCTAGTTGGTGAACAGATCAAAAATATTTCCCAACATGCTGCTATCGGCCTTATAAAGATCGGTGTATTTACAGTTATCGCAGGTGACAGTGGTGAATCGTGCACCCTGCACATCAAAAATCTTGCTCCAGAAGCCTCCGGCCGCTCGAATCTCGCCGGTGGAATAACTGCTGCGGCTGCATTTCGGGCAACGGTAGTTGGTCGCCATCGGGGCATGTCTCGCCATTTCAAACTCCTCTGGGGAAAGGACTTGTCGCCGTGCGTGGTCCCTTCAGTTGCGCGCAAAGATTTTATCGTAGTCGCGAAAACTTTTGAATTCCAGGGCGTTGCCTGCCGGGTCGCGAACGAAGAAGGTACCTTGTTCGCCGGCTTGACCCTGGAATCGAATCCGTGGCTCTATCAGGAAAGAAAGCCCGGAGCGGCGAATGCGCTCCGCCAATTCCTCCCATTCCGGCCACGGCAAGATCAGGCCGAAGTGGGGTACCGGTACGCGGTCGCCGTCGACCGGGTTGCTCGCTTCGGCCTTCATCGATTTCGCCAGGTGAGTGGTGATCTGATGGCCGTGCAGGTTGAAATCCATCCACCGGGTATCGGTGCGCCCGAGGGAGCAACCCAGGACGCCCGCGTAAAAGGATTCGGCCTGTTTTAAATCGTCGACGGTAAAGGCCAGGTGGAAAGGAGTCAGCTCAGCCATCTGCAGACTCTCCGAGCCAGTCGCGTGGCCTCAGGTAATTCTCATACAAATCGAGTTCGGCGCTGCCCGGATCCGGTTTCCAGTCATAGGCCCAGCGCACCAGCGGCGGTAACGACATCAGGATGGATTCGGTGCGGCCGCCGGACTGCAAGCCAAACAAAGTGCCGCGGTCATAAACCAGGTTGAATTCCACGTAACGGCCCCGGCGGTAGAGCTGGAATTGGCGCTCACGTTCACCGTACTCATGATTTTTTCGTCGTTCGACAATCGGCGCATAGGCCTGAAGATAGCCGTCGCCGACACTGCGCAGAAAAGCGAAACTCGTGTCGAAATCCCATTCGTTCAAATCGTCGAAAAACAAGCCACCCGCGCCGCGCGTCTCGTCGCGGTGCGGCAGATAAAAATACTCGTCGCACCATTTCTTGAAGCGCGGATATACCTCTTCGCCAAACGGGTCGCAAGCGGCTTTGGCCTGCCGGTGCCATCGAACAACATCTTCATGGTCTGGATAATACGGGGTCAGATCGAATCCGCCGCCAAACCACCAGACGATTTTTCCATCCGGTTGCGCAGCCTGGAAGTAGCGGACATTGGCATGGCTGGTGGGCACATAAGGGTTCTTCGGGTGTATAACAAGGGAGACGCCGGTGGCCTGGAAACTGGCGCCTGCCAGCTCCGGCCGTTGCGCAGTCGCCGATTTCGGGAGGCCATCGCCGGTGACATGAGAAAAATTGACGCCGGCTTGCTCGAACACCTTGCCATTTTGCATGACGCGGGTCACGCCGCCACCGCCATGCCCGTCTCTCTCCCAACGATCCTCGGCAAAATGCGATTCGCCATCCAGCTTCTCCAGCCCGGCACAGATATCGTCCTGCAAGGATCTCAGGTAGTCGATTACTCTGTCGATGTCGCTTTTCATTTTTTTGGCCCCGCGCGCAGCAATTTTCCGGTATCAGCATCGCGCAATTCCGTTGGTCCGCCAAGTCCGCCGGTCTCGCCCGGCGTGATCATGTCAACCAGGCCGCCGAACATTCGCTGCACCGCCAGCCGGCTCGATGCCGGTGGCCGACCGGAAATATTGGCGCTGGTGGATACCAGGGCTGAATCAGCCGCCTCGCAAAGGGCCCGAACTATCGGGTGCCGGCTGATGCGGACGGCGATGGTATCGCGGTCGCCGGTGATCCACCGAGGCGCCTCCGCACTGGCGGCAACGACCCAGGTCACCGGCGATTTGTCCCGCGCAAGAAGCCGGGCCAGGGGCTTGTCGCCAAGCTGGCCGATATATGGCAGAAGTTGATCGATGGACGAGGCCACGAGGATGAAACCGAGGTTTGAATTCCGGTTCTTCATCTCCAGTATGCGCTGGACGGCGGCGGCGTTTCCCGGCAGGCAACCGAGGCCGAAGACGCCTTCGGTCGGGTAGGCAATCACTCCGCCTGCTGCAAGCACCCCGGTCGCCCGGCGCAAGGTGTGCCGGCTAATCATCGCCCTGGTCTGTGGCCGTTTTCTTTTTGACCGCTTTTGGTTTCGCGGCCTTCTTTTTCTTCTTCTTCTTTTTCTTCTTCTTCTTTTTGGGTTTCTTTTTCGCCGGGGGCTTTTCCTCGCCGGTTTTCTTGGCCGCGCCTTTCTTGCGCGCGCCCCTGGCTGGCGCTTCGGCCAGCAGAGCCTGACATTCTTCCAGCGTCAGTGCCTTAGGGTCCCGGTCTTTGGGGACCCGCGCATTTTTGGTTTTGTCGGTGATATACGGACCCCACCGGCCGTTCAGAATCTGGATTCCATGATCCGGAAAATCCTGGATCAGCCTGTTGGCATCGTATTCTTTCTTGTCCCGAACCAGTTCCAGTGCACGCTCGTGTTCGATCGTATAAGGGTCGTCGTCCTTCTTGAGGGAGACGAATTTGCCGCCATAACGAACATAGGGACCGAAGCGGCCGATACTGACCGACATGGGTTCCCCCTCCGGTGTTTCACCGAGGTCGCGCGGTAACTTGAAAAGCTCCAGCGCATCTTCCAGGCCAATGGTGTCAAGGCTTTGTTCTTTGCGAAGACCGGCGAACTTCGGTTTATCTTCTTCCTCGCGCGTACCGATTTGCGCGAACGGCCCGTACCTGCCCATGCGAACGCTGACCTCGCGACCGCTTTTCGGGTCGGTCCCGAGTACCCGTTTTTTCAACGCATCGGCCCGGCTTACCGATTCCTCTTTTTCGGCGACCCGCTTCTTGAACGGAGCCCAGAAACTCTCCAGCAACGGCACCCACTGTTTCTCGCCCCGGGAAATAGCATCGAGATCATCTTCCATGTTGGCGGTGAAGTCATAGTCGACGTACTGCTCGAAATGGGCCGTCAAGAAGTCGCTGACGATTTTCCCGATATCGGTCGGGAAAAACCGGCGGCGATCGATTTCCACATACTCTCGGCGTTGCAGCGTGGAGATAATGCTGGCGTAAGTCGAAGGACGGCCGATGCCATATTCTTCCAATTCCTTGACCAGGCTGGCCTCGCTATAGCGTGGCTTTGGCTCCGTGAAATGCTGGTCGCGGGTTATCTCCAGCAATTTCACTGCATCGCCTTCGGCCAGCGGCGGCAACAACCGGTCTTGTTCATCCACGGAGTCTTCCCGGCCTTCATGGTAGACCGCCAAAAAACCCGGCTGCACCAGCACCGAGCCATTGGCCCTGAAGCGGCCGACCGGGCCGGCGCTGTTTCCCGCTACCAGGTCGACGGCCAGCGTGTCGTAAACCGCGTGCACCATCTGACATGCCAACGTGCGCTGCCAGATGAGGCGATAAAGTCTTAGCTGATCATCCTCGACTTTTCCCGCAAGGTGTTCCGGCACAACCTCCGGGTTGGCCGGCCGTATCGCTTCGTGCGCTTCCTGGGCATTTTTCGATTTGGTCTTGTACAGGCGTACCTGACCGGGCACCTGGTCCTTGCCATATTTCTCAGAAATGACCGTTCGCAACCCCTCGATCGCTTCGCTGGCGAGATTGACCGAGTCTGTACGCATATAGGTGATCAGGCCAACCTGCCCATCGCCTATATCCAGTCCCTCGTACAGCTTTTGTGCCGCGCGCATGGTCCGTTGCGCACCAAAACCGAGTTTTCGTGAGGCATCCTGCTGCAGCGTCGAGGTGGTGAAAGGCGGCGCCGGGTTTCGTTTGCGCTGTTTCCTGTCCACCTGGAGCACGCTGAGCCGCCCGTCGGCTGCAGCGGTCAACGCGGCCTCGACTGCGCCGGCCTGCTGCTGGCCGGTGATGCTGAACTGCTCAATTTTTTCACCGTTGTACTCGGTGAGCCTGGCAGTGAAATCCTGTTGCTCCTTGCTCAGCGATGCTGCGACAGTCCAGTATTCGCGCGGGTTGAACGCATCTATCTCTTTTTCGCGTTCGACGATTAATCTAAGCGCCGGACTTTGTACGCGACCGGCAGACAACTTCGGACGGATTTTTTTCCACAACAACGGCGACAGGTTAAAACCGACCAGGTGGTCCAGCGCCCGGCGGGCTTGCTGCGCGTTGATCAAGTTGAAATCCAGTTCGCGCGGGTTCTCGATCGCTTCGCGCACCGCGTTTTTTGTAATCTCGTGGAAAACGACGCGATAAACAGGCTTGTCGTTCAGCGCATTGCGTTCCTTGAGCAATTCATAAAGATGCCAGGAGATCGCTTCTCCCTCGCGATCGGGATCGGTCGCCAGGTAGAGCGCATCGGCTTTTTTCAACGCTTCGGCAATCGCATCGACGTGCTTCTTGTTCCGGTCGATGATCTGATAGGTCATGCTGAATCCTTCAGCTGGATCAACCGCACCGTTTTTCGATATTAAATCGCGAATATGGCCATAAGTGGCCAGCACCTTGAAGTCCTTGCCGAGGTACTTCTCGATGGTC
>Ga0209980_10000791_pt1 | contig 17355 bp, 16 predicted proteins | sample CR02metaG_FD_183611 | JGI IMG/M metagenome (GOLD analysis project Ga0209980, IMG submission 183611) | Deep subsurface microbial communities from Mariana Trench to uncover new lineages of life (NeLLi) - CR02 metaG (SPAdes) (version 2) | ecosystem: Environmental > Aquatic > Marine > Ocean trench...
TCCCAGTCCATGCGACCAATACTCATCGGATAGGTATGCACCTTCGCGGCTTCCCCGGCCTTCGGCTGCGGATAATAGTACATCCGGTACTCGGCGAGATTCAGTACCAGTCCGGATCGAACCCCGGGCGGCAATACGAATCGATTGGGCAACACGATTTCCGTACCTTCACCTGGCAGCCAAACGTTGATATCGGGGTTGGCTCGAACGATGTCCTGATAACCGAGGCCGTGGCGCCGAGCGATATCGACCAGTGTATCGTCATAGGTCGCGATAACTGTCGAGATAGCGCCCACAACATCCTGACCTTCAGGCGGCAGGTCATAAATCGCCGCATAGGCTGGTGCCAATGTGACGAATGACAGGGCGATGACTGGTAAGCGTTTTTTCACTGGCCTATTTCTTCTCTGTCGATGACTTCAGTTTCTGATTCGGCGGCAGCCAGCCATTCCTGCATCGCCTCACTTTCGAGCAGGCGGCACGGGTAAAAGCCGGCAGATTCCGGGAGGTTGATGCCATACGTTCTGAAGCGCAATACTACGGGCGCAAACATCGCGTCGGCAACAGAAAAGTCGCCAAATAACCAGCCGCCCTGGTCGCCGTATTCGCGATAGCACTCGGACCAGATTGCGATAATGCGGTCAATATCATCTCCCAGTTCGTCGGGCAAGGCCACCTTGCGACCCATAGCGCGACAATTCATCGGCATACGCTCTCTCAGTACCGGAAACCCGGCATGCATTTCTGCGCAGACCGCTCGCGCATGTGCCCGTGCTGCGCTATCAGCCGGCCACAGATTTTTTTCCGGCCATCGCTCAGCGACAGTCTCGGCAATCGCCATGGTGTCCCACACCGATACATCCTCGAGTTGCAGGACGGGTACGCGGCCTGCTGCCGAAAACGCAGCTATTTCGTTGGCTGAGGCAGGCATGTCGAGCGCGATTCGATGCTCGCTGAACTCAATTCCGGATTCCCTGAGCAGCAGCCATGCGCGCAGCGACCATGACGAATAGTTCTTATTACCGATAATGAGTCTGGTTTTCATATTTCGGACCTGTCCCGTAGGCACATGGTAAACCATCGTGCATTGACCGATATAGTGACTTCCCGGTAGCCTGATCATATGTCCATGAAAATCTCATTCGAACTGAGCGACCGCGACCTCGATTTTTTTCGCAAAGCACTGAAACAGTCTCGTGAGGCTGTGCGGCACGCGGAAGAATCCGAGATTATCGAGGCGATAAACGATGTTCTCGATAAAATCCGTCAGAATGAGCCTTTGCCTGACTTCGTCGGTAAACGAATTCCCGAGCTCGAATCGCTGATCAGCATGCTGACTGACGATGAATGGCAATTACCGGAATCCTATCGTGAGCGGCTGCTTGCAACATTTGTCTATTTTGCGGATCCCGAGGATATCCTGCCCGATGACATTCCAGTTATTGGTTATCTCGATGACGTCATCATCATTGAACTCGTGGTGCGTGAATTGCATCACGTACGGATCGCCTACGATGATTTTTGCCGGTTTCGCGACGACTTTGACAGTGGCAAAGGAAAGAATGTCGATGCGGTCATTCGCCGTGACCGAATTGATCGAAAGCGACAACAGCTGCATCAACGGATGCGACGTCGCTCAGCACGACAGAAGAAGAGCCAAATCTGGTAGCGCCGCGAGCGTGCTGCCGCGTCAGAGACGCATCAATACCGAACCCCAGGTAAAGCCGCCGCCGAAAGCCTCCATCAGAATCAACTGGCCGGGTTTGAGCCGACCGTCTCGAATTCCGACGTCGAGAGCCATCGGTACAGACGCCGCCGATGTATTGCCGTGATCTTGAACTGTCAGGATAACTTTTTCCATCGGCATACCGAGGCGCTTTGCCATTGCCTGAATGATACGAATGTTCGCCTGATGCGGCACCAGCCAGTCGAGCTCTTCTTTGGTGACGCCAGCATCCTCCAGCGTCTGCGCCGCGATACGTCCAAGCGTCTTCACAGCGACTTTGAATACCTCGTTACCGATCATCATGATCCCGGCAGCGTCAGTGCCCGCAGCGGCAAGATCGTTTGATGCGCCGACAGGGTAATACAATAGTTCTTTGTATTGTCCGTCGGCTCCCAGATGGCAGGAAATAATGCCCTGCTCCTCTGATGCCTTCAGCACAACAGCCCCCGCACCGTCGCCAAACAGCACGCAGGTATTACGATCGCTCCAGTCAACCAGTTTGGTAATGCACTCAGCGCCTATGACTAACGCGCACGTCGTCTCACCAGCTTTGATAAATTTATCCGCGGTGGTCAGTGCATAAATAAACCCTGTGCATGCCGCCTCAAGACTAAAGGCGGTGCAAGCCGGTATGCCGAGTGCGTGCTGAATAATTGTCGAGATGTTCGGAAAAATCAGGTCAGGCGTCGTAGTGCCCGTGATAACCATATCAATGTCGGTGACATCGATACCGGCATCCTCGATCGCGACCTTGGCCGCTTCGATACACATGTCGGACGTCGTTTGGTCTTCGGCGCACACGTGGCGGCGTTCCACACCGGTACGGGTCCGAATCCACTCGTCGGTCGTATCGACGATCTCTTCGAGATCGGCGTTCGTCATGATTCGTTCGGGGAGATATCGCCCCGTTCCGACGATGCGCGAATAGATCATGCGGCTTCCTCTTGCAGCAAAGTGCCGATCTGCTGTGGCAACTGATTCCTGACTTCAACAATCGCGGTGTCTATTGCATGCTGAAACGCAACGGCATCAGCGCTGCCATGGCTTTTGATTACAATACCATTTAGGCCTACCAGAGTCGCACCGTTGTAGCGTCGCGAATCCATTTCCACGGCGAGACTTTTCAGCACCCGACTCGCCAGCATCGCCTGTAACCTGGCAAAAACATTGCGCGTAAATGCGCGTTGCAGAAAGTACGTTACCAGACCGACAGCCCCCTCTATTGTCTTCAGAGCAACGTTACCCGTGAATCCGTCCGTCACGACAACGTCAGCCTTGCCCGAAAACAAGTCATTGCCTTCTATAAACCCGACGTAATTCAGCGAGCTCGCGTCCAGCATCGCTGCCGCCTCCCGAACCGTATCGTTGCCCTTGATATCTTCGGCGCCAATATTCAGTAATGCCACACGCGGTCGATCAATACGTGCGATGTCCGATGCCACAATAGAGCCCATCATCGCGTATTGAAAAAGCTGTTCGGCACTCGCCTGAGTATTCGCGCCAAGATCCAGCATGTGCAAAGAGCCCCCTTTGGCGGGGAGTTCAGTGATAAATGCCGGCCGGTCAATGCCGGGCAGCGTTTTGAGAACAAATTTGGCAGTCGCCATTAATGCACCGGTATTACCGGAACTGACACAGGCATCCGCAGCGCCATTTTTCACAAGATTGATAGCGACACGCATTGATGAGTCTTTTTTTCTGCGTAACGCCTCGGCCGGTGGTTCCGACATTTTTACAACTTCCGAGGCATGTACGATTTGCAATCTGGGATTGTCGCCGACGATGCGTGTGACGAGGTCTTCAAGTTCGGACTGGTCTCCGACTAAGCGCAGTTGAATGCTCGTGTACTTCTTAAGTGTTGCGGCTGCCGCGCGCACAACCACCTCAGCGCCGAGGTCGCCGCTCATTGCATCAAGGGAGAGGGTTGAGTGTGTTCCCACAAACAGTCAGGCCGGCATCGATCACCAGCCAGGCCAGGGAAATTTACTCTTCTTCTTCTTCGATTTCAGGTTGCTTAACAACCTGAACGCCACGGTAGAAACCGTCGGCCGTTACCCGGTGTCGCAGGTGGGTTTCACCGGATGTCGGATCGACGGACAATGCTGCACTCTTGAGCTTGTCGTGTGCACGACGTGCGCCCCGGGTTGAAGGCGTTCTGCGGCTTTTCTGAACTGCCATGATCTTCTCCAATTAGACCCGATTATTGGTCCGGATCTTTTTCATGTTGCTTCATCTGCGAGCCTAATGCCGCAAACGGTCGTTTCAATTCCGTAGCGTGTTCGTCATCTGCCGAAAACGCAATGCAATCTGCCATATTGTCGTGCCGCGTCGAAAACGGCATCGCCATGATCAACAGTTCTTCTACAATATCCTGCGGCCGCAGGGTTCGTTCCTCGAGCTCCCATACTTCGAACTCATCGAACTCTTTTGCCGTTTCCTGCCCGTTCAGAAGCAGCAGTCGCGGCTCGATGCACAACGTCAGTCGGAACGGCTGCAAACATCTCTGGCATACCGCATCCGTGTCGACAGTCGCTCTCCCTGCTACAGTCGGAATACTTTTCCGGGTATCGGCGAAACCGAATTGTAGTTCACCACGTACCACCCTTTCGCGCCAACCGGCTGGCATTTTATCGGCGCCGAGCGCAGCAAGATCCGTCTCGATAATCTTCGCCAGATCGGTGAAAGAACCAATTTTTTCATCTATTTCAATGACTTGTCCGACAGACGCTAATTCAGCGGCGGTACGGCGATCTCGCAACGGATTGCCCATGGCGCGCGCATAATAAGGACCTCAGTTGCCGCTGTCAAAGGCTCACGGGGCCCGCCCCAGGCGAAACTATCTGCCGTGCGCAGCAAACCGGGTAAACTTCCAGTCATCTCTCATAACAGTCTGATTTTTTTATGCAAAATCCGTCATCACCGGCGATCTTCCTGGCCTCGTCCTCCCCCTATCGGCGTGGCTTGCTCGACCGTTTTCTCGATAACTACGAGGCAGTGTCGCCGGACATCGATGAATCGAACGATCAAGGGCTGGCTCCCGAGAAGTTGGCGACCTACCTCGCGCGCAAGAAAGCAGAAGCGGTCGCGGTCAATGCCCGCCGGGCGCTCGTCATCGGTGCAGACCAATTGGCAGTTCTGGATGGTCAGGTTCTCGGCAAACCTGGCGATCATCAAAAGGCCGTTGAGCAACTGCTGGCGGCATCCGGCAAGGCCGTGACGTTTCTGACTGCAGTATGCGTACTCGACCCGATCGGGCGCGCGCGCTACGAGCATACGGACAAGACCACCGTACGATTCAGGCAGTTTGACCGGCGCCTGGCGGAAACCTACCTGCGGCACGACAAGCCGTACGACTGTGCGGGCAGTTTCAAACTGGAAGGTGCGGGATTTGTCCTCTTCGACTCCGTGCAGACGGATGATCCGACCGCGCTGATCGGTCTGCCGATGATCTGGGTTGCCGACCGATTGCTGCAACTCGGTTACCTGCTGCCGTAGGAGCGCGCCCTGCGCGTTTATGCCCTTTGGGTGCGAATCTTTTCGGCCTGACGGCCGCCGCGATGCTCCCGTCAAGCGGGACCGAGGTTCGCGCGCAGGGCGCGCTCCTACAGTCTTCGTCGGGCCTCGGTAATACCGACTGACAAGAATCGTTCCAGGTCCTCGGCCAGCGGAGCCGTGAAATGCAGATCGTTGCCCTTGTTGTCGACAAAAGTTATTGATTGCGCGTGCAGGAAAAGTCGCCGCAGACCGAACTTTTTCGCCTTACGATTGGCGTCATCATCGCCATAACGCTCGTCGCCCACGATCGGATGTTCGGCGTGATCCAGATGAACGCGAATCTGATGCGTGCGACCTGTCAGTGGCGCACAAAGCAGCAAACTGTAAATGCCATAGGTACGAGACAGACTGACTCGAGTCTGAGCCGACTTACCCTGCTTGCCGCTTACGACCACGTGGCGCTCACCGTGCTTGCGATGCTGGACATGTAGCGGCGCGTCGATCAATTGTTCACCAAGTTGCCAGTCTCCGACGACCAGCGCCAGATAGTTTTTCTCAACCTTGCCCTCACGAAAGCGCTCGTGTAAATCCCGAAGCGCGCTACGGCGCTTGGACATCACAAGGCAACCCGAAGTCTCGCGATCGATGCGATGAACGAGCGCCAGATCCTTGAGATCGGGTCGTGCGTGGCGCATCAGCTCAATCACACCGTGACTGATACCACTGCCACCATGGACTGCGACGCCCGAGGGTTTGTTCAGCACCAGTATTCGCTTGTCCTCGTAGAGCACCCTTGCGAGCATGTCGGTCGCCATTTTTTCCGACGGTGGCGCCCCGTCTGCACGGATTCGGGCTGGCGGTATGCGGACCTCATCGCCGTCGACCAGCTTGTACTCAGCCTTGACCCGGCCCCCATTGACGCGCACCTCGCCCCGGCGCAACAGCCGGTACAGGCGCCCTTTCGGTACGCCGGGCAATTCACTGCGCAAGAAATTGTCGATTCGCTGGCCTGCACGCTCATCGTTGATTGCAACTTTGCGGACACGAGTCACACGCGTGCCGGCGGGATTATGCGCTTTGGGCGGCTTTTCTTGCATGATCAATGGCTTGAAGTGCGGATACGGTATGTTATATTAGCGCCGTGTCGCACTCCGAGATACCGGGGCAGACACTTGAAACGACTTTTTTGGTCCCGCGATCTGCGAGACCTGATTTCAGACGGCAGCAATACCGGGTTCCGGCTCGCGCCGCAGCGGCAAAGCCGCAGGGAAATCATGCTGATTTTTTTGTGGGTACTGGCGATTTTGCGTCAGGCCCTGACTGAACTAACGAAGATTTTCGACGGCGCAATCCGGCGCCGGGTTCTTTTGCGTGATATCCCCTGCGCCCGCCTGACGCTACGCCCCGTACTGCTGCCCTCCATTATTGAAGTAGGGCAACATGAAAAGAATGCTAATCAATGCAACTCAGGAAGAAGAGTTGCGCATGGCGATGGTCGACGGCCAGCTCCTGTACGACCTGAACATCGAAGCACCGGCCAGCGAACGTAAGAAAGGCAACATCTACAAAGGAAAGATTACGCGCATCGAGCCCAGTCTCGAAGCGGCGTTCGTAGACTATGGTGCAGACCGGCACGGCTTCCTGCCGTTCAAAGAGATTTCCAGCGAGTATTTCATCAAAGCGGTCAAGTCCGGCAGCAAACCGAACATCAAAGAAGTCCTTAAGGAAGGCCAGGATATCGTTGTTCAGGTCGACAAAGAGGAACGTGGTAGCAAAGGTGCGGCACTAACGACATTTGTCAGTCTTGCTGGCCGCTTCATTGTCCTGAAGCCGAACAAAGACCGTTCCGGCGGCGTATCGCGCCGTATTACCGGGGAAGATCGCGACCTTGCGCGCAAGGCACTGAACGAAATCCAAGTCCCCGAAAACATGAGTATCATCCTGAGAACGGCTGGCATCGATCACAGTGCCGAAGAACTGGCGTGGGATCTCGAGAACCTTCTGACCGTCTGGACAGCGATTCTGAACGTCGTGCTGGAACGTACTTCCCCGTTTCTGATCTACCGTGAAAGCGATTCAGTTGTCCGCGCACTGCGGGACTACCTGACCAATGAGATCGGCGAGATCCTGATCGACGACGAAACAACCTACAAAGATGCTTACAAACACGTCGAACAGACGATGCCGCACAATCTCCGCAAGCTGAAACACTACACCGATCCAGTGCCATTGTTTACGCGCTTCCAGGTCGAAACGCAGATCGAGTCCGCCTTCGCGCACAAAGTAACGTTACCGTCGGGCGGCAGCATCGTTATCGATCACACCGAAGCGCTGGTCTCGATCGACATTAACTCTGCTCGAGCAACCAAGGGCGGCGATATTGAAGCGACGGCCTTGAACACCAACCTCGAAGCAGCCGACGAAATTGCTCGTCAGTTGCGAATTCGGGATCTTGGCGGCCTCATCGTAATCGACTTCATCGACATGGGGCCGCAGAGAAATCAGCGCGACGTCGAGAATCGTTTGCGCGATGCGGTACATGATGACCGGGCGCGCGTACAGATCGGAAAAATCAGCCGCTTCGGACTGCTGGAAATGTCACGACAACGCCTGCGTCCGTCGATCGGTGAGTCGGCCTACAAGACCTGCCCGCGCTGCACTGGCTTTGGCACCATTCGTGGCACCGAATCTCTGGCGCTCGCTATCCTGCGCATTATTGGCGAAGAAGCGCGCAAGGAGCGCACGGCGAAAGTTATCGCTCAACTGCCGGTTGAAGTCGCAACTTACCTCCTGAACGAAAAGCGTGACTGGGTACAAAATCTGGAGGATCGCAACCAGACTCAGGTAGTTCTGGTCGCAAACCCGCACCTTGAAACTCCGCACTACGACGTTCGTCGCATCCGTGACGATCAGCTCGAACTGCCCGAAAACATGGGTGTAAGTTATGCGCTGACTGAAACGCCAACGGAACCTGAATCTCCGCAAGCAATTCTTGAACGCAAAGGCGTGGAAACTGCCGCCGTCGGCGCGCTGAAGCCGTCAACGCCCGCACCGAAGCGCAAGAAACCAGCTGGCAAAGGGTTTTGGGCGACGATCTTTGGCTTCTTCACCAGTGGCACCAGGAAGGAAAAGCACACTCAACAGCGTCGCCGTAGCGGAAATATCAAGAGCAGTCGTAGTCGACGTTCGCAACAACAGCCGCGACGTCGTAGTGATTCTCGCCAGAGCGGTGACAAGCGCAGCAATCAACGCCGGCAGCAGCAGAAAAAGAGCGCGCCAGCGCAACGGAAAAGAAAGCAGTCGCAGAAAGACGCTGACCAGAAAACGAAGAGTGCACAACAGCAGTCTGAGCAGAAGTCGAAACAAGTGCGGAAGGAGCAGTCGGATGAGGCGACGACGGAACAAAAACGGACGCGCAGTCGACGTAGCCGCGGTGGCCGGCGGCGGCGCAGTAGCGCTGATAAACCTGAGCAGGTAGCCGATCAGCAGCAACAAAACGCTGACCAGCCCACCACTTCCGCGGACAAACCGGTGCAGGAAAAAGAATCGCGAATCGAACAGCCGAAATCGGAAAGCAAACCCCGTACGAGGAAGCCAGTCGCAGAGGCCAAACCGGCAGACGAAAGCGATCCAAAGGCAGACGCCAAAGCGAAAACCGACGGCCCGCCGAAGGTTAGAACAGACGCCGAACGTGCCAGCAACGACAGGAAGCTTGATGACACGGCATCACGCAAGATAGCGACAGCTGCCACTGCACTGGAAAAAGCTCCCGAGCCGAAGCCCCCGGTAGCTGACCCTGTCCCCTCGGGGGGAAACCCCGTGTCAGAAAACAAGCCTTCTGACCCGGTGGTGCCCCCGGGGCAGAAACCACCGGCTCGCCTGCTGCCGTGGGAGGCCGAGGACAAAAATCCTCCGTCGAAGGATTAATTCCTGGAGAGGGTCTCGAGTAATCCCCGGGACGCTTCCTCAATCAGGTCCAGCACGCGTTCAAAACCCGCGCCGCCACCGTAATACGGGTCTGGCACCTCGGTTTCACGGCCAGGCGCAAAGCTCAGGAATAATTGCACTTTGGATCGATGCTCTTCGGGCGCCTGATCCAGCAGGCGCATTTTATTGTCTTCGTCCATCGCAAGGATGTAGTCGAAGCGTTCGAAATCGACGTCGCTGACTCGACGAGCAAATATCTCAGCCAGCGAAACACCGCGGCGCTCGGCAGCTGCCGTCGCACGACGATCGGGAGGCTCACCGACGTGATAGGCGTGCGTGCCGGCCGAATCAATTTCTATTTGGTCTGCAGCGCCCGCTTCGTTGACGAAGTGCCGGAATACGCCTTCCGCAGTCGGTGAACGGCATATATTGCCCATGCACACGAACAACACTGATGTTTTCTGTTGCTGCTCTGTCATCCGCATTCGTTTTTATTGCCGCGCAATCGATGCTTAAGCATTACACAGTGGCCACTTTCAGTCACCAGGGAATGCAAGATACAAGCTATTAAACGATCACCCAAGCGCCTAGAATCTCGACCCATGAAAAACATTCTCGCACCCGTAGCTGCATTACTTATCGGGGCGGCAATCCTGCTTACCGGACAGGGGCTGCAGGGCACCTTACTCCCCGTGCGCGCCGCACTCGAGAGTTTTCCGACCCTCGCAATCGGTATCATCGGCGCGGCCTACTTCTTCGGCTTTACTCTCGGCTGCCTGAAAGGCGGCGAACTCGTGACGCGCGTCGGTCACGTTCGCGTATTCCTGGCCATGACCGCCCTCGCGTCGGCGACACCCTTAATTCACGGTCTCATTCTGCACCCCGTCGCCTGGGGACTGCTGCGCGTAATGACAGGATTCTGTTTTGCAGTCTTGTATATCGTGATCGAAAGCTGGCTCAATGAGCGCGCCACGAACGAAAATCGCGGCATCATTTTTTCGACCTACGTTGTGATTACCATGACAGTGCTGGCCGTCGGTCAGATGATGACATTATTGTACGATCCAAGCGGTTTACAGTTGTTTATCATCGCATCGATTCTTGTGTCGCTAGCCGCTGTTCCCGTGGCCCTGTCAACGTCGCCATCGCCCGAACAACCTCATTCGGTCGAGCTGAATTTGCGACGACTGTATAAGATCTCGCCGGCTGGTATGTTCGGTTGTCTGACAGCAGGCCTTGCCAGCGGCGCGTTCTGGTCCCTCGCTCCTGTCTTTACGCTGAGCATTTCGGAAGACACTTCCTGGGCCGCGTGGTTCATGACATCGACGGTCATTGGCGGTGCACTGTCGCAGTGGCCGCTGGGGTATATGTCGGACAAGTTCGGCCGTCGCAAGATACTGCTGTTCTGCACGGTCTGCGGTATGGGCATCGCTGCAGTAGTGGCTATGAAATTCAGCGAATTGAGTTTTGTCAGCGTAAATCTGCTCGGAGTGGCCTGGGGCGCGGTCGCCTTTCCGATATACGCAATATCCGTTGCACATGCGAACGATTATGCAGAGGCGGATGAATACGTCATGGTATCGAGCGGCCTGCTCCTGATGTACGGCAGTGGCGCTATCGTCGGTCCATTCATTGCCTCGGCAATGATGACTTATGGCAACGCTGCCGGATTATTCGCGTTCACGGGAATCACGCATGTCATACTGAGCCTGTACTTACTGCAGCGAATGGTTCGTCGAGCAAGCTCGCCGGCAGAGCAGCACATCGATTTCCGCGACGCGCTGACGACGGCAGTTACTGCGTCTCAGGTATATGAAGAAGAGATTCATCAACTCGCGGAGGAGAACGCCGCGGAAGCAGACAACAGCAATGTCACGTGAATCCCATGGCCCATGGCAGCTCTCAGGCCGCAGCGCCGCGCACACCTCTGCCTCGTTCCTCGCTTGGCGAATACTTGTAGAACTCCTTGTAGCTCTTGCTGAAGTGCGAGCTGGAACCAAAGCCTGTCTGAGACGAGACTTCGACAAGGTTCATGCTCGTCTGACACAGGAATTCACGCGCCCGTAATAAGCGGATCTCCAGATAGTGTCGGGATGGCGTGCAGTTCAGATAGCGCTGAAACAACCGCTGCAGTTGTCGACGCGACAAACCAACATAGGTCGCCAACTCGGACTGGCTGATAGGTTCCCTGATGTTCGCCTCCATGAGTTCGACAGCGATAATGAGTTTTTCCGATTGATTGCCTACCGTGTGTTTCAGGGGTACGCGTTGACGATCGGTGGACTCCCGAATGCGATCATAGACAAACTGTTCGGCAACGCCTGCGCTGACATCGGCACCGCACTGTTTGCGAACCATATACAGCATCATGTCGATCGGGGCCGTACCCCCCGAACTGGTAAACCGGTCTCTATCGATCGTGTAAACGCTACGGCTAACACTAACGCGCGGGAACAAATCGGTTACCGCCGCAATATTTTCCCAATGAATGCTGCAACAGTATTGATCAAGCAAACCGGCTTTCGCCAACACGTAACTGCCTGTGCATATCGCACCGAATGCCATTCCAGACTTACTCGCCGCTTTCAGCCAACGAAGAATTGGCTCTGTTGTCTGCTCTTCCACTCGCCGACCGCCACAGACGATGATGGCGTCCAGATTGGCGCAAGCTTCCGGGTTGTCGATCCCGTAGTCCGCGTTGATTGACAATCCATCACTTGCCGCAACAGCCTCGCCCGTTTGCGATATGGTTCTCCAGCGGTAAATCTCCTTTTTAGCGATCCTGTTCGCCATGCGCAATGGTTCTACTGCAGACGACATCGAAATCAATGTGAAATCATTGATCAACAGAAATCCGAATCGGGTTGGCAGCGTACTCGCAGCTTTGCTCATCATCTCGCGGCGATCCTCCTCAGGCCACCGCAGTATGGATCGGTGTCGCGGCTTACTCAATAGAGAAATTGATGCCAAACGCCTTCCCCGCATTGGGCGCAAGAGCCTGCCGAAAATACGCTGTGGTGCAAGTCCAGGGTATAGCCTTTTGCCAGCAGTTGTTCGACAACGACGACTGCCAGACTCAAAATACTTCAAGTGCCGCCCGCTTCCCACAGACCCGCATGCTCTTCGGGGAATTGTGGCAAGCCATCAGTCAGGGAATAGTAATCGGACGCGCTGGCCGTATGAATGTGTTCGCGACCGGCCAGACCGGTCGGTGCGTCGATCGCGCCGGCCATGATCGCGACGTATTCACCATGCTCTGGCTGCCAAAACAGACTGGACCCGCAAGAAGAGCAAAATCCGCGCTGCGCTGCGGGCGACGAGCGATACCACCGCAACCCGGTATCACCCTTGATCTCCAGGTCATCGGGCTTGCACGCAGTCGCCGCAACGAAGTGGCCGCTTGTCTTGCGGCACTGCTCGCAGTGACAATAGACGACTGCACGTAACGGTCCGGCAATCTCGTACCGCACCGCACCGCAAAGGCAACCGCCCGTTGTACTAACCGTTGGCTCCATTGACATCTCTCAACCTTTCATTTTTCGGGTCAAACGGGCTGTCCGGGACGACAGTCGCCGGATAGGTCTTACCAAGAATATCTATTTCCAGCGACGTGCCAAGATCGGCCAGTTCCGGCGGTACCATGCCAAGCGCCAGCGATTTCTGGACTCTGAAACCAAAACCTCCGCCGGTCGCCCTGCCAACAACATCGCCATTCATCATCAATGCATTGTTCCCGAGCACATCGGCATCGACGACGTCGGCAACCTCAAGTGTTACTAATTGATTCCTGGCGCCTGCCTTCTGCCATGTCAGTAACGCGTCACGGCCCAGGAACTCGCCTTTGTCGGGCTTGATGAATCGGTCCATCACCGATTCATACGCTGAGTACTCGATCGACAGTTCCGTGCCAACCATGCGATAGGACTTTTCGATACGCATCGAATCCATGGCACGAATACCGAACGGCTTCAGTCCGAGGTCTTCACCGGCTGCAAACAGAGCGTCGAAAATCAGGTTTTGATGTTCGATCAGATGATGCAGTTCCCACCCCAGCTCACCGACATAGTTGACCCGCATCGCATTGACCGGCACCGTGGCCACATGGATGTCCTGTGACATTAGCCAGCGAAACGCTTCGTTCGACAGGTCGGCATCGGTCAGCCGCTGTAATAGCTGGCGTGACTTTGGACCGGCCACAACCAACACGCCGTAGGCCCGTGTCATTTGTGTGAACTGAACCGACCCGTCCTTTGGCATATATTTCTGCAAATAGTCATGATCGAGGCGTTGCAACGCGCCGGCCGAAACAAGGTAGAAGGAATCAGACGCTTCACGACGAATTGTGAATTCGGAGTGCACACCGCCATTCGTGTTTAGCGCATGACACAATGCGATGCCACCAATTTTGACCGGCAGGTTGTTGGCGACGAAGTTGTCGAGAAACGCCTCCGCTCCGGGCCCGGCGACGCGACACTTTGCAAATGCGGTCATGTCGAGCAGGCCAACATTGTTGCTGACGTTCTCGATCTCGCGCCCAATCGCAGCGAACCAGGCAGAGCGCCGGAACGACCAGTCATCTTCCTGCGCCATGCTGTTACTGGCGAAAAAGTTCGGTCTCTCCCAGCCGAATTTTTGCCCAAACACCGCACCCAGCGCTTTCATCCGCTCATAACAGGGTGCCGTTCGCAATGGTCGAGCCGCAGGACGTTCTTCATCCGGATAATGAATAACGAATACGCTGGCATACGCCTCTTCGTTCTTCTCAATCAGGTAGTCCTTGGTCGCGTAGTCACCGAACCGTCTGGGATCTACGCCAAGCATGTCGATTGTCGGTTCGCCAGCAACGATCCATTCAGCCAATTGCCAACCTGCGCCGCCGGCCGCCGTGATACCGAAGCTGTGCCCTTCATTCAGCCAGAAGTTATCGAGGCCCCAGGCAGGTCCGATGATCGGATTGCCGTCGGGCGTGTACGCGATAGCACCGTTATATACCTGCTTCATGCCAACTTCGGCAAACGCCGGCACCCGGTTCATCGCCGCTTCGATATGCGGTTCGAGTCGCTCAATGTCCTCCTGGAACAGCTCATACTCAGCGCGCGGGTCCGGGCCATCCACGTAGCAACACGGCGCCCCCTTCTCGTACGGTCCGAGGATAAAACCCGAGTTTTCCTCACGTAAATACCAGGAGCCGTCCGGTTCCCTGAGTACACCCATTTCGGGCAGGCCCTCGGCCTTGCGTCTTTGCAGTTCCGGATGCGGCTCGGTGACGATGTACTGGTGTTGCACCGGAATCACCGGAATATCCAGCCCGACCATCTTGCCGGTCTGGCGAGCATAGTTACCGGTTGCCGAGATGATGTGTTCGCAGGTGATATCGCCCTTATCGGTCTTAACAATCCATGCACCGGATGCTGCCTGATCGATGTCCAGCACGTGCGTGTTGCGGTGAATCGTTGCCCCTCTAGCTCGCGCGCCCTTGGCAAGTGCCTGAGTAAGATCGGCTGGCTGAATATAGCCGTCGTCCGGATGGACAATGCCACCGACCAGACCGTCGATATTGCACAGTGGCCAGAGTGTCTGTATTTCTTCCGGCGTCAGAAACTCAACGCGAATACCGATGGTTCTGGCTGTCGCCGCATATTGATAATATTCGTCCATGCGGTCCTGATTCATCGCCAGACGAATGTTGCCTACACGCTGGAAACCGACAGATTGGCCGGTTTCCCGCTCCAGGTCGTTGTAGAGATCGACGGAATACTGGTGAATCTGGCCGACGCTGTAACTCATATTAAACAGCGGCAGCAAGCCCGCGGCGTGCCACGTTGAGCCTGAGGTCAGTTCGGCTTTTTCGAACAATACGGCGTCATCGCCCCAACCTTTTCTTGCAATGTGGTACAGCGCGCTGACGCCAACAACGCCGCCACCAATGACGACCACTTTCGCCTCGGTTTTCACTCAGTAACTACCTGCCTGTCACACTAATAAAAACCGGCCGATTTCTTCGCAAACAATTCCCGAACCAGCGGCTCGAAGTGCTGCAAGGAATGGCTGTCATAGTTCGGATCGAATGACACTTGATCCCAGCGCGCACAAAAATCGACACAGGCGTCGTAGTATTCATGGCCTTTCAGTGCCTCTCGAGCATTCGGGTCTTCGTTGATGTACTCGAACCAGAAGTAACCCTGAAACAACCCGTGATGTTTCACGATCCAATGGTTCTTCTCGCTGACGTAAGGCTGAAGAAGAGCGGCCGCAACCTGCGAATGATTCGCGGGCGCCAGAATGTCGCCAATATCGTGCAGCAACGCGCAGGCAATTGTCTCGTCGTCCGCACCATCGCGTTCCGCCCGGGTGGCGGTTTGCAGGCAGTGATCGAGGCGACTTATTTGGTACGGTGAATCACCATCCATTTGCTGCAGCCACTCCAGCACGCGGTCCGCCTGCTGTGCCGCATTCCGGGCGTCATGTTTGCAAACGAGGTCATAGTCCGCTTGCGTACCGTGGTCCATCGCCGTAAACGCAACTTTCTTAGTCATTGCACAAGTCCTTTCCGTCGCAGCAAAACAAGGTGATTGCGAACATTATCGAACTCGAAATACGCGTCCTGCAAGTGACGTCTGCCAGATGCCTGGAACGCATTTCGCCCATGCAGTACCCGGTGACTCGCAACCACCAGTATCTCTCCCGCCCCGAGCCGAAATGAGACCTTGACCGATGGATCGGTAACGCGTTTGCAGAGCTCATGGTAGGCGCGATAAAATTTGGCAACCCCTGGACGATTTGGATTGATGGCCTGCATCAATTGATTCGAAAAGCGCAGGCCCGTGATATGGCCATCAACATCACAACGCACCAATGGCTCAAGCGTGCATGTTTCATTGTCGCGATCAAACATGCGAAACGGAACCGGCGTCGAACACAAAACGTCGAACAGGTCCGGCCGCGCAGCACGTAGTTCACTCAGGACTCGCCATCCATCGACGACTACTGATTCACCACCAGGCACTTCATTTACAAGCATGTGCAGTGCCTGCACGCTCGGTGGCCAGCTATAGCTGGCGAAATCATTGTGCGGCGGCAGCGGCAGCGGCGTATGCGCAACATTGTAGCCGTCCGCGTAAACCTCGACATTGTGTATCCGCTCGAACAACACTTCGCGGATCGGTCCGAGCCGGGGCGCCAGTTGTTCCAGTGTATTGGGCTCTTGCGGCGCGTTCTTCAAGACCATCGCACCACTTTTGACAAATTCCTGGATCGCGGACGCGGCCGCGCCATCGTCGTTGAGGAAGTCCTGAAAATCGAAGCCGACCGGTACATACCCGGCTCCCCACTCCGACCGCCATTCGGTGTCCTCATTTGCAAACGCGTGCAAATCGCAGCCGTTGTAGCAGGTTGCGTGACCGTCCGGCCATACAATTCGCAGCGTATCATCCAGGTACTCGGTACTGGCCGGCTTAATGTCGACCGTCACGCTCGTCACCATGAACTTCTTTTCGGTTGTCTGCTCTACGCGGCAGTCGTTGCAGTCGCAATTATCGCGCAGCCAGAGATGGGGAAGAGATGTCTGCGTACCATCTGGCCAGACGATATCGACCGTCTCCGCTTGCTGCTTCACTCTTATGGCTTGCTCAGACATTGGTCTCTCTACAACCTGCCCCAACACGACATCAGCGCCTATTACGGCCTGCATGACCACAGTATGCAAGGGCTGGATCGCTTTCCCGGGCCTGACCCGGACGCCACAGACCGAATGGACTTACGCACAAAATGCCCGGCGTCGCTCTTTGAGCAGTCGCGGGACGATCTCCGCTGTTTGCGCGGCGCCTCGATATTCGGCACCGACCGCAACAGCAAATTCTTTTGCTTCCAGCGCTGCGAAATAATCGTCAATCGAGTTATCGATACCGGTGCCGATAATCATCTTGCCGATCGGTTTGATGTCGGTTTCGGCCAGTAACGGACGCAGAATTGCCATGCCGCCTTGCATGGCATTTGCCGCCAGCAATACGTCCGGAACGAACAAGATGCCATCGCGAAAATCGATGCCAACGATTCTCATGCCTGCAACCAATGCCTGGCTGAGCACTCGTTCGGCTGACCAGCCACGGCTGAGAAGTATAGTCGTGCCTTCTTCGATCAATTCCCTGAGGCCGTCATACAAGTCGTCAAACATCTGCTCGACGAGTTCATCTTCGCCTAGTTCGGCA
>Ga0209980_10000793_pt1 | contig 17323 bp, 14 predicted proteins | sample CR02metaG_FD_183611 | JGI IMG/M metagenome (GOLD analysis project Ga0209980, IMG submission 183611) | Deep subsurface microbial communities from Mariana Trench to uncover new lineages of life (NeLLi) - CR02 metaG (SPAdes) (version 2) | ecosystem: Environmental > Aquatic > Marine > Ocean trench...
CTGTTCCCGGTCCCGGAACCTACAGCGGCTCATACTATAAGTCAATTCACACCCAACCTTTCCTTTAGCCATCCAGTTCGAACCAGATTGTGCTCATGTCCTCCACCCTCCCCAGCCCCTTGATAGACTCGGAGGTCGCAATTGGAGATCCTTTCAGCCAAAAGTCTCCCAAGGCTAATTGGGCATTGCCCCCGGTCCTTGTCACCTAGGCTCAGAAGGACCGGCACCAAGATTCTAGGGGCCATCTCCAAAGGATTCATTACGGCGGTATTGGCTAGTATTTTTTCCCTACGTTGAGGATGAAGCCGTAGGTAGTCCTGCAGCTCTGCCAAGGGGTAGGCTGCGGCCTGCACCAGAGCTTCCGGATTTCCCAGCATTAAGGGAGTGTCCGACGCCACGGCCCGAACCTGAGGTCGTCGGCTGGCAGTAAACAGGGCCAAGGAACCGCCCAGCCCTGCGCCTGTTAACGCCACCTCCCCGCTTGCCTGTGGTAGACCAAAAAGAGCATCCAACCCACGCATGGCGTCCGCAAAGACCAGAGGCACAACATAGGTGGCCGAGTTTTCGATACCTTCGGTCAGCAAGCCCGGGTAATTTGCCTGGAAGGGAACATCGCTTTGTCTCTGACCACGGTAGGTCGGATTCATGACGATGGCCTGACTGCGGAGAGGAGTATAGATAAGGTCGTGCACGCTGCCATAATCGGGCATTCTGAGCAATGCTGGAAAAGGACCGGTGCCATGAGGTATAGAGAGCCAGGCAAAAAGTCGGTATCCCTTTAACCCAGCGTAGTGAAGTTGGAAAACATCCCAGTCCGGCTGAGAGTAAAAATCGTTTCGCTCAAGGGTCATCTCTAGAGGAACCTCGGACAGTTGACGATCAATTTCTGCCCAGAAGGAGTCCATAGAGTCTGGTATCCCGCTCAAGGACGCACCTCCAACTCGCTCTTGGCGATAAGCTGCTCTAGCCAGAACCTCTCCTTGGCAGGGTAATCATGGGCGTTACCATGACCTGAATTGGGGAATAACCACAATTCTTTAGGTCCACCCAGGCCCTTGAACGCAGCGTAGCTGGTTTCCGGGGGGCAGACTTCGTCTTCCAGAGCGATACCGACTGCCATGGGGCATTTAATCCAGCTGACGAAATTCACCGCATCGAAATACCGCAAGGTCTCCATCATCTGTTCCTTGCGTTCTGGATACACCCTGGCGTAACAGGTCAACTCATCGTAGGGATAGCTACGGGTTAAGTCCATCGCCTCGGGATAGCAACATAAGAATGGGTAACCGGAGACTCCTCCAAGAATCTCCGAGCGAAGAGCTGAGGCAATCAGTGTCAGGCCACCGCCCTGACTGCTGCCGCTGGCAAAGATGCGCTGGGAATCTACTTCCGGTCTAGACAATAGAAAATCCAAGCCCCGAATGCAGTCTGAAATTACTCCTCGGTAGCTATACGTCTCGGGATCTTCTATCCCCTGGGTCAATAGGCCGGGGTACCCTGGGTTGAACTGGGAATTACTGCGAAGTTTTCCCCGCACGGCGATGGTAAGGGTGATGACGCCTTTACTTCCCCACTCTCTTCTCAATCCAGGCTCTCCCTTATAGCCTGGAAAGATGATGATGGCGGGAAAGGGTCCTTCGCCCTGTGTCGGCACACAATACCATGCGGCAATATCTAACCCACCCAGACTCTTGTATTCGGCCTGGTATACAAATACATTTTCGTTAGATCGCAAAGGCATTGAAGATACTTTGGGTTCCAATGGCATTTGGGCAAGTTCGGTTTTTGTTCGTTGCCAAAAGTCCTCAAAACCCTGGGGGCGACTTACGCGAGTGGTGAATCGCTCCAAGTCATTTTCGTCGGCCATGTTGACCTCCCGTCCGAGGTATATCTTTGAACTGTAACCAAGTCAGGAACCTGTCCCACAATAGAGTGTATGATGGCAGGCCTGTTCTTGATGAAGGCAACCAATTTTCCGTCTAGTGAGAAGGGACCGCTGCCATGTTAATTTGGGTCAGTTGTCTGGCGGCCCAGGTGGGCCCGTTGCCCAGATGGGCGATAAAGGAGCCGGGGTTCGGTAAGTCTGGACCTCTACCCTCAGCCTGCGGATGTCGGGGCTACGGGCAAAAATTAAGGCGGCCGCTACCGTGATAACCGCCGCCCCGGCGCCTACCGCCACGGGAGCGCCAAAGTACTGGGCAATGAATCCCCCTTGCGCCATACCCAGGGGTGCCAAGCTCCAGGTCACGCCATATAACCCCATGACCCGGCCTCGGAGTTGGTCGGGCACCAGTTCCTGCAGGGTGCTGAGACCACCCACCAGATACAATGAATTGGAAACTCCGACCAGGAATAACAGCGCCATCGACACTCCGTATAGCCCCTGCCACGCCGCCAGTGCGAAAAGAATCTGGGTGAGCCCGTAAAATAGGGCCCCTACTAGCATTATCAGGCCTTTGGGGCTTCCCGCCTTCAGGCTGCCAACAAACCATGTGCCCAAAATAGCTCCTAGCCCCGAGGCGCCGAGGAGCCAGCCAACTCCTTCTGCCCCTACGTTGAGCACCTCCTTGGCGAATACGGGCATTAGGAAGATGTACGACATCCCAAACATGCTGTTGCAGAAGGTGAGGAGCATCACGTACAAGAACACGGGATGCTGCCGAACGTACCGGAAGCTTTCGCCAATTTGTTGTATAACCTGGCCGGCCGCCGGAGGCCTGGGGCGTAACCGGAGCATGGTTATCACCACCCCCAATATAAAAAAGGTGGCTGCGCTGAAGAACATGGACGCGTGGATGCTCAATCGATCGATGACTATGCCGGCCAACGCGGGAGCTAACACCCGCACGGCGTTCCAAACAATAGACTCCATGGCTACGGCGTTGACGATGTCTTCTCGTTTCACCAGGCGAGGGAAGATGCTGGATCGGCTGGGCTGGTCAAAGGCTTGCAGCGCCCCGATTATTACTGCAGTGGCCAAAACGTGCCATACTGCTACTTGACCGGTTAGGACCAGCACTGCCAGCAATGCCACCACGCTGGCCGAGATTCCCTGGGCACCCGCCACCAAAAATTTGGGTTCCAGGCGGTCGGCCAATACGCCTCCCAGAAGATTGAGGGCAAGAGCTGGAATGGCGATGGCAATGCCCAAAAAGGCTAAGTAACGAGCTTCGCCGGTAAGCTCGAAAACCAGCCACCCCATAGTGAACTGGAGCAGCATCTGATGTCCGGTGACTCCAGCCAGCAAGGCCAGCCAATAATACCGGAAATGCCCATACCTCATGGAAGAGGGCAGCAGACGGTTTGTCGTCGTGAAGATTGTCACGTTATTAACTATCTCAAAACGGTATTTCGCTGAACACTAGGGCTTTATGGCGCCTAGAGGAGTCGCCACTATCTGTGGCGGTTTTCTGCTTATTGGTGCCGCAGCTATCCCCAGGCGCATCACCCTAGGCCATGTTGTGGGGTGCTCCCTTCTTAAAGCAAAAGAGACGGGCCTGTTTCTACGACCTACAATACCTACAGAGAGACATTGTTTAAAAAGGGTCAAGTAGATTCCTGTGCTGACTGAATTATCTGCACCCAATCAACTGAACTCATAGCAGCAACTAGCAAATCACTGTATATGCTCTCACTCTCGATAAGTGGATTAGCGGCTTCAACCTCATTCTTCAACACTTCACATTTTTGATAGTCAGTTAGTTCTGGATTATTGGTGAGTTGTGTCAGCCACTGGAACGAAGTTTCTTTGTTCAGCCACAAGTTCACGCACCATGTCTCATAGTTCGTCCAACCTTCATAGTTCTCCAAACTGGCTTCAGCGTATTCAGCCACAGTTGCACACTCCAAAGTAATGGGGTAGTCCGGACGCCCTATTGCATTAGCGAGCCCAACGTAACTACTTGCGCCCACCAACGATTCTCAAGATGAACATCTTACGCCTCCTGGTCCGTCTCTGGATTATGCGTACACCTCTCTGGTAATCCCAATTGTAGCTCGCATAACCTGTTCCAACGACCGATTGGATTTCCGGGAGATAGCGGCTCAAGCTGTACTACTGAAGTTACAGGCAAAAAATTGGCCCCGACAATTTGTTGCGGCTGTCTCGAGATTGGCGGCTCGCCGTTTCTCCCGGCACCCGCACCTCAATGGGAATCGCCATTCGCGTAGGCCAAAATCCGATTATCAGAGTAAAATAGCCCTGCCTTATTCCCGTGAAACAATCTTGCAGCCAGGAGGGGACTATGCCAGACCTGACCTCGATGTCCGCCACGGTAGGCGCGTTGCTCAAGGAACGGCAACAAACCATCGCTGTGACGGAATCATCTTGCGGTGGATTGATTTCCGCGTCACTGGTGGCCGTGCCGGGTTGCTCGGCCTTTTATGTGGGGGGCGCCACCATCTATACCCGTACCGCTCAGTACGGTCTCCTTCATGTGGCTGAGTCTGCGTTTGAAGGGATTCGGTCCAGTAGCGAACCGTATGCTCTGATGAATTCCAGGAACGTGCGTGAGGCGCTGGGGACCACCTGGGCATTGAGCGAGACCGGCGCCAGTGGCCCCACCGGGAACAGTCACGGTGATGATCCAGGTCACTCCTGCATGGCCGTGGTCGGCCCCGTTGAACGATCGATTACCGTCGAGACTCGCGTTGCCGACCGGGAGGCGAACATGTGGATTTTTGCCAAGGCGGCATTGGAGTTGCTGGAGAAGTGCATACGGGAGTCAGCCTGAAGCTACGAAGGATCATCCATGATGTCATCTCCGCGCCAAAACCAGGGCTTGAACACATCTGGCGTAGAAATTAGTCGGAGCGGGTGTCGGGTGGTAAGGCCTCCTCCCAGTTGGGAGTCAGGCAACAACGAGGTGAGGGCAGCATCAGAGCGGAGACCAGGCCCATCAGGCTAAACCCAAGGGACATGATTAACGGAGCCGCATAGGTGCCTGTTAGGTCCCACAGGAATCCAGCGCACACCGGGGCCATTCCCATGCCAAGGCCATTTCCTATGTTCTGCCACCCATAGAGGCTGCCCTGAGGGACGTTGCCATAGTACTGGCGATTGGCGATAGGAAAGGTAGGCACCTCACAACTTTGGCCTATACCGAAGAGGATGGCGAAGACGCCGAAGATGTTCGCGAAGACGCCCAAGATGTTCGCGAAGACGCCAGAGAAATCGAACAAGTCTCCGCAGCAGAGCTAGCTCTACCGGAAGTCGCCGATGCCGAGCTCATCCCCGAAGAAATAGATACCGAGATTATCGAGATATTTTTCGAGGAAGCGGATGAGATCATGGAGAAGATCGACCATAACATTCATGAATGGTCTCAGGCGCCGACCAACCTGATCTACGTGGAGAATCTGCTCCGCGACCTGCATACGTTGAAGGGTGGTGCTCGGCTCGCGGGTCTGACGGCGCTTGGAGACGAAACCCATCAATTCGAATCATTCCTCGTGGAGATTCAAAGAGACCAGTCAACGGTGGATGCGGAGTTCTTCACCGAACTTCATTTTCGCCACGACAGGCTCGCGGCGCTGGTCATGAGGTTACGCAAGGTCTTAGCGGTGGGCGCAGTCGAACCTGGAACTCAAGAAATCGCGCAAGAGCGGGATGGCGCCGTTTCCGCCGGCGAGGAACGGCCAGAAGTCGAGGGGGTTTCGGTTAAGCCACCCGAAGCCGACGTTAAGAAAGAAAAGCCCAAAGACAACGCCGCGCATGAGATGGTGCGTGTTGGTTCGAAACTACTCGAATCTCTCGTCAACCTTGCTGGAGAGAGCAGCATCGTGCGTGCTCGAATCGAGCAAGGCATCAGTGATTTCACTGGTGCGCTGGATGAGATGGACACTACTATTGAGCGGCTTCGTGAACAGCTGCGACGATTGGAGATCGAAACCGAAACGCAGATCTTGTTCCGTCACGAGCACTTAGACGGACCGATCTATGAAAATTTCGATCCGCTGGAAATGGACCGCTACTCGCAGTTGCAGCAGCTCTCACGGGGCCTTTCCGAAAGCGCATCTGACATGCTCGAGCTGAAGGATACGCTGCTTTTCAAAGCGCGTGATTCGGAAACGCTTCTGTTGCAACAGGCACGAATCAACACTGAGCTTCAAGAAGGACTCATGCGCACGCATATGGTGCCGTTCGATCGCTTGTTGCCCCGGTTGCGCAGAATCGTTCGACAAGTATCGCAGGAGCTCAATAAAGAAGTTGATTTCCATACCTACAACACTGAAGGAGACCTTGACCGAAATCTGCTCGAGCGCATGGTGCCTCCGTTGGAGCACATGTTGCGAAATGCAGTGGATCACGGCATCGAGAGCCCGGAACTACGCAAGAGCTTCGGTAAACCGCCTGCCGGTAGAATTGATCTTCGCCTCTCTCGTGAGGGAGGAGATGTGGTCATCGAGATTAGCGACGATGGCGCCGGTATCGACGTGGAATCGGTGCGGGAGAAAGCCCTCGAGCGTGGTTTGATGACCGAAGGTGCTGATCTGAATGATGAAGAGGTCAGTCAATTTGTGCTGGTGCCGGGATTCAGTACCGCAAAGTCGGTTACGCAGATCTCCGGGCGAGGGGTGGGCATGGATGTAGTCCACAGCGAAGTCAAACAACTCGGTGGCAGCATAAACATTGTTTCACGACCTGGCAGGGGAACTCGCTTCGTCGTTCGAGTGCCCTTCACCGTATCCATCAACAGAGCTTTGATGGTTTCCATTGCTGACGATTTATATGCGATCCCTCTGAACACTATCGAAGGTATCGTGTTGCTGAATTCAGACGAAATCGACAGGTTGTACGCCCCTGAAGGCAATACGTTTGAGTATGCAGGTATTCCCTATAGAGTCCGCTACCTTGGCCAGTTTCTGGGGCGCGAATACAAAACTCCGGCCCAGCCGCAATCGGTGCCGTTGGTGCTGGTTCGATCAGGCGACCACTCGATAGCCGTTCACGTCGACAGCGTACATGGCAGCCGGGAGATCGTCGTGAAGAGTCTGGGTCCACAGTTCGCGGGCGTTGGAGGTATTTCCGGCGCGACCATTCTCGGTGACGGAAGCGTGGTCGTAATTCTAGATCTTCTAGCGTTGATTCGAGCGCGAACCGGCCAAGGTTTGGAGGCAAAACGGCGCCTGGCCGGTGAGGCACGTACTCGCTGTGTAATGGTGGTTGATGATTCGGTTACCGTTCGCAAAGTAACAAGCAGGCTCCTGGAGCGCCAGGGGATGGATGTCATTGTGGCCAAAGATGGTATAGAAGCTATCGCACTGCTGCAGGAGCGGAAACCGGACGTAATGTTGCTCGATATCGAAATGCCGCGAATGGACGGCTTCGAAGTCGCGCGCCAGGTCAGGCACGACGAGCGCCTGAAAGATTTACCTATTATCATGATCAGCTCGCGCACGGGCAGCAAGCATAAAGAGCATGCGGCCGAACTCGGGGTGAGCTGTTTCCTCGGAAAACCGTTTCAGGAGAGCGAACTGTTGGCGACCATTGACGAGTTGGTGAACTAGAAGGATCTTAGATTATGGCAGCAGTCATGACACAGGAACAATCGGAACTCTCCTGCGTGTTGATTCCACTCAATGCAGGGAACCTGCTGTTGCCTAACGTTTGCGTAGCAGAAATATTACTGTGGAGGCGGATCAAGAGCCTCGCGGGTGCGCCGGATTGGTGTCTTGGGCTTCTCGGTTGGCGTGGTCAGTCAGTTCCGGTTGTTCGCTTCGAGCGGCTGAACAACTCGCACTCCGAGGAACATAAAACAGGCCGTTGTATGATCGTGATGAATCGATCGCGTTCGAGTGACGGCCTCGCGTTTTATGCACTCGCTGCCCACGGCCTTCCCAGGATGGTTCAACTAACCGATGATGATCTCAGCAATGAGCCGAGTAAGCTCGGACCTGGGGAAATCGTGGTGGTCAAACTCGGTACGGAATCCGCGATCATACCGAACCTGGACTTCATTGAGAGTAACGTCCGCAAACTCAAACTCTAGGGCGAAGCGCGTGCCAGCTAACGCCAGCGCCACGCTTGACGCAATGCCGCCAGAGCAGCCAAAGGCGTGGTTTCTGCACGCAGCACAAATTCTCCAAGGGAAAAGCCGAATGTTCCATTTATTCTCGCCATCTCCCGTTCGGAATCGGACCAGCCACCCTCCGGACCGATCAGCAACGCGGTGTTCTGCCGTGGTATGACAGCCGGAAGTACCTCCCGATCGACGTCCAGAAAGAACTTCTGCTCAACTCGGCTCAACGCAAAAAAACCTTCCAGCGCAACTGGTTCGTGTAGCTCCGGTAGAAAGAGTCGATGACTTTGTTCCGTGGCACTTTCAATAATGCGTTGCCAGTGACGACGTTTGCGCGCTTCGCGCAGGCCGCTGGCTTTCGCGTTACTTCGTTGCGCCAGGATCGGCCAGATATCGGTTACCCCGAGTTCGGTGGCCTTCTGTATGGCACGGTCCATGGCGCTGCCCTTGAGCAGGCTCTGGGCGAGGTGAATACGTTCTTCCGGCATTGGCTCGACACGGCTCAGCTCGCCAAGCTCGAGCACGCTTGTTTTAGGGTTTGCGTCGCTCACGCGTGCACAAAATTCTGTTCCCAGCCCGTCGAAACACAAGATTTCGGCGTCGGTCTTTAGTCGAAGCACACGGACGATGTAGTGAGATCGTTCGGCATCCAGGGTCACAAGTGCACCACTTTCCAGCGGTGGCGGAAGATAAAGCCGATGTTTCATGCGCCAGGACTGTCGAGGTTCCCTAGCCCCAGATTACGGCAGATTTTGCTGCTGATGCCCCAACGATTCAACGTGTAGAAATGTAAGCCGGGTACGTTGGCGGCGAGTAGGTCTTCACACAGGCGGGTCACCACATCCACTCCGAACTCGCGCAGGCTTTTCACATCGTCTCGCCAGGCTTCCAGTTGTTTCTCGATCCAACGTGGTATGTCGGCACCGCAGTTTTGCGAGAAGCGAACGATGCCTTCGTAGTTGGTGAGGGGCATGATGCCCGGAATGATGGGGATGCTGAGATTCGCCTGTTCGCAGCGGTCGACGAAATCGAAATATGCGTGGACATTGTAGAAGTACTGGGTAATGGCTGAATTCGCCCCGGCGTCGACCTTACGCTTGAAGTAGACGAGATCTTCTTTGGGGGACTTGGCATCAGGATGCACCTCTGGATAGGCTGCCACCTCCAGATGGAACTGATTGCCAGAATGCTCACGAATCCAGCCAACGAGGGTTTCGGCGTTGTTCGTCACGCGGGTTCGAGCCATCCCGGAAGGTAGATCTCCACGCAATGCGACGATACGACGCACTCCCAGGGTCCCGTAGTCATCGAGCAGATGGTTAATTTCGGTCTGAGTGTCGCCACCGATGGACAAGTGAGGGGCGCACGAAATTCCCAGAGCGCCGAGTCGTGCCACCACCTCGTGGGTACCCACCCGAGTTGAGCCGCCCGCACCGTAGGTACAGGAGAAAAAGTCCGGTTTGAATTCGTTGAGCTTGGCAGCCACTTTCCCAAGACTGTTCTCACCCTCTCGAGTACGGGGTGGAAAGAATTCGAAGCTTAATCGCATGGCTTAGCACTCCACTACCGGCTATGTGTCAAAGCGCCCCAGTTGCTCGTTAAAACACCGCGGCTGCTTCTAAAGTGCTGCGGCCAACGCCTCCACCTTATCTGTTCGCTCCCACGTAAAGGACTCTTCAGTACGTCCGAAGTGTCCGTAGGCAGCCGTGATGCGGTATATGGGCCGCTTCAGATCCAGCATGGCGATGAGTCCGCGCGGTCGCAAATCAAAATGCTCATGCACAAGTTGAACGATAGTCTCGTCCGGCAGCTTGCCCGTGCCGAAAGTGTTGATGCTTATGGAAGTGGGATCGGCAACGCCGATTGCATAACTCACCTGAATCTCACAGCGCTCGGCGAGTTTTGCCGCAACGATATTTTTTGCGACGTAACGCCCAGCATAGGCAGCCGAGCGATCGACTTTGGACGGATCTTTGCCTGAAAAGGCGCCGCCTCCATGCCGTGCCATGCCGCCGTAAGTATCGACGATGATCTTTCTTCCGGTAAGCCCACAGTCGCCGACGGGTCCGCCGATGACGAACTGGCCGGTGGGGTTTATGAAAATACTGGTATCTTTCGACAGCCAGTTGCTTGGGATCACCGGCTTGATGATCTCCTCCATCACCGCTTCATGCAGATTCTTCTGAGACACGTCTGGATCGTGCTGAGTCGATAACACTACGGCATCGATGCCGGTGGGGGTGCCGTTGGCGCTGTAACGGAAGGTAAGCTGGCTTTTGGCATCCGGCCGGAGAAACTTGAGCGTTGAGCGGCGCACCATCGCCTGACGCTGGACGAGCCGATGGGCATAAGTCAGCGGAGCGGGCATGAATACATCAGTCTCGTTGGTGGCGTAGCCGAACATGAGCCCCTGATCTCCTGCGCCCTGCTCGTGATCTTCTGTTTCGTCTACCCCGAGGGCAATGTCGACAGATTGAAGCCCGAGGGCATGCACGACGGTGCAGGCGTCCGAGTCGAATCCGTTACTCGCATCGTAGCCCACGTCCGCGATGACCTGGCGCACGAGCTTGTCGACATCGACGACTGCGTTGGAGCGAATCTCACCTGCAAGCACGACCATACCGGTTTTTATCAGCGTCTCGCAGGCGACTCGGGAGTCCGGGTCTTGCTCGAGCATGGCATCGAGAATGGCGTCGGAAATCTGATCTGCCAGCTTATCCGGATGACCTTCGCCGACGGACTCCGAGGTGAATACGCGGTAATCGGACATGGCTTTCCTTAGGTTCCGACGTGTTTTACCAACACGCAAAAATTGGAGGGCGCATTGTAACTTAACACGCACGGGTTCATGGGGCGCTGTGTGAGTATTGTGTGAACGATGCGACGCCAGGATCTGCGCGGTTACCTGGAGCGAAAACCGTGCTTTCCAGGCAACAACATTGCAGTGGCTGTGCCGAGCGAGGACAATAGCGCCGCTTCGCTTCGAGGGGTTACATGTCATCACGAACAGATCGAGCGAACGCCATTCGGGCGCTCGCGATGGATGCCGTTCAACAGGCAAACTCGGGTCATCCGGGTGCGCCTATGGGGTTAGCGGATATAGCTGAAGTGTTGTGGCGCGAGGTGTTGCGCCACAATCCAAACGATCCTGGATGGATAAACCGGGATCGTTTTGTGCTCTCCAATGGGCACAGCTCGATGTTGCTGTACAGCTTGCTGCACCTGTCGGGGTATGCGGTTGGCATCGAGGATATCAAGTCATTCCGCCAGCTTCACTCGAAAACCGCCGGACATCCGGAATACGGAGCATGTGTCGGTGTGGAAACGACCACGGGTCCGCTGGGCCAGGGGTTGGGCAACGCCGTCGGCATGGCGCTAGCCGAGCAAAAACTCGCCCAGACGTTCAATCGTGAAAGTTTCAGTGTTGTCGATCACCGCACCTGGGTCATCGTGGGAGATGGTTGCCTGATGGAAGGTGTTTCCCACGAAACCGCTTCTCTGGCAGGCACGCTGAAGCTCGACAAGCTCATCTGCATATACGACGACAACGGCATTTCCATCGATGGAGAGATAACCGCTTGGTTCACAGAAGATGTGCCTGCGCGGTTCGAGGCATATGGCTGGCGAGTCATTAGAGACGTGGATGGTCATGATCCCGATGCGATAATCGCGGCTCTCGGGCAAGCTGTGGAGGTGACGGACAAGCCGACTCTGGTTTGCTGCAAGACCGTGATTGGGTTAGGAGCACCCAACAAACAGGGCACGGCAGACGCGCATGGTGCGGCGCTTGGTGAAGAAGAAGTAGCGGCTGCACGCAGAGCGCTCAACTGGGGTTATGGGGCGTTCGAGATTCCTGAACGGATTTACGCGGAGTGGGATTGCCGGGAGCGCGGTAGCAAACTGCAAAAAGAGTGGGAAACACTTTTTGCGGCATATCGTGAAAGCTATCCGGACCTCGCTGCAGAACTTACCCGGCGTATGAACGGGGAGTTACCCGAAAGTTGGCAAACGGGCATCCGCCAAGTGGCCGCCGACGCTCAAGCGGCCATGCAACCGCTGGAAACTCGCAAGTCCTCCCAGCGTTGCCTGACGGCTCTCGCTGACGCTTTACCGGAACTGTTCGGTGGATCTGCGGATTTGACCGGTTCGAATGGAACCAAGTGGTCCGGAGCCGGCGCGGACCGGTATATGAGCTACGGCGTACGCGAGTTCGGGATGACGGCGATTACCAACGGTATTGTCCTGCACGGTGGTTTACGGCCCTACACCGGTACGTTTCTGGTGTTCATGGAATACGCCCGCAATGCTGTCAGGCTGGCTGCTTTGATGCAGATACCCAACATTTTTGTCTACACACACGATTCGGTTGCTCTGGGTGAAGACGGCCCCACCCACCAACCCATAGAACAGCTCACCAATTTGCGAACGACCCCGGGACTCACAACCTGGCGACCCTGCGATACGGTAGAAAGCGCGGTTGCCTGGGAAGCGGCGTTGTCCGCCAATAACCGACCGAGTGCACTCGTGTTTACTCGCCAGAAGACCGCGCCGCAAGCTCGGAATGAAGAATCCCTGGCCAATATACGCCGGGGTGGTTACGTGCTGGTTCTCGAGCAGAGCGAGCTTGAGGTCGTCATTATCGCGACAGGCTCGGAAGTGGAACTTGCGGTCGCCGCTGCAACCGAGCTCAGCGGGGAAGGTGTTGGTGTGCGGGTAGTATCGATGCCAGCGACGGACGTGTTTCTAGCAGAGGATGAGGCCTATCGAGAGAGTGTATTGCCCAGCGCAATCAAAGCACGAGTAGCCGTCGAGGCGGGTCACCCGGACTACTGGTACCGCTTCGTGGGGCTTGACGGTGCAGTAGTTGGGATCGATACCTTCGGTCACTCGGCACCAGGCGCCACCGTAATGGAAACGCTTGGGATGACGGTAAGCAACGTAGTGCAGGCTGCGCGTTCCGTACTTTAAGGTGATCGAAGCGTGGGTGTGCTTGCGGTTGAGTTTCATTCTCGTCAGTAACATGTTGGGTGAGCGTTAGGTGGCGGTAAAGGAAATGTCCGAGCTGTCCCTGCGAGGGCTGCGGGTGCTGATTCGTGAGGATCTGAATGTGCCGATCAAGGACGGCGCGGTCTCGAGTGATGCGCGTATCCTTGCGGCGCTTCCGACCATCGAGCAGGCTTTGAGCGCGGGAGCGAGCGTGTTGGTGATGTCCCACCTCGGTCGCCCGGTGGAAGGGAAGTTCGATGCGGCATACACCCTCGCGCCCGTAGCGAAACGGCTGCAAGACTTGCTTGGCAGGGATGTTCCGTTGCTGAGTGATCTCGAGGCGGTGGTGCTGCAGCCGGGTGCTGTCGCCTTGTTGGAAAACGTTCGCTTCCTGGAAGGTGAGAAGGCGAACCTGGACGAACTCGCTCAGCGCTTCGCCAAGCTCTGTGATGTTTTTGTGATGGATGCGTTTGCCACCGCACACCGCGCGCAGGCTTCGACGCATGGGGTAGCGAAATTCGCACGTATGGTGTGTGCGGGACCGCTGTTGGCGCGCGAGCTCGCAGCACTGGAGCAGGCGTTACGGGAACCCGCTCGACCCATGGTTGCGATCGTCGGCGGCGCAAAGGTATCCACCAAGCTCGAAGTCCTGCATGAGCTGGCCGACATGGCGGACAACATTATTGTGGGGGGTGGAATAGCGAACACGTTCATAGCCGCAGCGGGTCACTCGGTCGGACAGTCGCTATGTGAGCCCGATCTGATTGCCATCGCACAGGCAATTGCCAGCAAAGTAGATATACCACTTCCGGTTGATGTCATGGTGGGGAAACGGTTCATAGAGAACGAAACCGCCGTGTTGAAAGAGCTTGCAGATATTGAACCCGACGACATGATCATGGATGTCGGTCCGGAAACTGCGCGCAGGTTTGCGGCAGTTGCCAAAGACGCGGGTACGATACTCTGGAACGGCCCCCTTGGCGTCTTCGAGTTTGACCAGTTCGGCGAAGGGACTCGAGTGCTTGCCGAAGCCATTGCCGCAAGCGAAGGCTTTTCGATCGCTGGTGGTGGCGATACGCTGGCGGCGATCGATAAATATTGTGTCCGGGAGGGCATCTCTTATCTTTCGACCGGAGGCGGAGCGTTCCTCGAGTTTGTCCAGGGTAAAAGCCTGCCCGGCGTTGCGATCCTGGAAGAGCGTGCTGCTGGGAAGTGAGGGGGCAGAACACCTTTTCACCCGAGCGATTACGGAGCGAACTCGCGCCGCTTGACCTGCATGGCTTGCCGAAGTCGTCCGCTACGCCGGAATTCTCGAACTACCTACGCTTCTATGACCTGGATCTGGCCCGGGAAATTCCAGGGCTGAAACACCGGATAGGATACCTCACGAGTGGCCCCTACCGGCTTGCAGTACAGCTCTTTGAGCCTGTGACGCCACGTGCCACCGCCGTGGTTTGCCACGGTTATTACGATCACGTTGGACTGTATGGACACCTGATCCGTTATCTGGTCGGGCACGATCTCACTGTTGTTACCTTCGATCAGCCCGGGCATGGGTTATCTTCGGGCCAACAGGCGACAATTGAGGATTTTGACGCCTATGTGAGGGCGCTGGTGTGTTGCCTCGACGCAACGGCGGGACTGCATCTCGAACCCTGGCATATTCTCGGTCAGAGTATGGGTGGCAGCGTGGTGTTGGAATATCTGGCTCAGTCCGTTGTAGATCGGCAGGCCACCCACCGGACGTTTAATGAGATTGTGCTTTTTGCACCCCTCGTGCGTCCGGCTTTTTGGCCGATTAACCGGATCTTCTTCGAGATTGCGAAACGTACCGTCAGCGAACGGCCGAGGACGTTTACTAAAAATGCGGAAAATCCAGAATTTCTCGCGTTGATCCGTACCGATCCAATGCAAGCCACCGTGCTGCCCGTGCAGTGGGTGGTCGCCATGATGGCTTGGATGAATCGATTCGAAAATAACCCGCGACTGCCGGATAACATAAAAATTATTCAGGGTCATATGGACCGGACGGTGGGTTGGCGATACAACTTGAAGTTGTTGAGTCGGATGTGTGAACTCGACGTGCTGCACCTTCCGGGGGCGCGGCATCACCTGGTCAATGAAGCCGAGCCGTTGCGCCAGCAGATCTGGAAGTGGCTCGATGAATCCTGTAAGTGGGGCTAACGGGGTTACCCCATGAGTGAATCACTAGATAAATTGTTTTCGCCCCCGCGCATCAAAAGGGATGCAGCGGCGCTCGCGATTTGGGGGTGTGATTGGACCCGCAGCTTTCCAGTGGCGCCCTCGGCGGTGGTATTCCCCGAGACGATCGAGGAAGTGCAGGCGCTCGTTGTGTTGGCCAATGAAGAGGGGTTGCAGCTTGTCCCATCGGGAGGACGCACGGGACTCTCCGGTGGCGCGGTGGCAAGCCACGGCGAAGTGGTGGTGTCGTTCGATCGCATGAATCGCATTCTCGACTTTGCCTCAGCAGATCGCTTGATCACCTGCCAGGCCGGGGTGGTCACTCAGACACTCCAGGATTTTGCCGCACGCCAGGGGTATTTTTATCCCGTGGATTTCGCCTCTGCAGGATCAAGTCAACTCGGTGGCAACATTGCCACCAACGCCGGTGGAATCAGAGTGATTCGGTATGGGATGACGCGCAATTGGATTGCCGGACTGCGTGTGGTCACCGGAACCGGTGAGCTTTTGGATTGCAACCAGGGTCTGGTCAAGAACGCGACGGGTTACGATTTCAGACATCTGTTTATTGGTTCCGAGGGAACGTTGGGCTTCATCGTTGAGGCAGACGTCCGCTTGACAAGAATTCCGGAACCGCAACAGGTGATGGTGCTCGGGTTCGAGAAATTTCGAGATATCTTGAAAGTCTTAAGTCACTTCCAGTCTCTGGTTGAGCTTTCCGCATTCGAGTTTTTCTCGGAGTTGGCGTTACAGAAAGTCACCGCCCATCGGGAGCTACAGCGTCCGTTGGCCGATGGCGCCCAGTTTTACGCGTTGCTGGAGTTTGATGCGAGTGCAGCGGAAAATGCGACGGCAGCGTTCGAGCACGCAGTTACCGAAGGCTGGGTAAGTGATGGTGTGCTCAGCCAGTCAGACGCGCAAGCCGCATCCTTGTGGCAACTTCGGGAGGGCATCTCCGAGAGCCTGGCGCCTTTTTCTCCATACAAGAATGATTTGTCGGTGCGCGTCAGTGAGATGCCGGAGTTTCTCGATGATGTCGATGGAATGGTGCGGGCGTGTTATCCGGATTTCGAAGTATGTTGGTATGGGCACATTGGCGACGGCAACCTGCATCTCAACATCCTTAAGCCTGAGGATGTTTCAATCGACGAGTTTTACCATCGCTGTCACGAGATAAGTCCGCAACTGTTTGAACTCGTGCGGGCGCGCAGAGGCAGCATTTCTGCCGAACATGGTGTGGGATTATTGAAAAAGGAGTTTCTCGAATATTCCCGCAGCTCCGCAGACCTCAAAATCATGCGCGCACTGAAGATGGTGTTGGACCCAAACGGAGTAATGAATCCGGGCAAGCTGTTGTAGGCGCGTTCACAATAGTTGCACACCGGCTGCACTTGCGACAAAAACGACGTCAGCCGCTTGCGCGGCAAACACGCCGTTACCTACGACGCCGACGATGTTGTTGATCGCTGTTTCCAACGTTGCCGGGTTGGTGATTTTCAGCTCGTGAACGTCCAGGATGATGTTCCCGTTGTCCGTGACAAATCCTTCTCTGAGTTCCGGCGAACCTCCGAGACTTGCCAGCGCTCGCGCGGCAAGACCCCGTGCCATGGGGATAACTTCAACGGGTAATGGGAAGGCGCCGAGTACGTCTACCACCTTGGAGGTGTCAACGATGCAGACGAATTCATCCGCTGATGCAGCGATGATTTTTTCCCGTGTCAAAGCGCCCCCACCCCCTTTGATCAACTGCTTGGCGGGGTTTACCTCGTCTGCACCGTCCACGTAGACGCTTATTTCGGCAACCGCATTGAGATCCAGCACGACGATTCCGTGCCCCCGCAGACGTTCGGCAGTCGCCTCGCTACTTGCAACGGTGGCGTCGAATTTGTGTTTGATGCGGGCAAGGGCGTCAACAAAATAGTTGGTGGTTGAACCGGTGCCGACGCCGACGATGCTCTGGTTGCTGAGCCTGGGTTCAATGTAGGCACAAGCGGCCTCGGCAGCACTGCGTTTTTGTTCGTCTTGAGCCATACTTTCGCGCCCCTTTATGGGGTTGGTCGATTGAGTTGAGGTAAGGAGAGACCCTAACCCATGCTGGAAAAGTACGTAAAGAA
>Ga0209980_10000795_pt1 | contig 17298 bp, 23 predicted proteins | sample CR02metaG_FD_183611 | JGI IMG/M metagenome (GOLD analysis project Ga0209980, IMG submission 183611) | Deep subsurface microbial communities from Mariana Trench to uncover new lineages of life (NeLLi) - CR02 metaG (SPAdes) (version 2) | ecosystem: Environmental > Aquatic > Marine > Ocean trench...
GTTCGATTCTCTCGACCTGAAATCACCACCCTTGATCGTATCGTAGAAAAGGCGGTAGATGGAGTCGCCGTCGTTCTGGTAGTTTTTCGCGGCGTTGATCCCGCCTTGAGCCGCGATGCTGTGGGCACGCCGCGCGCTGTCTTGAAAGCAGTAGCACTTGACGTTGTAACCCAACTCGCCGAGCGTGGCTGCTGCTGAGGCGCCGGCGAGCCCGGACCCTATCACGATGATGTCGTACTTCCGCTTGTTGGCGGGGTTCACCAGCTTCATCTCGAACCGGTGATTTTCCCATCTGGTTTCTATCGGTCCCGACGGGACCCTCGAGTTGAACTTCATAGCGATCTCGTTCTCGTCTATTGGACGATTCCGGTCAAAACGGCCACCGGAATGGAGATGTTACCGATGACGATGGCTGCTGCGATGAAAGCTGACAGTCGGCGCCACCGCTCGTGGTTCTCCAGGTTGACCCCCAATGTTTGCAGTGAACTCCAAACACCGTGATAGATGTGAAATCCGACGGCGACCATGGCGACGATATATGCGGCCGACGCACCAAGGGACTGAAAGCCACGAACGAGGTTGTGATACGGATCCCCGGGCACGAAGGCCGGATGCGCGTTGCCCCATGTGAGGTGCATGAGATGATAGAGCACGAAGGCGAAAATGATCGCTCCGCCCCAACGCATGGTCCGCGAAGCGTAGGTGTCTTCGAGATGGACGGGCCGCCGATAATTCACGGGACGCGCCGCGCGGGCCATGAGCCACAGTTGGATTGCCGCTGCCACATGAAGGACCAGCGCCACTAGCAGCACGCTACGCCCGATCCATAGTATTTCTGAGTGTCCGAATACGGGGGCGCCCACCTCACGGAGGAATTCCGCATAGCTGTTGAAGCTGGCCGGCCCAAGGTACACCTTGAGGTTGCCTGCCAGGTGAACGACGACGAAGCCAAACAGCAACAGCCCCGTCACACCCATGACAGCTTTCTTCCCCACCGAACTGCGGTACAGCCGGAGTATTCGCCCCATGCTTCTATCCCGGTCCGAATATTGAATATTGAATATTGAATATTGAATATTCAATATTCGAAATGGGCAGGGTCCGCTCACCGCTCCCCGCTCCCTACTCCCCGCTTACAGGCTAACGGCTGACATCGTTTGGCGCACGTGCTCGGCTGATTTTTCGAGGGCGGCCCGCTCCGCCTTGCTGAGTTCGACCTCGATAATCTGGTTCAGGCCAGAGGCACCCAGCTTACAGGGGACGCCGAGATAAAGGTCCCGGAGGCCGAACTCCCCCTCGAGCCACGCTGCGCATGGGAGGATTCGCCTCTTGTCCTTCACGATGGCCTCCGCCATTTGCGCGGCAGCCGCGGACGGTGCGTAATACGCCGAGCCAGTTTTCAAATAACCGACTATTTCCGCTCCACCATTGCGGGTCCGCTCCACGATCTCGTCGAGCTTGTTGCCATTCATCATTTGGGTGACGGGGATTCCGGATACCGTCGTATATGAAATTAGCGGGACCATCGTATCGCCGTGACCTCCCAACACCATTGCCTGAATGTCTTCTACCGATACGTCGAGTGCATCAGCGATGAAGCTCCGGTACCTCGCCGTGTCAAGCACACCTGCCATGCCGATAACCCGGTTGCGGGGAAAACCCGTCACTTCCTTGGCTACCCATGCCATGACATCGAGTGGGTTCGAGACCACGATGACAATCGCGTCGGGCGAGCACTTCTTGATCTCTTCGCTTACCGACTTGACGATAGCAACATTCGTCCGCATCAAATCGTCTCGGCTCATTCCCGGCTTGCGCGCGACGCCGGCAGTGACGATGAACATTTCGCTTCCCGTGGCCGGGCCGTAGTCGTTAGAACCGATCACGCGAGAGTCGAAGCCCTCGATCGGGGCTGACTCCCACTGGTCCAACCCTTTCCCCTGGGGAATTCCCTCAATCACGTCGATCAGCACGATCTCACGCGCCAGCTCTTTCTCGGCGAGGCGCTGCGCCGTAGTCGCGCCAACATGCCCTGCACCTACTACCGTTATCTTGTTCATTGGAAGTGTCCGATGGCTATTTAAGGTTCGCTGGGGACATTGTTCAGATCCAGCCCGATCTGCCTGATACCCTCATACAGCACGATCCCCACTGCTGTAGCGAGATTCAAATTGCGAATACCGTCCCGCATGGGGATACGGAACAGACGGTCCGGATGTTTTTCGCGGATGCGTTGCGGCATCCCCTCAGTCTCGTTGCCAAACACCAAAACCGAATTCTCAGCAAATGGCGCCTCGACATGCGACCGCTCGCCGTGTGCGGTGAAATATAAGCAACGATCGCGCGATACCGCCTCTCGAAACGCACGCCAATACGGGTGAATCCACAAGTCCACGCGATCCCAGTAGTCGACGCCCGCCCGCTTGAGCTCGTGGTCGTCGAGCGAGAAGCCCATGTCCCCTACTACGTGGAGTGCCGTCCCGGTGGCGGCGCACAGACGGGCAACGTTGCCCATGTTCGGAGGAATACGCGGTTCGATTAATACGACCGAAAGAGCCATTCGATTCCGAGTAGTGCGTCAGGCAATTTTTGGTTTGATCCCCGCTTCCGGCTGATCGCCTTCACGCCACGCCGCTGAGCCGTCCTCGAAGATCTCCTTCTTCCACACCGGCAGGCGCTTCTTGGCTTGCTCGATGGCGTAGCGGCACGCGGCGAAGGCATCGGCCCGGTGGGGAGCGGCCGCTGCGATGGCCACGCTCGACTCACCCACCGGAACCCGGCCGACTCTGTGCATTCCCGCGACGCGGGAACCGGGCCACTGCGCGGCGGTTTCGGCCATGATCTTGGAGAATTCGGCCTCGAGCATATCCTCGTACGCCGAATACTCAATCGCTTCCACCGGTCCGTCGCCGTCACCCCGACGCACCGAGCCGATGAACAGTGCCGTCCCACCCAATTCCGGACCGGTCACTGTGGTGAGCAATCCGAGGACGTCGATGGGGCGGGGGGTTACGAACCGCACGCCTTACCCGCCGGCCAGGGGGGGCAGCAGCGCCAACTCGTCACCCTGGCGAAGAGGCGTCTCGACTAATACATGCTCCAGGTTCACCGCCACTAGCGGCCGCTCGGGAAGCAAGTGACCGTTGGGAGCGTTCTTGCGCAGCAGCTTCACCGCGTCACCCACCGTCGCCGGCTCCGCAAGCTCCAATGTGGTCTCTTCGAGCCCCAAGATTTCCGCATACCGCGCAAAGGCGCGAACGGTTACCGTAACCGTGGCGGCCGAGGAAAGCGCTTTAGAGAGGTGCATACAAGGCAAGAAGGTACAGACCGCTCACGGGCATGTCACCCCTTGGAGCGCACCGCCCAAGGGTTGGCCCGAGTGGGCTTGCGTTCGAGAAGTGGCGCCTACTGGACGGGAATGATGTTGCGTTGCGGGACCTGCGCCGCCTCGGCTTCGGCGACAACAGCCCTCAATTCCTTAGAGGGCTTGAAAACCGGAACCGGACGTGCCGCAACCTCCACCGGCTCACCGGTGCGCGGGTTCCGTGCCATCCGGGTCTTCCGGTTTCTGATTTTGAAGGTGCCGAATCCCCGAATCTCGATGTTGTGCTGGTCGGCCAAAGCTTCCTTCACAGCTTCAAGGAATGCATCAACCACCCGAGCACAGTCCTTCTTCGAAATCATGGGGCCCGCCGTTCTGGCAATCGTGGCGGTCACCTTCTCGACGAGATCAGCCTTCGTCATTTAATCCTTCGGCAAGCTCAAAAAAAGAGGCGTTTCCCTGCCCCAACCTGCGGCACCGGGGTGGCCATATTATGAGCTTACTTGTTTGCTGTCAAGGGTTTGGAGAAACTCAGCGAAGTGCGATCGGGCATCATGGGGACCCGGAGAGGACTCCGGATGGTACTGAACCCCGAAAAACGGGAGGTCTCGGTGTCTGAGTCCTTCTACGGTGTGGTCATTGAGGTTAAGGTGGGTCACCTCAAGCTCCTTGGCACCTGGCACGCCCTTACTCGTTCCCCTGACTGCAAATCCGTGATTCTGGCTGGTAATCAGCACCCTACCCGTAGACAAATCCGAGACCGGATGATTGCCTCCGCGATGGCCGTAGGGAAGCTTCTCGGTCTCCGCCCCGAACGCCAAGGCGAGCAGTTGATGGCCCAGGCAGATGCCGAAAGTGGGCATGCCGGACCCGGCCAATTCCCGGATCGGACCCAGCACATACTCCACCGCTGATGGATCTCCGGGGCCGTTAGAGAGGAAGAGACCGTTGGGATTCAACTCGCGAACTCTGGCCGCTGAGGTCTGAGCGGGCACCACAGTTACCCGACAATCCATCGACTGGAGGATGCGGAGGATGTTTTCCTTCATGCCGAAATCGTAGGCCACGATGTGATGGCTGGCTTGTGGGTTGCCGACGGTGCGCTCGTGGTCAATGGTCACCGCAGAAGCTAGGTCCCGGCCGGCCATCCGGGGACTCGCGTCCAGCTTTTCCCTGGCCTCATCGTCAGGCTGGGCACCGAGCCCAATGACGGCGCGCATCGCGCCCTCCGAGCGGATGTGGCGGGCGATCTTGCGAGTGTCCAGATCCTCGATGATCGGAATCCCCTTCTCGGCAAGCCAGTCGTCCAGCCCTCCTGACGCGCGCCAGTTCGAGTGGGACCGCGAAAGCTCTCGCACGAGAACTCCGGAGACCTGGGGCTTTCCTGAACGGGACTCGACGTCCTCGGGGTTGACGCCATAGTTGCCGATCATTGGGGCCGTCATCACCACGATCTGGCCCAAGTACGAGGGGTCGGTGAAGACTTCCTGGTATCCGGTGAGGTTGGTGGTGAAGACTATTTCGCCGGTGGTCCCCGCACTCAATGACAACGGATGGCGGGTGGTCCCTCCGAACCACGCGTCATCCTCGAGGAGTACGTATGCCTGTTTCAGTGAGGGCTTTTCCTAATTGCCGGTTGAATCTTGGAGGATGTTGGCTCCAGGCTGTGCGAGAATGGGCAGCTGTACGGGGCTGGGAGCTTCCACTTGGCCTTCCAGAACTGAACGCGGTGCCCCGGTGTTGGCGCTCATGGCCGAAAGAACCAGCGAGATGCCAAGGAAAAGCCCGCCGCACCACCACGACATCTTGGTGAGAATGGTGGTGGCCTGCCGGCCGCCAAAGAATGAATCCGTGGATGCTCCGCCTCCCATCGCAGCCAGCCCACCGCCCTTGCCGGCCTGCAACAGGACCACCGCTGCCAGCAGCAGCGAATCCACAATCAGCATAATAACAAGAAACGTAAACATCTCATAAGCCTCGTCGGGGCCGCAAGATACCGACCCTCAACTTGGTAGTCAATCGAGCCCAACTGCGCAGATTGCTTGCCACGATTTGGGTTCGAGCGAGGCACCGCCCACCAGCACTCCGTCGATCTCGTCCTCGCTCAATAGTTCTTGGGCGTTCTCCGGTTTGACGCTTCCGCCGTAGAGCACAGGCACACTCCCGCCCGCCACTCCCCGCTCTTCGAACCAGTGGTGAATGGCGGCATGGACCGTCCCCGCATCGGCGGGCGTTGCGTTCTTCCCCGTTCCGATCGCCCAGACTGGCTCGTATGCAACGACGATCTGGGCGAGGGATTCACTGTCGAGGCCGTCCAGCGCGGCGAGTTGGCGATGGATCACCGCCAGTGTCTTCGCGTTGTCGCGCTCTGAGAGCGTCTCACCCACACACAGCAGGGGAGTCATTGCGGCGTCCAGCACGGCCCGGACCTTTCTTCCGGTATCGTCGTCGGTCTCGCCGAACACGTGGCGGCGTTCCGAGTGCCCCACTAGGACAGCTCGAGCGCCTGCGTCTTTCGCCATCGAGACGCTGAGCTCTCCGGTAAACGCCCCCTTGGGCTCCCAGTACACGTTCTGGGCGCCCACGAGGATGCCAGGGAGTCGGGCCACCCGTTGTGTCACGCTTTGGATGGACACCGCCGGCGGAAAAAACCACACTTCCCTCCCGGACTCTTGTCGGTACCCATCTAGGAAGCGATCGAGAAACCCCCGGGCGTCCGCCGGCCCATGATTCATCTTCCAATTGGCTGCAAAGATGGTCTTCGTCATGCGTCATCCAAGGCTGCTATTGCGGGAAGCTCCTTACCCTCGAGGTACTCGAGCGCCGCACCACCGCCGGTGGATACGTGAGTCACGCGATCCTGTAGGCCAAGGTTGGCGATTGCCGCCGCGGAATCGCCACCTCCCACAACCGTTGTGGCACCATGGGAGGTAGCATCGGCCAAGGCAAGCGCGACGGTTCGTGTTCCCACATCGAACGGCGGGGTCTCAAACACTCCCATCGGCCCGTTCCATAACACGGTAGCGGCCCCGCGAATGGTCGCGGCGAAAGAGTCTCCAGTAGCGCTGTCGATGTCGTACATGGCCCACCCGTCGGGGATAGCATCTCGAGGCACCTGGCGGACGGCGGCGCTGCCGCTGATCTCCTGAGCTATCGTTGCGCCTTGGGGAAGGATTATCTTGCCTTTCCCGCGCTCCAACAGATCCCTGGCCAATCCGATCTTCTCCCGTTCGACCAACGAATTGCCCACTTGGTATCCCAAGGCCGCGAAGAACGTACACGCCATCGCCCCGCCGATGAGGATCGTATCTACTTTGGGGAGCAAGGCTTCAATGACGTCGATCTTGCCCGAGACCTTTGCACCGCCGAGAACGGCAACAAACGGCCGCCTCGGCGCTGCCAGCGCTTCACCTAGGTAGCGCAGCTCCTTGGCCATCAGGAATCCGGCCACTGCCGGCGACAACAGGGCGGCAACGCCTACCGTGGATGCGTGGACTCGGTGTGCGGTGCCGAAAGCATCGTTCACGAAGAAGTCGCCGAGTGCCGCGAATGTCTCTGCCACCGATGGATCGTTGGTTTCTTCCCCCGGCAGAAACCGGGTGTTTTCCACCAACGCCACTTCGCCGCGCAGCAGGCGTCGAGTGATCTTGGCGGCCCCGGGTGATGTGACGTTATCGACGAACGTGACGAGCGTTCCCAGTTCCGATTCCAGCGCTTCGGCTACCGGTCTCAGCGACAATTTCGGCACTACTTTGCCCGTGGGTCGTCCGAGGTGGGACAACAGGACGACCCGACACCCGCGCTGCCGCAGCCAGCCGATCGTGGTGAGGGAGGCCTTGATGCGCATAGGGTCGGCCACCTGGCCCTCACGCAACGGAACGTTGAAATCCACCCGCACCAGCGCCCGCTGGCCCTCGAGCCCCTCGGGCGGGAGCGACTCGAGGGCACGCTTACCCGAGCTGTCTCCCGACATGCTCTATGAGATCGATGCAACGCGCCGAATACCCCATCTCGTTGTCGTACCAGGCGGAGACGTGGACCAGCGTGCCGTCGATCACGTTGGTGATCATGCTGTCGACGGTGCTGGAATGAAGATCGCCGATGTAATCCGCTGAAACCAGCGGCTCGTCACTGATCGCCAAGATGCCCTCGAGGGGGCCGTCGGCCGCCTTCTTGAAGGCTGCGTTGACTTCCTCCCGGCTCGTCGGTTTCTCCACCACGCATGTGAGATCTACCAGGGATACGTCGGCCGTGGGCACTCGAAGCGCCATTCCGTCCAGCTTGCCCTTCACCTCCGGAATGACCAGGGCCGTGGCTCTCGCGGCCCCGGTCGAAGTCGGAATCATGGAAAGCGCGGCGGCACGGGCGCGCCGCAGGTCGTTGTGGGGGAAATCGAGGAGGCGCTGATCGTTGGTGTAGCTGTGCACCGTTGTCATGAAGCCGCGCTGGAACCCGAAGTTATCGATCAACACCCTGACCACGGGAACCAGGCAGTTGGTGGTGCAGGAGGCATTCGAGAGGACGTGGTGCTTGGCGGGATCGTAGTCGTTGTGGTTGATCCCCATGACGATTGTAATGTCCTCCTGCTTGGCGGGGGCGCTGATGATGACCTTTTGCGCGCCTGCGCTCAGGTGCTGAGCCGCCCTGTCGCGTTGCGTAAAGAAGCCGGTCGACTCCAGCACGATATCGACATTCAGATCTTTCCAAGGGAGTTTGGAAGGGTCGCGTTCCGCCAGAACCTTCATGCTCTTCCCGCCCACCGTCATTGTGGTGCCATCTACGGTGACGCTACCCTTGTAGCGACCGTGGATCGAATCGTACTTGAGCAGGTGGGCGAGGGTTGCGGGGTCTGTGAGGTCGTTGATCGCTACCACCTCGATATCCTTGGCGTTTTCTTGCAAGGCTCGAAAGACGTTCCGACCAATGCGGCCGAACCCGTTGATTCCGATTCGAATCGACATGTTTTCCTCGTGAGGTGTAGTGGTTTACCGACCGTTGAGACCAAGCACCTTAAGGCAGGCCGACGAGCACCCGCGCTTGAAAGGGCATCGCCCTCGCAAAAGTCACCGCTCCCACTGCGGGCCACCCCGCTGAGGCGAGAGCGCTTGCCGCTGCGTCCAGTGTCGCACCGGTGGTGAGGACATCGTCTACCAGAATGGCCTGTCGCACCCGGGAGCCCGGCGCACGAATCACGGTGTGCGTTTCTGCTGCAGCAAAAGCCCCCGCCACGTTCGCTAGTCGCGCCTCCGGTGTCAACGCCGTCTGTGTCTTGGTTTCGCGGGCCCTACGTAGCACGGACGTCGCTACCGGCATTTGCCAGAGCCGGCCAAGACTACGTGCGATGACTTCGCTTTGATTGTAGCCCCGCTGCCGCTTTCTCCGGGGTCCGACCGGGATGGGGACGAGCCACCCGGTGTCTGGGCGGGGTATGGTACTGACCATGAGTTCTGCGATGAGGCCGCCGAGACAGGGACAGTCTTCATACTTCAGGTGGTGAACCACGGTACGGGTCATCCCACCCAGCCAATACCCACTCCGAGCCCATGCTATCGCCCCCGACCACCCAGCGCAGAACCGGCACGGGCCGATGGGAGGGAGGGGTTGATGGCATCGCTCGCAACCGCCGACGACAGGGCGGGCGCGCGTGCAGCAGACCGGACAGACGAGACCGTCCGGATCTTGGGGCGGCAGGAGGGATCGGCACACGATGCACGCATTGGGAAGCAGAAAACGCTCGAGTGATATCAAGGCGCGAGCGATCATCGACTCAGCGCCTGCTCCACGGCCGCCCGCATCACTTCACGAGGCGGATCCACGTTGGGAAAGAAGCGGTGAAACGCACGCAGGCCCTGCCCAACCAACACCAGACGCCCGTCGGCCACTCGCATACCGCGGGCCCGGAGGGCGTGACACCACTGGGTCTCGCCAGGCGCGTAGACCAGGTCGAGGGCAACCTTGCACCCGTGGAGGCGTTCGTTGGCAATCGGGAGGGGTTCGTCGGGATGGAGTCCCAACGGCGTGGCATTGATCGCCGTTGCGATCTGGCGCCCATCGTCTTCGAGAGCATCGACGCCGATTCTACGAGCCCAAGTCACGAACTCTGAGGCCCGTCGGGGATCTCTGGATTGCACGAGCACTGTCACCGACGTATCGCGCCCGGCCGCTGCGACGGCTCGTGCACTGCCACCGGTTCCGGCAACCAGCCACGGGCCGGCGGCGTCGAGGTGGTCGAGGGCGTCCAGCACGCCGGCGACATCCGTGTTGTCGCCTACCAGGCGATTCCCGTCGCTCCAAAACGTATTGACCGCCTCGAGCGTCGTAGCGATATCGGTTTTGCGAAACAAGAGGTTAGCCGCCTGAATCTTGTGCGGCAGCGTAACGTTGCCGCACATGCCGACGGCCTCGAATCCGCGCAGCAAATGCGGCAATGCCGATGGCTCGGCGTCTACGGCGACGTACACCGCGTCGAGTCCCAAGACGGCGTACGCAGCATTGTGCATTGCCGGAGAGAGGGAGTGGGCTACTGGATGCCCGACGACCACCAAAACGCGGGTGTTACCGTGAATCCGGGTCATTTAGCGAGTTGGAGAACCGCTCCACCGCGGCTAGCACGAGTGTTTGGATTTCGGTGAACGTATCGCGGTATACCGGAAGGTCGCTGCCGAACGGATCGCCCACCTCGGCGTCATCGCCCTGCCGACCGGCGTACTCTCCCAACAGGTGTGTTTTCTCCGTTCCCCCGAGTTCTTCCACGCGCACCCGGTGGTGTCGTGCCATCGTGAGCACGAGGTCGGCGTCTTCCACCGATTCGCGAGTGAGGAGCGCGGCCCGGTGTTGGGAAAGGTCCAGTTCGTTCTCCAGAGCTACCAGATACGCACCTTCGGAAGCCAATGCGCCGTCCCAAGCGCCCGTGCCCGCCGAAACTATTTCAACCTGCTCCCCCCGACGTTCGAATTCCTGGCGCATGATGCTCTCCGCCATCGGGCTGCGGCAGATGTTACCAGTGCAGACGAGAAGGATTTGCGTCATCGAGTAACGGCGCCGCCGCTGGCAGGAAGGTCGGCGCGCGGGATGGCTCCCTCGCGGATCAAGCGAGGGGCCGGGGCCGTGCAGTCGAGAACGGTGGACGGGACGGCCTTACCCAGCGCGCCGCCGTCCAATGCCAGGAGTTTGGGAACCTTCCCGAAATCCCGTTGCAACGCGCTGATGTCGACTGCCGGTGGTCTGCCGGATCGATTGGCGGATGTGGATGTAATGGGGTGTCCAACCTCCTGAATGAGACACTCCATTCCCGCGTGGGACGTCCACCGCACGGCAATCCCTCCCTCGGTGCCTCGGAGTTCGATGGGTAATTTACTGCCTGTGACTGGTAGGACCAACGTCAACGGCCCGGGCCAGAAGGCAGCGGCAAGGCCCGCTGCCGCCTCATTGAACGCGAGTCCCAGCTCTTCGGCCATCTCCCGACTCGACACCAAGAGGAGGAAGGGTTTCTCCGGATTTCGCGTTTTCAGTTCGGCCAGCATCTGCAGTTGCGGGGCTTGAGGCCGGGAGCCGAGTCCGTAAACAGTTTCGGTGGGATGGGCCAGCAACCCACCTTGACGCAAGTGCGCCGCAACGGCTGGAATGGCGGCGGCGATGTCTCGCTCGCTGCGGAACGGCACGACGTTCATTGCGACGCAAGCGCTTCGGCCATCACGAGATCTTCCGGTGAGGTCACTTTCATATTCGTGGTAGAGTCCCTGATCAGTTCGACCGGAATGCCCAGCGCTTCCACCAATGCCGCTTCGTCAGTTGCGTTTAAGGAGGGTTGGGCTTCCGCGTATGCCCTTTCGAGAACCTGGCGTGGAAAGCCTTGGGGCGTGTGGGCGCACCACAATCCTTCGCGGCGCACCGTCTCGAGGATCTGCTCGCCGTCGGGTTCGGATCTCTTGATCGTGTCGCTAACCGGAACCGCGGCAATGGCACAGGCTCCTACACGAACCCGCTCTATGATTGCGTCCACGATATCGGTGCCGACAAAAGGCCGCGCTGCATCGTGAATCAAGAGACCGGTACAGCTCGGTGAAAGGGTCGCCACTCCAGACGCTACGGAAGCCGCTCTGGTCTTCCCGCCGGCCACTATCCGCAGCCGATCGCCCACGAGGTCACTCAACCACCCTGGCGGGTTGGCCAGCATATCGAGGGGCAGTGGAATGACGATTTCCGCCACCAGCGCGTGAGCCGCGAACGGTCGAATAGCTCTAAGCAGCATCGGGACGCCGGCGATTTCTCGAAATTGTTTGGGGATCGTCGATCCCACGCGCTCTCCACTCCCACCCGCAGCAATGACCACGCCGATGTCAGGCGACGAGTTTCTCATGCAACTGCGATACGTGTTTGATCGGGACGGTAGAGATTGGCGCCTGCTGTTTCCCGCGCGCCGAGAGACCAGCCCACTCGGGATGTTCCACGCAGCTATCGGAGCACCGGTACACCGACCACCGGTTAGGAGACATCCATGGGGTCCTGATCCCGAGGCGTGAAGCTGTCGAATCGGGTGCAGTTCTTGTTGAACGTCAGGATGACGCTACCGGTGGGACCGTTTCTGTGCTTCGACACGATCAGCTCGGCCATCCCCTCCTTGCCCTCCAAGTCCTTGTCACTCAGATGGCCCGCGTACATCTCGGGTCGATAGAGGAAAAGCACCAAGTCGGCGTCTTGCTCTATGGCTCCCGAATCCCGGAGATCCGACAACATTGGACGGCGGTCACCGCCCCGCTGCTCTGGCGCTCTCGACAGCTGGGAGAGAGCCATCAGCGGGATGCGCAACTCGCGCGCGAGGGCCTTCAGCGATCGGGAGATGAAGCTGATTTCGGCTTGGCGACTCTCCGAGTTGCTGGGGCCTTGCATCAGCTGCAGATAGTCCACCACCAGAAGGCCGATGTCGTGTTCCGCCTTCATCCTTCGGGCTTTCGATCGCAATTCCAAGAGGGTAATTGCCGGTGTGTCGTCGATCCAGATCTTGGCACTGCCTAGGCGGCCGGCCGCCCCCGAGAGGCGCGGGAAGTCTTCGTCGCGGAGCTGGCCGGTCCGGAGGCGCTGGAGATCCACGAAGCTCTCGGACGCCAAGAGACGCTCGACGAGCTGTTCTCGCGACATCTCGAGGGAGAAGATCGCCACGGGCACCTGACCGTCGATTGCCGCGTTTGCAGCGACGTCAAGGCAGAACGAGGTCTTTCCCATAGACGGGCGCGCCGCCACGATGATGAGATCGCTGGGTTGAAAGCCGTTGGTCATCTTGTCTAAATCTTGGAACCCGCTGGCGACTCCCTGTACCGATTCATCGCCTCGATGGCGCGCTTCTATGCGCTCCATCGCGTCCCACATGAGTTCCTTGATCCTGACGAATTCCTGCGTCCCGCGTTGGAAGGAAACTTCGAAGATCTTGTGCTCGGCCAGGTCCAGCAGCTCGCCTACGTCTTCCTTGCCGTCGTACGATGCCTTGACGATTCCTGTTCCGACCTCGATGAGCCGTCGCATCAGGGCCTTGTCTTTGACGATCCGTACGTGGAACTCTACGTTGGCCGCCGTCGGTACCTGATCCAGCAGGACTGAGATGTAATCGATGCCGCCGACCGCTTCGAGGTCCCCCCGCCGATCCAGCTCATCCCTCAGAACGATCGGGTCTAACACGTCGTTCTTGTCGATGATGGCGGTCATGGCTCGGAAAAGCCGTCGGTGTGCCTCTTTGTAGAAGGCATCGTCAACGAGAAGCTCGGCGGCCTTCAGTGCCGCGCCCTGGTCTAGGAGCATTGCCCCCAGGACAGCCTGTTCGGCGTCGGGGCTCCAAGGTATCCGGCGCTCGGCCGGAACTTCAGCGCTCGCCAGCAAGGAGGCGTCGTGCGATACGGACGTCATCCCAGGTTGGTTTCTTCCAATTCGGGTTACGAAGTAGCGCCGCGGGGTGGTAAGTGACCACCACCGGTATCCCGCGGAACGTGTGGATCTTGTTCCGGAGCGAACCCAACGATCCTTTGAAGTCGAGGAGTGTGCCGGCTGCGACGCCTCCCATTGCTAAGATGACCTTTGGATTCACGAGCGCAATCTGTCTGTGCAAATACGGCAGGCAGGCGGCGATTTCGTCGCGTTCCGGGTTGCGATTGCCCGGCGGACGGCACTTTACGATGTTAGCTATGTAGACCGTTTCCCGGGGGCAACCGATTGCCGCCAGGATGTCATCGAGGAGCTTCCCGGCGCGTCCTACGAACGGGCGGCCCTGCTCGTCCTCGGTGGCTCCGGGGCCCTCTCCAATGACCATCAAGTCTGCGTCCGGTGGCCCTTCTCCGGGAACGGCGTTCTTTCGTTCCTCACACAGGGCGCATTTCCGACAGTTCCGGATCAGCTCGCCGAGTTGATCCAGGTCGGTACCGCCAAGGGGATCGTTCGCGAAGAGATCGGTGGGTGGCGGGGCAATCTCTATCCCCGGCGGCGGGATCTCCGGTGCGCCCTTGCGCCATTTCTCTCGCGCTGCAGTCTCTTGCACAGCCGTCGGGGGTTCGTTGGCGGGCCGGCCCTCGCTCACCCGAGCCGTCACGGCGCGTTCGGGGATCACCGTCAGTGACACTTCGTCGCGTGACAACACATACGAAACTTCGCCGGCGGCTTCTCGCTGCGTAAGATAGCGAGCGAGCAGATCGCGGGGATCGGTCACGGGAGCAGCTCCACCGCGTCCAGCAACCGTTCGGCGACTTCGTGCTTGGACATTTGCGGTAGTTGTACCGTATCCGTTCGCGAAATGAGTGTCACTCTGTTGGTCTCCACGTCGAAGCCGGCGCCCGCCTCGTTGGCCATGTTGAGCACTATCAGGTCCAGGCCCTTGCGGTCGAGTTTCCGCCGGGCCCGCTGAACTCCCTCGGATGTTTCCAGGGCGAAGCCAACGATAACACTTCCCTTCTTCCGTTTGCTGCGGGTCGTCTCCAGGACGTCTATGGTAGGTTCGAGCCTGACGTCCACCGGGCCGTCACCCCGCGGCCGCTTATCCTGCTGCTCCTCCTGGGGTCTGTAATCGGCGGGGGCGGCCGCCATGACCAGGACGTCGGCGTCGGCCAGGGCGGTGGCTACCGCCTCCTGCAAGTCCGCGGTCGTCTCAACGTTTACTACCTCTACGCCGAACGGAATCGGGAGCGTGGTGGGCCCCGAGACGAGCGTGACATCTGCTCCTCTGCCATACGCCGCCGCCGCCACGGCATATCCCATCCGTCCGCTGGACCGGTTGGTGAAGACCCGTACCGGATCCAGTCCTTCTCTGGTCGGACCGGCCGTCACCACTATGCGCTTGCCGGCGAGTGCCCCACTAGAGGCTCGGATTTTCCGTTCGGCCGCCGCGACGATCGCTTCCGGCTCGGTCATACGGCCCGGCCGGTCGGATGCTCCTTCTGCAAGAGGTCCGATTTCCGGCCCGACGACCGACCAGCCCATTGCGCGTATAGTCTCCAGGTTCTTCTCTGTCGCAGGGTGGGCGAACATCTCGTCATTCATCGCGGGTGCAACGAGAACCGGTGCGGTTCGGGCCAGTAGCATCGCTGTCAGAATATCGTCGGCGATCCCTTGAGCGGCTCGAGCGATCAGATTGGCGGTGGCCGGCGCGAGAATGATGAGATCGGCGCTCTGACCCAACTCCAGGTGGGCCAGGTCGGTATCACGCTCCCAGAGGGAGGTGAAGACGGGCCGGTGGGTGAGGGCTTCAAATGTCGCCGGTCCCACAAACCTCCCGGCGGCACTGGTGAGCACGACATCGACCGCGGCACCCATCTCGGTGAGCCGGCGGGCAATCGTGCAGGCTTTGTAGCAGGCGATTCCGCCCGACACGCCCAGAACGACGCGCCGGCCGGCGAGTATCACGGTTCCCGGCGTTGGCGCATAACCAGCCGGTACCTCAACTCGCCGGCGGTGAGTTCTTCGAGCGCGCGCGTGGTGAGTTTCTTTTCGTTGTCGATGGACCGGTCTCGCGGGAACTCATTCACGAATCGAGCGAACTTGGCCGCGACCAGGACACCCAGGTATTTGTTGCCGGCGTTATCGGCCACTTCCAGCGGTGTGAAAACCTGCATTCCTTATCTCCTATTGGCGCAGAGACCGCACTTCTCGTTCTAGCGCGTCCCGCAGTTCCGTTACTGTTTCACCGAGGTGGCTCAACCTGGCCGCCCGTTGGCACTCCGCATCGATAATGTGATGGACCGAGGCCACGGCTTGCTCCAGATCGGCGTTCACGACCACGTAGTCGTACTCGGTGGCTGCGCCTACCTCGTCCACGGCATGCTGCAGCCTAACCTCCAGGTCGGCGACCCCCTCGGTACTCCGTAGCGACAGGCGCTCCCGCAGCACTCCGGCTGAGGGAGGAAGAATAAAGATACTTACGACATTGGCAAGGCGCTCTCGCACCTTCCTCGCCCCAACCACCTCGATGTCGAGCACGGCGTGCTTCCCCGACTCCATGATCGTTTCGATCTTGGACGCCAACGTGCCGTAGAGATATCCGGCGTACGCGGCCCACTCCAGGAATTCGCCGGCTTCGACCTTGGCTTGAAACTCGTCGGGCGTGAGGAAGTGATAGTCGACCGAGTTCCGTTCTTTGGGTCGCCGAGGTCTCGTCGTCGCGGACACGCTGTAGGCCACGTCACGCCGCGCGGTGAGCAGGGCTTTCGCAATGGTCGTTTTGCCTCCTCCTGATGGAGAAGACAGCACCAGGAGAAACGGTGTTACTCCAGGTTCTCGATCTGTTCCCGAAATTTTTCCAGTTCTCCCTTCATCGCGACGACACGGTGTGCGATATCTGCATCATTGGCCTTCGAGCCTATGGTATTGACCTCACGTAACATCTCCTGCCCCAGGAAACTCAGCCGCTTGCCTACCGGAGGTGGCTGAGACAAGGAGTCCCGTGCCGCAGCAAGATGAGCACGGAGCCGTACCACTTCTTCTGTAATATCCAACTTATCCGCCAACAAAGCGATCTCTTGGGCGATGCGATCGTCGTTGACCTTCTTTCCGTTCAACAGCATCGCCACGGATTCACGCAGGCGGTCTCGCTCTGCCGTCACTCGTTCCGGTGCTCTCTGCTCCACCGCGGCCAACTCGTCCTCGACGCATGAAAGCAGCCTGTCGATCTCGACGGTGAGCGCCTCCCCCTCCTTCTGGCGAGTGGCTACGAGTTCTGCCATCGCCCTCTGGACAACCGCCACGACTTCCTCCGCTTCAATGCTCGGGGCGTCACTGGTGTGGTAGGTGAGCACGTCCGGCTGTCGCGCCACGAAACCCAGGTCGACATCGCCGACGAGGTCGAGTGCTTTCTTGAGTTCCTTCAATGCCGTGACAACTTCGCGTGCCCGCTCGACGTTCACCGCGAGTTGTCCCTCGCGGGGCGCCTCCTCGATCCACCGGGCAGAAACCGTCACGTGGCCCCGGTGAATATGCTCGCGCAAGATCTCACGCAGCCGGCCTTCCAAATCCTGAAACATAGGCGGCAGCTTCAACTGCACGTTCAAATGGCGATGATTGACGGTCCGAACGTCTACTTGCAGGCGGCCCTCCGCAACCGGCCCCTCCGCCGAACCGAAACCAGTCATCGAATTTGCCACTGCCCCTCCCCATTCAGAGAATCGGAACCTAGTTGCACCCTCCCAGCCCTGCCACCCCGCCCTAGTTGGCAAACTCCCATCGCACCCCGAACGTCTGGGCGTTGCGGGGATACGGCAGAGACGGGACGTATTGGGACAGCGAGTTCCGGGCGTTGCGGAGATTCCAGAATACCTTGAAGCCGACCAACTGCAACTCTACAAACCATTCGTGAAAGGTTGCGCCTGGAAGTACTTCCGGTAGGCCGAGCGTGTTGATGCCGGCGGTTCCCGTGCTCCAGTACTCGATTCCGTAGCGTAGGAGAAACTCGAAGACACCGCTGCGGAAGGTGCGCCAGAATTTCGAACGGAACGTTAGATCCACGC
>Ga0209980_10000796_pt1 | contig 17284 bp, 14 predicted proteins | sample CR02metaG_FD_183611 | JGI IMG/M metagenome (GOLD analysis project Ga0209980, IMG submission 183611) | Deep subsurface microbial communities from Mariana Trench to uncover new lineages of life (NeLLi) - CR02 metaG (SPAdes) (version 2) | ecosystem: Environmental > Aquatic > Marine > Ocean trench...
CGACGATTCCTCTGCGGACGACGATGAGTTTTACGTTGCCGACGATTCCTCTGCAGACGAGGATGAGTTCTACGTTGCTGACGATTCCTCTGCGGACGACGATGAGTTTTACGTTGCCGACGATTCCTCCGCGGTTGACGATGACTTCTACGTCGCCGGCGATTCCTCGGCGGATGACGAGACTTACGGCAGCGACGAAACGCCGGATTACTACGACACGACGTTGGGTAGCGACCACCTCGTTGTGCGCGGCGAGACACTTTGGGGAATCACGCAACGCGTGAAATCTGACAGTCGTCTGACGATGAATCAGGCGATGCTTGCAATTTTCGAGGCAAATCCGGAGGCGTTCGGCGGCAATATCAATATTCTGCGGGCTGGCGCAAATCTGCGCATACCGAGCGCTGACAAAATATTCCAGATCGACCGCGGCTATGCGTTAGCCGAAGCCAAGAGGCACCACGCTGCATGGAGTGGAGCCAGAATGACGGCAGCGGTCCCGACAGTCCCGCCGGTTGTGGAGACGACACTGGAGACGACACTGGAGACGACACTGGAGCCGACACCGGAGCCGATACCGGAGCCGATACTGGAGCCGAGTCTGACGCTGGTGCCGCCTGACGAGGAGCCTGCCGGCCTCGACCTTGGAATCGATTCGCCAGCGGACGGCGAGCCGATGACGCGCGAGCAGGAAATTCTGGATCGAATTGCCGAGCTCGAGGCGGCCGACGTTCCGCGACAGCCGTCGCTGATCGAAATTCGCGACAACGACCTTGCGACCTTGCGCCACGAACTCGCGAACATTCGCGGCGAAATTTACGAGCCACCTGTCGATGATGTCGTTGCCGACGACGCGGCGGACGATGTCGTTGACGACGCAACGGCAGATCCCTTCGCCGACGACGCAACATTGGATGCCGGCGCCGACATCATGACCGACACCGAAGACGCCGAGCCGGTCACCGACCAGGACGATGAGGTGGCTGATACAACACCGCCGCCTACCACTGTCATCCGGTCGGCGCCCGAAACCGGCCCGACGATTGTCGAGCGAATCATCGATGCGCTTACCAGCATCTGGGCCATGATTGGCGGCGCCGTGATCGTCGCCGGCGGCATACTGTTCTGGTTTTTGCGTCGCGATCACGACGACGGCGACGACGAGGTAACCGGTCAATGGAGTGCACTGGACGCCGATGAGTTCGGTGGCGATGCGCTGTCGGCGACCGAACAGATGCAAGTACCCGTGCACGACGACGGAACGTTCGTCGTCGTTGAGCAGGAAGCGCCAGGTCAGCCGCAGGAACCGGCGTTTCGACCGATGGAAGATACAGTTGAGGCGCCGACACCCGAGATCGAGGATTCGGGCGGCGATACGGATCAGTTTGACGCGCTCGAAGACACCTTCAGCAGTGAGACGGCCATCAACCTCGACCAAAGCGATCCGGTGGCCGAGGCCGATTTTCACATGGCTTACGGCTTGTACGATCAAGCGGCAGACCTGATCAACGGCGCGCTGGAAATCGAACCCGACCGCCGCGATTTGCTGACGAAACTTGCTGAAATCTATTTCGTCTGGGGCAATCGCGATGCATTCGTCGACGCGGCGGGACGTTTGAAAGCGGCAGTGGGCGATGCCGAAAGTGCCGAATGGGACAAGATCGTCATCATGGGCCAGCAGATTGCCGCGGAGCACGAATTGTTCGCCGGCGCCGGTGTTGCTGCTGTCACTCGGGAAGTCGATCTTTCGTTCGAGGGCGGCATGGAGGAAGCCAGTGCGCTCGACATGGATTTCGGCACTGTCAACGAGCCGGGCGGAAATGTATTCGATGTCGGCGAGGATGAAGATCCAGGTGGTTTGGACTTCATTATTGAGGAGACGGGTAAGAGCGAGGTGCTGGATGCACCGACAGCCGAAGTCACAGCACAAATGCCGACATTGGAATCCACGCTGGAATCGCCGACGATCGAGCAGCCGTTCGATGCGCTCTTCGATGCCACTTCCGAATTGCCGTCGATCGACGATGTCGACGACGACGATGTCACTGCCCAGATGCCCGGGCAGTCTGGCGGGCAAGCGACGGGCGAAATCGATCTGGAGGACCTGAATCTCGACCTCAGCGCGCTCGAAGAAACCGAGGTTGCTCCGTTTGACGACCTCGATGCGACGGGGGCCAACGAGGAGCTCGCTGACACCGGCGTGAACGTTACGCTCGATTCGACCGCGGCAACCGGGAAAAACCCCGAACTCGATCCGGACTCGACCGGAGTCCGGCACGTGCTGGCCCGTGACGAGACCGGCCAGAATCCAATGATGGCCGAGACGGCCGGGGATATTGATTCGCTGACAGATATCGGCCTCGATGAAAGTCTTCTCGATGCAACCGGGCAAACCCAGGTGCTGAGCGATGACATGGCAGTCGAGACCATGTCCGACCTGGAAAAAGCCCTGGTGGGCGAGGATGACACCGTGCTCGCGCCTGCGGATAACGACATGGACGCGAGCATTGCCGACGATCAGGCGACGATGCTTGCTCCGGCTGACGATGATACGGGCGATTTCGATTTCGCCAAGACAGAGGCATTGCCGGCTGATGCATTTACGGCGACGACCAATGCCGGGGAAACAGGTGAAATGCCCGCGGTCGCCACCACCGACCTCGATCTCGATCTCGATGATCTGACAGCGGCCCTCAAAGTCAGCGAAATGGGCGACACCGTCGACATGCCTCGCGATGATGCGACAGTCGAGCATCCACGGCCGGAGATCTCCGCCGACGACGACATTCCGACGATGGCGATTGATCCCGAAGAGCTGAGCGACGATCTTCATGAGGCCCGCACGATGACCGAAGTCGGTACGAAGCTCGATCTTGCGCGGGCCTATGTGGACATGGGTGACCCCACCGGTGCCAAAGGCATCCTCAAGGAAGTCCTCGATGAGGGCGATGAGAGCCAGCAGCAGCAGGCGCAGCAGCTACTCGATTCACTGCCGGGCTAGCCTTCATCCGCCACGAGCACGTTGAAAACCTCGGTTCGACTCCGGTTTTTTCCCTGACATGCGACTCGCCATCGGCATCGAATACGACGGTACCGCCTACAACGGCTGGCAGCACCAGCGAAACGGGTGTGGCATTCAGGAGCGTGTCGAACACGCGTTGAGCATTGTCGCCGACGAGACGGTCACAACCATATGCGCCGGGCGCACCGACACCGGCGTGCATGCCGCGGGCCAGGTCGCGCATTTCGACACGAGCAGTGAGCGCGCCGATCGCAGGTGGCTGCTCGGCGCCAACAGCAACCTCCCTGATGACATCAACGTCAACTGGGTGCGTTGCGTCGACGATGAGTTTCACGCGCGCTTCTCCGCGACAGCGCGCAGCTACCGATACCTGATTCTCAATCGGCCCGTACGATCCTCGCTGTGTCACCGCTGTACATGGTGGGTTCACCAGTCGCTGAACGAGCGGCGCATGCACGATGCTGCACAGCTACTCGCCGGCAAACACGATTTCTCGGCATTTCGTTCTGCGGGTTGCCAGGCGTCGACGCCTGTGCGCGAAGTCACGCTGATCTCGGTCAAGCGTGACGATGACCGTGTCGTGCTGGAGATCACGGCAAACGCATTCTTGCAGCACATGGTGCGCAATATCACCGGGGCGCTGGTGGCGATCGGCAGCGGCGAGCAGCCGGTGGAGTGGCTGGCCCAGGTGCTGGAGAGCAAGGATCGCAAGCACGGCGGCGTGGCGGCGCCGCCAAATGGCCTGACGCTGGTGCGCGTCGACTATCCGGGCCGGTACGATCTGCCGGTTTCTCCCGGCACCGGCGGCAGGCCGGGGCAACGGCCGGTAGCGTGGTCAATCAACGATGGATATGATTGCTGACATGAGCTGGTTTGACAAACTCATGCCCTCGCGCATCAGCACCGCAAAGCGTACCCGCTCGGTGCCCGAGGGTGTCTGGATCAAATGTTCGCGATGCGACGCGCAGTTGTATCGCAATGAGCTCGAGCGCAACCTGCAGGTCTGTCCGAAGTGCGACTACCACATGCGCATCGGCGCTCGCCAACGCCTTGATTATTTCCTTGATCCCGATTCGCAGAAGGAAATCGCGACCGGGCTCGAGCCGCTGGATCCGCTCAAATTCCGCGACAGCAAGCGGTATCGCGATCGCCTGGTGCAGGCGCAGAAGAAGACCGGCGAAAAGGATGCCCTGGTCACCGTGACCGGCTCCTTGTATGGCCGCCCCGTCATTGTCTGCGCCTTCGAGTTCGCATTCATGGGCGGCTCGATGGGCTCGGTGGTCGGGGAGCGCTTCGCGCGTGCGGCTCTGCAGGCAGCCGATACCCGTGCGCCACTGATATCATTTTCGGCGAGCGGCGGTGCGCGCATGCAGGAGGCGCTGTTTTCACTGTTTCAGATGGCGAAGACCGCGGCGGTGCTCGCGAAGGTCAGTGAGCAGGGCGTTCCTTACGTCTCGGTTTTGACGGATCCGACCACGGGCGGCGTCTCGGCAAGCCTCGGGATGCTCGGCGATGTCAACATCGCGGAGCCCGATGCATTGATCGGTTTTGCCGGGGCGCGCGTGATCGAACAAACGGTGCGGCAGACATTGCCCGAGGGCTTCCAGCGCAGCGAGTTTCTGCTCGACCACGGCGCGATCGATATGATCGTCGACCGGCGCAAATTGCGCAACGAGATTGCCGACCTGATCGCGAAGTTCGAGCAACGGCCGACACCGTTCGAGCAGTAGGCCCCTTTGACCGCCGGTTCGCAGCTGACTGACTGGCTGGCGCTGCTCGAGACGCTGTCCCCCCATGAGATCGATCTTGGTCTCGAGCGAGTGCACGCGGTTCTCGGCAAGCTCGATCTCAAGACACCGCAGTTCGTATTGCATGTCGCCGGCACGAACGGCAAGGGATCGAGCGTCGCGATGCTGCAATCGCTGCTCGTCGAGTCCGGCGTATCGGTCGGCGCATACACGTCGCCACACGTATTTCGCTTTAACGAACGTATCTGCATCGACGCGGCACAGGCGTCCGACGAGCAGATCGTCGCAGCCTTCGAGTGCGTGGAAGCCGTACGCGGTGACGTTCCGCTGACCTATTTCGAGTTCGGCACGCTCGCGGCGCTTGTCGTCTTCGATAAGGCCGGTGTGGATGCGGTGATACTCGAGGTCGGCATGGGTGGGCGTCTGGACGCCGTCAATGCCGTCGAACCCGATGCCGGGCTGATTACGAACGTGTCGCTCGACCACTGTGACTGGCTCGGAAACGATATCGACAGCATCGCATTCGAAAAGGCCGGCATCATGCGCAAAGGCAAACCGATCGTTTTCGGCGCGGTCGATGTTCCGGCCTCGCTGGCGAGGCACGCAAGCGATATCGGTGCCGAGATCATCGTTGCCGGTCGAGACTACACGTGGGCTGGCGCCGCAGACGGCAGCTGGTCGTGGCAGGGCTGCCGCACGCAATTGTCGTCACTCAGGCCGCCGTCTCTGGCGGGCGATTTCCAGATCGACAATGCCGCCGGCGTTCTCGCGCTGGCCGAGGCAGCGGGTTGGGAATCCTTCCTGCAAACGGATGTTGTGAACGCCGCGTTCGCGCGTCCGCGACTCGACGGGCGCCTGCAAATTGTCCGCACCGACGTCGAATGGCTGCTCGACGTCGCGCACAATCCTGCGGCTGCCGGCGTGCTCGCGAGCTCGCTGCGGGCACGAGCGATCAGTGGCAAGACAATTGCGATCGTGGCCATGCTTGACGACAAGGACGTGGCCGGCGTGATCGCGCCACTGCAGGATATCGTCGCACACTGGATTGCCGTCACGGCGGACAGCCCTCACGCAATCGAAGCCGCTGAGCTGGCACGCCAGATCGCGAATCTCAGCAACGCCGCGTGCCTCAGCGCCGATTCGCTGCAGCAGGCGATGGATTCTGCACGGGCACTGGCGACGCCGGAGGATCGGATTCTGGTGACCGGCTCGTTCTATATCGTCGGTCCCGCGCTGCGAAGCCTTGAGCTATACTCGCGCGGATCATGATGGAGCGAAGCCTGAAAGAGCGCATCATCGGCGCCGCCGTACTGGTTATTTTCGTCGTCCTTGTCGTGCCCGTGTTTCTGGATGGCTCGCCGCAAAACGGTGAAGTCATCAGTGAGCGCGTGCCGTTGCCCGGTCAGGCCGGTGAGCAGAAAACACAAACCATCGTCCTGCAAAGGGACCGCAAGGAGCCGGTGCCGCTCGCCGCGAGCAACGAGCCCGTGGCAAAGCAAGCCGCACGCGAGGAACCGCCCGCGAAAAGCACAGAGCGCACAACGTCCACGGAGACGCCGGCCGCGCCGGCCGCCGCTTCCGGGCCGCGCCCACAGGCGTCAGCGCCGGCCGTGGTCGAGGCGTCGAACTCATCCACGGGCATGTGGGTGGTCCAGCTCGGCAGTTTTTCGAATCAACAAAACGCCGAGAAGCTTGCCGCCGATTTGCGCAAGCAGGGATTTGCCGCATTTCTCAGTCGGCTCACGACCGCGTCGGGTCCGCTGCACCGTGTGCGCATCGGACCGCAAAAGGATCGCGACAGTGCCGAAGCGATGGCCGTGCGCCTCGAGCGCGCAGGTCATGCCGGCCAGGTCGTGCCACATCCGTAAGCGTCACTCGGACAAATTTCAAAACGTGCGTCTTGCAGTCGTTCTGCTAGAATCTGCCCCCACGTATGACCCACCAGTGCCGGACCGGACCCGACACCCCTGATGCCAATCATCGATTTACTCATCGCCGTAGCCATTATCGTTTCGGTCGTGGTGGGATTCGTCCGCGGCTTCATCAAGGAAGCCATTTCGATCACAGCCCTGCTCGTGGCTATCTGGGCGGCAATGTATTACGGGCCGACCGTCGGCGAAATTTCCGACAGCTGGCTGGACTCTGCGGAGATGCAGATCTGGTTCGGTCGCGTTCTGGTCTTCGCCGTCATTCTGTCGCTCGGCGGATTACTCGGATTGGGACTGTCGAAACTGGTCCGCTTGTCGGCACTGAGTGGCATCGACCGCTTCTTCGGATCGCTGTTCGGGATGGCGCGTGGCGTGTTACTCGTCGCGCTGCTCATCATCGGCGGTCAGTTCGCGGGCTTCTCCAACGAATATTGGTGGTATCGCTCGAACGTGGTCCCTTATCTCGAGGTCGTCGCTGACTGGATCAAGGTCATGACGCCAAAGGGTTTCGACATGCTGACACCCGACGAGACCGCGGAGTCACTGCCCATCGTGTCGCTGCAAGAACCCGTGCACGCGACATCGATATGAACTTTCTGGAGTGAAGCATGTGCGGCGTCGTCGCAATCGTTAGTACTCAAGCGGTCAACCAGGCGCTGTACGATGCCCTGACGGTCATGCAGCATCGCGGCCAGGACGCTGCGGGCATCGTGACCTGGGGTGAAGACGGCCTGCGGCAGCGCCGCAGCAACGGGCTGGTGCGCGACGTCTTTCGCGAGCGTCACATGCTGCAGCTGACCGGCAATGTCGGCATCGGGCACGTTCGTTATCCGACCGCGGGTGGCGTGCGCGCATCGGAGGCACAGCCCTTCTATGTGAATTCTCCCTATGGCATCTGCCTCGCGCACAACGGCAACCTGACCAACTACACAGAGCTCGCCGAATTGCTGACGCGCGAAGACCGGCGTCATCTGAGCACCGATTCCGATTCGGAGGTGCTGCTCAATGTGTTCGCTCACGAGCTGCACATCCGCGCAAACGGCCGGCCGACGCCCGAGCAGGTGTTCGATGCCGTCGATGCGGTGCACCGGCGCTGCAAAGGCGGATATGCCGTCGTTGCCCTGATCGTGGGTTTCGGCATCGTTGCATTTCGCGATCCGCACGGGATCCGGCCACTCGTTCTTGGAGAACGGGACTCGGACGCGGGGCGCGAATACATGGTCGCCTCGGAGAGCGTCGCGCTCGACGTGCTGCAGTTCAGGCACGCACGCGCCGTGCGCCCTGGCGAAACCGTCTTTATCGAGAATGGCGGCGTATTGCACAGCCGCGCGCAACGCGGTGACGTTCGGCACACGCCCTGCATCTTCGAATACGTTTACTTCGCCCGTCCGGACTCGATCCTCGATGAGCTCTCTGTGTACAAGTCGCGGCTGCGCATGGGCGAGGAGCTGGCCGGCAAGATCGTGCGTGATTTTTCGGATCACGATATCGAGGTCGTCATCCCGATTCCGGACACGAGCCGCACGGCAGCATTGCAGGTTGCCTATCACCTCGGCCTGAAGTATCGCGAGGGGTTCATCAAGAATCGTTACATCGGCCGCACGTTTATCATGCCCGGCCAGGAGGAACGCGCGCAGTCGGTCAGGCGCAAACTGAATGCCATCGACCTCGAATTTCGTGGCAAGAATGTCTTGCTCGTCGACGATTCCATCGTCCGCGGCACGACATCGCGGCAGATCATCAAGCTGGCTCGTGAGGCCGGCGCTCGCAAGGTGTATTTTGCATCCGCGGCCCCGCCCGTGCGGTACCCGAACGTCTACGGCATCGACATGCCGGCCGCTTCGGAGTTGATCGCGAACGGCCGAACCGTTGACGAAGTACAGGCGCTGATCGGCGCCGACCGCCTGATCTATCAGGATCTGCACGGACTGATCCGGTCCGTGCGGCACGGCAGCTCAAGCATTTCCGAATTTGATACTTCGTGCTTCTCCGGTGAATATGTGACCGGGGACGTTACCGATGACTACTTGCAGGAACTCGAATCGCGCAGAAACGATGCGGCCAAGCAACGCTACGATGATCGCTACAACGGGTACGTTGCCGAAGATGATGTGGCCGCGGAGAACAGTGACGCTGCCGTCGGCATGTAACGGCGTCCCCGGGGCGGGCACCGTCCGATGACCATAAAGTTCATGCTGATCGATGCCCAGGCTGAATTCCGCAGCTTGCTCGCGCACCACATTACAACGAATTGGCCGGACGCTATCGTGGCCGAGTACGATCCGGCGACGGCCGGGCAATTGCCCGACGAGTTTGCGGGCGCGGGCAATGACGTCATATTGCTCGGCGACGATCTTGCCGGGCGCGAAGGCATCAGGGTTCTCAAACAGTTCCTCAAAAACCCCGGTTTCCCGGCGGTCGTCTATTTCGGTCAGGCCGGCGAACAGGACACCGCGACGGAAGCCGGCGTCGAGGGTTTTTTCGTCCGCGATAACATTGGTCACGACGCGCTGATGGTCTGTCTGAGCGACGTCCTCGTTGCGCGCCGGCGGCTGTCGTACACGGGCACGCTCTTTGTCGGTGACCTGAAGACCGGCATCAGCCCGTTGATAAAGGGCTATCGATTCGTCAAGAAACTCGGTGCGACCGGGCACTCCGCCGTGTATCTCGCCGAGAAAGAGTCGGAGGGCATTCATGTCGTGCTCAAGGTCTTGCGCCAGGTGCCGGATGAGACAGACAGTGTCGGTGCGTTCGATCGTTTCTTGCAGGAATACGAGATGATTGCGGAAATGGACCATCCGAACATCGCAAAAATATTCGACCTCGGCGTCGGTGACGATCACGCACACATCGTCATGGAATATCTTGACGGCGGGGACCTCAAGGAAAGGATCGCCGACGGCATCACCGAGCTGGAAGCCGTCAGTTACCTGCGGCAGATCGCGAGCGCGCTGGCGAAGATTCATGAAGTCGGCATCCTGCACCGCGATCTCAAGCCCGGCAACATCATGTTGCGCAGTGACGGGTCGATTGCACTGATCGACTTCGGCCTGGCGAAACGCATGCGTCTGGAGATGGAAATCACGGACAGCGGCGAGATCTTCGGTACGCCCTATTACATGAGCCCGGAGCAGGGTCACGCGGATGATGTCGATACTCGCAGCGACGTCTACAGTCTCGGCGTCATTTTCTACGAGCTCCTGACCGGCGATAAGCCGTACAAGGCGAGCTCGGCGATGGGCATCATCTACATGCATGCAAATGCGCCGGTGCCGTTGCTGCCGCAGCGACTCGCGCAGTATCAGGCGCTTTTGAACATGATGCTGGCCAAGAAACCGGAAAATCGCCTGCAGTCGGCAGCTGAGATCGAAGGGTGGCTTTGACCGCGGCAATACCAGCGGCGATTGCGGCGTTTCTCGACACCGCGACGCCGCCGGAGTGGGTCGACGAGGCTTGCAACCGCGTGCCGGAGTTACTGCTTGATCACGCGAACTGCGAACTCAAGGCAGCGTCGACGGCGCTTGGCTTCCTGTATCGATACCCGGACCGAACGCGGCTGGCGCAGCGCATGTCACGGCTGGCGCGCGAGGAATTGCGCCATTTCGAGCAGGTGCGCACGCTCATGGAGGAATTGCAGGTGCCGTTCGAGCGCCTGACGGCGTCGCGCTACGCAGGCAGTCTGCGTGACGCGGTGCGGGAGGAGGAGCCGTACAAGCTTCTCGACCTGTTGCTCATCGGTGCGTTGATCGAGGCGCGTTCGTGCGAGCGTTTCGCCGTGGTGGCGCCGCGCCTGCCGAAGAAGGTCGGTAAGTTTTACCGCGGCCTGCTGGCTTCCGAAGCGCGGCACTTTGAACACTACCTGGCGTTCGCCAAATCCGAATGCGGCATCGACGAAGTCGAGATCGAAACCCGACTTACGCAACTCAAAGCCATCGAATCCGCACTGATTTCGGAACCGGATCCGGTGTTTCGGTTTCACTCGGGGATACCGGAATAAGTGGGGTCGAACCGAACTTTCCCCGTGATCTCCGACGGCTCGACAGAAAAGTTCGGTTCGACCCCACTTATTCTTCGGTTCGACCCCACTTATTCGACCCCACTTATTCGGTGATCTCCGACGGCTCGACAGAAAAGTTCGGTTCGACCCCACTTATTTCCGCAGCATCTCGCACAGCTCCGGGCCGCTCTCGTCCCAGCGCACGACACTGCCTTGCTCGTACCAGTCGCCCAATACGATGCGCTTCGCGACTCGATCGCCGAGATCGATGGCATGCACGGCAGGGCGATGTGTGTGACCGTGCAGCAGAACATCGACACCGTGATCACGAACGACTCTCAACACTTCATCCTGGTTGACGTCCGTGATGCTCTGATCGATCATTGCGCCGTGCGCGATGCTTTCAGCGCGCAAATGTTTCGCAATGGTGAGGCGCTCCGCCAGGGGTTTGGCGAGCATCATGGCCTGCCATTCCGGATCGCGCGTTATCCGGCGAGCGTTTTGATACTGCACGTCATCGATGCACAGCGCGTCGCCGTGGCTGAGCAATACCTTGTCGCCGTAGAAGTCCACCGGGTATGGGTCGGAAAGAATCCTGACGCCGGTTTCCCGGGCAAACACGTTGCCGATCATGAAGTCGCGATTGCCGTGCATGAAGTAGGTCGTCACGCCGTTGTCCACGAGTTCCCGCAGCGCTTGCTTGATGACGGCGTAGTGCGTATTCGGATCGTCGTCACCGACCCACACCTCGAACAGGTCACCCAGGATATAGAGCGCGTCGGCGCGGCTCGCTTCTCCCGCCAGGAAGGCGAGAAACTGATCGCCAATTTCGGGTCGACCGGCCTCGAGGTGCAGATCGGAAACGAAAAGAGTCGTCACAGACCCGAGCTCACTCGTAATCGAACCGGGACATCTTTTTTATGACGATGGGTACGATCGGCACATCGCTCGAGAATTTGCCGCGAGGTCCGGTCTGCGCGCTCGCGATCATGTCCACAACATCCATGCCTTCGATGACGAAGCCGAATACGGTATAGCCCCAGCGGTCGATGCCGGGATTGAGGCGCGTGTTGTCGACCACGTTGATGAAAAACTGCGAGCCTGCAGAATGCGGCTCTTCGGTGCGTGCCATCGCAATTGTGCCGCGCCGGTTGCTCACGCCATTGCCGGACTCGTTGGGGACGGTTTCTTTAGGCTCCTTTTCCTTCAGTTTCGGCGTGTAGCCACCTGCCTGGATCATGAAACCCGGAATCACCCGGTGAAATACGAGTCCATCGTAAAAGCGCTTGTCCACGAGCTTGAGAAAATTTGCGACTGTCAGCGGCGCGAGCTTGCCATCGAGCTGAAGTATGAACGTGCCTTGCGTGGTCACGACCTCGACGTACGGATGGGCCGGCACCTTGCTGGCGGCGCCTGCAATTGCCCACGCAACAAGCGACAACGCCAGCAAAGGGGTCAGAGCCCGCCTTATTACGGTGTTTCTCATGATGGTCTGAACCCCCGCGATATCCGGTGAACGTACGATACCAAAGGGTATCGAAGTACTAAAGCGCTGCGTGTGGCCGCGAAATGCAAAATTGACTGCTCCGGGGACGGGCCTTATTATCTTGCCCCCGCGAAATCCGGCACCGGCCAGGATGGCGTGTGGCAGAATATCTGGCATCGGGGCATGGCGCAGCCTGGTAGCGCATCTGCTTTGGGAGCAGAGGGTCGCAAGTTCGAATCTTGCTGCCCCGACCAACCATTCTGGCTCAGGCAGGATCGTCGATTTAGAGGCGCCCGTAGCTCAACCGGATAGAGCACTTGCCTTCTAAGCAAGATGTTGCAGGTTCGAGTCCTGCCGGGCGCGCCAAGATGAAGTGCGCGAGTTAATATAGGCAACGATTATGGTGGGCGTAGCTCAGTTGGTAGAGCCCCGGGTTGTGATCCCGGTCGTCGTGGGTTCGAGTCCCATCGTCCACCCCATCTTGCCGGTCGCCATCAGTTTCGTGTGGGGGGCTAGCTCAGTTGGCAGAGCAGTCGGCTCTTAACCGATAGGTCCGGGGTTCGAGTCCCCGGTCCCCCACCAATCCCCGTCCGTTCATGTGCATCGGCGGCTGCCTCGAGTCGCCGCCGATTGCGGCGCTGCTGCCGTCATACGAATGGCTATCGTAGTACCATGGCCGGGCGAGTCCAGCCGCTACCAAGGCTCGATATCGCGCCAATTCGGGCCAATCGGCGCCCGGAGCCGGGAGAATAACGATGTCGAGTTTCGATGCATTCAGATCCTCGAAAGCCATCCGCCACTGGCCGCTCGTATTGCTCAGGGTCTACACCGGCGTGTTCTTTCTGATCCACGGCTTCGGCAAGCTGCGGCGCGACGATTTCGCCGACGGGCTGGCCAATTTCCTGAACTCCCAGCTCGAATCGAGTTTCGGTTTCTACCGGCCCTTCATCGAAGCAGTCGTGCTGCCGAACAGCAGCCTGTTCGCCTTCCTGGTCGCGTGGGGCGAGTTTGCCGTCGGCATCTCGCTGATACTCGGCCTGGCAACACGCTACGCCGCGATTATCGGCGCATTCCTGGTGGCGAACTTCTGGTTTGCCAAGGGCCTGGGCTTGCTGGGCGGTCAGAATCACGACGTCATATGGCTCATGATCTTCATCGTGCTGGCCGGCCTGCACGCTGGCCGCGTGATGAGTGTTGACCAGCGGCTGGTCAACCGCTTCCGCTTCCTGGCCTGATCAGGCGCGGCCGCAGCGCCGCTCAGGACTTGCTCCCACAAACGCAATCTGTTTCGCTATAATTGCCGGCTGGTCAGATGGCGGATTGAGCCTTACCGGGTGCCGACGTCGGACCGGGCTCCGGGCGGTCAAGCGAAAGTGGCGGAATTGGTAGACGCGCAGGATTTAGGATCCTGTGGGGCAACCCGTGAGAGTTCGAGTCTCTCCTTTCGCACCACGGCGCTTGCTGTCCAAATCATATTGATTGAATTACTGTGTCGCCGGCGACATTGCAGGAGGGCCTGGAGGCCCTCCTGCAATGCTCGCCTGGCATCTTGGAGGGACTGAGAACATGCAGGTCACTGTCGAGTCGACGGGTACGCTTGAGCGGCGCATGCGTGTCGAGCTGCCGGCTGCCAGCATTGAAAAGGAAGTGGACTCGCGCCTGAAATCGGTTGGGCGAACCGCGAAAATCAAGGGCTTCCGGCCCGGCAAGATACCCCCGAAGGTCGTACGGCACCGCTATGGCAAGCAGATTCGCCGCGAGGTGTTGAGTGACCTGATGCAAAAGAGCTACACGGATGCCGTTGTGCAGGAAAACCTGAACCCGGCCGGTGGGCCGCAGATCGAGCCCGATAACTCGGCTGGCGGCGACATCTTCGCGTACGTTGCGACCTTTGAAGTCATGCCGGAGGTCGAGCTCAAGGGCCTCGACAAGATCAAGGTCGACAAGCCCGATGTCAAAATTCGCGACAAGGACCTCGATGGCATGATCGACAAGCTGCGCCGGCAAAAAGCCACGTGGACCGAGGTCGGGCGCGGCAGTGCCGAGGGCGACCGCGTCACCATTGATTTCACTGGCCGGTTCAAGGGCAAGCCCATCGATGGCGGCCAGGGCAAGCAGGTACCCGTCATCCTCGGCGGGGGGCAGATGTTGCCGGACTTCGAGAAGGCGCTGTACGGTATCAAGGCCGGCGACGAAAAGAGTTTCGGGGTGAAGTTCCCGAAGGACTACAATGCCGAGGAGCTCGCCGGCAAGAAAGTTGATTTCTCGGTCACGGCCCATCGCGTCGAGGAAATCGTCTTGCCGCCGCTGGACGACACGCTGGCCGGGTTGTTCAACGTCAAAGAAGGCGGGCTCAGTCAGCTCCGGCAAGACGTTCGCGAGAACATGCAGCGCGAGGCCGACCAGAAGATCAAGGCCGAGTTGCGCGAGCAGGTCCTTGACAGGTTGCTCGAGGCGAACCCGATCGAGATTCCAAAGACCCTGAAAAATCAGGAAATGCATGAGTTACAGCACCAGGCGATGCGTCACCTGGGCGTCGACGATCACGACAAGGCTCCGCCCATCGAGAATTTTGCCAAAGCAGCGGAAAAGCGCGTGCGCCTGGGCTTGCTCGTGCGCCAGTTGATCACGGATCAGAAGCTGACGCTCGACGAAGCGCTGGTGCGGGACCACGTCGAGGAAATGTGCGCGGGCTATGAGAAAGCCGCCGAGATGGTCGAACTGTATGTGAACGATCCGCAGGTGCGACAGCAGGTCGAGCCGATGGTTCTCGAACAGATGGCCATCGACTGGCTCATGGACAACGGCACGGTCAAATTGAAGAAGATCACGTTCACGGAATATATGGATTCCTGATCGACCCCGAATCGTGACAAAATACGCCCCTGATCCTGATTAACACGGACTGGAATTCCCTATGAGCACAACCGCATTGAATCTCGTCCCGATGGTCGTCGAGCAGACGGCGCGCGGCGAACGGGCTTACGATATCTATTCCAGATTGCTGAAGGACCGCCTCGTGTTCATTGTCGGCGGGATCGATGACCAGGTGGCCAATGTCGTGGTGGCTCAGCTGCTGTATCTCGAGTCCGAAAACGCCAACAAGGACATCCACCTGTACATCAATTCCCCGGGCGGTGCCGTGACGTCGGGTCTGTCGATCTACGACACGATGCAGTTCATCAACTGCGACGTCAGCACGATCTGCATCGGTCAGGCTGCCAGCATGGGTGCGTTACTGCTCACGGGCGGCGCCGATGGCAAGCGTTTCGCGCTGCCGCACTCGCGCATCATGGTGCATCAGCCCAGCGCCGGCTTCGAGGGCAAGGCCACTGACATTGACATCCACGCGAAGGAGGTGCTGGAGCTCAAGAAGCGGCTCAACGACATCATGTCCAGGCACACCGGGCAACCGGCCGAGCAAATCGAGACGGCTCTCGAGCGCGACAACTTCATGAGTTCCGAGGCTGCCGTCACGTTCGGCATCATCGACACGGTGCTCGTGGAACGCAAGCAGATTGGCGGCGTCAAGAGCGACTGATTCTTTATATATCAATTAGTTATGATTCAGATTGCCGCGAATGAGACCTGTCGCTTTGCACCCCGAAATGGTGCATGTTATATACACATACAGTCGTAACAGACCGATTTTCGCTACTGAGGCCAATACCGTATGAGCGACGAATCCCGCGGTAAGAACGAGGACGGCAAGCTCCTCTATTGTTCTTTTTGCGGCAAGAGCCAGCACGAAGTTCGCAAGCTGATTGCGGGTCCGTCCGTCTTTATCTGTGACGAATGCGTCGAGCTGTGCAACGACATCATCCGTGAAGAACTCGAGGACACCGGTGACGCGAGCCGCGACAAGCTGCCCAGGCCGCAAGAGATCAAGGACATACTTGACGAATACGTCATTGGCCAGCAACGGGCCAAGAAGGTCCTGGCCGTTGCCGTGTACAACCACTACAAGCGCCTCAATGCCCGCCTGAACGACCGCAACAAGGACGATGTCGAGCTCGCGAAGAGCAATATCCTGCTGATCGGACCGACCGGTTGCGGCAAGACCTTGCTCGCAGAAACGCTGGCGCGACTACTGAACGTTCCATTCACGATCGCCGACGCGACGACGCTGACCGAAGCGGGTTACGTCGGCGAAGACGTCGAAAACATCATTCAGAAGCTGTTGCAGAAGTGCGATTACGACGTCGAAAAAGCGCAGACCGGCATCGTCTACATCGACGAAATCGACAAGATTTCGCGCAAATCTGACAATCCGTCCATCACACGGGACGTATCCGGCGAGGGCGTTCAACAGGCACTCCTGAAACTGATCGAAGGTACGATCGCCTCGGTCCCGCCGCAGGGTGGGCGCAAGCACCCGCAGCAGGAGTTCCTGCAGGTCGATACCGGTAATATCCTGTTCATCTGCGGCGGCGCTTTTGCCGGTCTCGACAAGATCATCCTGAGCCGCTCCTCGAACGGCGGCATCGGTTTCGTGGCCGACGTCAAGACCGACGAGGACGAGCAAAGTGTCGGTGAGTTGCTGCTCGAGGTCGAGCCCGAGGATCTGATCCGTTACGGGCTGATTCCCGAATTCGTGGGCCGCCTGCCCGTGGTCGCGACGCTCGAGGAACTCGACGAGGATGCCCTCGTCACGATCCTGCTGGAGCCGAAGAACGCGCTCACCAAGCAGTACCGCAAACTGTTCGACATGGAAGGCGTCGACCTCGTGTTTCGTGATGACGCGCTGCGCGCCATTGCGAAAAAGGCGATGGCCCGCAAGACGGGCGCGCGCGGGCTGCGAACCGTTCTCGAGAACGTCCTGCTCGATACGATGTTTGAATTGCCGTCAACGACGAACGCGAAGAAGGTTGTCGTTGACGAGGCCGTCGTCACGGGTGAGACCAAACCGTATGTGATCTACGAGTCGGACGAGGCGCCGGCCGTCGACCTTGAAAAGCAGCGACGGCCGCGGCCCACGGGTTCCGGCCGGGTTTGATATTTTGACGTCAGGTGCCTGTTGCTTGGGAAACAGGGCATTTGCAGGAGGGCCACGACGGTCAGGACGACCTAATGTCGCGGAGCACAGGGATGTGCGAGAGCGAC
>Ga0209980_10000797_pt1 | contig 17277 bp, 12 predicted proteins | sample CR02metaG_FD_183611 | JGI IMG/M metagenome (GOLD analysis project Ga0209980, IMG submission 183611) | Deep subsurface microbial communities from Mariana Trench to uncover new lineages of life (NeLLi) - CR02 metaG (SPAdes) (version 2) | ecosystem: Environmental > Aquatic > Marine > Ocean trench...
GATACCAGTTACAGGAAAATCAATCTCGAGTTCCTGAATAACAGCGAGGACGATCCTTTCGACATTTTCTATAAAACCCGCAGTTACGGCACCATCAAATACGTCCGTTTTGCCACTTCCAAGCCCGAGCATCACGAAAAAGTGGTGCGCCTTCTGGAATCGGGCGACCCGCTGGAGGATTTTTACATCCAGGAAGAGGACCTGTTCAAGTACTACCGCCACGCCACCACGACCCTGCGCACGATCGTGGCGAATCCCGAAATCTCCTTCGAGAAAAAAGCCAGGAAGGTGTATGAGATTTCGAAAAACATCATGAAGGAGTTTTTCGAAAACAACGCTTCCGAAAAAGTCCTGCGGACTTCGGACGAGGTGATGGAAATCATGGAGGAGTGCTTTCAGGATACAGATGTCGGCTTTTACGGCATCTCAAAAATCACCAACAAGGATTATTACACCTACACGCACAGCGTGAACGTCGGCTTGTACTGCCTGACCTACGGCGTGAAAATCAACATGGGTCACGATGAGGTCCGGACGCTGGGGCTGGGCGGCATGCTTCACGATGTAGGCAAATCCAAAATCTCCAATACCATCCTCAATAAAAAAGGCCTGTTGACGCCCAAGGAATTTCAGATCGTCAAAAATCATGCGCCCCTGGGCGGGGATATTCTGCACGAGATGAATTGCTACGCCCAATCGGTGATCGACATGGCCAACCAGCACCATGAGAAATACAAGGGCGGCGGCTATCCGCTGGGAATCGTCGGCGAGGAAATTTCCTACTTTGCCCGGATCTGCAAGGTCATGGACGTCTACGACGCCCTAACCACCCGCCGTTCCTACAAAAAAGCCATGAGCCCCTTCGACACCCTGACCCTCATGAAAAAACAGATGGCCTATGAATTCGACGCCAAAATACTCGACGACTTCATCCGGTACATGGGACCGGAGCTTTAAACTCGGGATATAATACCTACCGGCAGGCCTGTTTATTTTCAGAAAAACTTCCGTGGTCCAGAAGGACGTGGACACGCTATGAACACTGCAGGAACACAGGATTGGATCCCCGGCCCGGGCGACGCCCTGTTGATCGTCGACGTGCAGAACGATTTTCTTCCCGGCGGCAGTCTGGCGGTGCCGCAGGGAGATGACGTGGTCCCCGTCCTGAACCGTTATGCGGCTCTATTCCGTGCGCGCCACCTTCCCGTATTCGCCAGCCGCGACTGGCATCCCGCCGATCACTGCTCGTTTGCCGAGCAGGGAGGCCCGTGGCCGCCGCATTGCGTGGCGGAAACTCACGGAGCGCAATTCGCCGCCGGACTGGATTTGAGCGATTCCGTCGTCATCAGCAAAGCCACCGAACCGAAAAGCGACGCCTACTCCGCATTCGAAAACACCGACCTCGATTCGCGTTTGAAACAGGCCGGCGTCAACCGCCTGTTCGTAGGGGGACTGGCGACGGATTACTGCGTCCTCAATTCGGTGCGCGACGCGGTCCGCCACAACTATTCGGTGGTCCTTTTAGAAGACGCCATCCGGGCGGTCAACGTGAAACCCGAAGACGGTCCCAAAGCGGTGGACGAAATGCTTGAGCTCGGGTGCCACCCCGCGACGGTGGAGTCGGTGGGTTTCGCCCCGTCATCCCCGCCGGCGGTAATGACCGATCTGTATCAACTGGCCATGCTCAAGGCGTATCACGACCAAGGCATGGACCGAACCGCGGTCTTCGAGTTTTATATTCGCAACCTGCCTGCGGAGCGCAATTTTATGATGGCCGCCGGTTTGGAGCAGGTTCTCGAATATCTGGAAGGCCTTCAGTTCACCCGGCAGGAGCGGGATTGGCTGAGCACTTCCGGCCGGTTCCCCGCGGAGTTTGTGGAGTCCCTCAGGGATTTCCGGTTCACCGGAGACGTCGACGCCCTGCCGGAGGGCACGGTCTTTTTCGCCAACGAACCGGTGCTGAGAATCACCGCGCCCCTGCCGCAGGCGCAGTTGGTGGAGACCTGCGTCATCAACATTCTGCAGTTCCAAGTCCTGGCGGCTTCGAAAGCGGCGCGCATGGTGTTGGCGGCGCCCGGCAAAATGCTGTTGGATTTCGGACTGCGCCGGGCGCACGGTACGGAAGCCGGGTTGCGGGTGGCCCGCGCCAGTTATATCGCCGGCTTCACCGGGTCCGCCACGGTGCCGGCAGAGGCGTTTTACGGTATTCCGGTGTTCGGCACCATGGCGCATTCCTTTATTCAGGCCCACACGGATGAAGCCGCCGCCTTCAAAAATTTCGCGCGCTCCTGGCCCGACAGTACGATTTTTCTTCTGGATACCTACGACACCGAACAAGCCGCGTACCGTGTAGTGGCCTTGTCCTCCGAACTCAAAAAGGAAAAAATTACGATTAAAGGCGTACGGCTGGACAGCGGCGATCTGGCGGCCCTGTCCCGAAAAGTCCGGACCATCCTGGACGACGGCGGGTTGCAGGACACCCTGATCTTTGCCAGCGGCAATCTCGATGAATACGCCCTCGAAACACTGATGGGCCAGCAGGCACCGATCGACGGTTTCGGCATCGGAACCCGTCTGGCGGTCTCGGAAGACGCGCCGACGCTGGAATGCGTTTATAAAATGCAGGAGTACGACGGACAACCGCGCCGCAAACGTTCCCCCGGCAAGGCCACCTGGCCCGGCCGAAAACAAATTTCCAGAACCTTCAGCGATCAGGGAAAAATGCAGGAGGATCATCTGGCGCTGGACAGCGAAGTGCTCGCCGGAGAATCCTTATTGAAACCCTGCATGCGCCAGGGCAAACGATTGAGGCCTCCCGCATCTCTGGATCAACACCGCAAACGGGCCGCCCGGCAACTGTTACTGCTCCCGGAACACCTGCGTTCCCTGAAACCGGCCGATCCCTACCCCGTCCATCTCTCAAAAAAAATCCGCGACCTGGCCGACCGTTTGGACGAGCCGTCCGGCTAAAACCCCGGCCCAGATGCGGACGTCAATTCCTTGACTGCAAAGCCGCACGGTCTGCCCAGGCGTCCGTTGGCGAGAGCCCTCTCCCGATCCTCCGGCCATCAGCACCCGCACCTCAAGCCCAATGAAACAAAGGTGTTTCGCCGGACCCGCGGCCGGCCTCGGCAGACCCGGCATCCGGTTGGTATCAAATTTGCTATTCTATAATCGTTGAGTTTATTCACGGGATGATCCTGATGACGCACCGACACATAATCCGTTCCCTGGTTTGGCTGACTGTCCTGGGCCTCGCGATTCTGTTCAATCCCCAGACCTCCGTGGAAAGCCGGGAAGCCTTCACACAGGTGGAAAACTACCGGCTGGGAAGCCACCGGGGCTTCACCCGAATCCTGATCCAGTTGAACCAGGACAGCAAGTACCGGCTGATCACCAGCGCCACCGATGCCAAAGCGGTGCTGTGGATCCGCAACGCCACCCTGAACCCCAGGGTGCAATCCAACGCGTTCCGGGATTCGCGCCTCGCTAAAATCCAAGTGGAGGAAATCCAGAAAAATGTCAAGTTCACCTTCTGGCTGAAAGGCCGGGACACGCGTCTCGTGCATTTCATGCAACACCAGCCCGCACAGATCGTGATCGATCTGAAATCGAAAGGTGCCGTCTCCAAACAGGTTGCGCGCAAAAAGAAACAACCCACGGTGAAAGCCGCGGCGCCTGCGGCGCGCCTGACTCAAAAACAATTCCGGAAGTTCCGTGCCCTCGACCCCGAAGAAGAACTCAAGAGCGGACACAAGGACTATGACAAGGCCTTAAAATTTTTCCAGAACAAAGATTACGCGCAGGCACTGCCCGCCTTCAAGCGCTTCCAGCAGAAATACCGGGAAAGCCGTTTCCTGTCGAACGCGGCTTACCTGATTGCCGAATCGGAATACAACCTGACCCAGCGCGACTCTTACCCCAATTATGAACGGGCCCTGGCCGCCTATCAATACGCCATGCGGACCTATCCCGATTCCCAGTTTTACGATCACGCCCTGTTCAAGGCCGCGTCCATTTACGAGGATCTGGGTTACACGCTGGAGGCGCGCACGATGTACGAAAAGGGAATGCAAGAAAACAAGACCAGCCGTTACAACACCGCACGGGAAACGGGAATGGGCCTCATGCTTATCGAGGAGGACAAGCTGGAGGACGCCTATAAAACGTTCCAGATTCTGTTGCGGCGATCCCCGCAAAACGCTAAAGCCAAAAAGGGACTCTTCCGGATTGCGCAACGCTATTACAAGGCCGGGGATTACAAAAAAGCTTTAAAAATTTACGAGGACGTCGTGAAGCGCTGGCCCGACGAGTTGAATGAACAGCCGGAGGTCAATTACATCCTCGGGGAAATTTATTTCAACCGGAAACAATACACCCAGGCGCGGCGCTATTACTTCAATCTGGTCAACCTGGCGCCGGACTCCCCCAACGCGCACCAGGGATTGAACCGCATCGGCGACACCTACCTTCTGGCAAAGGACGGCATGGCGGCGCTCACGGTGTTCAACAAATCGCTCAACATCCATCCCGGCAGTGCGGAATCGCAATACGCGCAAATCCGTATGGCCGACGTCGGCATCCGGTTCCCCGGCCTGCCGGTCAAGGATCTCATTTTCGACGTGTCGCCCTATTACCATCCCTACCGCACGCTCGAAGAGGTTGCCGGCAATCCGCAATCGCAGGACATTCTGGCGGAAGCCACGTTCAGCCGCGGGTCGGCGTATTACCGGGAGCAACGCTACCTGGAGGCGATCGAACAGTTCAAACGCCTGCTTCCTTTCGAGGAGACCTCCAAGTTTCACCGCTGGGCGAAAAACTATCTGCGGTTGTCCATGGTGCACCTGATCGATCAATACGCCAAACAAAACGGCCACCTGCCTCTGCTCTACGCCTATGCCGATTACCTGAACCTGGGCATCGGCGAATTGAATCGCGCGCTCACCCAGTTGCAGATCGGCGAAAGTTACAAGGCCATCGGCATGAATTCGGAAGCGCTCAAATTTTTTGAGAAGGTCAAGTCCGCGGACATCAACGGGGCCTACACCGACCGCCTGTTCTTGGATCTGGGCGAAATCCATCTCAACGAAAACCGCTTCAAGGAAGCGGAGCGGGTCGCCCGGACGTTCATCAACACCTATACCGACAGCCCGCGCCTGCCGGAAGCGCAAATCATTCTGGCCCGCGCCCACCTCGGACAAAAGCAATACGGCCGGTCCATCGAAATTTTCAACAAGCTCCTGGATTCGGAGAACGTGGACCTCCCGAAAATTCATTACCTGATGGCGGAGACCTGGTTCGCCCGCGAGGATTTGCGCAACGCCGCCCGCGCCTACCGCAAAACCGTCGACACCTACGACCGCACCATCCGCCATCCGCCGGAGTACGTGCAGAGCGCCTACTACAAGCTGGGCATGGTGCTGTCTATGCAGAATCAACCCGCTCAATCCCTGGATGCCCTGAGGGCGGGACGCAAGCTGTTTCCCGATCACCGGCTCAAAGACTGGGCGGATTATCTGATCATCGACAACCTCGACCGCCTCGATAAAAAAGACCAGGCCGAAACCGAACTCAAAACCCTGGTGGCCGAGAGCCAGGACGATCTCTTGATAAAAGCCGCCCAATCCCACCTGAATGTGCTCGACTGGGAAAAACGGTTAAAAGAGCTTTTATAATCCCCTATAATGAAAACAGGTACACAGATACCCCAACCCCGTGCGCGTGGTGCATCGATGGCTGATCCGACCGAAGAAGATAAAAAGCAGAAGGAGCTGGAGGTTTTGCGGGATGCGTTTCAGGCTTTCAATGAAACCACCCAGCACCTGCAGAAATCCTACGAGACCCTGCAGGAGCGGATCAAGGATCTCAACCTGGAGCTGGAGCAAAAAAATATCGAGCTGGAAAACAACCTGCAGGAAAAAGAGAAGGTCAAAAACTATCTGCACAACATTCTGGAAAGCCTGACCAGCGGCGTCATTGTGGTGGACGAAAATCAAAGTATCACCACCCTCAGCCAGACCGCCGGGGCCCTCCTCAACCTGCCGCCGGAAGAATGCCTGAACCGGCCGCTCCACGAGGCGGTGCCGTATCCTCTTTTCCACACGATGGTGGAACGCCTCAAGGAATCTAAGAAAGGCAACCTGATCCAGGATGAGGAATTAAAAAATGCCGAGGGCCGCCGGATCAAGGTGCGCATATCCGCATCACCCGTGCACGATGCTTCCGGTGCGCGGCTGGGAACCGTGCTCATCGTGCAGGACATCACCGAACTCAAAAAACTCGAAGAGGAAGCCGAGCGCAACGACCGCCTGCGCGCCATGGGGGAAATGGCCGCCGGCATCGCCCACGAAATCCGCAACCCCCTGGCAAGTATCGAACTGTTCGCCTCGGTCATGAAAAAAGATTCCAAGGGCGACCCGGAAAAGATAAAACTGGCCGACCACATCGTCTCCGGCGTCAAGAACATGGACCGCATCATCTCCAGCCTGCTGCTGTTCGCAAAATCGCCGGAACCGTCGCGTAAGCAATGCAACATCAACGATCTGTTGCGCGGCATCCTGGAATCGAACACCGATCTGCAGGTGCCCGACACGGTTACCCTCTATTGCGACTACTGCAAAGACGAACCGCTGGCGCAGGGTGACAAGGAACTTCTGCAACAGGTGTTTCTCAATTTCATCCGCAACGCCGTGCAGGCCATGCCCGACGGCGGCGATCTGAAACTGCGTATCGAAAAAAACAGGTCGGCGGATGACAACACCTATCACCGCCATTTCATCACCACCACCATATCCGACACCGGGGTGGGCATTTCATCGGCGAACCGCGAAAACATTTTCAATCCGTTCTTCAGCACCAAGGACAAGGGCACCGGGCTGGGCCTCGCCATCGCCCACAATATCGTCAAGGCGCATCAGGGCACCATCGACGTCCAAAGCCGTGAAGGCGAAGGCACTACATTCATCGTCAACCTGCCGGAATGGGAATAAGAGAACCATGGCCGATCACGCGTCGAAAAAAATCCTGATCGTCGACGACGAGCCGGAAATGCGCATCGCCATCACCGAAGCATTGAAGCGCGAAGGGCATCAGTCCGAAGCGGCGGAGAACGGAGCCGATGCCTTGCTCCGTCTCGAAGGCGAAGCATTCGACCTCGTCATCTCCGACGTGAAGATGCCGAAGATGAGCGGACAGGAACTGCTCCGGGAAATCAAGGAGCAGTGGCCCCACACCCTGGTCATCATGATGACCGCCTACGGCACCATCGACAACGCGGTGGAGTCGATGAAGCAGGGTGCGTTCGATTACCTGCTGAAACCGTTTTCGATTGAAATCCTGGCGGGCACCGTCAACCGGGCGTTTCTCAGCGAACCGGAGCCCGCTTCAGCCCCGGCGCCGAAAACCGCCGCGCCGAAACCGAAAAGCGGCACAGCGGGGGAAATGATCACGCAAAACAAAACCATGCTGGAGATGGTGAAGTTCGTCGAAAACATCGCCTACAGCAAATCCACCGTATTGATCTCCGGTGAAACCGGGACGGGCAAGGAAATGGTGGCGCGCTACATTCACCAATGCAGTCCGCGCGCCGACCAGCCGTTCCTGGCGGTCAACTGCGCCGCCCTGCCGGAAGGCCTGTTGGAATCGGAGTTGTTCGGCCACGAGAAAGGCGCGTTCACCGGCGCCATCGCCAAAAAGGAAGGCAAGTTCGAGCTGGCGCACAAGGGCACTTTGCTTTTAGATGAAGTCACCGAAATGACGCCGCCGCTCCAGGCGAAACTCCTGCGCGTCCTGCAGGAACACGAAATCGATAAAGTCGGCGGACGCGAACCGATCCCCATCGACGTGCGTGTTATCGCCACCACCAACCGCGAACCCAAACAACTGATCGACGAGGGCAAGTTCCGCGAGGATCTGTATTACCGCCTCAACGTCATCCCCGTCAAATTGCCGCCCCTGCGCGAACGCATGGAAGACCTGCCGATACTGGCCGATCATTTCCTGAAAAAACACAGCCGCGAAAACGGCAAAAATATTTCATCTATTGCGCCGGAAACGTTGACGCTCCTCAACAAGTATCAGTGGCGCGGCAACGTGCGCGAACTGGAGAACATCATCGAGCGCTCCGTGCTGATGTGTCCCGGTGACACCATCGAGCCCGCCCACCTGTTCATGGAGGAAAACGAGACCGCTCCGGCTACGGGCAACGCCAACGCTCTCGGCAATTTCCGCGGCACCATTTACGAAATGGAACGGGAACTCATTTTCAAAACCCTGGAAGAAACCGGGAATAATAAAACCAAAGCCGCCGAAATCCTCGGCATCAGCATCCGCACCCTCCGCAACAAACTCAACGAGTACAAAGAGAAAGAGAGTTAAGGCTCCCCCTTTATGAAAAGGGAGCCATCCGTTTGCCAAGTTTGCCGGGTGGCGTCAAATCCGTGACATTTTTTACCGGTCCGCGGGGCGAGCGCCCCGAGGCAATTTTTATAACCCCTTCCTGAAAGCGATGAACCCCTGTATTTATAAAGGGTTATCTGTTTTCCTTCAGCAGGACCCGTTCCCTCCCAGACCGGTAAGTTTGGTACAGAACTTGCTCTAACCTATTGATAATCCCTGAGATGTGGGGAATTTCAACGCTTTGAACCCGAATTCGGCTAATAATTGGAGGGAAACTTTTATGGATTTTCTGACTGCGATGCAGATCGGCGCGTCCGGCCTCACCGCCCAGCGCATGCGCATGGACGCCATCGCCAGCAACCTGGCCAATATCGAAACCACGCGCACCCCGGAGGGCGGACCCTACAAGCGCAAGGACGTGGTGTTCACCGCCCTGCCGCTCGACCCGTTTTCAGGGACGCTGAGCGACGCCCTCGCCGACCAGGTGCGCCAGGTCGCGGTGACGGCAGTGGTGGAGGATCAGTCGCCGCCCATCCTGGTCTACAACCCGAATCATCCCGACGCCAACCCGGAAGGTTACGTCGCCATGCCCAACATCAACCTCATGGAGGAGATGGTCAACCTGATCAACGCCACCCGCTCGTTCGAAGCCAACGTGCAGTCCATGAACGCCGCCAAGGCGATGGCGCTGAGGGCGATCGATCTGGGACGATGACGCCGGCCGCCCTTGACTGAATCTTAAACGGAACCCGACTCGCTTATGGAAACCTTTCTGCAATTCCTCCGAAACCTCTGGCAACGTTATCTCGCACTCCCACCCACCAACAAGGTGGTGGCGCTGGGGGGATTGGCGCTGGTCATCGGCGCACTGGTCGCCATTTCGCTGTGGGTCCAGGTACCGGATTACCGACTGCTGTATGCCAACCTGTCGGATCAGGATGCGGCGGCGGTGGTCGAACAGTTGGACTCCCAGAACATTCCGAGAAAACTGACCAACAACGGCAGAAACATTCACGTTCCGTCCAACCGCGCGCATGAAATCCGCCTCAGCCTTGCCAGCCAGGGTCTGCCGGCGGGCACGGAAGTGGGCCTTGAGTTGTTTGAAGACACGCCCCTGGGCATGACCGAGTTCGTGCAGAAGCTCAACTACCAACGGGCGCTTCAGGGCGAGCTGGTACGCACCATCAAATCCATCGAGGCGGTGGAAACGGCGCGGGTGCTGCTGGTGCTTCCCAAAGAGGAGTTTTTCATCAGGCAAAAACAAGACGGCAAGGCCTCGGTCATGGTGAAACTGCATCCCGGCCGTACGCTTTCGCAAAGCCAGATACAGGGCATCGTGCATCTGGTGTCGAGCAGTGTCGCGGGCATCCCCCCCGCCAACGTGGTGCTGGTGGATCCCAAGGGCAACCTGCTGTCGGGCAGTAAGGGTCTTTCCGAAGACCTCATGCTCATCGGCTCCAACTACATGCACAAACGCAAAGTCGAAAACGAAATGGAACAGCGCATCGTACTGATGCTGGAAAAAGCGCTGGGGCCGGGCAAAGTCATCGCCCGCGTCAACGCCGACATGAATTTCGACAAGGTGGTGCAAACCGAAGAGATCTACGATCCCGATTCGCAGGTGGTGCGCAGTGAGCAGACCCTCACCGAATCCATGGTCGGCACGGCGCCGCCGAGTGGCGTTCCCGGTGTGGAATCGCTGGTTCCGGGCGAAGAAGGCATCCCCGAACCCGGCCGGAGCACCCCCCCCACGCGCAACAAAGAAAAGCAGACTCTGAACTACGAGATCAATAAAGTAGTCAAGCAAATCTCCCACACCACCGGCACCCTCAAGCGGCTGTCGGTGAGCGTGCTGGTGAACGGCAGTATGGCGGGCGACCCGCCGCAGTACCAGGCGCGCACCCAGGAGGAAATGACAAAGTATCTCGATCTGGTGAAAACCTCCATCGGCTTCGACGAAAAACGCGGCGACCAGATCCAGCTGGAGAATATTCAGTTCGATATATCAATGGAATTGCAGCAGAGGGAAGATCTGGCGATGGACCGCTGGTTCGATCTGGGCAAGGAAGTTGCAATATGGGTGCTGGGTGCTATATTCGTATTGTGGTTTCTTTACAAGGTATTACTTCCTCTGGTGCGGTGGGTCACCACCAGCGTCGCAGTGATCCCGGGCCAGCTCGGGGCACCGACCCCGGAAGAACTGGAAGCCATGGAAACCGAAATGCGGCTGGCCCGGCGATCTCAGGAGAATGTTGAAATCCGTAAAACGGTGGGCGATTTTGTGAACACCGATCCCAAATACTCAGCCGCGATTCTCCGCAAATGGATGAGGGAGCGCAGCTGATTTAACCCACACAACGGTTATGGCGGAAGAAAAAAAATATACCGGTCCCGAAAAGGCGGCGATCTTTTTAATGTCTCTGGGTGAAGAAGGCGCGGCCAAAATCCTGGCTGAAATGCAGGAGCGCGAAATTCAGAGCATCGGCAACTATATGTCGGCCATGGGCGATGTGGAATTGTCCACCGTGGACGAGGTGTCGCGCGAGTTTCACAGCAATATGACGGCCGGCGGCGGAGGGTTGGGCATCTCCGGCCTGGACTTTTTAAAGACCACGCTGATGCGCGCGCTCGATCCGGCCAAGGCCACGGAAATCCTCAACAACATCACCACCCCCGGCGAGGACCTGGGCGGCGGGCTGGATACGGTCCGCATGCTCGACCCGAAAGTGGTCGCCAATTTCCTGAGCAACGAACACCCGCAAACCGCGGCCATCGTCCTGGCGCATCTGGAAACCGGAATGGCGGGAACGACCTTGCGGGAAATGCCCGAGGAGACGCGCATGGAAATCCTCTACCGGCTGGCGACGCTGGAGCGGGTCTCGCCGCAAGTGTTGCGGGACCTGGACGAAGCTCTGCAATCCGAGTTCCGCTCTTCGGGAGCGGTCTCCGGAAGCAAAATGGGCGGCGTGGAAGCGGCCGCTGAAATTATGGGGACCATCGACCGGGCCACCGAAACGTCCATCCTCACCGCCATGGATGAAGTGGACCCGGACCTCGCCAACGACATCCGCAACCTCCGTTTCACCTACGAGGACATTCTGAAGGTCGACGATCACGGCGTGCAAATGATTCTGAAGGAAATCAGCCAGGAAGACCTGCTGATTTCGCTTAAAACCGGGAGCGATGAGTTGAAGGATAAAATTTTCTCCAATATGTCGGAGCGGGCCTCCTCCATGCTGAAAGAAGACCTCGAAGCCATGGGCCTCACCAAGATCACCGAGGTGGAACGCGCCCAGCAGAAAATCGTCTCCGTCGTGAAACGGCTGGAGGAGGAAGGCCGCCTCGTCGTCGGTGGCGGAGGAGAAGAGCTTGTATAAGGATTCCGGCCATTTCGTTCCCGATCAATATTCCGAAGGCTCTCCCGGCGAAGGCCGGAAGTTCGACCTGGACGACTTCGTCCGGCAGGCCAAGTCCCTAGAATCGGATTTCGTTCACGACCTGGAAAAGCAAAGAAGCGGTGAAGACTCCAAAACCCTGCAAGGCAAGGAAGGCGTCGGTGAAATGTTCTCCGACGCCATGCAGCAGATGAAGGACCAGGCGGCGCAAATCCATGAGGAAGCGCGCGAAAAGGGTTATCAGGAGGGCCACGAAGAAGGCTATCAGGAAGGCGCACAGGCGGTGCAGGAACGGTTCGCCTCTTCCCTGGCAATGTTGCAATCCCTCCTCGATGAACTGTCGCAGGCCCGCGAAAAAATGTATCCCCTGCTGGAACGCGAAATGGTGGAAATGGTCGCCTCCCTTGCCAAAAAAGTGGTGCGCACGGAACTGGAAAGCAAGACGGACGGCATTCGCGAAATCGTGCGGATGGCTATCGAATCCGTGCTGGACCGGGAAACCCTGACCGTCAAGGTTCATCCGGACGACCATAAGGAATTGCAGGACTACGGGCAGGAGTTGATCCAGCTGTTCCATGAAATCAAGAACATGAGTTTTGAGGCCCACGCCTCCGTAGCACCGGGGCATTGTGTGGTGGAATCGAATTTCGGAACCGTCGAAGCGGGATTAGATCACCTCGACCAACAGATCGAAAAAATCCTGCACCTGGCACCCCCCGGCCCTTCGCCCGCCGAACAGCCGGGCGAAGCGATTGAACCGGATGACATGGCCGGATCAGACGCGGACGCGGCAACGGATAAAGCGGCTGGGGCCGATGACGACATCATCATCGAACTCGACGAGCCGGATGAACCGGTGGACCCGGACGCACCGGAGTCTTCTGCCTGAGGAAGATCATGAGCGATGCCATCAATCTGAAAAAATATCAATCCTTCGTGGACACGATCTCCTTCGTCAAAAAGCGGGGGCGCGTCAACCGCGTCACGGGATTGATTCTGGAAGGCGACGGCCCGCCGGTTTCGCTGGGAAGCCTGTGCACCATCATGTCCAATCAAAGTGACAAGGCGGTCGATGCCGAAGTGGTGGGATTCCGCGACAACAAAATACTGCTGATGCCGCTGGGCGAAATGACCGGTATCGAGCCGGGAAGCATCATCGAATCGAAAGACGAATCGCCGCTGTTCAACGTCAGCGACGGTTTGCTGGGACGGGTGGTCGACGGCAACGGCCGGCCGCTCGATGGCAAAGGCCCGATTCCACTGGGCGTCGATTACCCGATTTTCGGCCAGCCGGTCAACCCGCTGGACAAACAACGGGTGAAACAACCGCTCGACATCGGCATCCGCGCCATCAACGCCCTGATGACTTGCGGCAAGGGACAACGCCTGGGCATCATGGCGGGCACCGGCATCGGCAAATCGATTCTGCTGGGCATGGCCGCGCGCAACACCTCGGCGGATGTCAACGTGGTCGCATTGATCGGCGAACGGGGACGCGAGGTCAAGGAGTTCATCGAGGAAAACCTGGGAGAAGAAGGATTGAAGAAATCGGTGGTAGTGGCCGCGGCATCGGATCAACCGCCGCTGGTGCGCCTGCGGGGTGCATTCATCGCGCACACGATCGCCGAATACTTCCGCGATCAGGGCAAAGACGTTCTGTTGATGATGGATTCGGTCACCCGGTTCGCACTGGCGCAGAGGGAGATCGGGTTGTCCATCGGCGAACCCCCGACCACACGCGGCTTCACGCCGTCGGTGTTTTCCCTGCTCCCGAAACTGATGGAACGCGCCGGCACCTCCACCGGCCGGGGAACGATCACCGGACTCTACACCGTGCTGGTGGAAGGCGACGATCTGACCGAACCGATTTCGGATGCGGTGCGCGCCATCCTGGACGGCCATATCGTGTTGTCGCGGCGGTTGTCTTCGCACAACCACTACCCGGCGATCGACGTGCTGGAAAGCATCAGCCGGCTGATGGGCGATGTCGTCCCGCAGGAACAGGTCGATCTGGCCATGCGGTTCAAGGACATCCTCGCCACCTACCGCGAGGCGGAAGATTTGATCAACATCGGCGCCTACGCGGCAGGCAGCAATCCGAAAATCGATCTGGCCATTCAAAAGATCGATGCGTTCAACCGGTTTCTGCGGCAGGGCATGAAGGAGACGGCCTCCATGGAAGAGAGCGCCGCCGGGTTGAAGGCGGTGGTGGAGGGCGGACCATGACGTATCGTTTCGAAACTTTATTGAGGTTGCGGAAAAATGCCGAAAACCTGGAGCAACGCGCCATGGCGGAGATGCAAAATCATCTCTATGCCCGGCAACATCAATTGCAGAACTTGAAAAACTCCGGCGAAAAAAACCGGGAGGAATTGCAGACGCGCCTTCAGCAAACCCTCTCCGGCACAATCCTGGGTTTGTACGACTGGTATTTTCAATCCCTGGGCACCCGGACCGTGGTTCAGGAACATCTCATTACCGAAAGCGGCCGAAAGGTGGAGGCCCAACGAACCCAATTGGTGGAGGCGATGAAAAAACGGCGCGTCCTGGAAATTTTAAAGGACCGGGAATTGTTTAACGCGCGCCGTAAAATGATCAAAGAAGAAATCGCGTTTCAGGATGAAGTCTCTTCAACGCGATGGCAGATGAGAAACGCATGAAAATTTTTTCCCTTAAAACCCTTATTGGATGCACCTGCCTGGTGGCGTTGCTGACGGGCACATGGGCCCATTCCCAGAATGCGCAACCCCGGACCCCGGCCGTTCAGAGTCCGGGCTCTCCGGCTGCCAACGCAGAAACACAGAGGTCCGCGCTCCAGGCACCGACCGAACCGCCGCAACTGCCGACCCAACCGGCGTCGGTTTCTCCCGAGACGCTGCGCCTGCTGGAGATGATCGAACGCAAAAACCGGGCACTGAAAAAGCGGGAGGAGGAACTGCTTCTCAAGGAAAAAAATCTCCAGGCGCTGGAACGGAAAATTCTGGCGGACCTGCAAAAAATCGAAGAGGTCCTGGCGCGCAGTGAAGCGATGGTGGGCATCAAAAAAGACCTCATCGAGAAAAACGTAAAATCGCTGGTGAAGGCCTACTCCCACATGAAACCGGTGCAAGCCGCAACGCTTCTGGAGCGCATGGACGAAGACATCGCCATCATTATCATTTCGCGGATGAAAAGCCGGGTGGCGGGAAAAGTGCTGGGAGCCATGAATACGCGGATTGCCAAAGGCATCAGCGAAAAAATCGCCGGCAAGAAAGAGGAATAGAATTAATTTTCCGCGACCGGCCGGTCGGCCGACCCCCGTTAAACGGATTTTTCCTTTGGGTTTGTTCCGGGCGTTACAATTCCAAACGACATCAGATACTTGATCCCCTCTTCCCGGGTCATCTTTAAGGGAATGATCTGGTCGCGTGGCACCAACAGCATAAACCCCAGTGTGACATTGGGGAGAAGCGGCAGAAACACGTTCACCAGATCCTTTTCCGTCCGGCTGACGACTTCCCCGCGCCCCTCACTGGCCACCAGCCCGATCATGCGGGACGCCGCATGCGGATAATGCACCAGCACCAGCTGGTCAAAGGAAGGCGTATCCGCACGGGAAATGGTTTCTACCACCTGTTTGACGGTCATGTAAATTCCCCGGACGAACGGAACTTGATGCATCAAATAATCCCAGGCCCGCACCAGTTGCTTCCCTAAAAAGTTGGTAGCCGCCAAACCCACCAGAAAAATAAAAAGACCGATTAAAATGAAACCCAGTCCGGGAAGGTGAAAGTCCGTCGGCAGAGGAAGTTGCAGTCGCTGGATAATCCAGGTCACCACCGGCGCCATCAGGGCGTCCAGTTGGCCGATTACAAACGCGAATACGATATAGGTCAGGCCGATGGGGATGATTACCAGCAGTCCCGCTATCAGATTTTTTTTCAGGAAATTTTTCACAGGGTTCTCGCCAAACCATGGACCGGGGAACTCCATTGCCGGATATCACCGGCAACCGTACACATTTTAGTCCAAGAGAGAATTTCTGTCAAAACCAGCGTGCCGCTGGGCGGAGTACCTCCGCGGGTAACGTAAAACACAGATTCTTTCCTTTGACAAGCTCAGGACAGGCTAGCCATGCCTCCTCAGAATGACAAAAAGAATCCCCCTCCTTTTCAAGGAGGGGTTAGGGGTGGTTGATATCAACCCCTCCCAGCCTCCCCTTTAAAAGGGGCGGTGTCATTTGTATCGGTGTTCATCTGTGTTCCCTTCGACAAGCTCAGCATAAACTCCGCGAAGTATCTGAGTTTTCATACGGCATTCTTATCCCCTGGGTTCAGGGTGATAAAGTATGGCAAAGATCTTGTAGGGTGGGGATTATGCCATTTCGCACAGTGGGTCGGGGGAAGACACCACGGTGGAGTCCGGCACGTTTTTTTTCTGCGGTTTTTCCGTGGGCTGGGGATACCGGAACACCTTACCCTCAAAATTCCGAACCAGGATTTCGCGGTCGTTGTATTCCACCACTGTGTCGGGCAGGAGTCGAACTTTGCCGCCGCCGCCGGGGGTATCGATCACATAATAAGGCACACCCATGCCGGAGGTGTGACCCTGCAATCCGCGGATGATCTCCAGCCCCTTTTCGATCCGGGTGCGAAAATGATCCGTGCCCATCGTCATATCGGCCTGGTACAGGTAATAGGGCTTGATGCGAATCTTGAGCAGTTTGTGCACCAGCTCCTTCATGATCCCCACGTCGTCGTTCACGCCTTTGAGCAGAACCGTCTGACTGCCCAGCGGAATGCCGGCGTCGGCCAGCCGGTTGCAGGCCACTTCCACTTCCGGCGTGATTTCAGCGGGATGGTTGAAGTGCAGGTTGGCGTAAATGGGATGATATTTTTTCAGCATATCGCACAACGCCGGGGTGATCCTATCCGGCAGGGTGCCGGGAACGCGGGTGCCGATGCGGATGATCTCCACATGCTTGATGTCCCGAAGCGCCTGTAGAATCCTCTCCAGTTCCCGGTCGGGTACCAGCAGGGGATCGCCGCCGGACATGATCACGTCGCGGATTTCTGGGTGCCGCGCGATGTACTCGATACCCTGGCGCAAGGTCTCGCGCGTCACGATGCCCGGATAACCGATTTTGCGCTTGCGGGTGCAGAACCGGCAGATGATCGGGCAATGGTTGTTCAGCATCAACAACACGCGGTCGGGATAGCGGTGGACCAGTTCGGGTACCGGCATGTCCTCTTCTTCCTTGAGGGGATCCATCTCCAAAGCCTTTTCTGTGCTCAAAAAATCGTCCAGCTCTTCCAAAGTGGGGACCACCTGCTTCCACATGGGATCGTTCTCTTCCTTGATCTGCTCCAGAAAATAGGAATTGATCCGGATCGGGAAAATTTCCGCCACCTTCTCGAGCTTTTCCATGTATTCTTTCGATCCGGAAACAAACGGCAGGTCTTCGACTTTTACCACACTATCGCTCAGTTGTTTTTGCCAGCGCTCC
>Ga0209980_10000798_pt1 | contig 17267 bp, 9 predicted proteins | sample CR02metaG_FD_183611 | JGI IMG/M metagenome (GOLD analysis project Ga0209980, IMG submission 183611) | Deep subsurface microbial communities from Mariana Trench to uncover new lineages of life (NeLLi) - CR02 metaG (SPAdes) (version 2) | ecosystem: Environmental > Aquatic > Marine > Ocean trench >...
AATTTTTTTAGTAATTCTTAGCTCTTTATCCGCTAATCTCTCGGCCAGTAAACTCATGATTCCCAAGGATTTGCATGGCGTTGGACGAAACCAGCAAGGATAAGGACGCGCGCTCCAAAGAGGGCGGTCCAAATCTGCCCGCCGGGGAAGCCGCCAAGGGGGCCGAGGTTCTGCGCGGCCGGGTGACACGCCCGGCATTGGTCAAGCCCGCGGCGCTGGCCCAAGAAGCGCCGGCCCAAGAGGCGGCGGCCCAAGAGGCGGCGGCGACCGCCGCGCCGGGCGCGCCCGTGCAAGGTGCCGGGGCGGCCCAGCCGGGGGATGACGCCGTCAAGGGACCCCCGGCTTCTGTCGCTTCTGTCGCATCCGTCGCATCCGCCGCCGGCGACCAGGGGCAGGAGAGCCCCGGGGGCGGCTGGTCCATTCCGCGCGCGGCGCTCAAGCTCGACGCCGAGGACCCTCTTCTCGGCTGCCTCGCCCTGTTGGCCAAATTGCACGAGCGGCCCCAGTCGCCGGAGGCGCTGGTCTCGGGACTGCCCATGGAAGACGGCCGCCTGACCCCGGAACTGTTCCTGCGCGCCGCCGAGAGGGCCGGGCTGACCGGCCGCATCGCCAAGCGGCCGCTGGCGGGCATCCCCGAATTCGCGTTCCCCGTGGTGCTGTTGCTGCGCGACGGCGGCGCCTGCGTGCTGGTCCGCGGCGCCGATCAGGACAGCTACGAGATCCTCACGCCCGAAAGCGGCGGCCGGCAGGCGATCGCCCAGGACGCGCTCACGGAGGCCTATAGCGGCTACGTGATCTTCGTCAGGCCAGAATATGTCGATGACGACCGGCTCGGCGCCGGCGCGCTCACGGCGCCGACACGGTCGTGGTTCTGGGGCACGGTGTTGCAGTTCTGGCCCACCTATTCCCAGGTCATCGTCGCCTCGCTGTTGATCAATTCCTTCGCCCTGGTGTTGCCGCTGTTCATCATGAACGTCTACGACCGGGTGGTGCCCAACAACGCCATCGAGACCTTGTGGGTGCTGGCCATCGGCGCGGCGACGGCGATCGTTTTCGATTTCTTCATGCGCCTGTTGCGCGGCTATTTCGTCGATTCGGTGGGCAAGCGTGCCGACACCCTGCTGAGCGCGCAGATCTTCGAGAAGGTCCAGGATATCCAGATGTCGGCGCGCCCCGGTTCGGCCGGCGCCTTCGCCAATGTCCTGCGCGATTTCGAGAGCGTCCGGGAATTCCTGACCTCGGCCACGGTGACGGCCTTCGCCGATATTCCCTTTATCGCGCTGTTCATCTTTGTGATCTGGATGATCGCCGGGCCGGTGGCGATCATCCCCGCCGCGGCCGTGCCCATCGCGCTGATCGCCGGCCTGATCCTGCAGGTGCCGCTCAAGACGGCGATTTCCAAGACCCAGATGGAGGCGGCCCAGAAGCACGGCATCCTGGTGGAGACCATCGGCGGGCTCGAGACCATCAAGAGCCTCAATGCCCAGAGCCGCCTGCAAAGCAAATGGGAACGATTCGTTTCCAAGACCGCCGCGTCGGGCCTCCGGGTGCGGGTGCTTTCCATGGGCATCGTCACCTTTACCATGTTCCTGCAGCAGATCTCGACCATCGGCGTCATCGTTTACGGGGCCTATCTGATCCAGGACGGCATCCTCACCACCGGCGGCTTGATCGCCGCCGTCATCCTCAACGGCCGCGCGCTCGCGCCTCTGGGACAGGTTGCCAACCTGTTGGCGCGGATGAACCAGTCCCTGACCGCGCTGGGTGCGCTGAACGCGATCATGGCCCTGCCGGTGGAGCGCCCGGCGGGTAAGCGCTTCCTGCATCGGCCCACCCTCCGGGGCGCCATCAATTTCCGCGAGGTCACCTTCACCTATCCCGAAGGCGAAATAGCCGCCTTGAACAAGGTCAGCTTTGCGATCAACGCGGGGGAGAGGGTGGCCTTTATCGGCCGGGTGGGGTCGGGCAAGAGCACCGTGGCGAAGCTGATGCTCGGCCTGTTCGCGCCCGGCGAGGGTGCCGTGCTGGCGGACCGTACCGATATCCGGCAGGTGGATCCCATCGACCTTCGCCGCAACATCGGCACCATCCTCCAGGACAGCTTCCTGTTCCACGGCACCGTGCGCGATAATATCGCGCTTGGCGCGCCCAATGCCGATGACGAGGCGATTCTAGAGGCCGCCATGACTTCCGGCGTCCACGAGTTCGTGCGCCGCCATCCCCGCGGTTACGATCTGATGGTGGGCGAACGGGGCGAAGGTTTGTCGGGCGGCCAGCGCCAAGCGGTGGCGCTGGCCCGGGCGCTGGTTGGTCAACCACCGATCCTGATTCTCGACGAGCCCACCAGCGGCATCGACGTCGGCACCGAGAAGGCCTTCATGTCCCGTCTCGCCCCGACCCTGAAGGGGCGGACCTTGATCCTGGTTACCCACCGGGCCTCGCTGCTGCCCCTGGTGGAGCGCATCATCGTCCTCGATCAGGGGCGCGTGGTCGCCGATGGACCGCGGGAGAAGGTCTTAGATGCGTTGAATTCCGGTAAGATCAAGGTGGATCAGGCGTAAGCGTATTGGTCAGGCGATGAGCTTCCCCCGCATGCCCTCAGGCTCCCGTAAAGACGCGGCGTTCGCGCCCGTGCGGCTTGGCGCGCGCATGGATCGCCCCCCGGCGATGGGGTTCGTCCTGATCATTGGGGTCGCCTTGTTCATGGTGGTCGCGGTGCTGTGGGCCGACTGGGCCATTCTCGACGAAGTCACCACCGGCCACGGCCGCGTCATCCCGTCCAGCCAGATCCAGGTGGTGCAGAACCTGGAAGGCGGGATCATCCGGGAAATCCTGGTCAAGGAAGGCGAGGTCGTCACCAAGGGCCAGGTGCTTCTGCAGATCGAAAACACCGGCTTCGTGGCCAGTTACGGGGAGTTGCGGGCCAGGCACCTGGGATTGACCGCCGCCGTGGCGCGGCTTACCTCCGAAGCACATCAGAAGCCGCTCAAGTTCCCCCCGGAGCTGCTGGCCGAAGACCGTAAGATCGCCGAGCGGGAACGTTCCCTTTACCTGGCCCGCCAAAGTGAGCTTCAGGCTCAGCTTGCGGTGTTCGAGCAGCAGGGGGTGCAGCGCAAGCAGGAGCTGGCCGAACTTCAGAACCGCCAAACCCATCTCGCCAGGACCGTCAGCCTGATCGACGAGGAACTGCGGATCACCAAGCCCCTGGTGGACCAAAGCGTGGTCCCCAGGATCGAGTATCTCCGCCTGCAGCGCCAGCTCAGCGAACAGCAGCGCGCGCTCGACGGCGTGCGCCTGGCCCAGCCCCGGGCGCGCTCGGCCATGCGGGAAGCCAACCGGCGCATCCAGGAAAGGTTCCTGGGTTTCAGGGCCGAGGCCCAGCGCGATCTGACCCAGCGCCAGACCGAGCTGGCCACCGTTAACGAAGCCATCGTCGCCGCCCGGGACCGGGTCCAGAGGACCGAGGTGCGCTCTCCGGTCCACGGCATCATCAAGCGGGTCAAGGTCTCGACCGTTGGCGGCGTGGTGCGGCCGTCCATGGACCTGGTGGAGATCGTGCCCCTCGATGACACGCTTCTGGTCGAGGCCAAGGTGCGGCCCCAGGACATCGCCTTCATCCGTCCCGATCAGGACGCGATCGTGAAGATCACCGCCTATGACTTTTCCATCTACGGCGGGCTCAAGGCGAAGGTGGAGCGGATCAGCGCCGATGCCATCACCGAGCCGGACAGTGCCGGGCGCGAGGAAAGCTATTACAAGATCATCGTCCGGACCGAGCGCAATTTTCTAGGCACCACGGCGAAGCCCTTGCCCATCATCCCGGGCATGGTCGCCTCGGTCGATATCCTGACGGGCAACAAATCGGTCCTGGATTACCTCCTGAAGCCTTTGCTCAAAGCCAAGAATCGCGCGCTGAGGGAGCGTTGAGGTGGGGCCATGGCGTTGTTCTTTCCATACCGCTCGCTTGGCCGGCTCGCGCTGATCGCCGTATTTGCATGGGCGATCATCGGTTCCGCCCAGGCCCAGAATGTCCCGCCACGACTCTTCGGGTCCATCGAATTCATCGGCGGCAGCCTGGCGGCCCTTCCCCAGTGGGTCCGCGTCCTCGACAGGATCAAAGGAGAGTCGGCCATCTATGAGGCATGTCACCGGGATATCAACGATTGTCCGTTTCCGGCGATGGCCGCTTGGCGGGCGCAGATCCGCGGCCTCGAAGGCTTGCCCCGGCGCCGGCAGATGGCGGAACTCAACAGGTTTCTCAACCGTTGGACCTACCGGCCGGATCAGGAAAACTTCGATGTGGAGGATTATTGGGCGACGCCGATGGAATTTCTCGCCCGGTCCGGCGATTGCGAGGATTATGCCATCATCAAATACGTCTCCCTCAAGGCCTTGGGATTCCCGGTGGAAAAACTGCGCATCGTGGTGGTCCGGGACGTGCTCAGGGATATCGCCCATGCCGTACTCGCAGTTTACATCGACAATGATATATTGATCATGGACAGCCTTTTCGCGGGGGTTTTATCCCATAAGTTTGTGACCTTCTATAAGCCGCAGTATTCGGTTAACGAAAAGACGAGATGGGCCCATATCATGCCCATGATCTCGCGTCCGTCGGGCAATCTGGGAGTAAGCAGGTAATGACGTCCACCAACGACAACACGGACTTCGATCTCCTCTTTTCCGAGACCGAGGAGGGCGATGCGCCCGACACCAGACGTCTCATCACCCGGGCCGCGCTGCTCGTCATTGCCCTGGTGGTGATCGCCGGCGCGCTCGTCTATTGGGCGCTGGGCAACCGCGAACGCCAGCTCTTCGGTGATCTCCAGCAGCGGACGGAAATCCTTTCCTCCACACGCGCCGAGATCCTAAAGACCTGGCTGGGTTCCCTGGGCCTTTCGGGCCAGCGCCTGAGCCGCAGCGACCTGTTCCGCCTGTTCGCCGCGGAAGTGGGTTTGGCCGGCGGGCTGCCAAGCCAGAACAGCCCCTTGAGCGTTCAGGTTCCCTACATGATCCAGGCGGTCACCGAGTATGCCCGCCAGGAAGGTTTGATCGGCGCCTATTTGGTCGACCGGCGGGGCCGCGCAATTCTGGCGAGCAGCGGCGCGCCTGCCTTGACGAGGGCGCAGCGGGACGCCGCGGTCGCGGCGCACGCAACCAAGACGCGCCGCGTGACCCCGGCCCGGGAGACCGGACGCGGCCTGACGGTGGATGTCATTTTGCCGGTGGCGCCACCCCAGGAAAAGAACCCCGCGACGCCTGCCGCCGTGGCCGGTGTGTTCGTGTTCACGACCTCTATTCAGGCGGCGCTCGGCGACATTCTGATGCCATCGCCACTACTGGGCGCATCCGACCGGACGCGGCTCATCCAGGTTGCCGGCAAGACGCGCTTGGAGCTTGACCCACGGGCCCAACCCAGCCTCGCGCCCCGGCAATGGGGGGAGGTTCCCCGTGCCGGAGAAAACCTGGCCTTCGGCTTGCGGCCCTCTGCGGCCGGCGACACCCCGGTCTTTTCATCCGGCGCCTGGGTCCCCGGCATGCCGTGGCTGGTGGTCCATGAGATCGACGCGGGCCTCGCCCTGTCGTCGCTCGGGGAATACCGTTGGGGCGTGATCGGCTTCGCCGTGGCCATCACCCTGCTGTTGGTGGCGGCGTTCACGGCGTTCTGGTGGCACCAGGCGAGCGATCACAGCCGAGCCCTGGCCGGCCAATACAAGGACCTCGGCGGCCGGATCAACGCCCAGCGCCGGTTTCTCGAAAACGTGATGAGGACGCTGACCGAAATGGTGGGGCTCAAGGGCACCGGCGGGTCCTACGTCTATGTCAATCCATCCTTCGCCGAAGCGGTGGGCCGGTCCCAGGACGCGGTTAAGGGGCTCGACGACAGTGAAATTTTCGGTCGTGGAACGGCCCAGGTGCTGGAGAAAACCGACGCGCAGGCCCGGGATGCCGGCAAGCCGGTGATGATCGAGAGGGTCATTCATCTTCCCGCGGGTCCCCGGCATCTGCAATTCACCAAGGTTCCCTACCGGGAGGAGTCCGGCAATACCACCGGCATCCTGAGCGTCGCCCGGGACGTGACTGAGCTCCGTGAGGTGGAGGCGAAGCGCCAGGCCGCGTTTCAGCAAATGACGGGCGCCCTGGTGCGGACCATCGAGAACGTCGATCCCTTCCTCGCCGGCCATACCCGAAACGTCCATGAGGTCGGTCTCGCCATTGCCGAGCGCTTGGGGTTGCAGGCCGAGGAGGTCGCCACCATCGACATCGCCGCCATGCTGGCCCAGATCGGCAAGGTATCCATCCCGAGGGAAATCGTCGCAAAGTCCGAGCGGCTGACGGCGGAGGAATTCGACATCATGAAATCCCACGTGGATAACGCCATGGGCATTCTCCGGGGGGTCGAATTTGGTCTTCCGGTAGTGGAGACCCTGGCCCAGGTCCACGAGCGGCTCGACGGAAGCGGCTATCCCAAGGGGCTTGCAGGCGATCAGCTGAGCCTGCCGGCGCGAATCCTCGGCGTTGCCGACGTCTTCTGTGCACGCCTCGAGCGCCGCTCCTACCGCGACCCCATCTCGCCCCAAGAGGCGATCTCGGTACTTGCCGATAACGCCGGAAAATATGATCCCCGGGTTGTCGATGCCCTCAAGGAATTCATCGGTTCGGTGGCGGGAGAGAAGCTCCTGGCAAAGATCCAGGGGGGTTGACGCGGCCCACCGAGGCGGCATTCGCCGGCTAACTACATTTCACCGACTTGGCGGTCGATCCATCGCCTTGGTAGCGGACGGCGCATTTCATCCCGACTTTCAGGTTCTTGCGCTTGGATTTCTTGCCGTCGATAAAAATCTTGGTGCGCCTGCCCGATACCTTGACCTTATGAGTCTTGCCCTTGACCTTGAAAGACAGCCGCCGCCCCTTCCGTTTGATCTTTGTCAGCACCGTGTTCACGGTGACGACGGGGATTACTATGACCTTGGTCTCGATTTTGTCGGTCCGCTTGATGGCCTCCTTGGCCGCCGCCACCACGTCCTTGGGAATGGTATAAATCTTGCTGATCAGGGCCGCGACGTCCTTGCCGCTCATGGGATTGATATCGAGCCTGCGTTTCTTGGCGTCGGCCAAGAGCTTTTTGTCCAACATGGCGGCGTCGAACGCGGACCGAAGCGCCTTAAGCCTATCCGCGGGGACGCCTGGAGGCGCAAGGAAGGGCCGTCCCATGGCCTGGGGCGAAAGCACCAGTTCGAGGATATCGCGCTGGGCCTTGGTGGTGGCAAATTTGGTCACCAGCGGCACGTTGGGAAGCTCGGGATGTGGGAGCAACGAGATCTGGACCAGAATGTTGAGCTTCTTGTCCCTCAGCCATTGCCCCCCCGTCGCCTTGATGGACGACCACGACCATCCGCAGCGGCCCTGAATCTCGCCCCGCTCGATGGCAAGGTTGAGGGACGAGCCCGAGGCATACCCCGTGATCAACTTAAGTTTGGTACCGAAGATATTGTTGAAAACGCGCGGGAACATGTCCGTGTCGGACCCCACCGCGATGCCACCGACGATCAAGGGTTCGGTGAACAATTGCGAAAACGTCTTCACCTTTTGGGTATGCCAGGAGACACACGTGCTGGTCGAGGCATTCATGGAGCCGATCCAATTGAACTCGGTCGGCTTGTAAAGAATGTTTTTTGCGCCAAAGATCGGCAGCGTCGAAATCGCGCCACGGTGAATCATGGCAAATACGGAACCGTCCTTCGGCGCCTTGTTATAGAGCCAGTTGGCGGCCACCAGGCCGCCGGCGCCTTGGCGATGTTGCTTTATGAATCCGGGGTTTCCAGGGATAAACTGTCCCATGTGCTTCATCAGGACCCTGGCATAGGTGGCGTAGCCGCCGCCCGGCCCGGTGCTCAGAATCAGCCTGATCTTCTTGTTTTGGTAAAACTCGGCGACACTTTCGGCCGATACCGGCGCCGCGATGCCTGCCATCAGCGTGGCCGCGGCGCAAAGCAATCCAAGACGTGATCCGGCGGTCATGATTGGTCTCCCCGTTGAAGTTCCGTGTCTCATTATTGCGCTATGATCTACCCACGGCCTTGGACGCGGCAATGGGCCTGGCCGGAAAGTGCTCTAACGTGCGTCGGTTGACTCGAATGACGCCGCCGAGGATATTAAGCGCCATAAGCAGTGTAATGATTGGGGGAGGGCCAATTGGCTTCCGACGTCGATCCTGGGGACCGACTCGCTGCCATGGGCGACCTCAGGGAGTTTATTCGGCTGGCGCGCGAGCGCGGCGAGCTTGAGGTCGTTCAAGGTGCAGACACCTATCTCGAGATGGGGGCGCTCTGCGAGCTCAGCCTCGAGAAGCGCCATCCCCCTGTGCTCTTGTTCGAAGATATCAAGGGCCATCCGTCCCATCATCGGGTGGTGATGAACGTCCGGTTCTCGCGGCTGTTCGTCGATGACCTCGACCTCGAGGCTTTGAAGGCCTACCGGGAGCGGCGAAAATGGGAAAGCGAGCCGATCGCCCCGGAGTTCGTCAATACCGGCCCTGTGTGCGACAACATTTTGAAGGGCGAGGAGGTCAACATCCACGACTTTCCGGCCGGCCATTGGCACGAGGGCGACGGTGGGCCCTACATCGGCACCGAGTGCCTGATCATCAACCAGGACCCCGACAGCGACTGGGTCAATATCGGCACCTATCGCGTCCAGGTCCAGGACCAACGCACGCTCACCGTATTCATCGAGCCCGGCAAGCACGGCCGGCTAATTCGCGAGAAATACTGGGCCCGGGGATTGCCCTGCCCCATGGTGGTGAGTGTCGGCCAGGCGCCGGTCTTGGGCAATGTGGCCTCCACCACTTCCCGCCACGGCGTGTCGGAATACGCCACCGCGGGCGGGCAGTTGGGCCAGCCCATACGCGTGGTTCGCGGCGCCTTAACGGGCCTGCCGATTCCGGCCGACGCGGAGTTGGTATTCGAGGGCTTCATGCCACCGCCCGAGGAGGAGACCCGGCCCGAAGGCCCGTTCGCCGAGTGGCCTGGCTATTACGCCACCGAAGAAGGTGCCGAACAGCCCGTCTTGCGCGTGGAGGCGATCTACCATCGCGACGATCCGATCGTCATCGGCCAGCCGCCGGCCAAGCCCACCTTCCCGGGACGCCAGCCTCCCATGGGCGGGATGGCGGCGCTGTGGGACGCGCTGGAGGCCGCGGGCGTGCCGGGGGTGACCGGGGTATGGAAGCCGCTTGGCGGCGGAATGCGATTCATCAATGTCATTTCCGTGCACCAGCTTCATGCCGGGCATGCCAAAATGGCCGGGCTGGTCGCCACCGGAGCCGGGCCCGGAGCCTATATGGGGCGAATCACCATCGTCGTGGATGACGATATCGATATCACCAATCCGGCGGAGGTGATGTGGGCCATGGCGACGCGCTGGGACCCCAAGACCCAGACCGACATCATCGACGATTGCTGGACTGGCTATATCGACCCGCGGCTCAGCCCCGAGCAGCGCGGGGCGGGCGACATCACCAACAGCCGCGCTATAATCTATGCCGTGCGTCCCTACCATTGGAAGGATCAGTTCCCCAAGGTCAACGCCGTGGATCCGGCCTACGCCGCCGAGATCAAGGCCAAGTGGTCGGGCAAGCTCGAGTTCCTGAACAAGTTGGGCGGCTGAACCCCCACAGAACCCAAACTTGAAACGTTGGATTTGGCAAGCGACGGGAGGAAAGGAAATGACTGCGCCAGGGTCTCGATCGGAGCCGCCGGAATGGCTCGATTTCCATCATACCGCCCCCGATCGCTTGGCGGGGCGCTACATGCGGCTGTTTTGGCACCCCATTTACCACGCCGAGGATTTGCCGGCCGGCCGCGCCAAGCCGGTCAAGATCATGAATGTGGACTACACCCTTTACCGCGGTGATGACGGCCAGCCGTATCTCACGCAGTTTCGCTGTCCCCACCGCGGGGCCCAGCTGTCCGCGGGCTGGGTCGAAGGGAATCAGTTAAGGTGTTTCTATCACGGTTGGAAATTCGACTGCGAAGGCAACTGCGTCGAGCAGCCCGCCGAGCCCAAACCGTTTCTTGATAAAGTGTCCATCAGGACATACCCGTGCAGGGATTATCTTGGCCTTGTTTTCGCATTCCTGGGCGAGGAGTGCGAAGCCCCTCGGTTTCCGCGCTATCCCCAGTTCGAGGAAATCGAGGGCATCTTGGAGCTCGACAGCTACTATCGCGGCTGCAATTTCTACAACAATTTGGAAAATGCCCTCGATCGAACCCATCCCGGCTTCGTTCACAGGAACAATCCCGGGTCCTTTGACGGGTTCACCAATTCGCCTGTCATCAAGGCCCATGAGAGCGTCTGGGGCGCCACGGTTTCGCGATGCTGGCCGGAACAGGTGAGCACCTCGCAGGTTGGAATGCCGAACATCTTTCATCACAAGGCTCAGCCAACCGATCCGGCCATGTCGATCTATCGCGAGTACCTCGCCTGGTGGACCCCGATTGACGATGTTAGCCATACCCAATTCACCGTCGCCGCCGTCAGGATGCCTGCCGATAAGGCACAGAAATATTTGGAGCGGCGTGAGGTACGGTTGGCCAAGCGCACCCAGTCAAGCGTCGAACTGGCGGAGCGGGTCCTGAAGGGTGAGATCACCCTCGACGAGATCGACCCGGAGACCACCGACTTCGTTCGCCTGCAGGATCACGTGGCGCAAATCGGTCAGGGCGTCATCGCCGACCATGGATCGGACATGCTCGGGCAGAGTGACGTGGGGGTCGCCCTGATCCGCAGGATATGGGCCCGTGAGCTGGAGGCGCTGGCCAAGGGCAAGCCGCTCAAGGATTGGAGCTACGACCTTGAAGAGCTGTCCATAACCAGGGGCGAGCTCTGGGAGGAACAGCGCACAACCCAGATGCAGAGCTAGTTCCTTGGCAGGGGACAATGACAGCCCGGGTCCGTCACCGCCGAAGGAGCCGCCGCCGATGCCGCCAACGGCCAGCAAACCGCCGATGAATCTGGGCGTTTTGCGCTTCGATCGCACGGCGGCCCTGATCGATGGGCGTGTCGGGATCGACAACGTCAATGTCGTCAATGTTCCCGGCGGCAAGGCCGGGGTCGAGGGATTTAGGAGCGGGTCCCTGGACGCCGCCGATATCCCCTTCGCACGCTACGTTTTTTGGAAGTTTACCGGCGTTGAGATTACCGGCATCCCGGTGTTCACGGACCGGCTTTTCCAGCATCCCTACATCTACACGCGGACCGATACCGGCATCGACGACCTCGGTGACCTCAGGGGCCGGCGCGTCATGTGCGCGCCGTCCTACTTCTCGACGCCGTCCTTCTGGCATCGCGCCATGCTCAAGGAGGAGCACGGCATCGAACCCCATGAAATCGAATGGTTCAGCGCCTTTCCGGAATCAGGCGGCATGCGTCTGCCGGAAAACGTCCGGGTGACCCACAGCCCCGCCTCGATGCTCGGCCTGGAGAGATTGTTGGACGGCACCGTGGATTGCCTGATGACGGCGCGCACCGCCATGGTGCCCGAAGGCCATGAGCACCGGGTGAAGAGGGTTATTCCCAATGCCATGGAACGGCAACGTGAGTGGGTGAAGCGCACCGGGTATTTCCCCAACCTGCATGTGGTGGCGATCCACAAGAAGGCATTGGAAGCCAGGCCCGGCTTCGCCGAAGAACTTTGCGGCGCCTTCGACCGATCGAAGAACCTCGCTTATCGCCTTTTGCAAGACGAACGGATGACGTCGCTGCCATTGATGCGCTTGTATCTCGACGACACGATTTCGATCTGGGGTGACGACCCGTGGCCTTATGGACTGACAAAAAACAGGGCCCAGTTAAATCAGTTCCTCCAATACGCGCACGACCAAGGGCTTACCGAAAGGCGCCTTGCGGTCGACGAGTTATTCGACAATCAAGCTTCGGGCTATGAGTTCAAGGCGCGCATGACGCCCGGATGCATAACCGGATTCATGGATGGCGGGTGGGCACCCGAGCCGACGCCGTAACGCGTCATGGATTTGGCGCCCGTTACCGCAAGAGCTCCATGATTCCCACGTAATTCACCTTCCCCGTGCCGAGTACCGGAATCTCGTCAACGGCGTGGATCGTCTTCGGCACCATCAGCTCACTGATGCCCTGGTCCTTGGCGTAGTTCAGCAAATCATCACGATCCGCGTCAGGCTTGTCGGTCACTAAGACGAGTTGCTCGCCCTTGCGGGCATCGGGAATGCTGACAACGGCGTGCCTATGCCCGGGCCAGACGGCATTGGCGGTGCCCTCGACGGCGCTGAGGGAAACCATCTCTCCGGCGATCTTGGCGAAACGCTTGACGCGGCCGACGATGGTGACGAAACCCTCGGAATCAATGGAAACGATGTCGCCGGTGTCGTAGAGGCCGTCAACGGGAGGCTCCAGAACGCCGGGGTGCTCGGCCCTCAGGTAACCCAACATGATATTAGGGCCGGAGACGATCAGCTTCCCCCCAACGTCTATCCCCGGCACCGGTTCCAATCTGTGTTCGATGCCAGGCATGAAACGGCCGACCGTTCCCGGCTTGAAGTGTAGGGGCGTGTTGGTCGAGAGAATGGGTGACGTTTCCGTCGTACCGTAACCTTCGAGTATCCGGAGCCCGAATTTATCGGCCCAGGCCTGGCGGGTTTCCTGCTTGACCTTCTCGGCGCCGGCGAAGACATAACGAACGGAATAGAAGTCATAGGGATGTGCGACCCGGGCATAACCGGCAAGGAAGGTATCGGTGCCGAACATGATGGTCGCGTCGGTGTCATAGACGAGCGCCGGCACGATCCGGTAATGGAGGGGAGAGGGATAAAGGAAGATCTTGACGCCCGAGAATATCGGCAACAGCGTCCCGCCGGTCAGCCCGAAAGAATGAAAGATCGGCAGCGCGTTGAAGACGATATCCGTCGGGTTGAAATCGATACGGGCCGCAAGCTGGTACCGGTTGGCAAGAAGGTTGGCGTGGCTCAGGACGACGCCTTTGGGCGTCCCTTCGGAGCCCGAAGTGAACAGCACCACGGCCGGGTCGTCCGCTCCGATCCGCAAACGCTTATGGATGGATCGGGCGAATAGAGCGGATATCGCGCCCCATGCTTTATCCACGAGCGATATCCTATCCTTCAGGTCTTCGAGGTAGACGATCTCGGCGTGGGCGCCAAGGCTTTCAATGGTCTCTGTCATTTGGGCCGTCTCGATGAAACGACGAGACGTGAGCACGGTCTTGATCCGGGCCGCCGTCAACGCCGCGATCATATTCTTGGTGCCGGTCGAGAAGTTCAGCATCGCCGGCACCCGCCCGAACGCCTGCAATGCGAAGAAGGCCATGAGCGCGCCGACCGAGTTGGGCAGCATGACCCCGACGTATTCTCCTTTTTTGGTCGAGGGGACAAGCTGTCGGCCGAGCACCAGGGAGCCCAGGATGAGCTGGCCGCAACCGATCGGATCGCGCTCGACATCTTCGGCGATGGGCTGTTTGCGGCCGTTGACCGCCCGGGCGTCGAGCAGGGCTTCGAACAGCGTCTTCCGGCGGTCGCAGGTCTCGAATATCATGTCGCTCATGACGTCGTAGAGCTTTATGCCCGCCAACCGACGGCGGGCGCGGCCAACAATGTGCGCTGGAATCTCGAAGCGCCGGGGCTCAAGGATGGTTATGGTGACCTTCGGGAACCAGCGGATCCGGACCTTCCCCCTGAGCCGCGAGAAGGGGCTAAATTGCACCCCGTCGATCCGCACCGGCACGACCATGGCCTCGGCCTTGTCGGCGATCATGCCCGGTCCCTCATAGACTTTCATCAGCGCTCCGGTGACGGTGATCCGGCCTTCGGGAAAGATGACACAATGCCGGTCTTCCCTGATCGCCTTGATCAATGACTTGGTTGCCATGGGGTTGGTCGGGTCCATGGGGAAAAAATCGACCAATCGCAGTTGGGCTTTCATCCACCACTTTTCGGCCATATAGGTTTTGACCGCGAACATCGGTTTCACCGGCAAGAACGCAGCGAGCAACACGGCATCCAGGAAAGACACGTGATTGACCACGACGACGGCCCGTTTGCCGGCCTTGGCATAATTTTCCAGCCCGCGCACTTCGACGCGGTAGCAGAGCTTCAGGAGCGAGATGAGGAACGCCTTGACCACGGCGTCGGGCAGCAGCCCACAGACGTAGACCGTGACGACCCCGTTGACCACCGCCATAACGACGATGAGTTGGGGGACGGTGAAATCAAATCCCAACATCACCGCGGCGGTGATCGCCCCAACCACCATGAACAACGCGTTCACGATGTTGTTGCCGGCGATCACCCGGGACCGCTCGGCCTCGCCGCTGCGGCTTTGCAGGATCGCATAGAGCGGCACCGTGAATATGCCTCCGCAAACCGTCACCGCGAAGATGTCGAAAAGAACGCGCCAGTTGCCGGCGCTTCCAAGGAAGGTCCCGATACCTATCAAGGGCCCGGCCGCCGCCCCGGGTTCCGGGCAGGCCAGGTATAGATCGAACAGGAAGATCGACATGCCGAAAGCCGCGAAGGGCACGTACCTGGCCGAGACTTCCCCCTTCAGCAGCGAGTCGCAGAGTAACGACCCGAGGGCGATGCCGACGGTCGCCACCACCAGCAACAGCGTGACGACCTGGTTGTCGGCGTTGAACACGGATTTGGCGAGATTGGGGAACTGGGTCAGAAGGGTGGCCCCGACCAGCCAGAACCATGATATGCCAAGGATCGAAAGAAAGATCGCCCGCTCCCTTGTGGCCCGCCGGATGGTGGCCCAGGTCTCGCTCATAAGGTTGGGGTTGATGGTGAGCCCCGGGTCGGGCGCCTCGGCACGGGGGATCGAAAAGCTGGCCACCAGGCCGATCAGCGCCACGCCGACGATCCCGGTTGAAACGATGGCGACGCCGTTTTCGGTCAGGACAAGCAGACCGCCGGCAATGGTGCCGAGCAGGATGGCCATGAAGGTGCCGGCTTCCAGCAAGGCATTGCCGCCGATCAATTCGTCCTCGTTCAAGTGCACGGGAAGGATGGAGTACTTCACCGGCCCGAAAAAGGCGGACTGGGTGCCCATGAGGAAAAGGACGCCAAGCATGAAAGTGATGTTGCCGGTGAAGAGGGCCACGGCGCCCAGCGACATGATGATAACTTCCGCCAGCTTGACGGCGCGGATGAGAATCGACTTATCCAGCTTGTCGGCGAGCTGTCCGCCGGTGGCCGAAAACAGGAAGAAGGGCAGGATGAAGATTCCGGCCGCCACGGTCACCAGAATTTGTCCGTCGAGAGACGCCTGCTCGGCGATCCGGTAAAGCACGAGGACCGCGATGGCGTTCTTGAAAAGGTTGTCGTTACCGGCGCCGAGAAACAAGGTGACGAACAGCGGCAGGAATCGCCGGCTCCGAAGCAGATGGAGTTGGTTTTCGTGCATCCTGTTTCCGCCCCCCTGTATTGTTCGCCTCAGGCGCGTGCCAAGCGGCCCCTATGGGCCGCCATGGCGTAACCGGTTATACACTTAAAGGTAAATTTTGCGAACGGCGTGCCCTGAAGTCCCAGGCTGGATCGGCCATGTTCAGGCGTTCTCGAGGATCTTGTCCCTGGACGGGTCGAAGCGATAGCGGGGAAGGGTGTCGAGGTCGGTGCCGGGTACGTCTCAATGCTTGGGGGGAAGCCTGATTTCAGATGGTGTGAACAATTGCAGCGATTGGTTCAAGCCGAACGGCTTGAAGAATGACCGTCAGGGAATCGGGCTGAGAACGGAGCCCAGAGTTCCCCGCGTGGTTCGGAAGAAGCCGCCTGGAGTCCTTGGCACTTCACGATGGGAAGAGTATAATCTTTCCGCAAGGGGGCATCTCAACTCCCCTTGTCGCAACGGTTTTCAGGCACAAATTGACCGAGCGGGCCTCATGTTTTGGCGCGAATTGGTCAAGTGGTCACATCCGCCTTGCGAGTTCCGGTCAGTGAAAGAGTCTTCGGGGAAGGCAATCTCAGGATTGGTCCCTCCCTCCCCAGCGTTTGAGCAATACGCGTTGTGTTTTCGAAAACACTCAGGTTACCCGTTTGGGCAAGCTGTGGCAGGTGTGCCGTTACGTATCCGTACCGACCCTTCGACGGGAGGCAGTTGAGTTTTTAGGCAACAATATCAGGAGGGTTTTTTATGAAAAAAATCAGAGTGGCCATCGCCGGTGTTGGCAACTGCGCGAGTTCCCTTGTCCAGGGTCTGGAATACTACAAGGGACGGAGCGAGGGAAGGTTTGCCGGCCTCATGCACACCCGGATCGGTGATTGGGGGCCGAGCGATATAGAGATCGTGGCCGCCTTTGATATCGACCGCCGCAAGGTGGGCAAGCGGGTGGAGGAGGCGATTTTCGCCAAACCCAACTGCACCAGGGTTTTCCAGAGCGCCTTGCCGGTATCCGACGTCGTGGTGCGGATGGGGCCGATTCTCGACGGTGTGGCGCCTCACATGGCCGACTATCCCGATGACGAGGCTTTCCGGCCCTCCGACGAGGAACCGGTCGACGTTGTCCAGGTCCTCAAGGACGCCAGGGCAGAAGTTCTGGTCTGCTACATGCCGGTAGGCTCGGAAGAGGCGGGCCGGCACTATGCCCGGGCTTGCCTGGAGGCCGGCGTGGCCATGGTCAACTGCGTTCCGGTGTTTATCGCCTCCGATCCCGAATGGGCCGAGAAATTTCGTTACGCCGGCCTGCCCATCGTCGGCGACGATATCAAGAGCCAAATCGGCGCCACCATCGTGCACCGAACCCTCGCCCGCCTGTTCGGGGACAGGGGCGTGCATCTTGACCGGACTTATCAGTTGAACACGGGCGGCAACACCGACTTCCTCAACATGAAGGCCCTCGACCGCCTGAAGTCCAAGAAGATTTCCAAGACGGAATCCGTGCAGTCGCAGTTGGACGAGCGGCTGGATTCCGCGAACATCCATATCGGACCATCCGATTACGTGCCGTGGCAGGACGACAACAAGGTTGCCTTCATCCGTATGGAAGGCCGCGGCTTCGGGGACGTGCCGTTGGAACTCGAACTCAGGATGTCGGTCCAGGATTCGCCCAACAGCGCCGGCGTGGTCATCGATGCCATCCGTTGCGCCAAGCTGGGGTTGGAGCGCGGCATCGGCGGGCCTTTGGAGGCGCCCTCCGCCTATTACATGAAGAGCCCGCCCAGGCAGATGCGCGATTCGGTTGCTTGTGAGTTTTGCGACGCGTTCATCCAGGGGAAAGAGGA
>Ga0209980_10000802_pt1 | contig 17231 bp, 13 predicted proteins | sample CR02metaG_FD_183611 | JGI IMG/M metagenome (GOLD analysis project Ga0209980, IMG submission 183611) | Deep subsurface microbial communities from Mariana Trench to uncover new lineages of life (NeLLi) - CR02 metaG (SPAdes) (version 2) | ecosystem: Environmental > Aquatic > Marine > Ocean trench...
TATCCGGGAAAATACCGTCTGGTCCTGGATCGCGTGTAGGCGCGGGCAGCAGTGCACCGGGGCGCCCGGCATGCCCCAGAGCGATCTCGCGGATCGTCATAACTTGCTCCTCGCGTAGTGACGTCGATCGAGGCTTGATAATTTACATGAAGTAACTTGTTGATTCTTAGACCTTTACGGGCCACAGGCTGCCGAAGCTTGCTTAGATGCTGGGCCTCTGTACCCTCCGGCCGTGCCGCCGGGCGGTAAATCCAGCCACCCGCGGGACTAAATTCGACCGAATCCCGCACGGTGTCTCGGGTTACGAACTGCACCATTTCGGTCTGGGACAGTCGAGAGCGGGCTCGGTTACCGCGGATTCTGAGCTTCATCTCGACACGATCTTTTAGAGTGGCTGCTGACCCTGTTCTGGACCAGGTCCCGGCAACGTGCGGTGGCGAACGACTTTAATAGGTCATTCTCGTGCCATCGTCATATAATCGCGTCGGCAGAGAGCGAACTCTTCAGTAGAGCGAAAGATCAACTATGACGACGAGGCCGAGGAGCTTGGCGATGAGCAAGGAAGTCGGAATCAGCGGGTTCGCGGTATACGTACCGCCCTATCGGGTGGACCTGCAGGACTGGTGCCAGTGGACCGATTCGCCATGGGATAAGACCAGCGCCGTGATCGGACGAAGCTTTCGCATGCGCGGTCCGGATCAGAGTGTCTACACGATGGCAGCCACAGCCGTCATGCGCTTGATCGACAGCTACGACATCGACCCGCGGCGGGTCGGCTTCCTCGGTCTGGGCACCGAGTCGAGTACCGACAACTCTGCCGGCGCGGTCATCATCAAGGGCATGCTGGATGAAGCGCTACAAACCCGGGGGCTGCCCCCGATCAATCGCTATTGTGAAGTCCCCGAACTCAAACATGCCTGCCTGGGCGGTATTTATGCCATGAAGCACGGGCTACGTTATCTCGCTCTAGAGGAAGAAAACCGCTGCGCCATCGTCGTCAGCGCCGACATCGCAGAATATGCCAGGGGCAGCTCCGGCGAACCGACGCAGGGAGCAGGCGCAGTCGCCATGTTACTGGAGACCGACCCGGGCTTGCTGCGAGTACACCTCCAGGATATCGGCAGCGCGTCCGCCTACCGGGCCGTTGACTTTAGAAAACCGGTGATGCGCAATCTTATTCGCGGCAAACTGAATTGTCATTTTCAGGACCTGCCGGTATTCAACGGCAAATATTCGACAACGTGCTATCTCGATGAAACGCTGCATGCGCTCTACGATATGATGCGCCGCCTCGACTGTACGCCTACCGATTACTACCAGAGCCTTACCGCAGCGTTCATGCATCGACCGTATCACCGCATGCCGATGACATCGTTCGCGATGAGCTATCTTTTTGGCCTCGCGCACGACGGTGCTGCCGGGCTTGAGGAGCTCGAAGCGTATTGTCGTAACGCCGATCTGGACGTCGACGCCGTATTAGATGAGATGAACTCTACGCCGGATGTTCTGCAGCTCGTAAAAGACAGGAATATAGACGCGGACGTGTATCCGTTAAGCGTTCACCTGCTGAAGGAATTTCGCACGAGTGAGGTATTCACGGAGAAACTCGCCGCGAAAATGTCGCTGGGCTCAGAGGCGATGAAAGATATCGGCAACGTTTATTGTGCCGCCTTACCAGCTTGGATTGCGGCGGGACTGGAAGAAGCGGTAATGCAAGGTCGCGAGTTGGCTGGAGGAAAAATTCTGGCGGTCGGCTACGGAAGCGGTGACGCTGCCGAGGCGATTCCGATGACGCTCGCAGATAACTGGCGGGAACCAGCGTCTCGAATTGGATTCATGGCAGCACTCGAGCCCTACCAGAACCTGACACAAGCACAGTATGAGAGCCTTCACGACACCGGTGACGCAGTAGGGCTACTCGAGGCCGATTATGGATTTCTGATCGAGTCTGTGGGCTCAAGCGCCAATCCCGAGTTCAGCGATGAAGGTATCGAGTACTACCGCTACCTGCGTTAGAACATGCCGCGGCCTTATCGGCCGCTCCTACAGCGCGGCGATTTGTTGCTCTAGAATTTCGAGCAGATCCGCGACCGAACCCTCACCTAGAACCCGTTGATATTCTGCTCGCTTCAGCGCCAGATCACTCACGCCGTCGGCAACGACGTTGATTATTCGCCACCCAGCGTCATCTTGATGCAGGATATATTCGATCGGGATATCCGGAGGCTCCGCACGCGCAATACTCGCGATAACCTGGACGCGCCCCGAAGCCAGTGTACGGGACTCCTGAATATTGAATGCGCCCGCCGAAAGTGCGACGAACCGGCTCGCATAGCTCAACACGCTGAGGCGCTGAAAGCTTCGTAGGAACGCCTCCCGCTCCCCGTCGGAAAAACTTGCCCAATGGCGCCTAACCGTAAACTCGGCGATAAAGGGCAGATCGTGAGTTGCAACGATCAGTGGCTCGAGTCGTTGGAAACGTTGCGCAAGCCCGACGGGCCCCTGTTCCAGTGACAAGCTGGTCAAGCCCTCATGCAGTGCCTCGACACATGTCATCGGTGTGTCGTATGCGGCGATCGTCGGGGAGGGCTGGCCGAGGGCGTTCATCCACGGAAGCGCACCTAACCCGAAACCGAACAGCCAAAGGTTCATCAGGCCGCCGCTCCTACCGAGACGGGCATGAACTATCACTTCCGCCGTATGCGGTTCGCTCGCAGCAGGAGCGACTATCGCTCTCAACGGCGCTCGGATGAACGATACCGAATCTCATCGACGGAAATCGCAACGCCCGGCGCTTTGCCGTCATGTAACATGGGCAACTCCGGCGCCATCTCACCGTCCAAGCGCGGACCGAATAGAAACACACTCAGCGCCGTCAAAGGATGCGCGACAGTGTGTGCGACAGCCGTTCCTTCATAACCGCAATGGACCATGCAATTGTCGCATTTGGGATTCCGGCCCGTACCGTAGCCGTCCCAGTTTGTCGTCTCCATGAGGTCCTGGAAGCTCTCTGCATAACCCTCATCAACCAGTAAATAGCAAGGCTTCTGCCAGCCGAAAATGTTGTAAGTCGGATTACTCCAAGGCGTGCACTGGTAGCTCTGGTTGCCGGCCAGGAAATCCAGGAACATGCTGGACTGATTGAAGCGCCACTTACTGCCGCGTTCTCGGCCGATCTTGAATATGTCGCGAAACAGTTCTTTGGTCTGGCGTCGACCCAAAAACACATCCTGTCGCGGTGCATGCTGGTAGCTATAACCCGGTGAGACCGTTATCCCCTCCAGACCAAGGCTCATCGAGAAATCAAAGAAGTCGGCAACATCTTTAGGGTTCTCGCCGTTGAACAGCGTGCAGTTTACGGTGACTCGAAAACCGCGGCTGCAGGCCAATTGTATGGCAGAGACCGCCTTCTCGAATACGCCCTGACGACAAACGGACTCATCGTGTCGTTCACGGTTTCCATCCAAATGCACGGACCAGGTGAAATACGGTGAAGGCTCATACTCATCGATCTTCTGCGCAAGCAGCAGTGCGTTCGTGCACAGATAAACAAACTTCTTCCGCGCGATAATGCCACGGACGATGGCGGGCATCTCCTTGTGGATGAGCGGTTCGCCGCCCGGTATGGATACGACGGGTGCGCCACATTCGTCTACGGCCTTAAGTGCGTCCTCGGTACTCAGGCGCTTCTGCAGAATGTCTTCCGGATAGTCAATTTTACCGCAACCTGCGCATGCCAGATTACACTGGAACAGTGGCTCCAACATTAAAACCAGCGGATAGCGTTTCACGCCCCGGAGCTTTTGCTCCAGAAGATAGCGCCCCACACGGTAAGTCTGAATTAATGGAATACTCATCGCTACTCCTGTCTACGATCCAGCATCGCCCGCCTCTAACTCTCAGCCTGTGGGTCCTGAAGAATCGTGTCGAGATAACTATTCGTAATCTGCGCCCACTCCATTTTCAACCACGGCGTAAAGTTCTCCGGCGATGCCGCAACTTCCGACTCTAATGAGGCGATGTCGATATAGCGCCACTCCGCGATTTCGCGCTCGTTAACATCTACCTCGCCATCGTAATGGCCATAGTATACCCAGCAATACTCGTGTTCGGCACCGACCGCGCCATACTGGGCGTGATACTTGAACTTGTAGAGAAAATTCAACGGACACTCGATACCGAGTTCCTCGACGAGTCGGCGAGACACCGCTTCCTCCATCAATTCCCCGACTCGTGGATGCGAACAACAGGTATTGGACCAGTAGTCTGGCCAGAGCGGTTTCTCGGCACTTCTCCGTTGCAACAGGAGCTCATTTCTGTTGTTGAAGATAAAGATGGAGAATGATCGATGCAGGATACCGTTGCCGACGTGACAATCGCTCTTGGAACTGTGTCCGATCTCACGATCGAGCTCGTCGACCAGAATAAGCTCCTCGCCGGAATCAGAAACGTCCTCGCTACGAGCCATCGAGATCGGCCCCAAGGGCTACCGCCACGGCCTCGAAGCCCGCCGCGCGGATCGCGTTGACGACGGCATCGGTATCGCCGTCGCATAACGCGATGATGGAACCGCCGCCGCCGCCCCCGGTCAGTTTCGCGCCAAGCGCACCATTTGCCCGGGCAATATCGACCAACTGTTCCAACTCGGGAGTCGAGACCTGCAGCGCGTTGAGCATGCCATGGCAAATATTCATAAGCTGACCCAGCGTCACGAGATCCTCATCCTGAATGGCCTGCACACCTCGCAGCACGAGTGTGTCGATCTGATCAAAGATTCGCTCATATAATTTTCTGTCCTGTTGCCACGCGGCATTGACCCTGCCCACAGTCTTGGCCGTCAGTCCTTCGTACCCCGTCATGCCCACGACCATCGGAATGGGCGTCTTGATATTCAGGGTTTCGACCAACGGCGGATTTCCGGCTCGAAACACCAGCGGCTTAGCGTAACAAGCCAACGTATTATCGATGCCGCTCGGATTACCATGGGCGAGTTTCTCGGCTTCGAAGGCCAACCGGTTGACCTCTTCGTCCGCCAGACCGAGCCGATAGTGCTTGTCCAAAGCCCTTACGATTGCTACTGCCATCGCCGCCGAGCCGCCCAAGCCCATACTGCGAGGCACTTCCGGGAATACTTCGATGCGCATCGCTCGCCCGCTCAAGCCCAACTCGTCCAACATGACACCGGCCGGACGTTCGAACGAGCGGCGCTCGTTGGGGTTAGAAGCGAGTTGAAACTCGACGCCCCAGCGCGGGATCAGCAGGTGGATACCTTCGTCACAATCCTCAACCTGCGCTTTGATGGTCATCGGCAGAGGGGCGGCGATCGCATGACGTCCGTAGACCACCGCGTGCTCGCCCATAATGACAACCTTGCCGTAGCCCACGCCGAGCGCAGCATCCTCCGTACCACGTTTCCGGGCAGAATTCCGCGATACCCGAACCGGATGGGTAAGCTCCGCGACAATCTCCTGCGCTTTCCATACCTTGATCTCACCGCTCAGAATCAGTCGGTCGAGTACTTCGTCGAAGATTTCCTGTGGCGAGCCTGCAGCCGTTACGACACTGCGCGCGTGGAGCGTCATGTGGCCCTTTTGTATGCCCTCTGTCGCCAGCGCCCGGATCGCCGCGAAATTCTGTGCCAGACCAACCGCACCCATCACCTGCGCAAGCTCTATCGCAGACTCTACCCCTAGCAGGCGCAGATTCAGGGCAGCTGTGGGATTCGATTCTACCGCCGTACCGACGATTCCGACTTTGATGGGCATCTCCAAGCTACCGCAAAGATTCCCGTTCTCGTCAGCCGACCACTTGGTCAGGGACGTGTACCGACCACTGCGGGCCGCGAAGGCGTGAGCACCCGCTTCGATCGCTCGCCAGTCATTACCCGTGGCAATCGCTACCGGATCGATACCGTTCATGATGCCCTTGTTGTGCGTCGCAGCGCGGTAAGGATCCACCTCAGCGAATTCCCCGGCCATAATGATGCCGTCACGCGCCTCTTCGCCGCTATATCCGCGGCCCACCAGCAACTCGACCGGAATTTTGCAACGCGCGCGAACAAGCGCACGGTCCGTGAGGTTCGACAAGATACGCAGGAACACCTCGCCCCCCGTAATCGATTCGATCAACGGCGCGACGCCCTCGCACATCCCATTAACAAGATTCGCGCCCATAGCGTCGCAGGTGTTGACCAGCAAGTGAACGACCAGCATCGGCTTGCCGCTGGATGGAAGCGGATGAACGAATAACTCTAGATCTTGAGCACCACCGCCACGAGCGACCATATTCGGATGCAAACTGTTAGCCAGGTTGATGACTTCTTGCCGGCGCTCCGAGAGCGCCCGCTTCGCCTGGTCGAGATCCGGCACTCTGACAACTTGAATCTGGCCGATCAAGATCGGGTCGGTCGCTTCCGTCTCGAACCCGCCGCATTGGCCGACCAACTTTGACGCTGAACTCAATGCCGCAACAACTGACGGTTCTTCGACTGCCATCGGCACGATATATTGCTTGTCGTTGACACGGAGATTCATGCCCAAGCCAAGCGGCAAACCCATCACGCCCACGACGTTTTCGATCATCTTGTCGGCAGCTTCGAGGTCGAGAGTGTGCTTCCCCGTAGCTAGCGCACGAAAATCACTCCCGGTCAGCAGGCCGCGTTCGTGAACGGCTCTGACGCGTTCTTCGACGCTGAGCCTGTAGAACTCCGGAATTCTCGAACGATCGTCACTCACTCTGTTCGCTCCTCGACACTCAACCCGATCGTATCCAGATTGAAATCCACGACCCGGTATTGCACTCGGACAGCCTTCTTGAACGCGGCCAACGCGTCCGGATCCGTCGACAACGCGATACCCAGATCACCGCCACCTGCGCCACTGACTTTGTAGACGACGCCAAACCGCTTGGCGTAACCAGCGATCTCGCTATGCTCCGCGGTCACGATCTCTGCGCCGATATTCTGACCGAGAACCTCCAGACGCCGGCCATACGCCGTTACCGCTGTAAGCAATTCGTCAGCGTCGTTCTGATGGACCGCAGCACAACCGTCCTCTGCGATTCTCCCCAGCAGCTGCAATTGTTCGGCCGCTTCGGTCGGCCGAGCCGTTCGCCAGTCGCTGTACGCGGCCACGAGATCCCGTGTGGAAGCCGAGCGACCGGTAAAAACACTCGTGAATCCTACACTGTTAGGCAGTTGAACTGAACCAACGCTGGGGCCCGACTCGGGCACGAGGCGATAGATGATCGTACCCCCAAAAAGGCTCGCCGCGACATCCAGGCCACTACCCGAACCGTCCTGAAACGCTCGATGCAGGCCGATCAAACTCTCCAGGCCGGCTGCGTCACGGGTGATGTTGTCTTTCCCGGTGTAGACCGACCAGGCGGCAGCCCAGACTGTGAGCGCCGCTGCGCTGGAACCGATACCGAGCTTCGTCTGACCGTCGAAGAACCTGCTCGAGTCGACGCTACCTCGCCAGGCCAATGCGCTGCCGGCAGCGTCCGCGCCAGTCACCAGATCGATAAGCGCCATGCCGCTCAGGGACCCAGGCGGGAAGCTGGTTTCTTCGGGCTCCGGCGCATAGATGCGCAGATGACAATACTGGTTCTCGCTCGGGCCAAGTGCCGCCCGACAGTGACGGTCGACCGCAAGCACAAGCGCCGGCGCTCCCGTCAAGACGGCATATTCGCCCAGCACCACAAGCTTACCGGGAGCTGTCGCGCAGACTTCCACGACCTAGAGAATCTCCACTCCCGGACCCAGACCGCTCACGATAACATCCGCGACACCGGGCAACTCGCGAAGCGCGCCGACAACTGCGTCCCGAACGCTGGGTTCACAGATCGCTTTGAGTTGAGGACCGGCATCGACCGTAAAAAAGACCGGCAAGCCGGTTGCGCGTAATGCCTTAACCGCTTGCATACAATCCAGCGTGGCCGGGTTCCAATAGACCAACGGCGGTCTGTTAGCCATGGCCACAGCGTGCATCTTTAAACAGCTATGTTCGGCAATCTCTGCCAATGCGTCGAAGTCGTGCTCAAGGATGGCGTCGCGACCGGCACGGAGATCGCTGTCGCTCGTCGCGATCCACGCGGAGTAATAAGGTGAACTCGACGCGGAGCGTTCCATACCCGCTCGAGAGCCCACTGCCTTCTCACCGCGGTCGGTAATCGCGATGACGACTTCGAGCGGCCAGGCATCCGCAGCAAGCAAAGGTTCTGCAAAACTGTCATGGCCATCGGGCGCACCGCCTGCATGCATTTCCACATAGCCACCGAAGACAGAGCGTGCAGCCGAACCTGAGCCTCGCCGGGCAACAATGCTAAGTTCTCGAGGCGAAAGATCGAGCTGCAGCGCATCGGCCGCCGCAGCGCTCAGCGCAGCAAAACCGGAGGCCGACGATGCCAGACCGGCCCCGGTCGGAAAATTATTGTCGCTGATCACACGGGCGTGAGTTTTGACGCCAGCGCGTTCCCGTAAGAGATCAAGGCACCGCGATACACGTCCGAGTTGTTCGGGCCGACTGTCGCCGTCTAGCACTAATGTGTCGGATGTGAAGCGGAGGTCGAATTCGACCTCCGTCTCCGACCAAAGGCTCTCCAGCGTGATAGAAATCGAGCCTACTGCCGGGGTATTCAGATCCGGATTGGCTTTTCCCCAGTATTTAATCAGCGCGATATTGGCCCTGGCCCGAACCCGAGACTTCATAACGGTAGCCCGCATATTGCATCAGAACTCCGGATGATGGCGCAGAACAGGGGTCGTCGAGCGTAGGTCTGGAGCGAAAGGCGTGGCCGTAACCACGACTTGAGTGAAGAACCAGCCCAACGGGGGCCGGACGAGCCAGGGCCGGAGTAGGTCGCAAGTGCGTACAATGTGGGTCGACACCCGAAATTCCAAGAACAATAGATTTTCACCATCGTCAAGCACTGATACTGAGCGCGGCGACCGCCTGGTGCAATATGCGGGCTTGCCTATAGGTAGTTGTGCTCACGAAACCAGCCGATTGCGGCAGCGATGGCTTCTTCCGGCGGGCGAGACCGATAGCCGAGTTCCCTGACCGCCTTGGCGCTGGAGAAATACATGCGCTTGGCAGACATTCGTACGCCGGCGACGCTCACGCGCGGTTCGGACCCGGTCAATCTGGCCCAGCCCTCGGACACGTAAGCAATGGGTGTGACGAACCAATGCGGTAAACGCACTGCGGGCGCGGACCGCCCCGTCCGCGAGGCGACCAGAGTTAAGATCTCCCGCAGACTCAAGTCCGTACCACCCAATATGTAGCGCTGCCCCGGCGTTCCCGATTTCAGTGCCAGCAGGTGTCCGCAAGCAACATCGTCTACGTGCACGACATTGAGTCCCGTATCGACATAGGCCGGCATACGGCCGGCGGCGGCATCGAGAATGATTCGTCCGGTGGGCGTCGGCTTGATATCTCCCGGTCCGATTGGCGTGGAAGGATTCACGGTAATAACGGCCAGCCCGAGTTCGTGTGCGCGTTTGCCCACAGCCTCCTCGGCTAGATACTTTGAACGCTTGTAGTGGCCGATCATGTCTGCCACAGCAACGGGCGTCTCCTCGTCGGCCGGCGTGCCGTCGGCATTTGCTCCGAGTACGGCGACACTCGACGTATAGACCAGCTTCTCTACGTTCGCGCGAGCCGCAGCTTCGATCACATTCATCGAACCCTGAACATTCGTGGCATACATCGGCTCGGGATCCGGCACCCAGAGCCGATAGTCGGCGGCCACGTGAAAGACGAATCGACAACCCATCATGGCCGCATCCAGTGTCTCTATGTCCGTGATATCACCGTCGATGGTGTCGATCTCAGCACCGTCCAGATTGCTTCGGTTACTCCCCGGGCGAACTAGGGCACGAACTCGCTGCCCGGTTGATAACAACGCTCGGATGACCGCCGCGCCGATGAAGCCATTCGCTCCTGTCACCAGAATGGTCATGCGGGTGTCCGCAGCGTAAGCAAGGCAGGCAACAAAACCAGCGTCGCCACCAATGTGACCAGCATTCCCAGTGTCAGTAGCTGTCCCATACTGGCCATTCCGAGATGGGAGACGAACGCGAGATTGCCGAAGCTTGCGATCGTCGTCAGCCCGCTTGCAAGCACCGCGCGCGACGTGCTGGTATTGAGCAAACGGCCATCCGCAGGTGGCTCGGTTCGCATCCGGTGCACCATATGAATTCCGCTATCCACGCCAACGCCCAACAGCAGGGGCAAAGCAATAATATTGGCGAAGTTGAACTGCCAACCCAGCAGCACGGTCAACGCTGCTGTGATCCCGGCGGCAAGAATGACGGGGATAATGACGAGCACGGACTCTGCGATTCGACGCAAGAAGACCCAGAGAATGATGCTGACCAGCAGTAGCGCGTAGGCAAATGCCATCTGAAAGGCGCGGACAACGGTCCGGCCCGCTTCCTGGTATACGACCGGTAGCCCGGTCGCTGTGCCGACGGTGGCGCGAACCGTTTCGACAAACTGCTCGGCGGCAACGCTGTCGCTGATATCCTGGGCGGGTGTAATTTCGACGAGTTCCGTGCCATCAGTGGCAATCCAACGCGATACCAGTTCCTCGGGTAGGTCCTCGCGACCAAATGCTCCTGCCGTGAGCCCGGCGGCGAGCCTTTGCAATTGACGCGGCAGTGTCGTCAGCAACCCGGATTCCAGCGCAAGCAGCGCCTGGCGCTGCTCGTCGCCGGTCTGCGTCGACAACGCGACGAGAAACCGCTGCAAGGACATGGCCAACTCAGCGGCAGCCGGCGCAGGACTCGCCGCCAGATGCGTCGTTAATTCTACCAGTGCACTTCGAAACTCGTCCGGGTCCACGGCTTGACGCTCGAGTTCTGAAAATCCCGGCCCCATGAGAATGTCGATGTCCTCAAGTAGCAACAGCTTGCGCTGCTGATCGACAGGCACCATCGCGTCCAGACTGCTGGCGTCGCTAACGGCCGAGAGAACCTCCAGCGCCGCTATCCACTGACTCGCGACCGTACTGTCTGGAGCCAGGGCGACCATATGCAACGGTAACGCTTCGCCATCCGCTGTGAGGTCCTTCAATGTGAGCACCGACTCCGAGTTCGGGTCACGCAGATTGACCGGATTTCGATCGAAACTCGCACGCGGCAATAAGATCGCCGCCCCGAGCGCCACTACCAACGCCAGACCGACTACCACTCGCGGCCGTCGCGCCACCGGGTCCAGGAAACGAGCGCCCCGCCAGGGACGGGCCAACTCAAATCCGGTATCAGGAAGAAACTGCGCGAGCAACGCCGGCAGCAGCGTCACGCTGACCAACAAACTGATAAACATGCCGGTTCCGGAAATAAGCCCCAGCTCCGATACGCCGGAGAACGGCGTCGGAATGAATGCGTAGAAACCGGCCGCCGTCGTGACGGTACAAATGACAAGAGAAGACCCTACTCCGGCCACGGTATCGACAATCGCGGCATCGAGCGGTCGCCCGCTAGTTCTAAGCTCCTTCAGGCGAAGACAGATATGCAATATGAAATCGACGCCGAGGCCGATATAAAGTACAGCGAACGCGACCGAGAGGAGATTGAGATGCCCGACGGTCGCCGCGGCGAAAGCCGCCGTACCCGCCAATCCGACGACGAGTGTCATGATGGAGATGGCGAGCACGACGACTGATCTCAGCACAACATAGAGAACCAATGCGACCATCATCAGCGCCGCGAGACCCGCGAAGCCGGCGCCCCGAATGACGCTTGAGAGTTCTTCATGTTCCATCGCAATTGTGCCGGTCACACGAATGCGAACGCCCTCGGGGGCAGTCGCCATCAGCTCATCGATCAGCGTTCGAATGCCTTCCATGGCTTCGGTTGCCGGACGAGCCCGACTGAAGTCCAGTAGCGGCTGCAGGAGCACGAAGCGCCGCGTGGTCGCAACCGAGTCTCCCTGCAGCAGACTCTGCCAAGACAGCGTGTAGGGTCGGACGTCCACCGCAGCATCAAGTGCAGCAGCGACTTCGCTGTAAAGGCGCCCCGCTTCGACACTCTGGTCGCCCCGCTCGGCAAGCTCGCCGATTATTCGTATAAACTGCACGCCGTCGTAACGCTGCCGTAGTTGCCCCAGGAGCGGCTGCGCGGCGGCGAGACGGTCGGCGAGGGCCTCAAGCTCAGCGACCGAAAGATACATGAGCCCGTAGCGCTCGAAGAATTCACCACTGCCCGCCAGGAAGACAGAGCGATAGAGCGTCGGCGACTGCTGCAAACCATAGACAACAGCGGCGGCGATTTCATCCGCGTACTCGGGAATATCGGCATCGACGACGATCAGGATGTTGCGATCCCGGACCTCGAATTGTCGCCGATAGGCAATGTAATCCTGCCGCCAGGCTAGATCGGGCGAGATCATGTCGGTCGTGTCGGTGTTGATCCCCAGATTCTGCCCAGCGTAGAGCCAGCAGGCAGCTCCCATGAACAGCACGATCGCGATCGTGAGTTTTCGATAACGCAAGACCAGTCGAACCCAGATGGTTAGTCCACGACGGACCCAGCCGATCCCCGAATCGGCGCTCACTAGTGGTCCAACAAGGGCGTCACGCCCGGACTGAGGGCGGTTGAGGATAGAGAAATCCCTGGGGAACGAGGACTTGCGCCGCGACGGTCAGTGCCCTGCGCGCCTGCCGGTAGCGCCGGGATAGCTTGAATAGACCGGGCCAGCACGCCGGTTTGAACGCTGTCTCGAGCGCTGCGATCAGGCGCCGGTTGCCTGCCTCATCGAGCCATTGTTCGATACCGGGGGGCAGCGTGTCGGTCAGGCCGTCTACGACGACGCGCAACACGACGAACGGCTTGCCGGCACCGGCAGCGGCTCTGCCCACGGCTGCCGATTCCATGTCCACCGCAATCGCACCGCTCGCTTGGGCTTCTCGTGCTTTAGCGACGCGCGTCGACAACACCTCGCGCACCTCGACAAGACTACCGTCCCGAACAGCAAACCACGGCTGTAGAGCTCGGCGGACCTCCATCCGCCAGCACGAGTCCGTCGCGAGTCTCTCACCCTCGAGCGTCAGTACCTGCTGCGGGAGCAGTATCGTCCCAGGCGATAACTCGGGCACCAGGGCACCCGCGACTCCCCACGACACCAGGGCGGATGCCCCAGCAGACAATGCCGCGCTCGCTGCGTCGTAGGCGCGCTCGCAGCCGACGCCACATTGATACACGCGAATCGGCGGCTTTGGATCACTCATCAGCAGCGCATCGAGCGGCGCCCGTTCGACGGCGAGCGCGGCAATGACGGCTACTGATGAATCAGCGTCCACTACGGGACTAAGGGTGCCCGGCATCCATCCCTTCCTGTGACGCCGCATTAAGCTGGCCTGCCGCAGCAGAGCCTGCGCTCTTCAGTGGCAGGCCAGTAGCAGCAAGCGCAAACAGCAGACGCAGCGCACGATCGCTGCCGAGTGTTAGGTTGGTAGCGAGAACAGTAGCCTTGACACTGCGGCGCGAAATCTTGACCTGCTGACCGGACGTAAAATTCGGCTGCGCATGAATCTTGCGAAGGGTGAGGACAGCCAGACCGATCGCCCAGACGCAAAACTTTCGTATCCCGATTTCTCGGGCCGGGATACACGAGGTGTATGCGAGCGCGTCGCGAAGATGTTGATGGGCAATTCCGACCAACTCATTCAGCCCGACACGGAAGGTTTCCGTGTCATGGAACTCGTCGAGTCTTTCCAGGCGAAACTCGCCAGCCGCAAAGACGGACCGAGGCAGCCAACAGGTAAGCGCCTCCCTATCATCCCAGATATCTTTGAGGATATTAGTCATCTGTAGGCCTTGGCCGAACGATACAGCCAGACGCATCATTTCACCGCGGCGCGACTTAAGCTCCGGGCAGTGGACGCAAAAGAGCTCGGTGAGCATCTCGCCAACGACGCCGGCCACCGCGTAGCAGTAGCGGGCCATCTCATCCATGTCTTTAAGCCCGCTCAGGCTCCTACGACGCTGAAACTCCGGCATTTCGGCGCACATGATGCTGATGCAACGGGTCAGCGCATCGCGTTCGGCCGCTGAGAATCTCGCCGTCACTCTGATGACAGTAGCAGTACATGCGACCAAGTCCCGCTCGTCGGCAAGCGCTCTAGATGACAGTAACGACGATAATTCTTCAGCGAACGGCTCTGGCGCCTCCTCACCCCTCACGATCGCAACGAAGCGTCGGTGAAATCCGGATTTCTGTTCGTTATCTAAATCGACATCGTCTTCAATGGTGTCGGCGAGGCGACAGAGAAGATAGGCGTTCGCGACGACCTCCGCCAAACGCTTCGGCAGAATCGGGATCGTCAGCGCGAAGGTACGAGATACTCCGGGAAGAATCCGTGCCTGGTACTGGAGATCTGTCAGGGACTCAACGATCGGTCGGCTCTTTGTTGGCTTCACGAGTTACGCAGGCCGTGCACGCCGTTTCAGTGTTACGATGAATTCATATGATAACACGGGCCTCAGAACAGCCGTTCACCGATCAGCTGGATCATTATCGTGCGCGAGTTGACGCCAGGCTGAAGCAGTGTCTGGCGGCTGGCAACGATTCGCCGCAGCGCCTGCGGGACGCCATGGAGTATTCCGTCCTAGGTGCCGGCAAGCGGATTCGGCCGCTACTCGTCTACGCGACCGGAGAACTTTTTGAGTTAGACGAGGCCCTTTTAGATCCTATCGCGGTTGCGGTCGAACTCGTGCACGCATACTCGCTAGTCCACGATGATCTACCGAGTATGGATGATGATGACTTGCGCCGTGGCCGTCCCACGACGCATCGCGCGTTCGACGAAGCTACCGCCATCCTGGCGGGTGACGCCCTACAAGCATTAGCCTTCGACGTTGTGTCTGCCGATCAGCAGCTCGGCAAGCATCCGGAGGCGCAAATCAGAATCGTGGCGCGGCTGGCCAGGGCGATTGGACGGTCCGGAATGGCGGGCGGCCAGGCACTGGACATCGAGGCAGAAGGGGCAGCGGTGGATGAAGACGCCCTTGAGGACATCCACCGGCGCAAGACCGGTGAATTGATTCGCGCCTCGATCATGATGCCGAGTGAACTAACGAAAGTCTCTGCAGAAAAACTCGAGCGGCTGGATGCCTTTGGGCGTGACATCGGACTCGTCTTTCAGATCAGAGACGACCTGCTGGAAGTGGAGCACGATACCGCAACACTGGGCAAAAGCGCCGGCTCCGATCGGCAGAACGACAAATCAACCTATCCTTTCTTACTCGGTACGCGAGGCGCTCAAAAACGCGCGAGCGAACTCTATGATCGCGCGATGACAAACCTTGGGTCGTTGGGAGTCCATTCTGCCGGACTGCGCTGGGTGTCGGATTATATTGTCAGCCGTTCAAACTAACCAAAAAATCGTGACGAGGCCGGCGCTCCTACACCGAGCAGGCGGCTGGCTAGTAGGTAATGAGACTGACGACGGGACAGCCGTCCAGAGCCTTCCTTCCATCCAGGAATCCCAACTCGATGATGACTGCGCAGGCCGCAACGATTCCTTCCCCCTGTTGAATCAGCTTTACCGCTGCCGCAGCCGTACCACCTGTCGCCAGCAGGTCATCGACAATCAGGTAGCGGTGGCCGCGGCGAATAGCGTCGGTGTGAATCTCCAGGTGATCAAAACCGTACTCGAGTTCGTAGCGGATACTGACAGACTTACGAGGGAGCTTGCCCGGTTTCCGGACCAGATGCATCGGTAGCGAGAGTTTCTGCGCCAGCGCAGCGCCGAAGATAAAGCCTCGCGATTCGATGGCCAGGATGCCGTCCGCGTTCAGATCCGCAACGCGTGAGGCGAGATGCTCGACGGTTGCCGCTAGTCCGTTCGGGCTCGACAAAAGCGGCGTAATGTCTTTGAAAACGATGCCCGGTTTCGGAAAATCCGGAACGTCACGAATCAACGATTTTATTTCGTCCAAGGTCATGGTTCTAGAGGCGGGTCGCATCCTGAATTGCCCGAGTGAACTATGTCAGCGACAATCCTCAGCCTCCGATAGTAGCAAACTGCCGAACACCGACCGATGAGCCTCGCCCAAGCCTTTTCACCCATTGCAGTGAGGACACTGAACCGAGGCGGAAGAATTCTGCAGCGAGCCGGTGTCGTGGCCCCGGACCTGCGCCAGGAAACACTCGTTGCGGCGGCCAAACACCACGCTCGCCTGGAGGAGTTCGGCCGATGGCCGATTGAGGAACCGTTGGATCGCCTGCTGAGCGCCTATGAGCGCGAAGCGGAGCTGACGACGCTAGGGCGCATTACGGTACGCCAACTGCTGGTGACTTTGCTTGAGAATCTGCTCTATCTCGAGCAGGAGAGGCAGTCAGCACCCGAGATCGAGCAGCAGACGATCGACGCGCCGGTGTTCATCATCGGCTTACCGCGTACCGGCACGACACTGCTCCACGGCCTCATCGCTCAGGACCCGGCGACGCGAACACCACTCACCTGGGAGGTCATGTTCCCGGCGGGATACCCGGAATCTCCGGATGCGATAAACCGTATTCGTAAGCGTACGGACTCCCGCCTGGCTTGGGCGAACCGGCTGGTTCCGGCGTTCAGACGCATCCATACGCTTGCCGCCGACCTGCCGCAGGAATGCATCGCCATCATGGCGCAGGGATTTGCGAGCATCCAGTTCCACACCACACATAACGTGCCGTCTTACCAGGATTGGTTCGAACTAGAGGCGCAGGAGCTCGGTTATGCGTTCCACTACCGGTTCCTGCAGCATCTGCAGGCTAGGCGTGCGGGTAATCGCTGGGTATTAAAGGCGCCCGGCCATTTGTTCGGGCTGGATGCCCTGCTGCAACGTTATCCCGATGCCAGGATCATTCAGACTCATCGCGATCCGCTCAAAGTCATGGCATCGATAGCGAGTCTCGCGACGGTTTTAAGACGCGCATTCAGCGACTCGGCCGACCCCAAGCAAATCGCTGCAGACTGGTGCAACCGTTGGGAGACTGCGCTGAGTCGTAGTCTTGACATACGTGACCGCTGGCCCGCGGAACGATTTTTCGACATCGCCTATGCGGATCTCGTGGCAGAGCCCTTAACCGCCGTCGAGCGTCTCTACGAGTTCCTCGGCTGGCCGTTATCGAGCCAGGCCCGCGACTCGATGCAGCGCTTCCTCAGCGCAAACCCGAAGGACAAGTATGGGGCGCATCGCTACGGGCTATCGGACTTCGGCCTGGATCGAGCGGTCGAGACAC
>Ga0209980_10000803_pt1 | contig 17223 bp, 15 predicted proteins | sample CR02metaG_FD_183611 | JGI IMG/M metagenome (GOLD analysis project Ga0209980, IMG submission 183611) | Deep subsurface microbial communities from Mariana Trench to uncover new lineages of life (NeLLi) - CR02 metaG (SPAdes) (version 2) | ecosystem: Environmental > Aquatic > Marine > Ocean trench...
CAGCAACGGCGAACTCCTTTGGCGCTACCCACTGGAAAATCAGTTCGAGCAGAACATCAACCCGCCGACGCTGGTGGACGGAAAGTACCTCTTTTTGTCGTCGCTCCAAGCCGGCTCACGCGGCCTCGAGCTGACTCGTGGGGAGGACGGCAAGACTCAGGTCGAGGAACTCTGGTCCACTCGCAAGATTCAATTTTATCATGTCACCAGCGTCGCCGATGGCGACTACGTTTACGGCACCAGCGGGGGTCGCTCACCGGCCTTCATGTCGGCGATCAATGTCAAGACAGGCGAGATTCCGTGGCGCCGGCGTGGCTTCGCCAAGGCCAACACCGTCTACGCGGACGGTCGGGTGATCGTGCTCGACGAAGACGGCAAACTCTACCTGACGACCGCTACCCCCGAAGGCATGACAATTCACTCCGAGGCCGAGATTCTGAACCGGGTCGCCTGGACCGCCCCCACGATCGTCGGTAAGACCATGTACATCCGCGACAAGGTCAACATCATGGCCCTGGACCTGGGGGCCGCAGCCTCCCAGGCTGCCGACGGAGCTGCTCCCGAAACCGGCAGCGAAGTGGCCACCGCGGTCGTCGAGGCTGCGGAAGAGGCGACCGAGGCGGCTGCGAAGAGCACCGAAGCGGCGCTCGCCCCGGTCACCGTCGCCGCCGACATCGCAGCCGAGGATTCAAACGAACCCGAGGCGATCAAGATCCTGCGCAAGGCCGATGCCGCAACCCGGGCGGTGCGAGGGGTTCGCTACCAGGTTACCAGCAAGCCGAGCGGAGCCGCCACCGACTTCGCGGCCCCGGCCGAGGGGGAAGCTCTGATGGTCGGGTGGACCGGCTCAGCACCCGAGAATTTCCGCGCCACTGTCAAGACCAATCGACCGGGGACCGACGAGGTGATCGAAATCACCGCCGGCGGCAACGGTGACCTCTACTTTCTGATCGACCATCAGACCAAGAAAGCCTACGTCGACATGGATCCGAACGTCATCGGAACCACCGGCAGGGCACTCCGCAACGTGCGGATGCTCGAGTTCATTCACCCGACGCCTTTCAGTGACGAAATCAACGCCGACAGAGCCGAGCTCATGGGAACCCAGGAGATCGCGGGCGTCGAATGCTACGAAATCGAGGTCACCTATGCCGGCGGCCAAGGCCAATCGACCTGGTTCTTCTCCACCGAGGATTTTCTGCCCCGGCGGCGGGTACGGATATTCAGCGGGCCTCAGGGTGAGGGCGCGATCGAGATCACGATTAGCGACCTCGTTGTCGATCCGGAAACAGAACCTGCGGCCTTCGAGTTCGAGCTGCCCGAAGGCTACGAGCGCATCGACGACTTCGCGCCGTAGGAGCCTGGGAGCAAGTCCGGGAACAGACCGCGATCGAGATCGCTCAACAGTCGATTACTCTCGCGCCATCGAGGTTCGCAACGGACGTTGAGATCGAGATACACCCGGCGTCCCAAGAGTGCTTCGAGATCGTGGCGAGCCGCGGTTCCGAGCTTCTTGATGGTCGCGCCTTGCCGGCCGATCAGAATCGCCTTCTGACCCGATTTCTCGACCAGCAGCGAGGCGTGAATTTTGGTCAGGTTCTTGCGTTCGTCCTCCTCCCACATCTCGATCACCACCGCGGTCGTATACGGTAGCTCGTCGCGGGTCTCGTGAAGCACTTTCTCGCGGATGAGTTCCGCCGCCAGGAACTTCTCCGAGTGCAGGGTAAACAACTCGGGATCGTAGAGTGGCTCGCCCTCCGGAAGAGCCTCGAAGAGAAAGTCGAGCAGGGTATCGCAGCCGCCGCCATCCAGGGCGCTGATTGGAACGATTTCATCGAACAGGTCCGATCCGGCGTAGCGCTCGATCAGCGGCAGCAGCTTCGGCTTGGAGACGATATCGACCTTGTTCAGGGCCACGAATCGCCGCACATTGGTGTGCTCGAGCAGAGCCAGCATGTGAGCGTCGCCACCGGCGAACTTCTGGGTGGCGTCTGCCAGCAGGCACACGACATCCGCATCGTTCAAGGCATCCACCGCATACCGGACCATGCGCCGGTTGAGCTGATGGAGCGGCTTGTGGACACCGGGTGTGTCATAGAAGACCATCTGCCCGCGTGCACTGGTCCGAATCCCCACCAGCCGGTGTCGCGTCGTTTGCGGTTTGTCGGAGACAATCGCCAGCTTCTCGCCGAGGTAGCGATTCATCAGCGTCGACTTGCCCGCGTTGGGGCGCCCGACCAGCGCGATCGTGCCGGAGCGAAAGCCGGTCATCGAGCCTCCTGCGCGCCGCTGCTTGCGCCGGTGTCAGCAACCCGTTCGACCCGCAGCCGGTCAACCCGGCGCTCGCCCACTTTCTCGACGACGAATCGCAGGCCGTGGGCCTCGATCGTAGCGCCCACTTCGGGCAAGTCGCCCAGGTACCCGAAAATTAGGCCGCCCACGGTTTCATACGGCTCATCATCCAATTCGACATCAAACAGGTCTTCGACTGCATCGAGCGACGTCATCCCCTCGAGACGCCAACCGCCGCCCTCCAGTTGCCTGGCGCCGACTTCCCCCTCTTCGTGTTCATCGACGATCTCGCCGACAATCTCCTCGACAAGATCTTCGACCGTCACCAGCCCTGCGGTACCACCGTACTCTTCCACAACGATCGCCATCTGGTGGTGACCAGCCTGCATCTCTCGCAGAAGTTCGGTCAGGGGTTTGGTCTCGGGCACTATGAACGCCTCGTGGGCAAGACTGCGCGGAGCCGGAGGCCTGTGCTCCTGCGAGGCCGCCAAGACGTCGCGAATGTGAAGGACTCCCCGAATGTCGTCCACGGAATCGACATAGAGCGGAATCCGCGAGTGCCGGGACTCGAGGAATAGCCCAATCAGGTCATCGAGTCCGGTCGTGGCCGGAGCGCATACCATGTCGATTCGTGGTGTCATCACGCTCTTGACTATCGAGTCGCCGAAGTCGATCACCCGCAGGATCAAGTCACCCTCGCCCGGCTCGATAATTCCCTCCTTCGCGCCGACATCCAGAAACGCCTCGATCTCTCCGTCCGAAGCCTCGTCGCCGGACACTCCGAAATCGCCGTTCTCCTCGGAGGCGGCCCGAACGATCGGCGAGATCAAGGGCACCAAGGGACCGAGTATCCAGCGCACCAGGCGGTAGGTGGGGGTGAGTCGGCGAAGCACCTGCTCGGCCCTGTTGCCGACGAAGATCCGATTGAAAACCTCGGTAACCAAGAGCACGGCCACGGCTATCCCGACGCCCCACGCCATCGCCCCGCGCTCCCCGGCTCCGCGGGTGCGGGAGAGCGCCACGACACTCAGAGTCAAAGCAATCGGCAAGCTCTTGGACAGGAAGCTAAGAAGGTAACGAAACGCCTCGAACTTCGGGGGCGCGGCATAGAGTTCCTCGAGCTTGCCTCCGGCCTCCTCCGCCCAGTGGCGAACTCGGATCGGTCCCGGACGGTCCAGCATGGCGGCCAGGACCTGAAACAAAACGGACGCCACGCCGATCGATGCCGTGAGCACAGCGAGCAAAGCGAAACCGCCGAACTCGCTACTCATGAAGCCTGAATCCACCGACGCCGGAGGCGTCGTTCGAGCCGCGCCATTTCGCCATCATCGGTCTCATGGTCATGGCCCAGGCAGTGAAGCAACCCGTGGAGGAGCAAGAACTCGAGTTCGCGCTCGACCGAATGCCCCCGCTCGCTGGCCTGGCGCCGAGCGCTCGGGACCGACACGGCTATGTCCCCCAAGTGCGCTCCTTCGGCGGTCTCCTCGCCCGGGAAGGTAAGGACGTCGGTGGGTCGGTCTTGCCCACGGAACTCGTTATTCAGCCGCGTCATCTCACGATCACTGACGAAACGGACGGCAAGAGTCGCAGACGGGTGGTCCGCGACCTCGTCGACCAACCGCTCCAGCCAGGGGCGCAGACTGCGCGCACCGGCTTCCCGATAGCGATTCGGGTTGTCGACCTGCACCCTCCGGAGCGAAGCTTGGCCCAATGAGCGGTCGGGATCCGGGTCAGGATCTTCTGAGATTGTCAGCACCGTCACGAGGTCTCTTCACCCGCAGGCTTGCCGCCGTCGCGCTCACGACCGTCCTCATAGCGCTGGTAGGCACTGATGACCTTCTGCACCAGCGGATGGCGTACGACGTCACGCTCGGTGAAGCGAACGAAGGCGATTCCATCTATGTCTTGCAGGATGTGGTTCGCCTCACGCAGCCCTGACACCGTGCCCGATGGCAAATCGACCTGCGTGATATCGCCGTTGATTACGGCCTTCGAGTCGAAACCGATGCGAGTCAGGAACATCTTCATCTGCTCACTGGTCGTATTCTGCGCCTCGTCCAGAATGATGAAGGCATCGTTGAGCGTGCGGCCGCGCATGAAGGCCAAAGGCGCCACCTCGATGGTTCCGCGATCGAGCATTCTGGTTACCTTGTCGAAACCGATCAAATCGTAGAGCGAGTCGTAGAGGGGCCGCAAGTACGGATTGACTTTCTCCGCCAGGTCTCCCGGGAGATAGCCCAGCTTTTCCCCGGCTTCGACCGCGGGACGGGTCAGAACGATGCGCCCGATCTTCTTGTCCCTCAGAGCCGCCGCCGCCATGGCCACGGCCAGATAGGTCTTGCCGGTACCGGCCGGACCGATCGAGATCACCATATCGGAATCGGCCATCGCCTTCAGGTACATCTGCTGGGCAAGGCTTCGCGGGTTCACCAGCCGACGCACCGAACTCAAGATGCCGTCCTCCGAGAAAAACTCGACCAGCGAGGCATCCGGTGTTTCCTTGAGCACGCGGATCGCGGTATCGACATCTATCGGCCGCACCTGAAACCCCCGCCCCATCAAGACCGAAAACTCCTTGAGCAGATGCTCGACCACCACCGCCTTCTCCGGCGCACCGTCGATGCTGGCTTGATTCCCGCGGGCGGAAAGAGTGACGTCGAAGGCACGCTCGATCCGTTTGAGGTTCTGGTCTCGCGCTCCAAACAACGCGTCGATACCCTCCTCAGCGAGGGTCACCTGAGGCATGGAAAAACGGGCTCGGTCAACAGAGTTCGGATTCGAGGAAAGGGCGGAATGGGAGGCGGGACAGGAGGTGCATAGCTACGCTCGCACCGCAACGTTACCAGATAACGTGGTGACTACCACCTGACTTCGCAACGGTCGCCGCGATGCCGCGTTACCAAACCGATCGGAAAGGGGATACCAAGGATTGGAAGTTTTGGGAGGGGACACCCAGGAAGGGTGTCCCCGATTGTCAATACTCGTAAAAGCCTCGTCCGCTCTTTCTGCCGTAGCGCCCGGCCAGGACCATCTTCTTGAGCAGCGGCGGCGGAGCAAAGCGGGTCTCGCGGTACTCCTCGAACATGATGTTGGCGATGTAGTAGGTCGTGTCGAGACCGACGAAGTCGAGCAGTCGCATCGGGCCCATCGGATGGGCACAGCCGAGCTGCATGGCCTTGTCGATGTCCTCGACCGAGCCGACGCCGCTCTCGAGAGCCCGAATCGCATCGAGTAGGTAAGGTACCAGCAGTCGGTTGACGATGAATCCGGAGTTGTCGTTGGCCGCGACCGGCTCCTTGCCAATAGCCTTTGCGAACTCGAAGGCCGCGACGAAGGCGTCGTCCGAAGTCATGAGCGTTCGAACCACCTCTACCAATTTCATGACCGGCACCGGATTGAAGAAATGGAGGCCGAGAAACCGGTCGGGCCGCTCGGTCGACATGGCCAGTTCGGTGATGGTGAGAGACGACGTGTTGCTGGCGAAAAGCGCCTCCCGCTTCACGATCTCGTCGAGCGCGGCGTAGGTGCGGCATTTCTCCTCTAGGTTCTCGACGATCGCCTCGATGATGAGGTCGCAGTCGGAGAGATCTCCATCGTCGGTAGTGCCTGTGAGTCGCCCCAGAGCTGCATCGCGATCCTCGGCGCTCAACTTGCCCCTCTCGACGGCCCGGCCCATCGATTTCTCCAAGCGAGCCATACCCTTCTCGAGAAACTCGGCGTTGACTTCGCGCACGACGGTCTCGATTCCCGCCTTGGCACAGATTTCGGCAATCCCCGAACCCATCAGCCCACACCCCAGAACGCCAACTTTTTCGATCTTCATGTCTTGCTCCCTCTATCTTCCTATCGTCTTGCTAGCCGGTCCGTTCGCCGGAAGGTTTTAGTTCTGCCCGAAGGTTCGGCTCTGCCAGAGGTTCTAGTTCTCATGGCTCGTCGATCTCTTCGATTCGCCGCTCGCCGGACGCCCCGACCAAGATTCGGAGCCGAAGAGCCCCAGCCACCGGAAAGGGCAGCCTATCCGCCCACTCCACCACTTTTAGCCCCGGCCCCGCAAGCACTTCCTCCAAACCGAGGGTTGCGACCTGTTCGGGCTCGAGACGAAAGAGATCGGCGTGAACAAATCGTGTTCCCGACCGCTCATACTCGTGAATCAGCGTATAGGTCGGCGACTGAATCTCCCGCCTCTCGAAGCCGAGCCCCTGAGCCAGTCCCCGGGTAAGCACCGTTTTGCCGCAACCGAGCTCACCCCAGAGCAACAACACGCCGTCCGGCGCGAGCGTTCTTGCCAACTCCGCACCTATGGTGAGCGTTTCGCCTTCGGAGCGCGAAACCCAGAACATCACTCGTCGGCCTCGAACCCGGCTCCGGCGGCTCCAGGATCGCCCCATCGAGCCAATGCCTCGAACGAAGACGGTACGAAGCCCAGCAGATCCCCGGCGGCTAGGGATCGCTCGCCCACCGCCACCGCCGCCGAATCGCCCGCCATGCCATGAACGAAGGTGCCGAGCTGAGCCGCGGCGAGGGGTTCGAGGCCCTGCGCGAGCAGGGCGGCGATCAAGCCGGTCAGCACGTCGCCCGAACCTCCGGTCGCCATGCCTGGATTTCCGGTCGGATTCACGTAGACGCCACCCTCCGGATCGGCGATCAGGGTCAGGTGGCCCTTGAGAATCACGATCGCGCCGGATTGTCGAGCCGCGCGGCGCACCGAACCCAATCGATCCTCGACGATGTCGGCGGTCGCGACACCGAGCAACCGAGCCAACTCGCCTGGATGAGGTGTCAACACCGTGGGTCGGGATCGCCCGGCGAGCGCCTCGATCCGTCCGGCAAACGCGTTGAGGCCATCGGCATCCAGCACCAACGGTAGCTCGACGCCGAGGCAGAACGCGCGAACAACTTCGGCAGTGCCCCGTGCGCTGCCCAGGCCAGGGCCGACGGCGACCGCCTGCTTACCTTCGGCCTCGCGTTCGAGAAGCTCCAGCGCGGGTTCGCCCAGCTCTCCCCCTGGCGAGGTCGACAGCGCCACGCTCATGGTCTCGATCGAAGCCGCCTCGAAGGCATCCAGAATGCTTGCCGGCACCGCGGCCGTGACCAAGCCCGCTCCGGCGCGTACCGCCGCCCGAGCCGCCAGCACGGCGGCCCCGGATTTGCCCGACCCACCGGCCACCAGCAGGAGGTGCCCAAAGTCTCCCTTGTGAGCCGCCAGCGGCCGTGGCCCCAGAAGCGGCGCCAGATCACCGCCACCGAGAAGATACAAATCACCGTCCGCCTGCTCGACCAGATCCATCGGAATTCCGAGATCCGCGATCACGACGCTTCCAACAGCCTCCGAAGCGGGCGGGAACACATGCGCTAACTTCAGGGCCGCGAAGGTGACCGTGAGGTCCGCTGTGATGTGTGGACCCGGAAAGTCGAGCCGGTCGGCGTCGAGGCCGCTGGGAAGATCCACTGCTATCGTCGGCAGTTCGAGCGCGTTGATCGCCCGTACCAGATCCGCGAACGGCCTCCCGAGGGGCCGCGACAACCCCGTACCAAAAAGCGCGTCGATCACCAGATCGGCGCCGGCATCAGCCACCGCCGACTCCAGCTCCTCTGCCGCTTCAAAGTTTGCGTCGAGGACTCGGAGTTCGAGGCCCATGCCACCCATCTTGCGAGCAATCTCGAACTGCACTTTCGCATCTCCCGAGTACTCTCGGCCACCGGTGGCGACCACGGCTACGACCTGAAGCCCACGAACCACCAGATGCCGGGCGATCGCCAGGCCGTCGCCGCCGTTGTTGCCGGGGCCGCAAAAAACCACGGCGGACTCCGCCTCCGGAACTTCGGCGAGTGCAGCGTCTACGACCCCGAGCGCTGCGTTTTCCATGAGCACGATGCCCGGAACTCCGAGCTCTTCGATCGCGATGCGTTCGACCTCACGCATGGCCCGCGTGCTCAGGATCTTCACGCCGGTCTCCATTGCCGAAGCAGCGCCGCCGTGCGTGGACATGCGACCGCGAGCGGATCGGTTGAGCTGGCGAGCCGGCACGACAGGCGTTCGAGATCCTCGGGGGTGTCGATGTCCGAGCCCTCGCGCAGAAGCATCCAACTCAAAGCAAGTTCTCGACAACGCTCGAGCGTCGTCTCGAGCACTTCGGGCGTGCTCCATTCGATTCCGGAAAACAACTCCCGCCGGAGGCTCTCGGCGCGAACGCCCACAAAGTAGTAGCCACCATCGGTCGCGGGTCCGAGGACCAGATCGACGCCGCCCCGCAAGAGCGAAAAACCGCGCTCGATCTCTTCGAGCGAAAGCTCGGGATGGTCGGAGCCGACCGCTCCCACCAGGCGGTACTTGCGAGCGGCTCCGGACAGGGCTCCAAAGAGCCGCTCACCTAAGTCCGCGCCGCTCTGCCGCACCGTCTCGTGCTCTGATTTGGGAGGCGTTACACCCTCCTCGACCGCCCAGGCCAGGGTCAAATCGAATCGTCCATCAGTCAGCAGCTGGGTCACGTCGTCCAGAAAGGCTTGGTGGAGCTCGGCCGCTTGCTCGGGCGTCAATCCTCCCGCGCCTTCGCCCGGATCTCCGATCAAACGGGTTTTGACCCGTCCGGGCCGGGCCGGCTTGGTGAAAAGCAGAAGGCACGCATCCCGCACCCGCCCATTGTATTGCCTGCGCCCGTCCCGGGCCCGGATCGAACGCTCCCATACCGTTCGGATCAATTTTCGTTAGACTATGTGTAAAGTAAGTACCGCCAGCGCGGCGAGGAGGCCAGCATGACCAAGTGGGAGTACAAGATCATCAATATCAGGAGTGAGAACTATCGGCTGGACCCCAACGCGGCTCCGCAGTTGAATGTTCTCGGTGAGGAAGGCTGGGAGTTGGTCGGACTGACGTCTGTCAACTTCAAGAGCGGCGCCACCGACAACATCGCCATGGTATTCAAGCGAGCTGTCTCGGAGGGCTAACTCCGCTTACGCGCGGTCGTCGAGGTCCTCTGCCGAGGGCGAGTACTCAGCAGGTTGGTCAGGTCCGGCCGAGGCCGGCGCGGTGCCTCGAGCGCGTCGAGAGCCATGCGGGCCGGGTTGAGAGGGCACCACCTCCGCGATCTTTCGGTCCCACCAATCGCGGTGCTCACTCAGGCGGCGGCGCACGGTCTCGATGGGGTGTTCAATGCCGCGCAGCCTGCGGCGAGCGACAACCGCGAAAAGCAGCCCCAACACGAGAAAAAGCCCCAGGTCGACGAGTGCGGCACCCCACCGCGGCAGCCAGAGCGAGCCGAGTTCGAGCACGACCAGTGCGACCGCGCCGATCGCCCAGAACAGGGCGAACAGTCCGATCAAAAGAAGAAGCAGCGCTTTCGCCAGACGTCTTGCAGCGCGCCGGACCTCGCTCGAGACCACACCGTACTCCGCTCGCACCAGATCCAGACCAGCCTCGCTCAAGGGAACCAGCAAGTCCGACCAGCGGCTGCGCCACCGTCTCATCCCGCCCCGACGTTGACCGTTCTGGAGACGAACGACTCCGTCGCTCCGATCTCGTCTCGAACTCCCACGGTCAGGCGATGCCTACCACCGCGCATTTCCAGAGAAACCGTGTACACGTACGGCTTGTCGATCGCGGTCCGCAGTCTTTCAGAAGGTATTTGGATCTCGAGCGGCACCTCTTGAAGGTCCGACATTCGTCCTTCGTCGTCCATGGCAGAGAAAAAAATCTTGATGCGCCCTTGATGAAAGTGCTCGCGCTCGACCAACTCCAGTTTGCCGATCGGAACCATCACCGCTACCGCAACCACGTAGTTGCCGGTATCTCGCCGATCCTGTTTGCCCACCCGCAGCTCGACCGAGAGCGGGTTGCTCTCGAAACCGTACATGAGACTCGAGGTCGTCTTGTCCGCCATGCGAGCCCGCAGGTCTTTGTCGCGGTAGCCTCCCCGATGCCGGATTTTTATGCCCTTCACCTTATTCTTCAGGCGCACCGAAATCTTGTAGAACCTGCCATCGCCGCGATGCCCGGGCGTGTACCCCAAGGAGTAGTAGGTATCGAAGTCGCGACCGATCTTTGCCAGCCCGGTCGCGAATCGATTCGAATTGATGATCGCCTGTCCGCCTGTACTTTCGGCCAGGTAGAGAAGTGGGCTCTGCAGGTTCCTGATGTAGACCGAATCGACGAACGAACTCAGCCCGGGAGTCTCGAGACCGCGGCTATCGGCCAAGGCGCTCGAAGAAACGCGCAGACCGGCGGCGTCGATCGTGTACAGGCTCACCCGGCTCGAACTCGCCAGTTGGGCAACGCGCTGAAACTCCCTCTGGCTATTGAAGTCCATCATGCGCGAAAGCCCCGAGGCATCGAGAAACTTCCGCTGCAGAGCATTGAAAAGGTCTTCACCCTGAATCATCTCGAGGCCGTCGCTGACGTAGATGAGGGCCTTTCTGCCTTCCAAACCGGCAAGGGATCCAATGTACTCTTTGAGCGCGTCGAGGGTGAATCTGCTGTCGCTGGCAAGCGACTCCGCGTACTGCCTGACCATGAACTCGACCTCGAAGAGGTTGTCGGCTTGGTCGATCTCCTGCAGTAGGTCGCGCCGCTCGGAGTCCCGCTGCAAAGCATGACCGGTCAGATGCTCCAGCTCGAACAGTGCCCGGGCGATCACGCCCGCATCGTTAGTGAAGCCATGCCGTATCTTCAGGCTGCGGTCGTAGGAAACCAGCATGACCTGATCCTGGTCGGTGAGTTCATCGGCGAGAAACTCGCGCAGGTCCCGAAACGCCCGATTGCGGTTGAACGGCCGGATATTGAAATTGTCGATGTAGATCGCCACGTAGAGCTTTTGCGCCGCGGGTATGACCGGCAGAGCCGGCCGCTCGATACCGGGCACGCCCTGTGCCGACTCCGGCACCACGAGTTGGTGGGGACTCCTCGGCCGTCCCTCTTCGGTGGCGTAGAAGTTCGTGATCTCCATGGGACGCTTGTTCTCGAAAATCTCGAAGTCATCTTTGGTGAGTCCCGTGATCGGATGGCCTTTCTTGTCCGTCACGTAGACCTCGACATTGACCACGTTGACGTCGATCGTCTCGAAAAAGAAATCCTCCGTAGCAGCCACTGATTCGGCGGCTGCTTGGGCCGCAGCTTCGTCCACAGCTCGGGCGGTCTCTTGCCCCACAGCCAGCTCAGGGCTCAGCAGGAGGGCAATGCATGGCAGCAGATATCTAGGACACATCTCTTTCTTCCTGGCGCGAAAATCCAGTGGACTCAGACCAGATCGCGCACACGCTCGAATCCGACTTACCTATCGACGGGAACGATCTCGAATCCTGTGGAGAAGATCCTACCACTGGCTGGATCGTGAACCGCGACCACGGCGTCGTGGGGCTTTCGCCGCAACAGCAGGCGGGTCTCGTAGGTTCCGATCGCTCCTGGAGGTGGCATCTTTGCCAACGAAAGATTCCAGGGAATCACCGGAATCGGGGACTGCTGACCACTTTCGTCCTGCACCGCGACTCTCAATTCGAGCTGGGCGGCGAAGCCACCCGCCACCGGAAGAATGGTCACCTGATCGAGCGGAATCGAGACCTTGATCGAGACCTCCATGCGGCGCTTGGCAAGATAGACCGGCGTGCCGACCTCGACCTCGACGTTTCCCGCCGCCGCAGCGTTGCCGAACAGCAGCGTACTCTCGACAGCCATCGAGACCTCGCGCTCGCGGGAAGAATCCAGGAAGCTGCCCCTGGCGCGGGCGACAAAGTCCGGATTCCGCAGCTTCACTTCGACCTTATGCGAGACATCGTCGCGCTCGCGCTGGGGAGTGAACCCGAGCCAGTAGTAGGACCCTATGTCGCGTGTCACCCGCTCGAGAGCACCGAGCCGCCGAGAGTTGATCAGAGCCTGCCCTCCGGTCTCCCTGGCCAGATAGCGCAAGGTCGCATGCACCTCGGCCTCACGCCGAAACCCGCTGTCCCCCACGGTTCGGGCCCCAGGAGCATTTCGAGTCTCGGCTCTCGTTACGTCGATCACTTGGCGATCGAGCCCGGGGACATCGACCGGGTAGATCGTATAACCGAGAACGTTCGCGGTCTCCACCAACCGCCGATACAGATTGTTTCCGTACGGTCCTCCGCGATCGAACAAAATCCGGCTGGTATCGCTGAGCAGGAAATCGGACGGTACGAACGGCCATCCGCCGGAAAGAAGAATCATCACCTTACGACCGGGCGGCTTGGCAAAGCTGCGCAAGGTCGCCGAAGCCGCCGCCACCGATCGGTTCAGCTGTTCGGTCAGGGAACCGATATAGACGCGCTCCTCGGGGGTGAGATCATTCGCGAACCCCCCCGCCAGTTCGAAGGCGTCAGCGCCCGAGCCGAAGATTTGGTCAAAGGTTGCGAAATCGTAGCGCCTGCGCTCGGCGATTCTCTGCAGTCCTTTGGAAGGCCGAACCATGGCCTCGTCGAGCGCCCGCTCGAGAGGCCTCTGCAGAGAACTCCAGGAGCTGAGCATCTCTAGACCCCTGCCGTCGTAGGCGACGATCGCCATGCGGTCCTCCGGCTTCAAATAGGGAAGATCGACCTTGAGCGACGCCAGGACCGCGTTGCGGTCCGTCTTGAGGCTGAAAAAATCGTCAATGAACACCAGATAGCTCGTAGAAACCGGCTCCCCCGGCATCAGCGACGGAACCCCGGGCGGTCCTTCGGCCCTGTCCGCGGTAGCGGAGGCCGTCGCCTCCAGCGCCACGCCCTGGCGAACTTCGCTGAAGTAGTCGATGGCGACTTCCCCCCCGTCGATCATCAGAAGAAAATCGTCCGCCCCCAGGCCGCGGATCTGCGTCCCCCGTTTGTCGGTAACCACGACCTCCAGGTTGATCACCCGGACGTCGAGAACTTCCCCGAAGACGCCGGCCAAAGCCGAGGGTGGCGATGACTCGACGCGCGGGGCGCCCGATCTGTCCTCCTGCGCCCCGGCAGGGGACGAACCAGCGGCGGCGATGATCACAAGGGCAAGGAAGGCGAAGACTATTGTGGGCTTTCTCATAACGAACTCCTGAACGCAAACCTCATGCCGAACCCCGCCGGCCTCTGCGGACTATCTCGCACGGCTCCGCTTTCTCGAGGCGACATGCTCGACCAAGCGATCTGCGTGAACCCTCGAGTTCTCGATGAACAACTTGCCGATGTCGCGCCCGACTTGAACGGTTCCGGCCAGATAGAGTCCGGGCACATTGGACTCGCAGGTCTCGGGGTCGAAGGCCGGCACCAGGGTCTCGGCCTCGAACGTGACGCCGCAGCTACGCGCCAAGGCGATGTCGGGCTCGTAGCCGATCAGAACATAGGCCTCGTCGACCGGCACACGCTCGGCGCCGGCCGGTGTTTCGAGATCGACCCAGCGAGCCCCTCCGGGCCTCTGCCCGAACTCCACAACCGCCGAGCTGTGCCGGAATTCGATCGAGCCTTCCGCCACCCGATTCTCGAAATCGGGCTTCATCCAGTACTTGACGGTGTCCTTGACCGCTGGACGGCGGTGAATCACGGTCACCTGCACGTGGTTTCGCCACAGATCCAACGCGGCCTCCACTGCCGAGTTGCCTCCGCCTATTACGGCGATGCGCTCGCCAAAGTGGCGATAGGCCTCACGATAGCGGCAGTGAACCCAGGCGTGCTCTTCGCCCGGCACCGTCAGCCGGCGCGGCCGGTGGAAGTACCCTTGCGCCAGCGCCACGGCGCGGGCGCGGCGCCGGTATTCCGAGGCCTCTCGATCCGCCGACCGGCTCGTGATCTCGAACTCTCCCCCTGTGGGTGTCAGTCCTGTGACCTCCTCGTGCAGCGCTAAGGGGATCTCGAACCGCGCCGCCACCGCTCGGTAGTAGGCCAGCGCTTCTCTCCGGCTCGGCTTGTCGTGCGGCGTCGGCAATGGCACTCCAGCGATCTCCATGAGGTCGCGGGTGGTGAAGAAATTCATGTACACCGGGAACTCGACCAAGGCCGCCGCGAGCGGACCGCGATCCACCAGCAGGACATCCAGACCGGCCTGACGGGCTCGCGCCCCGATCGCGATCCCGGTGGGTCCCGCGCCGACCACCAGGAGATCCAGAAGCGAGGTGCCGTGGGGCTCAGCCATCGGTCCGAAGGCGAGTCATCCACAGGGCCACCACCGACAGAAAGACAGCCACACTCAAGACTTGGGCGAGCGTCAGAGCCCCGAAGAATCGGTCGTCTTTGGCACGCAAGAACTCGACACCAAAGCGTTCGAGAGCCAGGAGGCCGAACGAGATGACGGCGACCCGGCCGACCTGCACACGCTTCTTGACCAAGAACACTCCCAGGACACAGATAGCCAGAGCGGCAAACGTCTCGTAAAGCTGGGTGGGATGAACCGAGACCAACTCGTTCGCGGAGACCCCGTCCGGGATCATCGCGCCGTATTCACTGTGCATGAAACCAGCGGTCGTGGGTGCCGGCAGGCCGTACGGGAACTTCACCCCCCACGCAAGATCGGTGGGATAACCGTAGTCGTCGCCCACCAGAAAACAGCCGACTCGCCCGACGGCGTACCCGATAGCCACCGCCGGTCCCGCCACGTCGACGACCGACCAAGCGGCCAACTTGCGCCGCCTGATCGTCCAGAGCACAGCCAGGGCACCGCCGATCAGCGCTCCATACCAGACCAATCCGGAGCGATCTAGAAGCAGACGCCAATCGCCGTAGAGGATGGCGTAGTAAACCTTCGCGCCTACGATGCCACCGATCCCGGCCGCCAGCAGCAGGGCGCTCGAATCCTCTTCGTCGCCCAGTCCGAGCCCCCTCAAGCCCCACCGAAGTACCGCCCAGGAGGCGAGAAACGCGAGCACCATCATCAGCCCGAACGGACTGATCGAAAGAGAGCCGATATGGAAGAGTTCGCGAATCATCTTGTTCCGGAGCCAGCCGGTCTCAGGCGGCGGGCAGGCCGGTCATCGTAACAGGGCGGGAGCCCACGGATCACACGGGGTGCGCAGAAGACGAATCGATCACCGCGCGGTCCATAAACTCGTCGAAACGCCGTTCGTCCGCTCCTCGAAACCACACAAACCGCGCCCCAATCCCGTGCACCCTCTCGACCTCGGGATCCGCCATGCGAACCACCTCTGCGCGGGCCTCGATCGCGTCCTTCTCCCCCGGCAGCTCCATCTTGAGATCCAGGGTCGAGCCGGCCGGAAACTGCTCGCTTGTCCGGATCAAAAGGCCCGAGCGCGAGATGTTCACCGTTTGCGCGATACGCAGGATCTTACCGGCCCCCAACTCCACGGCGACCCTGACCATGACGCGGGCGTGCGGCCGGGGAGCCTTGCGCAGGAAAGATGACAGTGCGGATTCGAGCTCTCCAGCCGACTGGCTGAGATTGACCAGTCGCACACCGAGGTTTTGAAGCGGCTCCAAATCGAAGAGATCCGCAGCCGAGGCCATGACAACTGTCCGTGGCATGGCCGACTGCAAGTGCTTCTCGAGGTCCCGCCAGAACGCTACGGTTTCGTAGTCAGGAAGAGGATGGACGAGAATCAGGAGTTCGGGAGTTGACTCCGTAAGCCTCTTGGCGGCCCATTTCGGATTGGTCACGTGCTCGAGCAAAATGCCCTGAGCCCGCTTTAAAGTCGGCGCGAGGGCATCCATCGCCTCCTCGCTTGCAACGATCACGACCTTTTGTTTCATGCTTGGCAAGCAGCACTCCCAACGCGTTCGACGGGGCGGTTTGACTCAATCAATCCTACGTCTAACGCGCATGGTTACGCAAGTCTTACTCCCGGTGCTGGCGGCCTGCGCGGCTAGCAGCGTTGCTTATTTTCTTTGGTTGCTTGCCGGTTGCACAACGCTGACGAAGCATGGTGAACTCAGAGACAAGGGGCGACATGACCTTGCGAAGCCGACTATCCGCCAGAGCCCAGGAGAGCTATAGGACGTCGCTTTCGCTCGGCGAAGAGGCGTGTCCGTAAGCCGCTTGTCCGGGATGGCTGGAATCGGCGTCGATCGCATGGGGTCGCGCGCCAACCAGGCCGCAGACGAGCAGATCCTGCGCTTGGAGAACCTCGACACCGACCTGAGGCCGCCGCCCGGCGTAGCGGAAGCGACCCGAATCGCAACGGACCGGGACGATGCCAACAGCTACCTCCCGTTCCTCGGCACCGACGAACTGCGCCAAGCCGTGGCCGAACGGGTTGCGGACAGTGCGGGCGTCGACTACAAATGGCGGAAATCGGTCGTGATCTCGGCCGGTGGTCTGAACGGCATTCTCAATGTTCTCTTGGCGCTTCTGGAACCCGGCGACGAGGTCGTGCTCAGCGACCCGATCTATATCGGGCTGATCAACCGGGTGCGCCTTGCGGGCGGGGTTCCCCGCTTCACTCGCAGCGAGATCCGAGACGGAACCTGGCGCCTGGATCGCTCCAGCCTCGGATCTGCCGTTACCCCGCGCACCAAGGCGTTTCTCATGATGAGCCCCGCCATGCCTTCCGGCGCCGTCTTCACCAGCGACGATTGGGCAGCGGTCTGCGCCGCCTGCCGCGATGCCGGCGCTTGGATGATCTATGACAGCGCCATGGAGCGCATTCTCTTCGACGGACTCGAGTCGCTGCACCCGGCCTCGTTTCCGGGAATGGCCGACCGGACGATTACCGTTGGATCCGTTTCGAAGGAGTATCGAATGATCGGCTGGCGTGTCGGCTGGATCGTCGCACCGCCGTCGATCATCGATGACATCGCCCTGGTGAGCATCTCGAACGTCGTCTGCAACGTAGGCATCGCTCAGCGAGCTGCGGTCATCGCCCTTCGCTCCCCAAAGTCGGAACTCGATGCTGCCACCGCAGTCTGGCAGGCACGGCGCGATGTGATCCTCGACGAACTCGAGGAGTTCGGCGTGATCAAGCCATCCGGAGGCTGGTCGCTACTCCTCGACGTCTCCGAACTCGGGATGAGCGCCGTCGAAGCCTCAGA
>Ga0209980_10000804_pt1 | contig 17205 bp, 18 predicted proteins | sample CR02metaG_FD_183611 | JGI IMG/M metagenome (GOLD analysis project Ga0209980, IMG submission 183611) | Deep subsurface microbial communities from Mariana Trench to uncover new lineages of life (NeLLi) - CR02 metaG (SPAdes) (version 2) | ecosystem: Environmental > Aquatic > Marine > Ocean trench...
AGCCGCAGCGCCAATGAAGACGATCTGTATTTTGTCCAGGGCATGCATGATGATGTGTTGACTCATTTGGCTCGGATCGGCTCGCTAAAAGTGATTTCCAGGACCTCGGTCATGGAATACCGCGACACCACCAAGAATATGCGCACCATCGGCAAGGAGCTGGGTGTCGCGACGATCCTCGAAGGCGGCGTGCAAAGAGCGGGGGACCGAGTGCGTATCAACATGCAGTTGATCGACGCCGTGACCGATGAACATTTGTGGGCCAACACCTATGATCGGCAATTGACCACGGCCAATATTTTTGCCATCCAGAGTGAAATCGCCACGGCGATTGCCGCTGCCCTGCATGCCACCTTGTCGCCGGCCGAGCAACAGGCGCTGGCTAGTGTCCCGACTGAGAATTTGCGGGCCTATGATTTTTTCCAGCGCGGTCGGGCCATCCAGCGGAATGCTGGCAGGAAAGCTCAGGAACGGCGGCTGCAACTGTTCGAACAGGCGGTGTCGCTGGATCCAGGTTTTGCCCTGGCTCATGCAGTACTGGCTAGCGCATACCTGGACCGGTACTGGTTTTTTGGCCGCGACAAGTCTGACCTCGAATTGGCCCGCACGGCGATCGACAATGGCTTTAAGCTGAGTCCCGGCATGCCGGAAGCACATATCGCGCTATCTGACTATTACTATCACGGCTTCCTCGACTATGACCGGGCCCTGGAACAGCTGGATATCGCGATCCCGATGGTACCGGGGAATGAAGAAGCCTACGCGATTCGCTCATTTATCCTGCGGCGGCGCGGCAACTTCGAAGATTCCATTCCCGATCTGGAGCGCGCGATCGATCTGGACCCGCGTAACGCATTGTGGCCTTTCGAACTGGGAAACACTTATGGGCATCTGGGCCGATGGGATCGAGCTATTAGCTATTACGACAGGGCATTTCAAATATCGCCAAATGATCCATACACGAGGCTTATTCGGGCCTATGCGCTGATTGCTTTGGACATCGATTCTACGGCGTTGCGGGACATGCTGGCGGACCCGACCTTGCCAGATGAGCAAGATTTGGTCCTGTCCCGGTGGGACTCGGCCATGCAGGATCGTGATTATGATCTGGCGCTGGACGCGATCGAGCACAGCGAGTCCGAGGTATTGGATATACAGAACGATTTTTTTCCTCTGGACCTCTTGCGGGGGCGGACAGAGTTTTACCTGGGCGACCGGGACAAAGCGGCCAGGTATTTCGAGTCCGCCAAAGCCGTATTGGAAAGCAAGTCCAAGGATTCACCGAACGACCCGAGAATCTTCAGTGCGCTCGGTTTGGTGCACGCGGGTCTGGGTGAGAAGCAAAAGGCGCTCGAAGCGGCGCAAACCGCCTATGAATTGCTTCCCGTGAGCGTAGACGCCATGGCCGGCCCGGTTTATGTCTTCCGTTACGCGATTACCTACGCGATGCTCGATCAACGCGATGCCGCGATTGCCAAGCTGGAAGAATTGCTTTCGCGACCGAATGGCTGGAGCCTGAATCTCGTTCTACTTTATCCGGAATTTGAAAAACTGCACGATGAGCCGGCATTCGCAGCGCTCGTAGAAAAACATCGCGTCCGTGATTGACTGCTACCGGTCAATTGCGATGGGAAACCGCCCTTCATAATACACCGGGTATTGACTAAGCTAGCGTACCGGCTCGCGCCACACTGATCATAAAACGATGCCTGAAATTTACCTGGTGAGACACGGCGAAGCCGCGATCAACAGTACACAGTATGACCGGCTGTCGGAGCTGGGGCTCGAGCAGGCCAGGTCACTGGGCCGGTATTTCTCAAAACTGAACCCTGGCTTCGACCGTGTCGTGACCGGCAGCATGCAACGCCACGTACAGACCGCCAACGCCACCATCGAGGCAATGGCAATCAACGTCGAAACCGAGCAACATCCGGGCCTTGATGAATATGATTTCATCGCACTATGCAGCGCGTTCGCCAGCCAGTACCCGGAAAAAGCCATCGGCCTGAGCGAAACCGGCCATGTCGATGGGATCAAGGGTTTTTACAAAGTCCTGAAGCAGGCGTTGCTGGTCTGGAGCGAGGACCGCCTGCAAGGGGCGTTGCCCGAATCCTGGCAGGAATTCGAGCAGCGAGTGGCCGATGCATTAAGCTTCCTGCGCCAGGGCGAGCGGGTGCTCGTCATCAGTTCGGGTGGCCCGATCGCCGTGCTCACCGGTCAGGTTCTTGGTATTAGCAGCGCGATGAAAATACAACTCAATATGCAGGTTAGAAATTGCGGCTACAGCCGGTTTTTCTTTAATGCCGAGACCGTGCTGCTGGATAGCTTCAACAATACCGCCCACCTGGAACCTGGTGCATTAATGCCGCAGCAGAGGACTAAAACGTGAATTTCCAAAACTCAGACAAAGTCAGCAAACTCGTCGAGCGTCTCGAGAAGTTCATGGATGCGCACGTTTACCCGGTCGAGCAAAGTTACCGGCATGCTATCAAGGCATCGGAAAATCCCTGGGTCACGCCCGGGTTGATGAATGAACTCAAGAAAAAGGCGCGGAAAGAGGAGCTGTGGAACCTTTTCCTGCCGGACGATAAGCACGGCGCCGGTCTGAGCAACCTCGAGTACGCACCGCTGGCCGAGCTCATGGGACGAGTCCTGTGGAGTTCGGAGGTTTTCAATTGCAGCGCGCCCGATACCGGCAATATGGAGGTACTGACTCAGTACGGCAGCCAGGCACAAAAAGAGCAATGGCTGACGCCGCTGTTGAACGGGGAAATAAGGTCGGCGTTTGCAATGACCGAGCCAGCCGTCGCCTCGTCGGATGCCACCAATATTGAATGTTCGATCGTCGCGGACGGGGATGATTACCTCATCAATGGCCGCAAGTGGTTTATCACCGGCGCCATGCACGAAAATTGCCGCATCCTGATCGTCATGGGCAAGACCGCGCCGGATAACCCGGACCGCCACGGGCAACAATCGATGATCCTCGTGCCCATGGATACGCCCGGCGTTAAGGTGGAGCGACCGCTAACAACGCTGGGCTACGACGATCCACCATTTGGCCACGCCGAATTGTCATTCACCGATGTGCGCGTACCGGCCGCCAACCTGATCCTCGGCGAGGGCAGGGGCTTTGAAATAGCCCAGGGGCGTCTCGGTCCCGGCCGGATTCATCACTGCATGCGGCTGGTCGGGCTTGCGCAAAGAGGCCTCGAAACGATGTGCCGCCGCGCCGAGCAACGCGTAGCGTTCGGCAAAAAACTCAGTGAACAAGGTTCGGTTCGTGAGGACTTTGCGAAATCCGCCTGCGAAATAGACCAGGCACGCCTGTTGACGCTGAAAGCGGCCGACACGATGGACCGCGAGGGCAACAAGGCAGCCAGGAACGAGATCGCGATGATCAAAATCGTTGCGCCGGCGATGGCTTGCCGGGTACTCGACCGCGCAATCCAGATTCACGGCGCGGCCGGTCTGCATGACGACCTGTTCCTCTCGGAAGCCTATACCTATGCTAGGCAGATTCGCCTGGCCGATGGCCCCGACCAGGTACACATGAACGCATTGGGACGCTGGCTGGTCCGGGAACATAATTAGGACAGCGAAAGCATGGGCGACGAAAGAAAGCTGGTCGATGAGCAAAAACTGGCGGCTTACCTGGAAAGTCATCTGGATGGGTTCCGCGGGCCGTTGAGCACAGAAAAGTTCCCTGGCGGCCAGTCGAACCCGACCTTCAGAATCGATGCCGCGTCCGGCGTTTACGTGCTGCGCCGAAAACCGCCGGGCAAGTTGCTGAAATCGGCGCACGCGGTGGACCGCGAATACCGGGTTATTTCCGCCCTTGCCAACAGCGACGTTCCGGTCGCCCGGGCTTATCACCTGTGCACCGACGAATCTGTTATCGGCAGCATGTTCTACCTGATGGAGTACATGGACGGGCGCATTTTCTGGGACCCGGCGTTACCCGGACTCGACCCGGATGAAAGAGGCGCGGTCTATAAAGAAATGAGCCGGGTACTCGCGCACATCCACGCGATCGATCCGGACACCCACGGCCTGGCCGATTTTGGCAAACCCGGCAATTACTTCGAGCGGCAATTCGACCGCTGGAGCGGGCAGTATCGTGCATCCGAGACCGAAGACATAGAAGACATGGAAACGCTGATGACCTGGCTGGCCGCAAACATGCCGCCGGACGACGGCCGGGTCTCGCTGGTACATGGGGATTTTCGGCTGGATAACCTGATCTTCGATCCGCTCGATGCGCGGATTATTGCCGTTGTCGACTGGGAGTTATCCACGCTGGGCCACCCATTGGCGGACCTCGCTTACCAATGCATGCAATGGCATTTTCCGAACACCGGCAAACTTCGCGGTTTGGCGGATGTCGATATCGGCAATCTGGGTATACCGGACGAAAATGCGTATATCGCTGCCTATCTCGAACAAGCCGGCATGCCGGCGGTGGAAAACTGGTCTTTTTACCTTGCGTTTTGTTTCTTCCGCCTGGCGGCGATCGTACAAGGCGTGAAGAAAAGAGCGCTCGATGGCAACGCCTCGAGCCAGGCCGCACTGCAAATGGGCGAGCTGGTCTACCCACTATCGGCCTTGGGTATGAAAACCATAGCGAAGTCCCATTGATCTGGCGCAACTAAAGCTTGACCCCGCTGTTATAATTAGACTGGTTCGAAAGCGAAGGAACAGGTGATGCCGGGTGCAACCGGTACTGGTGGCGAAGGAATGCTTAGCAAAGATAAGCGGGAAATCCTGTTGCAGGCCGAGGGCCTGGAACTGTGGCGCGGTGAGCGTTGCCTGTTCAGGGACTTGTCTTTTGAACTGCTCGAGGGAGCGGCGCTGCATGTGTCAGGAGCCAACGGTTGCGGCAAGACCAGCCTGTTACGCGTGTTGTGCGGTCTGACTGAGCCGGAGGAGGGCGAGATACGCTGGCGCGGCCGCAGCATTCGCCGTTGTCGCGATGATTATCAGCACGCATTTGCCTGGCTGGGCCATTTGAACGGGTTCAAAGCCGAACTCAGCGCCAGGGCGAACCTGGCTTTTTCGGTTTCCCTGAGACGCGAGACAAACCCGGATGTCCGGAACGATACACTGGACCAGGTCGGCCTCGATTCGGTCGCGGATTTGCCGTGCCGGGTGCTTTCCGCGGGGCAAAAAAGGCGGCTGTCGCTGGCGACGATCATGCTTAGCGCGGCACAACTTTGGATTCTCGACGAGCCGTTTACCAACCTGGACGCCACAGGGCGCGCCATGATTTCCAGGATGCTCGATCGCCACTGCGCCAACGGCGGTACAGCTATCGTCGCCTCACACCAGGATCTCGGTGTCGAGCAACGCTATCTGCAACATCTTGAAATGGAGGACACAGGGTGAGCGGTCCGCTGTCGGGGTTTGGCGTGGTCCTGGCTCGCGATCTGCGGCTGGCTTTCCGCCGCCCCGGCGAAATGGCCAACCCATTGTTGTTCTTCATTTTGATCACCGCGATATTTCCGCTGGGACTCAGCCCGGAACCGGAACTGTTAAGGACGGTCGCGCCCGGCGTTCTCTGGGGCGCCGCCTTGTTGTCATCGCTGCTGGCACTGGACTTGCTGTTTCGAAGCGATTACGGAGACGGCAGCCTGGAGCAGCTGGTCTTGAGCGGCCACTCGCTGCCGGTTCTGGTGCTGGCGAAAACGCTGGCCCATTGGATGGTCAGCGGGTTGCCGCTGGTGCTGGTCGCTCCGTTGCTGGCCAGCGCTTTGTACCTCCCGCCGGAGGCCTGGGGAACGCTGATGCTGGGCTTGCTGCTCGGGACACCCACTCTCAGCCTGCTGGGCGCCATGGGCGCGGCCCTGACCACCGGGCTCGGGACGGGCAGCGCTCTGCTATCATTGCTGGTCTTGCCGTTGGCCACCCCGATTTTGATATTCGGCGCCAGGGGAGTCGACCTGGCCGTGCAAGGCATGGATCCGGTGGGTCCCCTTTACTTACTGGCTGCGATACTGTTTCTGGCGTTGAGTCTGTTGCCGCTGGCAATCGCCGCGGCAGTCCGCATTAGCCTGGATTAAACTTTATGTGGAAATTATTTCATCAATTTGGCTCACCGCCGCACTTTTACCGTCTGGCGGGACACCTGATACCGTGGTTCGGAGGCGCGGCGCTGGTCCTGATCCTGATCGCGACTTATGGCGGCCTGGTACTGGCGCCGGCTGACTACCAGCAAGGCGACGGTTTCCGGATCATTTATGTCCATGTTCCCAGCGCCTCCATGTCGTTGTTCGCGTATACGCTGATGGCGGTCGCCGCCGGCACCGGTCTGATCTGGCGGATCAAGCTCGCCCACGCAGTTGCCGCCGCGGTCGCGCCGATCGGCGCCTCGTTTACGTTCCTGGCGCTGGCGACCGGCTCTATCTGGGGCAAGCCGATGTGGGGAACCTGGTGGGCCTGGGACGCCCGGCTGACCTCTGAACTGATCCTGTTGTTTCTGTTCCTGGGATACATGTCGCTCAGGGCGGCCTACGACGACACCGGCAAGGCAGACCGGGCCAGCGGCCTGCTCGCGGTGGTCGGCGTGGTCAACGTGCCGATCATTCATTATTCGGTTGTCTGGTGGAATTCACTGCACCAGGGTGCAACCATCGTCAAGCTCGGCAAGCCCGCCATCACCGGCGACATGCTGTGGCCGTTACTGATGATGCTCGCCGGTTTCGGCTGCTATTTCGCGACCGTCCTGATGATCCGGACGCGCAGCCAGGTATTGCAGCGCGAGCGGAATTCCCGCTGGCTTCTGGATCTATAAAGAGAGATATATCAATATGTTATCCGACTTTATTCACATGGGAGGTTATGCGGGCTATGTCTGGAGCAGTTTTGGCCTGACGGCCGCGGTTCTGTGGCTCAATCTGGCTGGCGCCAGGCGTCAGTTCAAACAAAGGCTGGCCTTCGTGCGGCAACGGGCGGCAGCCGAGGACCAGACATGAAAAATCGTTACCAAAGAGGCATCCGGGTTGCATTGGTGCTCGCGGGCGTCGGCATCGCCGTGGCGCTGATGCTCAAGGCCTTCGACGAGAATATCCTGTATTTCTATACGCCCAGGCAGGTGGTGGCGGGTGAGGCGCCCGACGGCAGGCGTTTCCGCCTCGGTGGCCTGGTAACGCTCGGCAGCATCGAGCGAGAACCCGGTTCGCTAAAAGTCAGTTTCCTGGTAACCGACAACCACAAAACGTTGCCCGTTGAATACGAGGGCGTGTTACCGGACTTGTTTCGCGACGGGCAAGGCGTAATCGCCCACGGCACCATGAACGATAAAGGTGTATTCGTGGCCGATGAGGTGCTGGCCAAACACGATGAGAATTACATGCCGCCGGAAGTGGCTGAAGCGCTGAAAGAAGTGCATGGAGAAAACGAGTCGTGATACCCGAACTTGGCTTGTTCGCGCTGGTTTTGACTTTTTGCCTCGCGCTTATTCAGTCTTTTGCAGGGCTGGCCGGAGCATATTGGCGCAAGCCGGAATGGCTGGCGCTGGTCCGGCCCATGGCCAGCGGGCAGTTCGTGTTTGCCGCGTTGTCATTTGGCTTGCTCACATGGTCGTTCATCGTCAACGACTTCTCGGTCGAATACGTGGCGCTCAATTCGAACACCGAGCTGCCGTTTTTCTACCGGATCGCCGCCGTCTGGGCGGCGCACGAAGGCTCCTTGCTGCTCTGGATACTGACGTTGTCTGCCTGGACCCTCGGTGTCGCGTGGGCAAACAAGGACATGCCCATAGTGTTTCGCGCCCGGATACTGGGTGTGCTGGGCCTGATCAACTGCGGTTTCATGCTGTTCGTCATGGCGACTTCAAACCCGTTCATTCGCCTGCTGCCCGCCGCGCTTGAAGGGCGGGACCTGAACCCCTTGTTGCAGGACCCGGCGCTGGTTATCCACCCGCCAATTCTTTACGCCGGTTATGTCGGTCTTGCAGTGGCTTTTGCCTTTGCCGTTGGCGCGTTGATCGAGGGCAAAGTGACCAGCAACTGGGCGAGATGGCTCAGGCCGTGGACCCTCCTGGCATGGGCTTTTCTGACCGTCGGTGTCGCGCTGGGCTCCTGGTGGGCCTATTACGAACTAGGCTGGGGCGGCTGGTGGTTCTGGGACCCGGTCGAGAATGCGTCGTTTATGCCTTGGTTGATGGCGACCGCCCTGATTCATTCCCTGGCGGTAACGGAAAAACGCGGCTTGTTCAAGAGCTGGACGGTCCTGCTGGCGATCTGCGGTTTTTCGCTGAGCCTGCTGGGTACCTTCCTGGTGCGCTCCGGCGTATTGATCTCGGTGCATGCCTTTGCCAACGACCCGGCGCGCGGCCTGTTTATCCTGATCTTTCTCGGCCTGTGTATCGGCATTGCGCTGAGTCTTTATGCGTGGCGCGCGCCCGCGCTCGGTTCAGGCGGCGGCTTCAAGGTCCTGTCGCGGGAAAGCTTTCTGCTGCTGAATAACCTGATGCTGGTCGTTGCCGCCGGCCTGATATTGATTGGCACCTTATACCCGTTGTTTATCGATGCGCTGGAGATGGGGAAAATTTCGGTCGGCCCGCCGTATTTTAACCTGGTGTTCCTGATCCCCACACTGCCCATGGTGCTGTTGCTCGGCGTGGGTATGCACAGCACCTGGAAACGGGCGCGCTGGGAGATGTTGTGGCTACGCCTGAAAACGCCGCTTTCGATTGCAGTCCCGGTGGCCCTGGGTATTTCCTTTGCCTGGGGCCGGCCTTCGGTCCTGACTTTCGTCGGCGTGTTTGCCGGCGTCTGGGTGATTCTTTCTGCGTTGAGCGAAGTACGCCAGCGGCAAAAAATGGGGCGCAGTTTCTTTGCTTTGCCGCGCTCGATAATAGGCATGCTAACCGCACATATCGGCCTGGGCCTGTTTGTCCTCGGCACCACGGTAACGAGCGTGTTCAGCGTTGAAAAAGACCTGGCGTTGCGGGCCGGCGACGTCGTCGAGCTGGCCGGCTATCAAATCAAACTGGAAACCCTGCGCGACATCGAAGGGCCGAATTTTGATGCGGTCGAAGGCGTGGTCACAATCAGGCGCGATGGTGAAATGGTTACGACTTTGTATCCGCAAAAACGCGTGTACCGCGTACAGACCAGCCCGATGACCGAGGCCGGCATCGAAGCCGGCTGGACCCGGGATTTGTTTGTCGCGCTCGGTGACGATCTGGGTAACGGCAGCTGGAGCCTCAGGATCCAGTTCAAACCGCTGGTGCGTTTTATCTGGCTGGGTGCACTGGTGATGGCATTTGGCGGCCTGTTGTCGATGAGCGATCCCCGTTACCGGAAAAAAAGGCAGGCCGAAGCGCCGGCGCCTGAATTGGCCGAAGGGGCCGCCCCGTGACCCGTTTCATCGCGCCCATCATAACTCTCGCGATACTGGTCGGCTTTTTCTTTGTCGGTTTGCACAAAGACCCAAGCATTGTGCCGTCGCCCCTGATCGGCAAGCCTGCCCCTGTGTACGAGCTTCCCTTGCTGCTGAAGCCGGATGAGACCCTGGGCACGGAAAAATTGCTCGGCCAGGTTTATCTGCTCAATATCTGGGGTACCTGGTGTCCCGGCTGCCGCGTCGAACATGGTGCGTTGCTGGAAATCGAGCGCCAGAATATCGTGCCGATTTATGGTCTCAATTTGAAAGACGATCCGCGCCTGGCCCGGCAATGGCTGGCGGAACTGGGTGATCCCTATGTGGCGACAATGGTCGATACCGAAGGCCGGGTCAGCATTGACTGGGGTGTTTACGGAGCTCCCGAAACCTTCCTGGTCGACCACAAAGGCATGGTCGTCCACAAGTTGATAGCGCCAATTAACATGCAAATCTGGCATGAGGATTTCCTGCCGCTGATTCAACAACTCAAGGCGGCGCAGCCATGAAAAAAATGATCGCTGTTTTGTTGCTGATGCCGTTGCTATCGTTTGCTGTCGATGACAGCGAACCCATGGAGGATCCCGAATTTCAGGCACGCTACGAGACACTTGTCCGCGAATTGCGTTGCCTGGTTTGCCAGAACCAGCCGATCGCTGATTCGAACGCACCGCTGGCAAAAGACCTGCGCCGCCAGGTCCGGGAAATGCTGTTGTCCGGCTCCAGCGATTCGGAAATCTATAGCTTCATGACGGACCGCTATGGCGACTTCGTCTTGTACCGGCCGCCTTTTGTACAACGCACCTGGCTGTTGTGGCTGGCGCCCGGGATTTTCCTGTTGCTCGGCGGTACCATCCTGGCGCGTACGCTTCGGCAAAGAGCGGCGATGCCCATCGATGATGACGACGAAGACGAGGGTGTGATCGAATGAGTCTGTTCTGGATGTACGCAATGGCTTTGCTGCTGGCGGTCTTTGTGCTCGTTTTTGTGCCGCTGAGCCGGGTCAAGGAAAAAGGCGCGCGGCGGACGATGATGGCCATTTTCCTGATCGTGCCGCTAACCGCGATCTTGTTGTACCAGGCATTTTCCAATTACGATCCGGAGGCAACCGGTGCCGGTGTCGATCCGGTCGAGGACATGGTTGCTGGCCTGGAATCAAGGCTGGCCAGAGATGGCGGCAGTGCAGCCGAATGGTCCATGCTGGGCCGTTCCTACGTAACCATGGGCAGGTTTCAGGAAGCCGTACCGGTTTACGCCAGGGTAAATGAAATGACCAATGGCGAAGATCCTGGGGTCTTGATCGCCTATGCCGAGTCGCTGGCTTTGGCCGACCGCGAGTCGCTGAAACACCAAGGGGCTGAGCTGCTCGACAAAGCATTGTCGATCAACCCGATGGATGCCCGTGGCCTGTGGTGGGGCGGCGTGTCGGCAATGGAAAGGGGCGACGATGAACTGGCTACCCGGCGCTGGCGCGAATTGCTCAAGCTTGAGCCACCGGAAGCGCTGGCCAAAACCGTACGGGAACAATTATCCCGGATCGGCGTTCAAGTCCCCGCACCAGCGCGAACGCAAGCCGTGGGCATTCCGGTCGAGATCGAAATCTCCGAAGAGCTGGCGCAGCAGGTCAATCCCAATATGGTTCTGTACGTGTTTGCCCGCTCACCGGGCGTGGCAGGGCCACCGCTGGCGGTAGTCCGGCACGTCGCAAGCGATTTGCCGCTGAGTGTCGAACTGAGCCAGCGGAATGTCATGCTAGCCAATACAGTATTGGCGGATTACGAAGAATTGCGGTTGGTCGCCCGTATCTCGAAATCGGGCAGTCCGGGCGCGCAGCCAGGCGACTTTTTCGGTGAGGTTCTTTATCGTACGGGCTCCGGCGCCGTCGATTTGTTGATAGACCAGGTGGTGCCCTGACCCGGCAAATAACAATGGCAACGATTAAATGAGCGACGTACGACTGACTTTCAACAGCATGCCATCGGTGGCGGCCATTTACCCGAGGCTGTTCATGGGCTCAAAGCCTGCGCTGGTCCCTGATGGTGTTGCCGTTCCTGCCATCGAGGCAAACATGGATATCGTTTCGGCCCGGCCCGAAAAAATTACCGCTTACAACAAGGTCTGTGGGTTTGCGGCCAGCGATTATCTGCCGATCACCTATCCACACGTGTTGGCCATGCCGCTGCATCTCCAGATACTCTCGCATGAAGCGTTTCCTGCGCGCGTGATGGGCCTGGTGCATATCGAAAATACCATTAGCCGTTATGGCCCGATTCCGAATCAGGAAATTCTCAGCATCCGGTGCTTTGTAGAAGGCCACCAGGAGACCGAAACGGGCCAGCTATTCGCGATGAACACCGTGGTCAGTACGCGGGGCTCCGTGGTCTGGGAAGAAGTCAGCACTTTTCTCGCCCGGCGCAGGGGGGTGAAAAAATCCGGCGCCGGCGAAAAGAAACCCGGCGATGCATTTGCCGATTTCGACCAGCCGGGCGCCACCAGTACCGGCTGGGACGCACCCGCGGGCATCGGGCGGCAATACGCGATGGTTTCGGGCGACATCAACCCCATTCACCTGAGCAGCCCAACGGCTCGCCTGCTGGGCTTCCCGGCGGCGATTGCCCACGGCATGTGGTCGCTGGCCAGGTCGCTGGCTGAAATCGGCGAGGAGTCGCTCGGACCCCAGGTTCGGGTTGCCAGCAATTTCAAGCTGCCGATCCTGCTGCCGGCCTGGGTAACTTTTCTCAGCTGCTCGGACGAGCAGGGCACGCGTTTCCTGCTGGCCGATCATGCCGGCCAAAAGCCGCACCTGAGTGGTCTCTGCTCAAAACTCTGAAGCTAGCCGAGACAAGTGGTGAAATATGCGGGCTCAGCCGAGCAACATGCGCAAACTATTGTTTATAATGAAATTCTCGTCTTAATCGATCGCCCCGACTGGAGCCGTGTTGCAAACTCGATTTTTCCGGCTGCAAGACTTGCTGAATAACAATGAGCGTTTGTTCTGGTTTCTGCATACGGTGGGCTGGCTGGCTTACGCCCTGGCGAATATTCTCGGCGCACTGGCCCTGGAGCGACCGGTATCCTACAACCTGGTCATCCTGACCAGCACAATCAGCGGATTTAGCCTTTCGTTTGCGCTGCGTTACTGGAATCGCTTTCTGTGGACCAAGGCACCCGTCTGGCAGGTGGTTGGCGCGATAGGGATGTCCTTTTTGCTGGCCCTGCCGTGGACCTGGCTGCGCAACGAGTTTCTCTGGTACACCTACAAAATCTGGTATGAGCCGCAGTCGCTTGGCGATTATATCAGCGGCGTTACCGGCTCCAGTTACGTGTTGCTTTGCTGGAGTGGACTGTATTTCGGGATCAAGTATTACCAGGTATTGCAGTTGCAAATCAGGCGTTCCCTGGCGTCGGCCGCGGCCGCGCATGAAGCGCAGCTAAAAATGCTGCGTTACCAGCTCAATCCACACTTTCTTTTCAATACGCTGAATTCGATATCCACGCTGATACTCGAGAAACAGGTCGAGGCAGCCAACCAGTCGGTGACCCGCCTGAGCGAATTTTTGAGATATACGCTGGATAACGACCCGATGAAAAAGGTCACGCTCGCGGAGGAGATTCACGCGCTCGATCTTTACCTGAGCATCGAAAAAGTCCGTTTCAACGACCGGCTGCGACTCGATTATGAGGTCGCGAGAGAAACCGAAAACGCGCTAGTGCCAAGCCTGATACTTCAGCCGTTGATCGAAAATGCAATCAAATATGCGATAGCGCCGAGGGTCGGCGGTGGTTCGATCGGTGTGAGAACCCGGCTCGAAGGACAAACAGTGGTTATCATTGTCGAAGACGATGGTCCCGGCATCGATATGGATAAAATAAAGACCGATGGCGAACGCGATGGTGTCGGCCTGACCAACACCCGGGAACGCCTGAACCAGATTTACGGCACCGACCACTATTTCGAGTTCCGTAACCGGGAATCAGGCGGTTTGGAGATCACGATTTCCATACCGCTGGAAACCGATTTGGCGGCAGGATGATGAGATGAATATCAAAACCCTCCTGGTCGATGACGAAGACCTCGCTCGCCGGGGCCTGAAGATCAGGCTGAAAGATGCGCCGGATATAGAAATTATTGGTGAAGCAGCGCATGGCGAAGAAGCCCTGCGGATGGTCGATGAGCTCAAACCCGACTTGATGTTTCTGGATATCCAGATGCCGGGGATGAACGGCTTCGACGTTTTGAAAGCACTTGCCGACAAACGCATGCCGATGATCGTGTTCGTTACCGCCTATGATGAATATGCAGTCCGCGCTTTTGACGCGCACGCCATCGACTACCTGCTAAAACCCATCGACGAGAACCGCCTGGAAGAGGCTTTGTCGCATATTCGCGAGCAATGGGAGCAACGCGAGGCGGTGCAGCACCGCACGCGTCTGCTCGAGATCGTTGCGGAGATGTCCGGCGAGGATTGCGTCAGCCTCGATGAGATCATCGAAAAAGGCCGCGATGCAGTCGGCCAGAAATACCTGAGTAAATTGCCGATCAAGGACGGGCGCATCACCGTGCGAGTCGAAGTCCTCGATATCAATTGGATCGACGCCGCCGGCGACTACATGTGCGTGCATGCCAATGGCGTGACCCACATTCTTCGGGGTACTATGAAAAAACTCGAAGATTGCCTCGACCCGAAAATTTTTCAGCGTATTCACCGTTCTACGATCGTCAATATCGACCGGGTCAAGGAAGTGCGCTCGCACATGAACGGCGAGTATTTCTTGTCCCTGGATAATGGCGTCGAGTTAAAACTGTCAAGGCACTACAAGGAAAAAATCAAATATTTCGTCGGCGCCTGAGCTTCAACCATACCAACGGCAAAGCAATATATTGAGAAGAGGAGTTCCGGCCTGATGACTGTCTGGCTCAACCGGTTATTGAATTTCAAACGCGGTGAATTGCCGCTGGCCTTGTTATCGGCCGCCTTCTTTTTCTGCCTGCTCTGTGGTTACTTTTTTCTGCGCCCGGTCCGTGAAGCCATGGGCGTATCCCGTGGCATGGACGAGCTGCGCTGGTTGTTTTTCGTGACCTCGATTGCGGCGCTGGTTTTCGTGTTAGCTTTCGGCGGAATCGTCAGCCGTCTGAACCGGCGGCGATTCATTCCCATTGCCTATTTTTTTGTGATCGTCTGCCTGCTGGTTTTTGCCGGCTTGCTGGTGGTCGATGGCGCAACCGGTGGCGGACTGATCGGTTCCAACGCCCAGACCGCCACCTCGAGGCTCGTCGGCTATACCTTCTATGTCTGGCTCAGCGTCATCAATCTTTTCGCGACCAGCATATTCTGGGCCTTCATGGTCGACATATTCGATGTCGATCAGGGCAAGCGGCTGTTTCCGTTCATCGGCATAGGCGGCACGCTGGGCGGTCTGGTCGGCGGCTTTAGCACGCGGCAGATCGCCGGCATGACCGACTCGGTGTTTCTGCCGGCCGGCCTGATGCTGGCCGGTGCGACTCTGTTCGCAGTGGCCATACTGATCATGCTGGCATTGGACCGTGCTGCGGTTCGCTCCAGCCATTCGAAACTCGGAGCCTCGGTCGATCTGCAAGAACCCGGGCCGGTCGTGCGTGCAGCGATCGGCGGTCATGCGATGGATGGCTTGGTCGCGGTTTCCAAATCCCCCTATTTGCTGGGGATCGGCGGCTACATCGTCATGATGGCGATTTCGAACACCATGATTTATTTCACACAGGCCAACCTGGTACTCAACGAATCCGATAATTTTACCGAGTTTATTGCGAACTTCGCGTTGTTCGATGTGCTGGCGCAGACCGCGACCTTGTTTACCCAGATGTTTGTCACCACGCACCTGATTCGCAAACTCGGTGTGGGTTTCACGCTGGCGGTACTGCCCCTGGTGACGACTGCGGGGTTCGCGGTGCTGGCCTTGTGGCCAACCCTCGGCGTCATGGCGATATTCCAGGCGCTGCATCGGGCAACGCGCTATGCGGTATCGCGCCCAGCCCGCGAAACCTTGTTCAGCGTCGTGCCGGAGTCCGAAAAGTACAAGGCCAAGCCCATTATTGATGTATTCCTCTACCGCGGCGGCGATGTCGCTGGCGCCGGTATCGATGGACTGCTCAGAACACTGGGGTTGAGCCTGACGTGGCTGGCCGCGGCAATCGTACCCATCGCCGGCGCCTGGGGCGTACTGTCGTTTGCGCTGGGCCGAACTCAGGGACGCAAAGCCGGTCAGTTACAAAGTGCAGGCGATTGCCTGGACGAGGAGGGCAGAACAGATGTTCACGCTTAGCCGCAGGGAATTCATCGCGGGAACAATCGCAACCAGCCTGTTGAAGACGGGTGGTCTGACGCTGGCAGACGACCGCCCGATGCTGCACCGGTCGATTCCCGGCAGCGCGGAGGAACTGCCCATTATCGGTCTCGGTACAGCGCGTGTGTTTAACGTCGACGATTCGCCCAGGCTTCGGGCCCCGCTCAAGGCAGTACTTAAGGAACTCCTCGATGGCGGCGGCAGCGTCATCGATACCGCGCCATCGTACGGGATGGCGGAAGGCGTAGTCGGCGACCTGGTGGCCGGGCTCGATAACCCCGGGAAAGTCTTTCTCGCGACCAAGGTTGCGGCCAATGGCAAAGAAGCCGGCCTGCGCCAGATACAACACTCGTTCAAGGATCTGCAGACCGGCGTTGTGGACCTTTACCAGGTACATAACCTGCGAGACACCAAACAACAGCTTGGATTGCTTAGGGAACTGCGAGATGAAGGCAAAATCCGCTATATCGGCATTACCCATTACGTTGACAGCCAGCACGACGAATTGGTGGACTGGGTAAGGCGCGAGCCGATGGATTTTCTGCAGTTCAATTATTCCATCGCGGGCCGCACCGCGGAACGAACCCTGTTGCCGCTTTGTGCGGACCTGGGCATAGCGACGATGATCAACCGGCCATTCCAGCGCGGCAGACTATTTCGAGGCGTAAAAGGGAAAGCGCTGCCCGAATGGGCGGCCGACTTCGATTGCCACAGCTGGGGACAGTTCTTCCTCAAATACATCGCCGCTCACCCGGCGGTCACCAACATTATTCCGGCGACAGCCAATCCAAAACACATGCTGGATAATATCCAGGCGGGGAAGGGCGGGTTGCCCGACGCCCGGCAACGGGTGAAAATGATTCAGTTTGTCGACAGCCTGTAAGAAAAAGCAGGACATCGCAGCGTAGCGGCAAGGCGGCCGAGGCAGGAAACGCCCCCGGCCACCTGCTCGATTGTTGTTAGTTGTCTTGCTGGCGCTGATGACCGCCGTGTTTCTTGCCTTGTTTACCGTGCCTGGAACGCGCGGCTTCGCGTTCTTCGTCAGACATCGACTCCCAGCGTGCACGCCGTTCTGCCTTTTTTTCACTGCGTTTGGCCTTGGCCGCTTCCCGTTCTTTCTCGGACATAGAGTCCCAGCGCTCACGCGCCTGTGCGCGGTGTTTCTCCCGCATTTGGCCGCGTTTGGCTCGCGCCGCCTCGCGTTCTTTCTCGGACATGCCTTCCCATTTCGCACGTCTTTCCGCGCGAAAGGCCTCTTTTTCCTCTGCAGACATGTTCTGCATGCGCTCATGCATCTCGGCACGTTTTTGCATTTGTTCCGCTGCGCTGCCGTCATCCGATTCCTGCGCGACAGCCACACCGGCGGACAGGGCAAGCACCAAACTAGATAATACGATCAGCAATTTGGATTTCATTTCACTCTCCAGGCGACGTTAAAAAAAACAAAAGGGCGCACTGCGTTCATGCCACAAGCCATCCCATTGTATTGGATAACGA
>Ga0209980_10000805_pt1 | contig 17145 bp, 15 predicted proteins | sample CR02metaG_FD_183611 | JGI IMG/M metagenome (GOLD analysis project Ga0209980, IMG submission 183611) | Deep subsurface microbial communities from Mariana Trench to uncover new lineages of life (NeLLi) - CR02 metaG (SPAdes) (version 2) | ecosystem: Environmental > Aquatic > Marine > Ocean trench...
GTCCCAACGGCGATTGGGACACGACCGAGGAACTGCCCGCTCCCCCCTCGCTTTCTTACGGTTCGCCGTCTGGGCGTTACGTTGCTTCCCTCAGTCCAAGATCTGTGATCCGGACTGGCCAGCGATAATGCCTCCCAGCTTGTGCAGGAAACTCAGGAAGTCGCTTCCCCAGCCGGAGACCATCCCCACCATCCGGCTTCCGAACGAGTCTTGCGCTTCGATTCCGGATTCCATCCCCATCTGGTCAATGGAGGCCGAGGCCGGCGGCGCCATAAGGGTAAGGCACACCAGGGTCAGGGCGATGGCTCCGAGAATTCGGATGTTTCGATGGCTACTCTTCATGTCAGACTCCCTATCCGGGCAAAGCGGAACGGGCCTAAAATGACCCGCTACGTTCGCCTCTATTGGTGTAGTTGCCGCTGGGGGGGCGATTCCTGACAAGTCGGGGAAAGTTTTTTGGGCGCTAGAATGCTCTGATGGCGTATCAGGAGGAGAAAAGCACCCATTCGAGGCCTCTGGCGAGGCCTCTGCGCTGGGCTTTTTTGGGCTTGGTGAGCTATGCCGAGGGGGTGGCCCTTCAGGAGCGAATCCGCTCTGCGATCCGATTGGGCAAGCAGCCGGACCACCTCCTGCTGCTCGAGCACTCTCATGTCTATACGCTCGGTCGATCAGCGACTCCAGCCGATGTCGTGCTGGACGCTCTCGGCCGCGCCGGCATGGGTATCGAGGTTGCCGAGTCGAATCGGGGCGGTCAGGTCACCTACCACGGGCCCGGGCAACTGGTGGGTTATCCGATTCTGGATCTCAACCCGGACCGACGTGATGTCAGACGCTACGTTCGCGATTTGCAGGCAGTTCTGATCCGTACTCTGGAGCACTATGGCCTCACCGCGCATGGGGGCGCCGAGTCGGCGACTGTCGGCGTCTGGGTCGATGAGCGGAAGATCGCCTCGATCGGAGTTCACTTGAGCCGCTGGATCACGACCCACGGCTTTGCGCTCAATGTCACGACCGATCTGTCCCTGTTCGACGGCATCGTCCCCTGCGGCCTACCGGGTGTCGTGATGACCTCGATCGAGGCCGAAGTCGGTTCTGCTCCCGACCTGGAGGAGATCAGCCGGATCTGCGCAGGCGAGTTCGCCCGAGTCTTCGAGCGCTCGCTCCAGGCCGCGGCCGTAGCGCAATATTTCTAGCCTGGCCGCGATAGACTTGATGGTCTGATGAACGAACTCGTGCAGATTGGCGCAGCCGCGTCACATCCCCAATTGCCCGCGGCGACGGACCGCCGGGGACGCAAGGGTCGCCCGGCTTGGCTTCGGATTAGGCTCTCGACCCCGGAGAAATACCACAGTATTCGCAGACTCGTGGAAGGCCTCGATCTCAACACGGTTTGCCAGGAAGCGCGGTGTCCGAACATCTACGAGTGTTGGGGCGAGCACGGTACCGCGACGTTCATGATTCTCGGGGACATCTGCACTCGCAGTTGCGGGTTCTGCTCGGTGACCACCGGCCGCCCGAAGCCGGGCGTCGATGAGAACGAACCCGCCCGCGTCGCGCAGGCGGTGCGGATCATGGGCCTGCGGCACGCCGTGATTACTTCGGTCGATCGCGACGACTTGCCCGACGGCGGCGCCGGCCATTTCGCGAACGTGATTCGCGCGATTCACGCCGGCGATTCGAAGATCGCGGTCGAAGTGCTGACCCCGGACTTCCGAGGGGTGTCCAACGCTCTGGATCTCGTGCTGGCGGCGAAACCGGAGGTTTTTTCGCACAACATGGAAACCGTGCCCCGGATGTACCGGCTGGCTCGACCCGGCAGCGACTACCGACGTTCGCTCGAGGTTCTGGCGGAAGCTGCACGGCGTCGGGATCGTGGCGAGTATCTCGGCCGCGTAAAGACCGGGATCATGGTTGGTATCGGCGAAGCCCCCGAGGAGGTCCTTCGGACTCTCACCGAAATTCAAGCGGCCGGTGTCGAGATTCTGACCATCGGCCAATACATGCAGCCGACCTCCAAGCACTTGCCGGTCGACCGCTGGGTTCATCCGGACGAGTTTGACTCCTATCGGGAGCACGCCATCGAGCTGGGTTTTCTGCACTGCGAGTCGGGCCCCCTGGTGCGCAGCAGCTACCACGCGCACGAGCACGTAGCCGCTGCAGCGAGCGCTTGACCACACCGAGCGCAGGCAACTCCAGCCTGTTCGATGCAGCGGCCACAAACGCGGTCTGGTTTCGGCTCCATACCACCTGCGGTCGTGGTGAAGAAGCCGACCGCCGGCCTCTCCTTGCCAGGGCCGTTTGTGGGCCGATACAATCGTCTGCGACACCGGCCGCCCACGGGAGGTGTTCTCCCGTATGCATCCGAGCGTTGACTCCGAAATGGAACTGTGACGATGACTAAAGCCGAGGTACGAATTCGTGCGCTCGAAGATGCCGATATCGGTGACATCACCGCCCTGGATGAGAAGCTCATGGGTGAATACAGACCCGAGGTTTGGGAGCGTCGCCTCGGCTACTACCTGCGACGCGACCCCGAGTCTTCGACGGTTGCCGAAGTGGACGGCCGAGTTGTCGGCTTCATGCTCGGGGAAGTACGTTCCGGCGAGTTTGGACTGGAAGAGCCGACCGGCTGGATCGAGGTCCTGGGCGTAGATCCTGACTACCGCGGTAACGCCATCGGCAGGCGCCTTGCCGAGCGAGTGCTCGCGAGTTTTGCCGCCCTCGGCGCCAAGAGCGTGCGTACGCTCGTAGACGAAGAAATGGCAGGTATCGGAGATTTCTTTACCGCGCTGGGCTTCCAAGCCGCCACCCTGCGGCCCTTCATAAAAAAGCTCTGACTCGAGAACCGGAACAACATCATGTCGATGCGGCAAGTCGAACTACCCAAGAAATATCACCAGGCGATCGTCAAGTGGAGCGAACGCTACCTACCCGATTACGGTTTCCTGATCGAGAGTTGGGACAAGTACTTCCCTCGCGATCCGGAGTTCAAACTCTGCGCCTACCGCGAGGCGGGCATGTGCACCAAGATCGAGTGCGGAGAACTCGAGGGTCAACCCAAGTTCGAGGTGGCCGGTAAGATGGACCCTGAACAGGCGGGGCACGTCTTGGGAGCAATCCGTGCTCAGGCCTCGACCGAATTCGGATCGATTCAGCAGCATCAGCTGACCTTGGCGCGGGCGCAAGAAGAAGAGGAGCAGGTCTGGATTTTGCGGATGATGGCCGAGGAACTGCGTCACGGCTATCAGATGATTCATCTGCTTCTAGAGGATGACTGGTCGGGTGTCTCCGACGTGTCCGAGGAGGACATGGTGGAGCAGATTCTCTCCATGCGGACCGGTTCTCACATCCTGGGTGCCTTCAATATCGATTTCGATTCCTTTGTCGACAACGTCACTTTCTGTGCGCTGATCGATCGAGTGGGGAAGTTTCAACTCGCGATGCAGAAGGTGAGCTCCTACCAGCCCATGGCCGAGAGCATGCCGCAGATGCTGCGCGAGGAGGCGTTTCATCTTGCCGCGGGAGTCGTGCCTCTGAGGCGCTACATGGAAAAGGCGGCGCGCGGTTCGTACTGCGTTAGTTCCGAAGATATCCAAAAAGCGTTCAACAAGTGGTTTCCTCGGGGCCTCGAGATGTTCGGCGACGAACGCGGCGGCGGCACCAACGTCCGGTTCGGCCTCAAGCCGATGAAAAACGCCGAGGCACAGACCGCCTATGTGGAGGAAGTGGCCAGAGTCGTCCGCGACCTGAATGTTCGCTTCGTGCGAGCCCGGCTTCCCAAGTTCTCGTCCGGCGATGCGCAGAAAGTGCTCGACAAAGTCCTCGAGCACCGGGGCACCGAGCAGGGCATTGCCTTCGAGGACCTGGTACATCTGCCCAATACCAGCTTTTTCCGGCGGCGCGGTGTGCCGGCTTTCGAGTTGGTGGGTTGGGACGGCAATGCCTTCGACGATGTCGATGCCTATCTGAGCCACCTGACCGAGCGGCTGCCGGATGCCTATCGGGCCGGCCGAGACTTCAAGCACTACGTCGAGTTGCTGACCCGAGTGCATTCGGGCGAAACCACCGTGGCCGATGCTAAGCGGGAGATGCCAACACTGACGCGGGTGGGAGGTGTGTGTCCGTGCTCGAAATCCGTGCGTTGGGTGAATGGCAATGGATCCGATACGGTCGGGCAGGGCTCGCAGGACGGCGTGCCTGCTTCCATTCTCTGAGCCGAGTCGGCGCGGGTGGACCCTCCAGATTGAGTCTGACGACCCGGCTGATTGCCGCGACCCTGCCGCTCGTCCCGAAGCTAGTGGTGGGGCGCATCGCAAGGCGCTATGTGGCCGGGGAGACTCGTGCCGAGGCCTTGGCGATGGTGCGCTCGCTCAACGAGGCCGGTGCCTGTGCGACCCTGGACCTGCTCGGTGAAGAGGTTTCGGAGCGGTCGAAGGCCGAGGCCGCGGTCGCCGAGTACATTGGCCTTTTCGAAGATATCGAACGCCAGCGGCTGGACGCCAACGTGTCGATCAAGCTGACCCTTCTGGGCCTGAAAATCGGTGAGCGATTCTGCCGGGAGAATGTCACCCGCATCGCCGCCACCGCCGCGAAGTCGGGGAACTTCGTCCGCATCGACATGGAAGATTCGTCCTGCACGGCCGCGACCCTCCGAATCTATGAGGCGGTTCACTCAGAGCACGGGAACCTGGGGTGTGTGTTGCAGGCCTACATGCGCAGAACGCTCGACGATATCGGCCGGCTTCCGGCGGACCAGCCCAACGTGCGGCTATGTAAGGGCATCTACATCGAACCTCGGCCTCTGGCCTGGAAAGGCTACGAGACGGTCCGGGCCAACTACACGGCGGCTCTCGAGAAACTCTTGCGCAACAACGTCTACGTCGCCATTGCGACGCACGACGAGCATCTCGTGTGCGAGGCGGAGGTTCTGATCGACAAGCTCGTTTTGACGCCGGACCGGTACGAGTTTCAGATGTTGCTCGGCGTCGACGAAGAGCTACGCGCGATTCTTCTCGAGCGTGGTCACAAGTTGCGGGTCTACGTGCCGTATGGGCGCGATTGGTACCGGTACTCGATGCGCCGGTTGCGGGAGAATCCGGAGGTAGCGAGGCACGTACTCCGCGCGGCGCTGGGTCTGGGTTCTCGCAGATAGGAAAAACGTCCTCTTCTGAAGGCAAGCACCCTACCTGCTGTCGAAGGCTACTTCTTGGGTGGACTCTGGCGCGGTATCGCGACTACGCGTCCGCCTTTCGTTTCCTCTTTCGCGACTTGCTCTCGGATCGCCTTGGTGCGCTCGGAATAGACCTGTTCTACCGCCACGGTCCCTGATCGAGCGGCTCTCTTCGCCGAGTGCTCCAACCAGGGTATGGCCTCCTCCGGCTCTCCCGCCTCGAGCCAGTGGAATGCGAGTTCCTCACTGATGAAACCCGGATCCTCGGCGTGGCGTTTGCGGAGAGCGCGAGCGGCTGCGCCATGCATGATTTGCCGGCGCAAGGGATTGATGTGCTCGAGGATCGAACTGCGAATCGCTCGATGGGAAAACTCGAAGAAGCCTCGCCGCACACCCCGCGCCCAGACAACGATGTCTCGTTCCGGGCCGGCTTGGGACCAGGACAGGGGAAACTGGCGGATGAGCCACCGTTCGAGCGACAGCTCGATCGCGATCTCGACCACTCCCAGGTGCTCGTCGCCCGCCTCGGCAAGCACTTCGACGTCGAACTGGTGACCGAGCACAGCCGCTAGAGACATGAGCCGTCGGGTGGAATCGGGCAATCTCCGGAAGCGGCGAAAAATCAGCTCACCGATTGCTTCCGGCGGTTCGGTGGCCTCGGGGTCAGCCCGTAGCGCCCAGCGTCCGGGGGCGAGCTGAATCAGGATCTTCTCGTCCCAGAGCAGATTGACCAGTTCCGCAATCGCCAGCGGAAGGCCCTGCCCTGCCCGCCAGAGATAGTCGGCGAGAACCGGCGCGCTGGCCAGATCCACGAGCGACTTGGCGATCTCCTCGACTTGCTCCGGGTCGAGCCTTTCCAGCGGCAAACTGACGCCCAAGTCTCCCGCTGCGGTGAGGGAATCGGCTACCTTGTCCGCCTTGGTGCCGGTGGCAAGCACCCAGATCGAGCGGCCTTCCAGGTTTCGTACCAGAGTATCCAGGAGCGCGAGTGTTCCTTCATCGGCCCACTGGATGTCTTCGAGCAGGAAGATAATGGGTCGTGTTCCCCCTTCCGCGGGACGTAGCAAGACGTCCATGAGTTCCAAGAAGGAATCTGCGACACGACTTGGGTCTCCCAGATCGGGGTTGATTTCGATGTCGAGAGTGCTAGCGGCGAGTTTGGGCAGCTCGGGACAGACCAGTGCCAGGTCGGCAAGCACCTCCGGCACGAGCCTGCTGGCACTCTCGGGCTCATCGGACAGTAGGTCGGTGAAGACGGAGCGCACCACATCGGCGATCGGCCGGAAGCCGACCAGCGGAGCAGACGAGTAGGAGCGACCCCTGAGGACAGCGGTGTTGCGTTTCGAGCTCGCGCCATCGATGAAGGACTTGACCAAACGGCTCTTTCCGACGCCGCTCTCTCCGGTCACCAGGGTGAAGTGCCCCTGCCCGTCTACAACGGAGTTCCAAAGCCCCTGCAGGAGGTCGAACTGATGGGTGCGTCCGATCAGCGGAATGATCGGAGGGGTGGCTTCCTCCTGGTCTGCGACATCTTCGTCGCTCTGGCCCTGCAGAAGAATCGATCGATAGAGGTCGGTGGTCTCTTCGACTGGATCGACTCCCAGTTCGGATTGCAGCAGATTCAGCAGCTGCTCGTACTGGGTCAGGGCGCGGTTGCGACGCCCTGCCATCGTGTAGAGGCGCATCAGTTGTCGGTGGGCTTCCTCGGAAAGCGGATCGATGGCGAGAAGCCGCTTGGCATATCGAATGCCGAATCGGTGTTCTCCTCGAGCGAGATAGATCTGAACCAGCGTTCGGAACGTCTGAAGGGCATCTTCTCGGGCGTTTTCCTGGTGAGTCACTAGCCACACCTCAAACTCTACGCAGTCCCGCAAGAAGAATCCGGCCAGCAAATCGCCCTTGTAGAGCCTGACCGCTTCGCTGAGCAGGAGCGGGTCCGGACCGGATTCAGCGAGTCCGCGGCGAACCCGCTCGTTGAATTCCGCGACATCGAGCCAACACTCGAGATCCGGGTGCAGCCGCACCTGGCTCTGATCGGTGATCAGCGCCGGAACTGCGTCGTCTCCGTTTCCAAGAGAGGTTCGAATGTTGTAGAGAGCCTGTCGAAGATTCCGCCGGGCTACCTCATCCGGTCGGTCCGGCCAAAACAGCCCGGCCAGATGATCTCGACTCAGGTACTGATCTCGATGTAGAGCCAGATACGCCAGCAGCGCCCGGACCTTCTGGGATTCGAAGCGCTGAACCGGCCGGTCGCCGAGCTTGGCCTCGAACCCCCCAAGGAGACGGATCTCCAAACGGCTCATTGGCTGCTTTCCAACGGGGCCTCGCGGAGCACTCGATCTGGAGGAAGGCTAGGTGCTGAGAGGGAAGCCACAGGAAGATTCTTGTCAGATTCAGCCGACAGTTTAGCACGCGCGGCGCTCGGGCCTGGTCACTCCTGACGGTTTCCCGACGCTGCCGACGAATCCGCCGCGCCGGCTGAGAGCAAGCGGAGATCGGAGAAGCCTTCGACGCGGCGGCGCGGCTGTCGTCGGACCTTTTTGTTTTCGGCATGGAAGGCCCGCCGGGTTTGCCGGGCTGCGACTCCTTCGGTAGCCTGCGAGACGGAGACCTCGATGAGTCCGGATCAGATCGAGCACGAACTCGCCGCCGCCGAACGCGCGCGGCTGGCCTATCTGGTGGAGACACTGCGCGTACTCAGACGCCACGTCGTCTACGTCGACTACGCCGAGGCGGAGCGCGCGTGCGACCGCTTGGCCGCATCCCTATCAGGCGAGTTCGGCACCGACGACCTGCGTCGCTTTGCCTATCAGGCGATTCCTCGCGGCGGGTTGATTGTCCTGGGAATCCTCTCCTATGTGCTGGATCTGTTCACGTGCAACCCGCCGGCGCAGCTCGGCGATACGAATGTGCTTGGCGAGCCGCTCTACTCGAGCCCCTGGAAGAGCGATTCGGGGGAGAGCCACTTGTCGCTCTTCGAAGCCGGTGCGGGGGCTTTCGTGCTCAGCTTTCCGGAGACCGCGAACTTCAGTGTTGGGGCCGATGAAGTCGTCGCACAGCCAGCGCGAGCCGCCGAGCCCCGGGCCGTCGAGATCGGCTTCCTGGGCGTGGTGATGTCTTTCTGGCTAGAGCTTCAGCGGATTCCGACGCTGCACGCCTCGGCGCCGAACGCCCGGAAGCCCGTCGCTCCATTACCCCACCTCGCCCAAGGAGTGGCCGGACTCGCCGGCCTCGCTATCCTCATGGCCCCGCCGTCCGTGCAGCGCCGAAATCAGCTCACCCAGCCCTGCCGGGTCCGAGAAGTAGCGCTCCTCACCGGTTCGCAGATTGCGCACGTAGTAGCGCAAAAGAGCCTCATTTTCCTGAACCTCCCGCGGTTCGCTCCAGACACGGACAAGAAACGAGGCGCTATGTGGTGTCATTTCAGCCACCTCCAGACCCGAGGCACGGCTCACAATTGACCGTGATTGAGGTTCATGTGATCGTCCAGCCGTCAGGAGATCGTCAGGTAGACCGCGGCAGCAGGCCGCGTGTTCTAGCATTGGCTGCTAGTGCTACGGTCCACTCGGTGAGCGGAATTGTTGCGGTTGGGACCTGGAACGAAACCCGATACCGGCTGCCCTGGGCTTGAGTGTCGGGATGAGGAATCCGCGATGCCCGTACGCCGAGGCTAATCGAGACCTCGCTCGAAGAGCACGATGCCGACGTCGTCGCCCAGCAAATCCCAGGCGGTGGAGTCTCGCCGCCGGTTGGGCCCGAACGAGTAGAGGAAGGCGATTTCGCGCTGTTTGCTCTTCGAGCACCTGTGCCGAATCCAATAGGCTGTATTCCAGGGGTCGATGAAGTAGCTAGCTCGCGACTCGGGCAGGCCCTGGTCCACGAGGCCTGCAAAGGCGCCGTCCGCTAGCTGATCCAGTCGCTCGTACTTCTCCGCCCAGGAGAACACCCGCTTGTGGGTGCCGCACTTCGAGATCGGCCGGCCGCTTTCTTTGAAATCGCCGGCCAGAGCCTCGAGTTCGGTGCGGGCGGTCGCGATCCGCTCGGGATCGTTGCCGGTGCTGGTGCGCGAGTAGGCAAAGGAAGCGAAGCCGAGTACAGCGGTAGCGGCGAAGGCTGTGACGATTTTCCGACCGACGTTGTCGGGCAGGAGCTTGGTAGACCCGACGAGTGGAAGGGCGGCAAACAGAAAACCCAGCCCGAGCATGAGCTCGACGATCTCGCCGGAAAACCGCCAGGGGTAGTCGTCGTAGATCCAATAGGCGGCAACGAAGGCGGGGATCAAGCCGAGCGGCGCGATCGCGGGACCGTGTCTCCGGACCAGCTTCCTTACCGGCTCGGCGAGTGCCAGGAGCGGCAGCACGATGCCGAACCCCAGGATCGTTGCCTTGAGCGCTAGCTTGCGCAGGCCGGTATCGAAAACGTTGTGAACGTTGAACTCCTGCTGGAAGTTCTGCTGGAGGAAGTACTCGGGAGGCCGGTACCCCAGGATCCGCTGGCCCCACGAGATCTCCTCCATAGCGACGACGAAGCTGAACAAAGCTAGGCCAAGGGTTAGCCATGGCATGCCGGCGCCCGCGCTCTTTTGGCTACGCGCGGCCAGAACGAACCCGATCGCGGCAAGAAAAAAGGCCCAGAAGGTCATCCATTCGAGGGTTCCATCTTCCTGCACCAGCTCGTAGTACAGCTCTGAGTTCGAATTCTCGACGAGTCCGGCGGCGATCGCGAAAGCGAGGATGAGGAGATTCGCCAGAATTGCCTGGCCCGCAGTGATCGAAGAAATCCCGAAGGCGTTTGAAGTGCTTGTTTCCTGTGTGCCTTTTCTCATACGCTTCGTTCTTGGCACGGCGGCTCGGCCTAGCGTCTGAGGCTTCTTGTCCAGCGTTGGATCGAGGGTAGAATCTTCCTCACAGCAAATGGAGTCTAGCGAGTTGGAAGTTTCCATTCCAGATCAGGTTTTGTTTCGGGATCTCGACGGGGAGTCGGTGCTGCTTCATCTGGGCTCGGGCCAATATTTCGGCCTCGACGAAGTCGGGACCCTGATATGGCAGCTCTTGGTCGAAGGGCGTTCGCTCGACGAAATCGAGGAACGGATTGTTGCGGAGTACGATGCCTCGGCAGAAGAGGTCGAGAATGACGTGCTGCGGATTGTCGAGGAACTCACCCAGAATGGACTCGTCGAGGTTAGAATGACAGAACGCGAAAGTTCAGCAACGGAGCCTTAGCCTGAGGCCGACGCTGTATGGCTCGAGTCGGGCAAGGACTGCGGCCGTGTCTGCTTGCTACACGAAGCTTGGTGTACAATTGCGCCTCACAAACGGGTATGTTCCGGCACGCGGGCGTGCCCAACGGTGACTGAAGGAGGATGTAGAGGGCAATGCCCGCGGTAGAGGATCTAGCTGTTCTGTCGAACATGCTTCTGTTCGAGGGGCTGAGCCCGGCCGAACTCAAGAGATTCAACGAACAGCTTCTGCACAGGAAGACGTTCCCCGCCGCCACCAACATCATCACCGTCGCTCAGCCAGGCGAGGTTGTTTATCTGCTGCTCGAAGGCTCGGTCAAGATCTACGTCGATCAGCTGGACGGCTCGGAGGTGATTCTGGCGTTTCTGGGTCCCGGCGACACCTTCGGCGAGATGGGGCTGATCGGGAGTTCCGGTCGATCGGCGAGCGTCTTCACGCTCGAGCCCTGCACATGCCTGGGAATGAATCGGGCGATGTTCTTGCAGTCGGTGCGTACGATCAACCAGCTGTCGTTCAACCTTGTGCGTCTGCTGAGCAGGCGCCTGCGGCTCGCCAACGAGCAGATCCAGGCGCTATCCAGTCTGGATGTCAGGGGGCGCGTGGCGCGCCAGCTGCTCGCTTTTGCTCAGCGCTACGGCGAAGCCAATCAGAAGGTCGAGATTCTCATTCCTCTGCGGCTCACACAGACCGATCTGGCTTCCCTGGTCGGAGCCTCGAGAGAGCGCGTCAATCAGGTGGTGGTCGAATTCAAGGAAAAGAAATTCATCTCGGTCGATGCCAAGCACCACATCACGGTGCACGATCTTCAGGCTCTCATCGATTGCTGCCAATAGCGCTGCGAGGGCAACGCGTCTTCGCGCTCGGCGCTGGGACTCGACGCTGCCGTGATCGACGGGTGAAGCGAGAGTAGGATCGCCGGATGAGCAAGAAGATGAGCAAGACCGAACGAGTTTTCTACAACTGCAGCAAGTGTCCGGCGTATTGTTGCACCTACGCCGCGATTCGGGTGACCAAAGCCGACCTCGCGAGGCTCGCCAAGTTCTTCGGCATCTCGGCGAAGCGCGCCTTTGGCAAGTTCACAAAAAAAGGTGAAAAAGGCAACGAGCGCGTCTTGCGCCATCGCAAGGACGAGCACTTCGGTAGCGCCTGCCGGTTTCTGGATCAAGAGACAAGGCAGTGCACGGTTTACGAAGCCCGGCCCAAAATCTGTCGCGCGTTCCCGGGCAGCAAGCGCTGCGGTTACTATGACTTTCTCTGCTTCGAGCGACGTCATCAGGACGATCCGGAAACGATCGCCACGACCTGGAACTTCTGAACCGCCCACCGAACTGGCGATCCGCCCGATTCTGACTATCCGGCCAACCGATGCTGAGGGAGCTGACCATTCGGAACCTGGCGATCATCGACGAAGTAAGCGTCGAGTTCGATCGCGGCTTGAATGTCCTCACCGGCGAGACCGGTGCCGGCAAGTCGATCGTCGTGGATGCACTCGGACTGTTGGGAGGCGCTCGGGCGACCGCTGATTCGATTCGGTCCGGTACCGAAACCTTGACGGTTACGGGGCGATTTCAACCGCCGGGCGGAGCGTGGCGCGCGTTGCTCGAGAACGCTGGTTTTGTCCCGGAAGGTGACGAGTTGGTGGTGCGGCGAGAGATCTCGAGATCGGGCCGAAACCGGGTGTACCTCGATGATCAGCCGGCGACCTTGAGGCTGCTGTTGGCGTTGGCGCCTTTCTTGTTGCGCATCCATACCCAGCGCGAAGAGTTAGGGCTGGTATCGAATGAGCTGCAGCGAGAGTGGCTCGATCGAAGCGCGGGAGGGCGTGGCGAGAAAGTGTTAGCCCAAGTCGCTCAGCGTTTTGACCAGCTCGAGGCCGTGATCGCGCAGTGGGAGCGCTTGACCGGCAACGAGAGACTGCGTCTCGAACGGATCGATTTGTTGCAGTTCCAGATGGGTGAGATCAACGCGGCACGTGTCAACGACGGAGAAGAGGACGAACTGCGGCGTGATCGAGATCTGTTGCGCAACGCCGAGGTCATTGCCGGGGCACTCGGCACGTCGATGGACTTGCTCTACGACGACGACGAATCCGCGGCCGACCGGCTCGGACGCAGCCGGCGCGCTCTCGAGGAGCTCTCGGCGTGGATGCCGGAGGCCGAGAGCTGGGCCGAGTGCCTGGATGAAATACGTGCTTCTTTGGAGGATGTGGTCGCCGGATTGCGCAGTCGGCTCTCTGCGGCGGAGTCCGATCCGGCGCGCCTCAACGACATCGAGGACCGGTTGGCGACGCTGGAGCGTCTGTTTCGAAAGTACGGTGCCAGTAGCCACGAAGTGCTCACCCATAGAGCCCGGATCGAGGACGAGTTGCGAGAACTGACCGGTGATGAGGCCGATCGAGCACAGCTCGAGGCCAGGGTCGAGAAGTCCGTCGTTGACTACCAGCAGGCAGCACTGGAACTTTCCCGGCGGCGACAGGCCTGGGGTGTCGAGTTGGCGAAAGAGGTTCATTCAGAGCTAAGGGAGCTGGCCATGGGCAAGGCCGAGTTTTCCGTTCGGCTCGAGCGGCGCAAGCGAGAGGGTGCCCGCGTGAAGTTCGAAGGCACAGCGGTAGAGCACTCGGCCGAAGGCGTCGATCGGGTCGTGTTTCATCTGCGAGCCAATCCCGGCGAAGCCGCGGGTCCGGTAGCGAAGGTTGCCTCCGGCGGGGAACTGGCGCGCCTCTATCTGGCGCTCCAGCTCGCGGTGAACTCCGCGGGCAGGCGAGACATCGTCGACGCCGGGTCGCCAGCTCTGGTCTTCGACGAGGTGGACGCCGGCATCGGCGGTGCCGAGGCGGCGGCTCTGGGCCGCAAGCTCCAGCGCCTGGCGACCGACGGCCAGATTCTGGCGGTTACCCACCTGCCGCAAGTGGCGAGTTTCGCGGGCGAGCACTTTCGAGTCAGCAAGCTGGCCGGACCCGATCGAACTCGGATCGCCGTCGAGCGGCTCTCCGCCGCCGAACGCGTCGAAGAGATCGCGCGCATGCTCGCCGGCGAAGAGGTGACCGAACTGTCTCGATCACACGCCGAGGAACTGATTGCCGCGGGAGGGCGATGAGCATGTCGGCGGGTAGCGCAAGGACCGAAGCCGAGCGGTGGCTGTCATGGTCCAGGCTCGAAGAGGACCGGGCGCTCGGGACGCTGGCTCGTTTCGTGCGAGGGGGAGGCGTCGTGGTTTTTCCCACGGAGTCCTCGTACGCGCTGGGAGCGGATCCGGAGAGTCCCGCCGGCGTCGCGGCCGTCTTCAGGATGAAGAAGCGATCGGCCGGCAAGCCTCTTCCGGTGGTTGCGGCGAGCCTCGAGGCCTTCGAAAAACTGGGAATCGAGGGTGCTGCGGCCGGTTTCTCCGGGCTGGAGGAGGCTTGGCCTGGGGCCTTGACGGTGGTTGTTCCCTGTCGAGAGGGTCTTGCGGCCAGTTGCGGGCGCAAGGAGCTGGCGGTGCGCATCCCCGGACACTTACGGTTGCGCCGCCTGCTGGCGCGGACCGGTGTCGCGCTCACCGCCACCAGCGCCAATCTGGCGGGAAGCGAGCCGCTGCTCGAACTCGAGCGGCTCGACGAACTTGTCGGCGACGAGCGCGTGGTGGTGATCGATGAGGGACGACTGGAGGGCGGTCCACCCTCGACTCTGGTGCGCTTGGACGGCAAGTCGGTGACCGTCTTGCGTCACGGCGCCATCACACTCGAGACGTTGCGCAGGATCGCTCCGAGTCTGTGCTTCCGAAACGGCTTTTCCGCAGGCGCCGTGGAAATCCTCGGGAAGGGGAGCGGCTAGTTGTTCCAGTTCCGTCGGCTAGCCGGATTGCGTCGATTTCTGTGCCCTGTGCCGGGTTGGGTGGCGGGTTGGGCGGTGGCATGGCTGGCGGTCGCGGGGGGGAGTTCGGCGGTCTGTTTGGCCGCCGAGGTATCGGCCGCGGCACCGCCTGCGGATCTCGAGGTGTTGCGTCTGGAAGACGTCGAAAAGGGCCAGCGCGGTTACGGCCTTAGCGTCTTCTCGGGAACTGAAATCGAGCGTTTCGAGGTCGAGGTGCTCGGTGTCTGGCACAACCTGCAACCGAAGACCAGCTATGTTTTGGCCCGGCTCGAAGGGCACGGACTCGAGAAGAGCGGCGTCATTGCCGGCATGAGCGGCAGCCCGGTCTATATCAACGGCAAACTCCTGGGCGCGGTCTCCTTTGGCTGGCCCTTCTCCAACGAGGCGATCGCGGGGATCACTCCGGCGCAGAACATGAGAACGATGCTGGCGGAGCGGGCCGGAGGGGTTCCGCCGCCGGGACTCCCCAGGGTAACCGCCGAGCAACTGGTAGGAGGACAGACCACCGAAGCCGATCTGCGCGCGGGCCTGGCGCTGCTTCGACCCCATCGGATCGGCGAAGCCACGGTCGCCATCGAATGGGCGACGGTGGGATTCGGGCGGGAGGTTCGGTCTCTTCTGAGCGAGGAACTCGGCCAGGTGGTTTCGGCGGGAGGCCGGTCCCCGAGTCCCGGATCGACCGGCCCGGCCGGCTTTGCCAGATTCGCCGGCTCTGTTGACTCCAGTGGCTCCTTCGAGGGCGGCGATCTACAGCCCGGCAGCGCCATTGCCGCGGTCCTCATTGACGGTGACTTCAGACTCGCGGCGACGGGAACCGTCACCGATCGCATCGGCGATTCGATTCTCGCCTTTGGACACCCGTTCTTGGGAATCGGATCCTTGGAGGTGCCGATGGCGTCGGCGGAGGTCTTGACGGTGGTTTCGAGCCGGTGGACGTCGTTCAAGGTGGTCAATCTGGGGCCGGTGGTTGGGGCGATCGATTTTGATTTTCTGACCGGAATCAGAGGAACGCTTGGCCGTAGGGCTCCGGTCGTGCCGATGGTCGTCCGGCTCGGCGACGCCGCCGAGCCGATTCGTCTTTCGCTGGCCGACATCCCCAGGCTGGTGCCGACGCTGGCAGCAATTTCCGTTCTCGGCGCTCTCAATGCCGAGGTCGCAACCGCCGGCGCGCAGAGTATCGACCTGAAACTGGATTTCGACCTCGGCAGCCATGGCCTGCTGTCGATGGAACAGAGCTTCGACGGCCAGGGTGCGCCACTGGCAGCGGCGATCCACCTGTTCGCCGTGACCGGGTTTCTGGTCCAGAATCGACTGGCGGAAGTCGACCTTCGCAGCATCACCGTCGAGCTGACACCCCATCCTGAGCCGAGAACTCTGGCGCTGGTCGGAGCCCATCCGTCGCGATCGGTGGCGCGCCCCGGCGATACGCTACGCCTCAATGTCGACCTGGTCGCCTATCGCGGAGGCAAGCAACGGCGTGAACTCGAAGTGACGGTGCCATCGAACCTCGGGGCGGGGCGCTATACCCTGCTGGTTGGTGACGGCTACAGCATCGACGCGGTTCGATTTGGGATTGAGCGGTCGGAGCCGCAGACCTTTTCGCAGGCGCTCGCTTTTCTCGATTCGCTCCATTCCCGGCGCGAGCTGCGAGTCCTCGGGATTGTCGAAGGTCCCGGACTGTCGGTTTCCGGGGAGGTTCTGCCCGATTTGCCGGGCTCGGTTCGATCCCTGTGGGCGGCGTCCGGCGGTGGCGGCGCTCAGCCGATCCGGATGGCGATCGCAGAGGAAGTGGGCTTGCTTCTCGAGCGGCCGGTCGAGGGATTGCTACGGGTCGATCTGGAGATCAAGCGTGGACAACCGATTGTCGGAGACAGCGGAGACAGCGGAGACAGCGGATCTGGTGGAGCAGACAGCGCCGGCGGAGGCAGCGGTTCCCGAGGATCGAAGGAGCGAAATAGATGAAGAACCGGAGAGCTGAAGTGAACCGGGTGCTGGCGATCGCCCTCGCGCTCGCCCTGAACTGGCTCTTGATATCGGCCTCTCGAGTTCTGGCCGCCGGCGAGGTGAGGTACTTCGAGCTCGAATCGCAGAGCGACTTTCTCGAGGGAACACTCGAGGGAATAGCCATCGATCCCTTGGGAGCGCTTTCTCTCGCGGACCGCACCGAACGCGTGGCCGATCTTGGAGAGCCATTTCTTCTGAGTGCAGCGGTTCACCCAAAGGGCTGGGTTGTCGGCACCGGCAATGACGGCAAGGTGCTCTTGGTCGATCGCGACGGGTCCGTCATCACGTTGTACGAGGCCGCCGAGCCCGAAGTGTTCGCGGTTGCGGTGGCCTCGGACGGCACGGTGTTCGCCGGAACTTCGCCACAGGGCAAGGTCTACCGTATCGAGAACGGGTCCGGCAGCGAAGTCTTCGACCCGGAGCAGACCTACATTTGGGACCTGCTACCGATGGCCGACGGCTCTCTGCTGGTCGCAACCGGCACCGAGGGCAAGCTCTTTCGCGTCCTGGATCCAAGTGGGGCGGCGTCCGCCGGGGCAGGGTCGAGTACCGCGGAGTTGGTATTCGACAGCGAAGACACCCATCTGAGAACTCTCGAGAGTCTACGTTCGGGAGATGTGCTGATCGGAACCGCCGGCGACGGATTGATCCTGCGGATGAAGCCGGACGGCAGCGTGCGCACGATCTTCGACGCGGCTCAGCCCGAGGTCGTCGCCTTCGCCGAGGGTTCGGGTGACACCAGTTATGCCGCGGTGCTCGCCTCGGAGGCGAGCCAGGTGGATCTATCGGCGCGGACGCCCCTGGCCGGGACAAGCGCCGGTTCCGGCAATCGAACGGAGGAACCTTCGGACGGTGGTGAAGACGGACAGGCTACGGTTAC
>Ga0209980_10000806_pt1 | contig 17141 bp, 12 predicted proteins | sample CR02metaG_FD_183611 | JGI IMG/M metagenome (GOLD analysis project Ga0209980, IMG submission 183611) | Deep subsurface microbial communities from Mariana Trench to uncover new lineages of life (NeLLi) - CR02 metaG (SPAdes) (version 2) | ecosystem: Environmental > Aquatic > Marine > Ocean trench...
ATATGCGCTGTCGTTGCCTGTGTTTTGAATGCCTGACCCAACGGCACTGATTCCTTGCCGGTAACGATCCAGTCCGGGAGCGCCTTATGCCGTGCCGGTGCCGAAACGTTCTCAAACTTGCTCGCGGAGAAAGTAAATACTGTCTCCCGGCGGCCGTGCCTGCTGGCAGGAGAACACATATATGGGATGGTCGCCTCGTGCACAACAGGTGATTCAAAACCTGTCTCTGCAACAATCGCGACCGTTTCCTCAGGGCTGTATTTTCTTGAAAACCCCGGATGAGCAAACGTCAGCGAGCCGAAATTGATCCAGCGGCCGCCCGGCTTGAGCAGGCCGTTGATTCGCGCTGCCAGTACAGGCAGGTTTTCGGTAACGATGTCGATGACCCACGGCGTAACAACCGTGTCGTAAAGACCCATGGCGAATGGCGGTCGCAAGATGTCGCCAAACACCAGATGAAAACCGTCCCGTACCGGCACCTCTGCTGAGAGTGTGCGCAGCACTGCGTTGTCGTCCATGGTTTTCGGCGCAATCGGAAACTCATACAGCTCCAGCGACTCTCCCCGGGTAATCTTGTCCGCAACGAGGAGCAGCAGGGGATTGAAGTCCATTGCGATCGTGTCGCCGGCCTGGCATTGCATGTGCAGGTCGTACGCCAGGCGACAGGCGCCGGCGCCGAGCACGATTGTATCGCCGATGTCATCATTGCCGTTCAGAACATGACGGATTTGCTCGAACGCGGCTTCGTTTTCCTCGTCTCCCCACGACCAGTCCCGATGCACGTTCGGGTAGTAGGTATTCAGTCCCTGATCGGAGGGCAGCCTGGTTCTCAAGGCGAGATACGATTCGTATCTTGTCTGCGAGGCGTGCACATCCATGGGTTCAAGTATCTTCTGCAGCGAGTCTCTGTGTTCCTGCGCGGCCCGTCTTTGATATTCCAGGCGTTTGCGCGTCAGCACATGAAGGCTATCGTGCTTGAGTTCGAAATCGATACGATGAACATCTTGACCCAGATGCCTGAGTAAAAAGTGCAGGCGATTTCGCCACTCGCCCAGGCTGTACCGTGGCTCGGCAAACATCCAGGGGATTCCGCCTACGGAGGGAAAATCGACCTTGCAGGCGACGCAGCGGAATTCGCCTGTCCGATCAACTTGCGACAAAGGGGTCTTGTCGCATCGGGGGCAGGCCAGCAGATCTGGCAGACGGCTATCAGCCGACATATGTCGTTCTCTTTTGTTGATGTTTGTATGTGCTGCGGTTGGCGGCATTATAGAGAAAGGTGAGGAAAAGGGGTCGAACCGCTAAGGCTTCTTAGCGGTTCGACCCCTTGTTCGGAGATGCGACCGGGCGTCAGGTCGGGTTCAGGGGACCGATAATACCGTTCACGATTGGCTGGAACGCCATCAGGCTGTCCTGCAAGGTCGTGTTGCCCAGGCCGTGGTTCAGGAACAGCGTGTCGAACAGGCCTTCCTCGCCGTGGAGCGCCATGTAATTCAGGATCACGGTGTTGACGAGGAGGTTGACGTTGTTTGCCGCCGGCGTTGCAGTCCGCTGCACGGCGGCGCCGGCATCGAAATAGCCAAGCTGCTGATGTTGCGCAGCGGTCTTGCCGGGGCTGGTCCTGAGCGTGGCTCGCCCGTTCGGATCAAAGACCATGAAAAAGGCTGCTGCGGTCGACGAGTTGTCACTGACCCACTCGCCTTTGCCCCGGCCCTCGACCGAATTGTCGATAACACCGTTGCTTGAAAGTGAACCATCACTGAAGACATACATCATCAGCGGCACACCGACACGGGCGGCATACTCGATGCAGGCGCCCATACAGCGTCCGGCGCGGAAGTCTTTGACCTCACCTTCGGCGCGAGCGCCGCCATGATAATCATATCCGCCCATTTCGATACAGGCTGCACCGGCAAAACCGTTCATGACCAGTTTCATGATCGATGCCGTCTTGCGGAATTCCCGGCCGTCGCGGCTACCGTCGTTGAATTCGGCGTCGGAGAAGATGCCGTTCGGGCCGACGATCATCGGGTCCTGGCCAGGATCGAGCGGTACGCCGCCGAAGCGTTCGGCAATATCCGCTGCCTTCATGTACCCGCAACGTACCAGGTCCTGTACGACGGCGTCCGCGGTTACGACCCCCATTTTCTGCTCGCTGATGCGGTAAATGGACTCCATGACCGCTGTTGCGTCCCTGGCACTGAGGATGCCGACCAGTTGTCCGGTATCGACCAGGCCTGTCACGTCGCTCGGGCGATCGACCTTGGTCGGGCGAAGCTCCGGGTCCATCAGGGTCGCGGGGAGGGTCGAGTTGCCACCGGAGTCGGAGTTCTCGGAGCCGGCAAGGGTCAGGATGGAGCCGTCTGCACCGGCCCTGGCGATGCCATAGAGCGGATTGTGGGGATTGTTGCCGGTGTCATTGTCCGAGCGCGCGGGAATAATCGCACCGTTCAACTGCGTGCCGCGACCGGGACTCATGCTGGCTTCCATACCGCGCTTGAAGGCGCTGTCCGAGTGGAACGCGAGGCCGAAATCGGTGTTTGCGAAAGGCTGGCCGTTGGCGTCGGTAAGGCCCGGAACCATGTCGCCAGGCAGGCCCAGCTTGCTGTATCCGGCCGTGCTCAGGAAGTCCATCTGGCCACCCTCCTTGCCGACGAGCACGTTGGAGCCCGCGACGTTGGCGCCGCCTGCAAGGTCGAAGCAGATGAACGGTATCTTTCCGGCACCGCCAAGGGAGATGCCACAGCCGGCCGTGTCCAGATCGCCCGACAATGCCGCAAACGCCTTGCGAGGATTGGAGAACAGACTCATTACGCCGCCACCCAGTGCGTAGGCGGAACCTGTCAGGAATCCCTGGGCGACGAAGTCGCGACGCGTTACCGGACGCGCGTGGTCAGGGTGGCGCAGCGGCTCGTCCCAGTGCCGAACTTTACGTGTCTTAGCCATAAAAAATGCCTCGTGTCCTTGCTGTCCTGTCTATTGAATCAGCGCCACCGCGCTGCCAAGAACGGCCCCGCAAACGCCCTTGGCGATGCCTCGGGTATCGGCCTGTGGCTCGAGCGGATCCGGATTCGGAGCGATCATTCGATCGATCAGGTTGTCCGGACGTAGCGTGATCGGATCAAAGGTATTGAATCCGAGTTCGTCCCGTACATCGACGAAGTCCGGCTGCGACTGGATCGCGATACCCATGATGCGGTCGATCAGTGGCCCGATCAGTGCATCGCGATTCGCATAAGCAATTACCGGTGCGGCGCCGAAATTGAAGCCCGGGAACATCGCCGTGGTCGAAATCGTGCCCCGATCTTCCATCAAAGCGTTGCAGTACTCGAACGCGAGCTGCGCCAACGCTACCTGGTGGGACGAGAGGAACGCTTTGGGGGCCTCGATCGCCGGCAGTGACTGACGGAGGTTCTGATACGTTGTGTTCACGCCGGGCTCTTCCGGGCTCACGGCAGTGACTGCCGCAAACGTGGCATTGATCTCGTCGAACGTCCTGACGCCGATACGGTCCGCCGGCGGCAGGTCCGTCGGGACGATGACCAGCGGCGGATCGCCGGTCCTCGCATAGCTCTGGCTGCCGAGCAGGTCGAACGTCAGGAAGAACTCGTCGTCTGCCGGACCTTTCTCCAGCGGTATCACCGCACCGATGCTTGCCAACGGCTGTCCCAATTCGCCGAACAGGGATGCGCTCAGCGTGTTGTCCAGGTTTGCATAGGCTTGTCCGACCAGGGCCTCGGCGCCGTTCAGGCCGATGCGCATGCCCTGAATAGGAATACCTTCGGGCTGTTGTGCAGAATCAAGCGTAATGAAGTGCGGCTTCGTGAACAGATAGCTGTAACTGTCGTATTGCGCTACTTCGAACAGAATGTACGCAGTCGGCACGTTGATAATATCCTCAATGCCAAACAGCAGATAGAATTTCTCACCAACGCCAACGTCGAAGTTTTGCACGATCTGTGCCGGCGTCAATACGCGGTTGTGTACTGCCACGAGCCGGAACGTGCCCTGGAAGAGTCCCTGACCGGAGACCTCGCTGCCAAGCACGAGAGCAAAGGTGTCCTGCCAGTCCACCAGTGAGCCGGCCGGTATCGGATCTGCCTGAGTAACGAGTTCGCCGTTGACATAGATGCTGCGTCCGCTGACCGCATCATAATTCACGACAACGTGTTGCAATGAAGCCTGGAGAACTTCGTCCGCGGACGGTGTCGACAATGCCGGGTCGCCGTTCAGGCTGGTTTCGGTCGTGCGCAGGAGGAAGTTGTAGTCGTACAGCGTTTGCTGCAAGGTGAAGTTACGGGTAGTGTCGCCGCCGGAGTAGCTGACGATGCGTGCCATCTCCTGCGTCACATTTGCCGGCACCACCCACGCCTCGATCGCGTATTCGCCGGTCGCCTTGATCAGGTCATGGAGTTTCTTGCTCGCGGCAGTCGTGCCCTGCGCCTTGCCGTCATTGATCGTGATGCCCCAGCCGCCGAACCATTCCACATCGCCTGACAGGGACAGGTCAATCGCCGGATCAACGCCACTGGTATCGTATGCCGTCGATCCCTGGCCTGTCTTGAACTCCCAAAGAGCAATCTGGGCATTTTCGAAACGGTTGCCGCCAGAGGCGATCGTTCCCTCGACGATGCGCAGTGCTTTACTGTTTACCAGCAGCGGATCAATCTCGGTCGCTCTAATCGTGTCGGCAAATGCCTGGATGGCTGCTTGCATGTCATCGCCAGCCTGCGCACAGCCGACGGCCCAGCAGTTGTGGAATTCGTTTCTGAGCCGAATGACAAGCCGTGAGCTGGCCGGGTCGTCGAGGTCCATCTTCGGCTTGACCGCGTCAAACGCGACATTGACATCCGCCTCGGCGAAGTAGGGCTGTTGCGCAGTGGCAGACTGCGAGCTGTGGCAGTCCTGGCAATAGGCCGTCAGTATCGGTCCGTGCACGAGCGCCGCGAAATCCGCTACCTGACTCGGGTCATAGTTCTTGCTGGAGCCGGGTTCCCTGGGAGCTGGTGCCTGGAGGACGATTTGTCGTCCGCCGCCGGCGCTGTCGCCGGCCCAGCCTTCGATCCAGGTCGTCATGATGTCGGCACAGGCCTGATCATCCGTCAGCCAGCAGTTGTGACCGTTGCTCATGCGTAAGACGAGCTCGGAGTCCGACGGCTGGCCCAGGTTTACGACGGTATTTGCCGCCTCGTAGGCCAGATTGATGTCATCGTTGCGCACGAAATAGGTCGTGCCCTGACCGCCCTGCACGTGACAGGATCCGCAGCGACTATCCGATTGCAGGTTATCCCAGACATTCAGTTTGAACGCCTGCACGTCCGCGGTTGCCGGGGGCGGTCCGTTATAGGTCGACGGTGGCGTTACGTTCGTAATCGGGTTTTCTGTCGTCGGAGCGCCGCCGCCGCATGCCGCGATCGCGAAGGCTGAAAGCCCGGCAAGAACCAGGCGCAGCTGTCGCGTCCAGCGCATGTCGGGATGACGGGCCGGGCTCATCGCAATTCCGCTTGCTTTAATCATTGTTGATGTCTCCCTACTGGCCCATGCAATAGACTGCAGCATCGGCGAATACCCGCTTCATGCTGTAGACTGTCTTGAACGTGCTGACCATGGTGTCAACCTGAGCACGATCGTTCGCATCTTCCGGCTCTCTCAGGCACACAGCCTTGAATACTTTCTTGACCTGACAGCTGGCGAAAGCATCGCTGTTGCCCAGTTCCTCACCAAGAGACTGGGCGCCGTTACCGCTCCCTGGAAGGCTGCTGCTCCATCCGAGGAACTGGTTCTGTCCGGATCGCCAGTAGTTGTCCCAGCTGTCATCCGGTGTCACGAATCCGAACGGGAAGTTGTCCTCGTTGTTGAAGTACTTCGGTTGCACCTGTCCGGCCGTGTACTCGATGTTTCCGCTTGCCTCATTGAAGTTGTAATACGCAAAAGCCTGGGTCATCGGGTCCATGCCGTTGTGGCAGCCAATACAATTGTTCAGGAACAGACGACTATCGCCACCCGGGCTTCGGCTGACGTCCTGACGAATGCGGTCGGGCGGCAGCTTGACGTCATGTACCTGCTGCATGTCATTACACATGTGATTGAGCATCGTGAAGCGGAACATTGCCCGGTTGGTGCCGGCGATGAAGAAAGCTTCGGCCGCAGCCCTGGATGTCATGATGCCCGCGGCCGCATTTGCCGGCACGCCACCCGGCAAAACTGACTGCGAAGTCTGCGTGAGAACTGCTGGATTGCTCATGTCCAGGCCGAGCCGCTCAATATCCGCGTAATGCTGGTTACTCGAGCTCGAGTATGCGGCGATCGGCAGACCGCCGGCGCCGACATAGAGGAGGTCCGCCGACAACAGGGTATTGAATGGCACTTCGTCACGGATCATGCCGATCACGGTCGCTATGTAGTCATTCAGCGGAACGAAGGCCGACTGTGCTTCATTGGTCCACGGTGCAGCAAAATTCTTGAGCGTCACGTTGTAGAAATTTGCATTGTCCATTGCCGTGTACGCTGCAGCGATGGGATTGTTGTTCTGAACGTCCGCTTCCATTGCGCTCAGCACAGACTCGGTCGGTGGCACACCGGACAGGCGATCATGGATGCGCCTGGCCTGTTCGCGCGGACCGGCCTGAGCGACGGAAACGAGCCCTGCGCTTACGAGCCCGACGACAAGCATGCGAAGAAACATCCCGGCCTTAGCCTGTTGGTCGGCGTACTTGGTTTTTGTCCACGTCCTGTATTTCATAATGACCCTGCTCATGACTAATACGGTCTATCAACGTGCAATGCAGCAAGAAACAATCGCAAGGTCTCAGACCTGGCGTTGCTTCAAAGAGCTGGAGGGTGTGACGAAGGCGTGCGAATTGTCGCTACGTCAGCCCGTCTGCTCCTGGCAGCCCCGCTATCTGTTCGCTCCATGTCAAAAACGTGAAGCGGAAAGACCGGTGGCTTTGCGTGGTCGCAACAGCAATTGGTTTGCGACCGTGCCCTTTTCAGAAGTCCATGTTGTTCGAAAATCTTCCTTGAACAGCTTGTTCGTAAACAGACGGACTTTCTCAAGAAAATTATGCTTGAAGGGCCTGAAAATCACTGTGAATACATTCACAGTCCGGCAATTGTGCAGATCCTGCATGTCTCAAACGCACTCGGTCTGATAGGTATGAAGCAAGTGCTGTGCCAGCACTGGCAAATTCTCGAAATAGCCCTAAAAAGATTATAAAGATCAGTCACTTAATATAGGACGAGCATATCGCTTCGGATACAAGATATGTCAAGCGATTGTCTGCTGTTTTGTGCCTTCATTATGACCAAAGTGCTTAAGCCACTGATTCAAAACGGCTGGCAGGCTGTCGCCGAAAGCAGACGGCTCTGTCATTTGTCGACACACATTTACAACAAACATTTTCGCCTGGCTGATACGCAATCGTGAATCTGTTGTGCCGAAAATACGTTTTGGTTACAGAGTCTTTACAAAACTTCCACATGGAACCATTACAGAAAGTTTTTCGTGTTCTGTTTTTGAAGATCATCGAAAACATGTAGATGCGAAAGACCGGTACGGCAACAAATGATATTCAAGAAACCACGTTTTACTTTGCGTACTGTCGTTCTTTCGAGACATTACATTGCCGCAAATCTCTCTCCTATACTGACAGTAGAGAGTTGCAAGTGGGGTCGGTTAGAAACTAACGCGGCTTGTAAGTTGCGGCCCGGAGAAACGCAAAAAAGAAGTGCGAATGTGCTTCGGCTTGTTGCTTATTCGAAACCGGTCTTTTTGTGATCGCGTTAACGGTATAACAAGTGATTCGCGTTCACTATTACACGTTACTTAAATAGTGGGGTAGTGCGCATCTTGTTTATGGAATCGCCGCAGCTAAGGGACAGGCTGTGATCTATGTAAGCTTGTTTGCAAACGCCTGCAGAAGCCCGTCTTCGGAACCCCCGTTTAAGGATTGAGGTGAAGGCTATGAGCATGCTATCGCAGCACATACGGAATGGATCCGGCAGAGCGCTAACACGGCTTGCTGTGTCTCTCGCGGTATCGTTGCTGATTGCCAGTTGTGGCGGAAGTGGTGACGGCATAAGTATCGGGAGCGGACAGGACCCGGATCCGGTAGTCGTCGATTTTCCGATAGCGTTCGTAAAGGCCCCGTTGCTGCTCGACGACCAGGGCATGCTGGTGCAATCGGATGTTCGCGAGTTGATCACGTTTAGTATCGGCGCCGATCTTTATTTTCGAGATCGCGCTTCGCCAAGCGCGGCAGACGTCAACATCACGGAACGTGAGACCGCAGGTCTCGGCGACGTTCGGGATGTTGAGATCGCGTACGATGGTTCAACGCTCCTGTTCGCAATGCGCGGGCCGGCCGACCTCAACCTCGACCTCGACGATGAAAACCAGCCGACATGGAATATCTGGGAGTACGAGTTCGCGACAGACACACTGCGCAAGGTAATTTCGTCACCACTGACTGCCGAAATCGGCCACGATCTCGCGCCGCATTACCTGCCGGATGGCCGAATCATTTTTTCATCGACTCGCCAGACTCGCTCGAACGGCATCTTGGTTGATGAGGGCAAACCACAGTTCGCTGCCCTGGACGAGGACCGCAACGAGATGGCGTTCGTTCTTCATGTAATGAATCCAGACGGCTCGAATATCGAGCAGGTTTCGTATAACCAGAGTCACGACTTCGATCCGTCAGTACTTTCCAACGGCCAGATCGTATTCAGCCGCTGGGATAACATGGGGGTCAATAATGCAGTGAATCTTTACCGGATGAATCCGGATGGATCGAATCTCGAGCTGCTTTACGGCCAGAACAGCCACGCTACCGGTACGAACGGCGAAATCCTTCAGTTCATGCAGGCAAGAGAACTGGAAGACGGGCGCATCATGGCGCTCGTGCGCCCGTTCACGGACACGGCCGGCGGCGGTGATATTTTTGTGATCGATACTCCGGTCTACCTGGAGAACACTCAGCCGAATAAAGACAATCCCGGCATGACCGGACCAGCGCAGGTACCGGCGACAATCAACGATGTGTCGACGCTGGCAGGCGTACCGTCGCGAGGTGGTCGTTACGCGTCGGTGTTCCCGATCCAGGACGGCACCGGCCGCTTGATCGTAAGCTGGAGTCAGTGCCGCGTTGTCGAAAATCTCCTCGAGGTTCCTTGCACCGACGAACGTTTGGCTGACCCGTTGGTAGTGGAAGCGCCACCGGTATACGGCATCTGGATCTATGATCCGCGCGACGATACACAGTTGCCGGTCGTGCCGCCGGTAGCCGGATTCATTTTCCCCGAAGTGGTTGCTGCAGATCCGAGAACAGCGCCGCCGGTGATCCTCGATGGGTCAAGTGACTTTACGATGGACCCGGACCTCGTCATTGAGGGCGCCGGCGTGCTGCATATCCGCAGCGTCTACGACTTCGACGGTGCTGTCCTCCCTGGCATAGATATCGATGGTCTGGCGGACCCGGCACAGACGACGGCAGATCAAAGGCCGGCCCGGTTCCTGAGGATTGTTAAAGCGGTTTCGATTCCCGACCAGGATATCGTCGATTTCCCCAACACCGCGTTCGGACGCAGCGCTCAGCAGGGCATGAAGGAAATCCTGGGTTATGCGCCAATCGAGCCGGACGGGTCCGTCATGGTCAAGGTTCCCGCCAATGTCGCGTTCGCAGTCAGTGTGCTCGATGCCGACGGCCGCCGGATTACCCCGAGACACCAGAACTGGATGCAGCTGCGTCCGGGTCAGCTGCTCGAATGTAACGGCTGCCACCGTGCCCAAAGCGGCATCTCGCATGGCCGGGGTGACGCGTTCGGTACCGCCTGGGCGGGCGCACAGACCGCCGGCAGCGAATTCCCGAATACAGACCCGGCCATGTTCGTCGACAATGTCGGCGACACGATGGCGGAGACCCGCGCACTCTTCAGCTGCAACAACGACAACTGCTCCTCGCTCGAGCCATCGATCAATGTGGTTTTCGATGATGTGTGGACCGACGAGGCAGCGGCCGGCAGGCTGAAAGATCCAAGTTTCACTTACTCGTATCTGGATCTGACGACCGCGGCGCCGTTATCCGTGGCCTCTGCTTTCTGCCTGACCCAGCCGTGGACCTCGAGGTGCCGCATTGTAGTCAACTACCCGATGCACATACACCCGTTGTGGGAGGCCACCAGGCAAATTCTGGATCCGGCCACCGGTCTTCCAATATTGGATGCAAATGGACTGCCAATGACCAATTGTCTCGGCTGCCACACGCCGCTTGATGCGGCGGGAGCGCCGCGCGTTCCGGCGGGTCAGCTGGAGCTAACTGGCCTGCCTTCTCCGGATGAAGCGGACCACCTGATTTCCTATCGCGAATTGCTATTTCCGGATAACGAACAGGTCCTTGATATTGCCACGAACACGATACAGGATCTGCAGGTGGATAGCGGCCAGGTCGATGCGAATGGCAATCCGATTCTGGTCACGGTAACGGTGAATCCTACAATGAACGTGGCTGGGGCAAATTTTTCAAATGGATTCTTTAGCCACTTCGATGGCGGCGACAGCCACTTCGATGGTGGCAGCCACGATGGGTACCTGTCTGACGCGGAGAAACGCTTGATTGCGGAATGGTTGGATGTCGGAGCGCAATACTACAATAACCCCTTCGACGTCCCGCAAAACTAAGCCCATCTGGCTGCCGGCCCTGGTTTTAGTTCTCAGCCAGGCTTTCACCACCGGGTTTGCCGAGGCCGCCGATGAGTACCGAACCGTATCGGTCGCAGATCCGTATCTGGAAATGCGCACCGGGCCGGGCCGCGGCTATCCCAAGTTTCATGTTGTGAACCGTGGCGAGACGGTCGAGATCATCATGAGAAAGACGGACTGGTTCAAGGTCCGCGCCCCCAATGGAAAAGAAGGCTGGGTGGACCGTGACCAGATGGAGCTGACGCTGCAGCCAGGCGGCCGGGAGATCAAATTCGCCCAGGCCGACCGGGAAGACTTCACGGATGCCCGCTGGGAGGCCGGGGTGATGGCCGGGGATTTCGGCGGCGCCAACGTCATTTCGCTCTACGGGGCGTATTCGCTCAACCCAAATGTGTCCATAGAGGTATGGGGTTCACAGATTTTGGGAAATTTTTCGAATGGCTGGATGGGCAGTGTTAACTTGACGCATGAAACCTGGCCCGATTGGCGGATTTCACCGTTTTTCACGATGGGTACCGGGCTTATACACACGGAACCGAAATCTACAATCATTCAGGGCGAGGATCGTACCGATCAGATCGCCCATGTGGGGGTAGGGTTTCGCTTTTACGCATCGCGACGTTTTATCTTGAGGGCAGAGTACAAGAGCTATGTGGTGTTCACGAGCCGTGACGAAAACGAGGAAGTAGAGGAATGGAAAGCCGGTTTCGCATTCTTTTTCTAGCCCTTGCAATGATTGTCTTGTCGGGCTGCGCAGCGACAAAGGGCCTGTTTGGCCTGGGTGCCAAGGAATCGGCGTCACTTCCGGCTGAGGCGCCCGAGCCCGAGCAGATCATCGATCCGCAAGTCGAGCGACGCGAGATCAAGGAGCCCGCAATCGATGCCGAGGATTTCGAAGTTGGCGCATTTGTCGGCATCATGAGCATCGAGGATTTCGGCTCCGACGTCGTCTACGGGGCTCGTATTGCTTACCACATCACAGAGGGCTTTTTCGTCGAAGGAAGCGTGGGTCAGACGGAGGCGGGCCTGACGAGTTTTGAGGTACTGAGCGGTGGTGCGCCGCTACTGTCGGATAGCGACCGGGAGTTCACCTACTACAATCTGAACCTCGGTTACAACATTTTGCCGGGCGAAGTATTTATTGGCGAGTCGCGCGCCTACAACACCAGTCTCTACGTAATTGCCGGGCTCGGTTCGACGCGGTTTGCAGGCGATGACCGCTTCACAGTCAATTTTGGCGCCGGCTATCGCTTCCTGCTGACCGATTCCGTGGCTCTGCACATTGATTTTCGCGACCATCTCTTCGACATCGACCTGCTGGGCGAGGAAAAAACGGTTCATAACCTCGAGGGGCACCTCGGAGTAACAGTGTTCTTCTGAGGCAGGGTTCACGGTTCGGCCGCAGGGCTCGCGCTATTCTTGGAGCATGAGGATGAAAGCGACCCTGATTTTCCGTCTTTTGCTGCCGATTCTGCTGTTGGCGGGGCTTTCTGCCTGTGGCCCTATCGAGCCCTGGGTAAAACCCTATGAGCGGGATCGCCTGGCTGATCCTATTATGTCGCTCGATCTCGATCCCGTGTCCACGGCGTATATGCAACACGTTTTTGAAGCGCGCGAGGGCGCACGGGGCGGCGAGGGCAGCGCTGGCGGCGGCTGCGGCTGTAACTAGAGCGCCTGGGTCCGTTTGGTCATGAAATATCGACGCGCCGGCATTGTTGCCAGTATTCTGCTTCTGGCTACATACGGACCGGTAATAGCCGACGTGTTGCCTGATGATCGCGCAGACATTCTCTATCATCTCTACGACGGCGGCGGCGTGACGATTGACGGGCCATCGATACTCGTCAGAAAAAAAGTGGGCAAAAGCATTTCGTTTGTTGCGAATTACTACGTCGACATGATCAGCTCGGCGTCGATCGATGTCGTAACAACGGCGAGCCCGTATACCGAAGAGCGCCAGCAGAAGTCGATTGGCATGGACTATCTTCGTGGCAATACGACGATGAGCATCTCTGTCACGAATAGTGAGGAAAGCGACTTCACGTCCGACTCTTATAGCTTCAGTGTCAGTCAGGGAATGTTTGGCGATCTGACCACACTGACACTGGCGTACTCACTTGGCAAGGATGAAGTCCGCCGGTCTGACGATGATACATTTGTGCGCGAAGCCGACCGCCAGTTTTACTCCGTCGGCTTGACGCAGATCATGACACGCAACCTGATCATGGGAATGAACGTCGAGACGATTACGGACGAGGGTTTTTTGAATAACCCTTACCGGACAGTTCGCTATGTCGATTCGTCAAATCCGATTGGCTACAGCTACGAAGCCGAACTCTATCCAAACACACGCACGAGTACCGCCATAGGCATCAAGGCTCGTTATTACCTGCCGTACCGTGCGGCGATTCAAGGCGAGTATCGCTTCTTTACTGATACCTGGGGCATTCTGTCGCACACAGGAGCGATAAGTTACACGCATCCGTGGGGAGCGTGGACGTTTACCGGTAAGTACCGGCATTACACTCAGGGGCAGGCAGATTTTTACAGCGATTTGTTTCCCCGATCAGAGGCGACAAACTTCCGCGGGAGAGACAAAGAGCTCAGTAAGTTCGTCAGCCAGAATTTCCGTTTGCAGGCGAGTTACGCGTTTCTTCAAGACGGCTGGGGCTTCGTCGACAAGGGAACCGTCAACCTGATCTACGATCAGTTGCTGATCGACTACGATAATTTCCGAGACCTGACGACCGGCGCGCTCGTCGGCGAAGAACCGGCTTACAGGCTCGACGCCGGTGTCTATCAGCTCTTTATTTCCTTCTGGTTCTGAAACAAAGGGGCCAGACCAAAATACAAATTAAGGGGTCGAACCGCTTGACTTGCTTAGCGGTTCGACCCCTCATCTACATTCCCGGTACAATCCCCGATCCTGCACTGCTCACCGGAGGAGGGCTATGGGCCGGTTGGTTGGACTCGCCAGGCGCGACAAGAAGCGCGCCGAGATGGAAATCCTGGACGATGCTGAAATCAGCGAGCAAACGGGTGTCGCAAACGACTTTCGTGGCAAACCGGGCAAGCGCCAGGTGACCGTGATAAGCGCCGAGGCATGGGCGGCCGCCTGCGAGGAGCTCGGTCAGGAAATTCCATGGACCACCCGGCGGGCAAACTTGCTGACCGAAGACATCGAGCTGCCGCAACGTACCGGTGACGTTATCGAAATCGCCGGCGTTCGATTACTGGTTACCATGAAAGTCGATCCATGCAGCCGCATGGACGAACAATTCCAGGGCCTCCGGTCCGCTTTGATACCGGAATGGCGTGGCGGTGTTGCTTGCACGGTACTCAAGGGTGGGCCGGTTCGCTTGGGTGACAGCGTCTCGGTGCTGTCTGCCGACAGCTAGTGGTCCATCAATATCACCTTGACGGAGTACTAGTCCCGATTCAATGATAAAATCACCGCAATGAGCTACGTGATCGCGACCATCTTGTTGGTGCTCGCGGCCTTGACCGCGTTGCTCTATAACCGTCTCATTCGAGATCGCAACAGAGTGAATGCCGCATGGAGCGATATCGATGTGCAATTGCAGCGGCGCCATGACCTCATTCCGCAGCTCGTAAAAGCCGTAGATCAATACGCCGGCTATGAGCGGGCAACGCTCGAAGCTGTAACGAACCTCCGGGCCCAGGCAATGCAAATAAGCGATGTCACCGAACTGGGTGATGCTGAGGAGGAACTGAGCGCCGGCGTGCGACGCCTTCTCGCTGTGGCAGAGCAATACCCGGATCTGAAAGCCAACGAGAATTTTCTGAACCTGCAAACGGAACTTGCCGAAACAGAAAACTATCTTCAGTTTGCCCGGCGTTATTACAATGGATCCGTGCGGCAGTTCAATACCAGAAGTGAAACAGTACCGGACAATATCATCGCGGGCTGGTTCGGCTTCGCTCCCCGCAGTTATTTTCAAAAAACATCGGATGATGTGGCAAACGTGCCACTCGTCAATTTAGGAAATATCGAGTGAAAAAATTCTGTCTGCCGTTGCTGCTCCTCCTGCCACTTATTTGCGGAGCTGACGAACGGATACTGATTTTTCATAGTGACATTAACGTGCGGCAGGACGGCTGGATCGAAGTCACGGAGACAATTACGGTCAGGGCTGAGGGTTCGAGAATCAGGCGCGGTATTTATCGTGATTTTCCAACCCGGTATCGGGACGCTTACGGCAATAGCCATGAAGTTGCCTATGAGCCACTGTCGGTTTTGCGCGATGGCGCCAGGGAAGATTTTCATACACGCAAAGTAGGGAACGGCATTCGCACGTATTTCGGCAGCTCGAACCGGATGCTGGCAACAGGAATCCATACGTACACGTTTCGCTACAGGGCGAATCGCATGCTTGGATTTTTCGACGAGCATGACGAGTTGTACTGGAACGTTACCGGAACCGAATGGGCGTTTCCGATCGACAAAGCGAGCGCTACCGTCGTATTGCAGTTTGATGGCAACGCGACCATTCTTAGTACGGATGGATTCACGGGTCCCATGGGTGCCCGAGGTAAGGACTACATAGCACGAAGCGAGGGCCCTGCCAGGGTCACTTTCGAATCGACGAAGGTGCTTGTGCCGCACGAGGGGTTGACGATAGTTGTCGCCTGGCCGAAAGGCCTCTTGTCGCCTCCGGGCCCGGTGCAGGAAGCAGCCTGGCTGTTGACTGACAATATCAATCTGATCGCAGCGCTGACCGGGCTCGTCGCCATGTTCAGTTATTTTATTCCGGTATGGCGAAATTTTGGCAAGGATCCGGAAGAGGGGCTCATATTCACGCGCTATGAGCCGCCGGAAGGATTCTCACCAGCCTCGCTGCGCTACATAAACCAGATGTATTACGACAGCAAAGTGATGACTTGTGCAGTGGTCAATCTTGCAGTCAAGGGATACCTGCGTATTCAGGCGTCGGATGACCCACAGTCGCTGAAGCGCACCGATCCGGGACAAAACGCACCAGGACTGGCTACGGGCGAGCGAGAGTTGCACGACGGACTATTTCGGGATGGTGGCCTGGTTATCCTCGATGACGAGTACCACGAATTGCTCGGCAAGGCGCGATTGGCGCATCGAAGATCCTTGAAGCGGGATTACGCAAATCGCTATTTCAAAACAAACGGGTTGCTTAGTGTTCCAGGATTGGTGATCGGCATATTGTCCGCCGTTATTGCTCTGAACGTGGGCCTCGGTCCGACGCCCGCTGTCATCGCAGTCATTGTTTTGATGGTCATTTTTTTCTTTGTGTTCGCGGCGCTGATGAAACGACCGACCGGCCTGGGGAGAAAAGTGCTCGACGGAATGCTGGGCTTCAAGGATTATCTGGAGATAGCGGAAAAGGACGAGATGAACCTCAGAAACCCGCCTGAGAAAACGCCGGCACTTTTCGAAAAATACCTCCCGTTCGCGCTTGCATTAGGGGTCGAGCAGCGGTGGTCCGAACGGTTTGCGGAAGTATTTGCCAATCTGCGTGGTCCTGACGACACGGCGTATCACCCGGCCTGGTATAGCGGCCCCTGGAACAGCCGCGACCTGAGCGCAAACACATCAAGTCTGACCAGCAACCTGAACACTGCAATAAGCTCATCCGTCACGCCGCCAGGCTCATCGTCAGGCGGCGGAGGCGGTGGATTCTCCGGTGGCGGTGGTGGCGGCGGTGGTGGCGGCGGCTGGTAATCGCCGGTACTGCCCATACATATTGCAGAACAATTTCACAGAGCAGATGTCTTAACAAAACGTCAGCGCGGCAAAGACGAAACCTAAGGAACCTTTTCGCTTGAACCAGCATGTCTATCAACGTCGGTCGACCCACAGCAGCGCCATCCCAACGGTCATATTCGCATTGCTCATTGCCAATGGATTGCTTTTTGCCGCCCAGCAATTGCAGTTTGAATTCTTGCTCTACAACTTTGCGCTGTGGCCAACCGGCTCGCCACGTCCCGAATTCCACGTCTGGCAGCTCTTGAGCTACGGATTCTTGCACGGCAATCTGAATCACATTTTCTTCAACATGTTCGGGCTCTGGATGTTCGGCAGAGATCTCGAGCGAATGATGGGTGCCAGGCGTTTTCTGATTTACTATCTGACTTGCGTCATCGGCGCAGGCATGGTGCAACTAATCGTGGCGGGAATACAGGGCGGCATCTATCCAACGATCGGTGCATCGGGCGGCGTGTTCGGTATCTTGCTTGCATTCGCAATGGCGTTTCCCAACCGCATAATTATGCTGCTCTTTCCACCGATCCCGATGAAAGCCAAGTACTTTGTGCTCATGTACGGCCTCCTCGAACTCTACCTTGGATTGAGTGGGCGCGCGCAGGGCGTTGCGAACTTCGCACACCTCGGTGGTATGTTCTTCGGCTTCATGCTGATTCAATACTGGCGCAAATCGCGGAGACCCTA
>Ga0209980_10000808_pt1 | contig 17121 bp, 17 predicted proteins | sample CR02metaG_FD_183611 | JGI IMG/M metagenome (GOLD analysis project Ga0209980, IMG submission 183611) | Deep subsurface microbial communities from Mariana Trench to uncover new lineages of life (NeLLi) - CR02 metaG (SPAdes) (version 2) | ecosystem: Environmental > Aquatic > Marine > Ocean trench...
CCAACATGGCGCCTACCCCATGGTCGCGGGCTTGTGTATATGTGACCGACGAGATGGATGCATAGGCCGACGAGCGGCTATGGGATGGCGACTAGGGGTGACGTGCAGGGACGCATCTTTGCGGCCACACGAGGGACACCACCGCCCACGACACCATCATTGTGTCGCGTACAGCCTTTATCAGCCCAACCGCCAACGTCTCTGGTACAAGATGTCCAGCGCTGCCGATACGGCGGTCACGGTCGGTTGGGCCAATCAAACGACTAGCATCGGCGCAGCAGCGCGCCAATCCGTCCCGTGGGTGAGACTGGTAATTTTCGTTTTCTTATGATCACACTTGGCGGGCATCCGTACCCCTTGCGACCGGGGACAACCTCCCATAGGTTACGGGCGGCATGGGGCAATCCAATACATCCGAGAAGGCACGTAATAATTCAACTTCAACCGGCGATACTTTTCGGTCATGCACGATACTGGTCGCGCAGGCCTTCAGTATTCGCGGTTTCGCCAAAGGTTTCAACTTTGCCAATTTTTCCAGTGAATGATCCAAATCCGAAAGACTGATTTCACTTTTCGCCAGTAATTCAAGCCCGCTTAGCTCCAGCGCTTGTGCCGCTGAATCAAAGGCTTTTTCAGCATCGCTTTGACTCTGCTGACCGGCATGGGCCATTACCGAGAGTATCAATTCTATTTCTTTTTTGAGCTGCGCGGGATGGGAATAGCGCGGTTTCACTTGTGCCAATTTGAAGAACTGCCCATCGAGATGGTTAAACAGGATTTTTTGTAATGACCACTCCAATAGATCAACCCTGGAATCCATTTCGATCAACGCGATCAAATTGAGCCTGAAGGATTTGTACTGACCGAGTGATAACTGCTTTAGCGCCGGAATAGCGATATCAATTACCGGCAAACGGTATTTAATATCCAACTTATCCATCTCCGGCAGTAACGTGCGTGTCAATGCATAAACATCCGGATCGGCATGGTCCTGCAATTGCCTTAATTGTTGGGCACGAACCTCTTTCCCCTTATCAAGCACCAGTGAATAGATAACCGCCCGTGCGCCGTAGGGTTCACGGGCAGCCTCTTTAATGACTGTGGACAACGCTGCAATCAGCGAGCGGGCGTAATTGATTGTTTCCTGTTTCGGGTTACCGATTTGATCGATCGCCGCTATGACATCGGCCACTGCTGCGCCGACGGCAACGGCAGCGACTTTGTTGGTAACCTCCTGGCGCGTCATGGTTTCTGGTTCACCGGCCTCTTCCTCGGGCGAGACGACATCTTCGGCGTAATCAAACTTGCCGTCCCACTGAGGATCGATGCGCCGAATGCGTTTTGCGAGAGGTGGATGCGTGGCCGACAATGCCTGCATAAAACCCGTAATTCCCTGGGCGAAAAAGGCATGGCTGACTTCAGGCGCGCCCGGGTTCTCCACTTTTGAGCCTTGCTGCAGGCCTCCTATTCTTTTCAACGCGCCCGCGATCCCGTCCGGATTGCGCGTAAACTGAACCGCCGAGGCGTCTGCCAGGTACTCCCGTTGTCGGCTTACCGAGGCCTTGATCAAGCCACCGAAGAATGTGCCGGCGAAACCAATGACCATGAGCCCGATCGCCAGCGCCATTATGCCCCCCCCGCCCTTATCACTACCACGCCGGTGGCCCGAAAAAGAGGCGGAATACAAAAGGTAGTAACCGATAATTCCGATAATGAGGATGCCGTTCAGCACGCCCATCAAGCGAATGTTGAGCCGCATATCGCCATTAAATATATGGCTGAACTCATGGGCAATCACGCCTTGTAGTTGTTCGCGGGTTAGATGATCGATGGTACCCTGGGTAACCCCGATGACTGCATCGCGTGGCGAGAATCCCGCTGCGAATGCGTTGATCCCCGGCTCATCCGCGAGCAGATAAACAGGCGGCGCGGGCGTGCCGGAAGCAATGGCCATTTCCTCCACCACGTTTAACAGTTTGCGCCGATTCAGGTCGTCAGTATCCTGTGGGATCAATTGCCCGCCCAGCGACTCGGCCACAGCCTTGCCACCAGCCGATAAGGCCATGATCTTGTAGAGACTGCCCACGAGTATCACAACACTAACGCCTGCGCCTACAGCAACAAATGTCGGCCAATCCATCTGCTGGATCAGTGTCTCGCCATCACGCAACTGTTCGCTGTTGATATAACCGAACACCATCATGACCAATAGGTTGGTCATGATGACTAATGTGATCACAGCAAGCGCAAACAGGAAAACAAGCTTGGCCGTGTTTCTACGCACACGGTCTTGCGATTCAAAGAAATTCATTTTTCAACCATGAGGATACACAGCACTGATTAAAACGAGACTTTTGGCGCGGCTTGTATGGCCGCACTGTCTTCAAATTCCAGTAAGGCCGCATCTTTCTCATGACCAAATCGTGCTGCAAAAAATACCGGCGGAAAAGTCTGTTTATAGATGTTATAGCCCATCACCTGGTCGTTATAGGCCTGCCGGGAGAAGGAGACTTTATTCTCAGTGGTAGTCAGCTGCTCGCTCAACTGCATCATGTTCTGGCTGGCCTTGAGATCGGGATAGGCCTCCATCACCATATTGAATTTCATCAAGGCGCCCGACAGTTTACCCTCGGCGCCAATCAAGTCCTTCATCGCCTCGGCATCGCCCGGATCAGCAGCCGCTTTGGATAACGTATCTGCTGCCGCATTACGCGCTGCGACCACCGCTTCCAGGGTTTCCCGTTCGTGCTTGATATAACCCTTTGCGGTCTCAACAAGATTAGGAATCAGGTCGTAACGTCGTTTTAATTGTACTTCTATCTGTGCGAAGGCGTTTTTAAAACGATTCTTTAGTGTGACTAATTTATTAAAAATCCCGAACACATAAAAAACAAGCAGCGCAATAGCAACCAATATAACTATTAGTGTGATATCCATGTTTTTCGCCTTTATTATATTTACTGTTAATGTAAAACCATTAAATCCTCTTCAAACTCGTCGCGGTCAATCCTCAAGTTTTGCAGCGATGTCTTATGGCGCATCGGGCGCGATGCAGTTTAATGGTTTCACCGGGACGATGATTCCCACGATGACCAGAATCCAGAACAAGGGCATCGTATATCAGCCCAAGACATGGCGAAATATTCTGTAGCACCGTACGTTCACGAGCAAACCCGCCGCCGGTTGCGCGGGCGGAGTTACAACGAGATGTCAAAGTCCCGCTCCCATGCTCAACTGGCATGAGCTGGGTTTACCGGCCGGTTCCGACTTGGTGCGCTCGGAGCCAAAAAGTCAGCAAATATGGCCCCAAGGATGACCCCAAGAACATATTCGTCCACTAACATAACAATCCTAAACAAATACTTAAATCCGTTCGCCACCTTTTGTATCGGTAAATAGGCGGTGCCGTCGACTCAGTTTCCTTCCTGCGCCCGGCGCCGACGCGAACGCCGCGGTCGCTTGACCACGCCAGAGGCCGAATCGAAATCTGGACTCCAATGTCGCTTGGCGCCGTCGCTGATTTCGCCGAGCTTGGTCGTGATCGTGACAGAGTCGGGCGCTTCGCCCGAGGTGTGGGTATCCAGTGCGTGGCGCATCGCGCGTAGGTGGGCCGGGGTTGTTCCACAGCAGCCGCCGATAATGCGGGCACCGGCGTCGCGCGCCAGCCTCGCGTAATCGGCCATTACTTCAGGTGTCGCGTCGTAGCGAATGGCCCCATCGACCCACTGCGGCACCCCACAATTTGCCTTGGCGACTAGCACCTGCCCCGGGCCGCTGGCCGCGGCTAGGCTGACGATGCAGGCGACCACTTCGGCTGCCCCCACCCCACAGTTGGTGCCCCACGCCAAGGGACGTGGCGCAAGCTCGTCGCAGAGCGCGGCCAAACCGCCGGGGTTGATCCCCATCATGGTGCTGCCGTTGGTATCGAAGCTCAGGGTAACGACGACCGGTAGCAGCGTCGTCGCTGTCGCACTCACCGCCGCTTCGACTTCTTCGCGTGACGACAGCGTTTCTATCCACAGCACATCGGCGCCGCCGCGCGCTAATGCCTGTGCCTGTTCCGCAAACGCGGCCGTGCCTTCTTCCGGACTAAGCGGCCCCAGCGGCTCAAACAGTTCGCCGGTCGGACCCATAGAGCCGGCGACCACCACATCACGGTCCGCATTATCTGCCACTTGCCGGGCGATGCGTGCCGCTGTTTCGTTGATCTCGCTCATGCGATCTTCGGCCTTGTGCAATTTGAGGCGATGACGGGTGCCGCCGAAGCTGTTGGTAAGAATGATGTCGGCGCCGGCCTCGATAAAGTTTTTGTGTAGCAGCGCTATTTTCTCGGGCTGTTCGAGATTCCACAGTTCCGGGGCATGGCCGATGGGCAGGCCCATGGCAAAGAGATTGGTTCCAATAGCACCGTCTGCCAATAGGCACGGCCGCGTCTCGAGCAAGAGTTGAAGACGATTCTTTGTCGAGCTATTGGTGCTCATTGACGATATTCCTTAAGGTTGCACGACCCGCCATAAAAAAACCGCCGCAGCCTAGGCTGGGCAGTTGTGCCGACGCTTTAGCCGCATTTCTATAGCGCCCGCAATCTATTGTTCAAATCGGCGCTCACTGCATGAAACCACACAGCCTATCGACTGTCAATTCGCGCCGCACAGGCGCTGGGTTGGCTAAAATTGAGCGATTTTCTGTTTGAGTATGCGCACTGATTCGGCGCCTGCGAGCCCGCCGTAACGGATACGCAAGTAAAGGTCAGTGATGACGCTAACCGGTGTTTGCAAGTCCGGTCGCAAGGCAGCTACCCGGCGCGAGAACATTAATGCGCCTTCGGTGTCACCGCGCGCAATGTCGATGCGCCGTAGTTTGTTGCAAAAGACAAGGTATGCCGCGTGTGCGGGGTCATGCCGACGCGCACGATGCATTGACAGCGCCAACAGTATTAAGCCGATGACGACGGTGATGGCCAACGCGGCAAGCAGACCAGCCGAAGACAGCTCAGGCAGACTGAGCTTGGCCAACAATCGTTCTTGTCGCGCGCGATCGTAATCCAACACCGAGCGGTGCCAAGCAAGATTGGTCGCATCCCAGTAGAATCGCAGCCTACGCCATGCGCCCTCGAACCAACCGAGTTCGATCAACCGCCGCACCACGTCGGCGCTAAGATTGCCCAGGTCAATGCCACGCCCTTGTAGTCGTCGCACCGCATCGATGCCGAACTGCACGCGTTCGGGGGCTACCGCGGCGGTTGGGTCTATACGTACCCAACCACGGCCGGCCTGCCAGATCTCGGCCCAAGCGTGGGCATCCGCTTGCCGCACCAATAAATAGCCGCCGGCAGGGTTGAATTCGCCGCCTTGATAGCCCTGCACCACGCGACTGGGTACACCAGCCGCGCGCATTAAGGTGACAAACGCAGATGTAAAGTAGCCGCAGAAGCCGCGGCGGGTAGTAAACAGAAACTCGTCGACTGGATCTTTGCCAAGCAGCGGTGGTTCCAGCGTGTAAAAAAATGGCAACCGCCGGAAGTAATCTAGGGCCTCCTGTACGATCGCAAGATTATCGACGGACGACTGCCGCCATTCGTTTGCCAAAGCAAGGGTGCGTGCGCTTACCTGATCCGGTAGCTGTAACGCGTAGTCGCGTTCAGCCGACGTCAATGCGCCGGTGTTGTAGTGTGGATAGGAGACGAGTGAGTAACTCTTGCGTTCACGCAACGGGGCTCTATGTTCCAACAAATGTCCCGCCCGCACACGTGCCTCGCGCGGCGCCGAGAACGGCCGGTCCAACGCCAGCATCCACACGTTATTGCTGGGTTCAGCCGTGATCGTATATTTTACTGGCGCACCGATATGCTCAAACGACAGCTTGGGATCCAACGCAGTTTTGGCTTTACCCGCGACCCAACGCTGTCCATCGGTATGCCATAAAACGACGCCGCGCCAGTAAAGTTGTTCGGTATCCGGCGGTTCACCATCAAACTCGACACGGAATGCCGGCGCGTCAGATACGCTTAACCGACTCAAGCTGCCGGGCTGCATAACTTCGGACATTCCGGTGATGCCGCCGTAGGCATCGCTAGGCAGACGCCAAAGACTGCCATGGATGCGGGGAAACAACACAAACATCGCCAACATAAGTGGCACGGCCTTAAGCAGCAATCCGGTGGCGAGCCTCACGTAATCGCGCAGTGCCATGCCCGTTGGTTGGTTTAATCGCACGACGCTTGCCATACAGATCACGACTACCAATAAGCTGTATGCGGCTAGTCCGACCGATTGCGAATAGAGAAAGCTGGCTAGCAATAAGAGTTGACAAAGGAAAACGATAACCAAACAGTCACGCCACTGTCGAAGTTCTAGGAATTTGAGGGCAAGCAACGCGGCCAGAAAACCGGTGCCGGCATCGCGACCCAGCAAGGTGCCGTAGTGTTCGTAGATAGCAACTGCTACCAGCGCCGTTAACGCGATGCGCACGATTGGGTGGGGGTTGTGCCAGCCGCGATTATCGATAGCAAAACGCCACGCGAGTGCGCCTGCGCATACCAGCACAATCCATACCGGCAGGCGCGACGCATGTGGGGCCAGCGCGAGCACGCTGGTGATGAGCAAACCATTTAGACCCCAACGGTCGGGCTGCGCTTGTTTCATTGTTGTCAACCGGGAAACAATGCCAATGCGGTTAGGCAGCGACGCCGGTGTGCCTCGCCATGGGCGGGTGCAATTTGAGTATCTGGCAGGCGCAGGCCATAGCGCAGACCGGCTTGTTCGCAATCCAGTACCCTTCGACAAAGTTGACTGAGGCGATGCTCGGTATCTAGGCCGGCCAGCGTGTTCCAGTCAAGCCACAGGCTAACACGCCCGCCGCCGCCGAATTGCTTGGTCAGCATGCCTTGTCCGCGCGCCACCGCGCGCCAGCTGACGTGTCGCGGCGAGTCACCGGGGCGGAATTCACGCAAGCCTAGAAAATCTTCGCCTGCTGCATGCGGATTTTGGTCTTGGGCAAACTGCTCATCGGGCGCGATCGGCGTTGGCCCCGGCGGCGCCGGTCGCGGATACACCAGACAACGCTGTGGCAGCTGGATACGTCTTGACCAGGCGTAGAGGAACCCGAGAGGAAAGCGGGTGGAAATAACCAAAGGTGGTGCCGTCAGATAACCACGGCGCCGGGTTGGCACCTCGATGCGTACATAGCGTTGTTCGCCGGCGCGCAAATCGATGCGCCTGACCTGGGTCCGATCGCGCTCCACGCATACGCCGAAGCGCGCGCTCTCGCTGCTGTTATCTAGGCAGACGTCAAAGCCGGCGGGGTCGCCGGCGAACACCGGCGTGCAAGGCCCGAGCGAAACGTTCAGGCCATGTAGATTTCGGTGGGTATATAGCATGGAGACGATGGCGATGGCGGCCAGTAGAAAGCACAGCCCGTAGGCAAGGCTGTTTGTATAGTTGATGGCTGCTAATAGCACGACCACTAGCAAAAGGCTGAAGACAAGACCGCCGGCAGTCGGCAGGATGTAGAGTTGCCTGCGGGTGAGTACCACCGCCGTCGGCACTTCCGCTGCCGCCATCAGGGGATTGGGACCGATGCAAGCAGTTGTTGGACGCGCGCCGCCGAGGTTTCATCGGTACTTGGATCGCTGGGGCGCAACCGGTGTGCAATTACATTGGGAGCAATGGTCTGCACATCTTCCGGCAGTACCATAGCCCGGCCCTCCAGCAGCGCCCAGGCCTGGGCCGCATGCATCAGCGCGAGCCCAGCCCGCGGTGAAAGGCCGTGAGCAAAGCGATCGGAACCGCGTGTACTGGCGATGAGGTCTTGGACATAATCGAGCAAGGCATCACTGCAATGGACGCGTTCAACCGCAGCCTGTAGCGTCAGCAGCTGCTTGTCGTCGATGACCGGCGCCATGCCCCTTAACAACTGGCGTCGGTCCTTACCCTTCAACAGCGCGCGTTCCGCGTGTCGATCCGGATAACCCATTTCGATACGCATAAGGAAGCGATCGAGTTGTGATTCGGGCAATGGAAACGTGCCGACCAGATGGTGCGGATTCTGCGTGGCAATGACAAAAAATGGGTCGGGAAGCGCCAGCGTCGTGCCGTCGCTGGTTACTTGGCGTTCCTCCATGGCTTCCAGTAGCGCGCTTTGGGTCTTGGGGGTTGTTCGGTTAATTTCATCCGCCAGCACCAGTTGGGCAAAGATAGGCCCGGGGTGAAAGCGGAAGGTCTCCGCCTGCGGCTGATAGATAGAGACGCCGAGAATATCGGCGGGCAGCAGGTCACTGGTGAATTGGATACGCGTGAAATTCAAGCCCAGTGCTAGCGCCAATACGTGCGCCAATGTGGTCTTGCCCACACCTGGTAGATCTTCGATTAGCAAGTGTCCACGAGCAAGCAGGCAGGCAAGTGCCAACCGCACCTGTTTCTCCTTCCCGAGAATGACCTCACCGACCTGCTTAATGATGGCATCGAGGTTGGGGTGTTCCACTGACCGCTGAATCTGCGGCGCATTCGTCATTTCGTTATTCCTGCTACTGGCTGGTGCGACGGCCTATCTATACGTAGTCTATATACTAAATGTCCATCACGCCGCTCTGGATCTTGTCGGCAAACGGTTGCACGCTCCTACCGCCGTGGCTATGATTCGCGCCCGCGCATGAATAAGCTACTCGGATAGCATGTTTCATCCACAGTCCTACGACGTCATTGTAATCGGCGGCGGCCATGCTGGCACAGAGGCTGCGGCCGCGTCTGCACGTATGGGCTGTGCCACCCTATTGCTTACCCAAAACATCGAGACCATCGGCCAGATGTCTTGTAATCCTGCCATTGGTGGTATCGGCAAGGGCCATTTGGTCAAGGAAATCGATGCGCTCGGCGGAATCATGGCGCGCGCCACCGACCGCGCCGGCATTCATTTCCGCACGCTCAATGCGCGCAAAGGCCCCGCCGTACGGGCAACCCGGGCACAAGCGGATCGTATGCTTTACAAGGCCGCCGTGCGCCAGCTGCTGGAACAGCAAGACAACCTGAGCCTGTTTCAACAACCGGTGGACGACCTGTTGCTAGAAGGCGAGCGCGTTGTCGGGGTGGCGACCCAGATGGGTATGAAGTTCCGCGCCCGCGCCGTGGTGTTGACCACCGGCACGTTTCTTGGTGGCCGGATCCATGTTGGTCTTTCAAATTATGAGGGCGGGCGCGCGGGTGATCCGCCGGCCAACACGTTGGCGGCGCGTCTACGCGAATACCCGTTTGAGGTCGGTCGCCTAAAGACCGGCACGCCACCGCGCCTGGATGGCAACACCATTGACTACAGTGTCATGGAACCACAGCCTGGCGACGTACCAACACCCGTGTTTTCTTTTTTGGGCGATGTCAGCGAACACCCGCCACAAGTCGACTGCCATATCACAAGTACGAATACCCACACGCATGAGATTATTCAGGCCGGCCTCGATCGATCACCACTCTATACCGGTGTAATCGATGGCGTCGGGCCGCGCTATTGTCCCTCCATTGAGGACAAGATTGTACGTTTTGCCGACAAATCGTCGCACCAGATCTTCGTAGAGCCGGAAGGCCTGAATACGTCTGAAGTCTATCCCAATGGTATATCCACAAGCCTGCCGTTCGATGTGCAATGGCTGCTGGTTCGTTCCATCAAAGGGTTCGAACACGCCCGCATCACCCGGCCCGGATACGCTATTGAGTACGACTATTTCGATCCACGTGGACTAAAGCCGACTCTGGAGACGAAGGCGCTAGGTGGACTATTTTTCGCTGGCCAAATCAATGGTACCACCGGCTATGAAGAAGCTGCGGCGCAAGGACTGATAGCCGGCACCAATGCCGCCTTACAGATGCAAGAGCAAGCGCCGTGGTGGCCGCGTCGCGATGAAGCCTATGCCGGGGTATTGATCGATGATCTTATTACTCGCGGTACCGATGAGCCCTACCGCATGTTTACGTCACGCGCGGAGTATCGACTTATCTTGCGTGAAGATAATGCCGACTTGCGGTTAACCGAAATTGGCCGTCGTCTAGGATTAGTCGACGATATTCGTTGGCGTCGATGTTGCGCCAAACGAGATGCGATCGCACGCGAACGTGAACGATTAGATTCGACCTGGGTACAGCCCGAAACCGTCGTGCCCGAACATGCACTCCGCGTGCTCGGGCAGCCGCTGACGCGGCGGGCAACCTTGCTGGAACTATTGCGTCGCCCTGAGTTGAGCTATGAGGCAGTGCTGGAACTGGCGAACATCGACACTGCCATCGATGATCGTGAGGTTATTCAGCAGCTGGAAATAGAGGCTAGGTATGCGGGGTATATCGCGCGCCAAACGCAAGAAATCGAGCAACACAGCCGGCACGAGAACACCCACCTGTCCGCAGAACTTGATTATGGCACCATCCGCGGACTTTCGATTGAGGTGCAGCAAAAGCTTAATGCACACAAACCCGCCACCGTCGGCCAGGCATCGCGTATTTCAGGCGTAACCCCGGCTGCGATTTCGCTGCTACTGGTACACCTAAAGCGCAAACGCGCCTGAGGTACTCAGTCTTTGCCGCATAGCAGTGGCTATACTACTTAGCAATACCCGCCAATAGTTAAGGAGATGTGCTATGGCTGACGGTGGTTGGCAGGGATTCATTCATATGGGCGTTCTGACTTTGATGGCCGCAAACGTCTTTGCCGTTATTGTGGGGCTACTCATGATCATGGCTCCCACGCGCCTGGCAAGCTGGTCGCGGCTATCAGATCGGTGGGTATCGACGGCGGCGGCAACAGACTCGCTTGACCAAATGCGAAACATCGATAGCCAGATCCTCAGTCGTCCTAAGCTGGCTGGCATTATCATATTGGCGGGGGCAGCATTCATTCTCATCTAAGGCGTATTCTTCGTACGTCGAATCGGCGTTGATGAAGGTGGCCGCCTGCTATCGGCGTTCTTTGGCGGTAGTGCGCTTGCATCCGGGGCATGGGAGGCGCTGTGGCTGAGTCTATTGCTTTTCTTGTTCTTGGGCGCACTGTTGGCTTTGGTCGTTGGCGCGTTGGCTGTCTTCAGCGCCGACCTGTTGCAGCGGGTTTCACAGCAGGCCAATCGATGGGTTTCGACGAGCGGCAGCGTTAAGGCGCTCGATGCCCCGCATTATCGTTTCGATAGTTTCGTTCGTAACCGACCACGGCTCTGGGGTACGCTAATTGTCTTGTTTGCGGCTTACGCCTTAGTCGTATTGTTTTCTTTTAGTCGCTCGTTGTAAGTGTGTTCGGCTTAAATAAAAAACCAGCACCGTTAGCGCCGTGCTGGTTTTTTTGTTGCAACGATATAGTCGCTTATTGTGTCATGCTGCTCGCCGAATAGGAGAACGTGCTGACACTAAGGGGACTGCCATTTTCATCGATAACCGATACCTTCCACTCGCCCACCCAATAGGGCATCATGGTTTTGCTTGAATAAACACGCCAGTGTGGTCCGCCGATCTCAAAATCGACTTCTGCCATCACCTGACCGTTGTACTCCCAACGATGCGTGACGGTATGGCCGGCCATGTCTTGAATCTCGGTGAAGTAGAAGACCTTCGAGTCATCCGCAGTGACCGTCGAAATCGAATCCACGGGTTCGCGATTCTGCACATCACTGGTGATCGTCGCGCGGGCAACGCTTCCTTTCGACATGCTGTCCTGCGCGCTTGCCATGGTCATACCCGAAGCAGCATCCATATGATGCCTTTCTGTAGCTTGGGCGATGTGCCAAGGGGCGATTACTAGGGTGCCAACTATCGCTAGACTTGCAAATTTCATAGATTTCTCCTGCTAAGAACAGTTGCTATCGTGCCGGAGGGGCCGATGCGCTCCTTAACTTTAGTGCGCCGACTGACAATTGCCGTAGTAAGCGGACGAAGGGCCGAAATCCCAAGACAAGCTGCCATCGTCGGGCCGCAATGCCATTTAGTCGGGCCGCAATAGCGCTTACACTCCTAGATTCGGGCCACGCAACCACAGGAGGCAGACGATGCGCAGCCTTAGGCTTGCCGTACTAATCGCGGCACTAGTCGTTATTTCGCCAGCCGGCTATGCCAGCGGCCTGGTGCTGACTCGCAGCAGCCACAGTGTTGGCGAAACCCTAGACCGCCTAGAAACGGTGTTGCGCAAAAAGGGCCTAAGGATATTCGCTCGTATCGATCATGGTGCTGGTGCCAAGGATGTGGGAGTCGATCTACGGCCTACCCAGTTACTGCTATTTGGGAACCCAAAGCTCGGTAGCCAGCTGTTTACCAGCAACCAACTGGCAGGCATCGATCTACCGATGAAAGCGCTCGTTTGGGAGGATGCCCAGGGTCAAGTGTGGCTTGCGTATAATGACCCTGGTTATATTGCCGCTCGCCATGATATTGAGGATAGACCCGGCGTTATAAGTAAAATGAGTGGCGCCCTGAAGAAACTCACCAGCAAGGCGACGCAGCCTTAGCCCGTGTTTTTCATCGGCTGTCGTGGCGAGGGTGCGTACGACTCCATGGCAAGGATTGTTCCTACAATCCTTTTGCATTTCCGCCATCCATGGCGGTCCGCTGAAGGAGGTACGACTGTAGGGATGCAGGAGTTAGAGCACGCAGGGAGCGGTTGCCGAGAACCGCGTTTGGAACAGCGGTCGAGGAGCGGTTGCCGGAACAGCGATCGAGTAGAGAGCTGGTGAGAAACGCGGGCTGAGATCTTGGAGCTCGCAGAACAGCTTGCGGCCGGCCGGCGGGTATTAGGTATAGCCTGCTCGCCGGACATCGACGCCAAGCTGCTGCATTACTTGCGGCTGCTGCAAAAATGGAATCGGGTTTATAATCTCACCGCGGTGCACGACCCACGGGAGATGATTACGCGCCATCTCCTCGACAGCCTTGCTATTACCTCTTATATGGTGGGCCGGGTAGTCGATGTCGGGACCGGCGCCGGTCTGCCGGGGATACCGCTAGCGTTGGTGCTGCCACAGCTTCAATTTGTGCTCGTGGATAGCAACGCGAAGAAAACGCGTTTTGTTGTTCAAGCGGTGACCGAATTGGGTTTGGATAATGTTGACGTTGTTTGCCAGCGAGTAGAAGAATTCAAACCATCGCAGGCTTTCGATACGTTGGTTGTTCGCGCGTTCGCGCCGATCACCGACGCGTTGGCAGTCAGTAGTCATCTTTGCGCCAACCATGGCCGCATTTTGATTATGAAGGGAAAGAACCCGGAGCAAGAACTTGCTTCCGTTCCCGCGCACTACAAGGTGATGAACGTCCACGCCGTTCGTGTGCCAGGACTCAATGCGAAACGGCATCTCGTAGTCATCACTCGGCAATAGAAGGATCATGGGCAAAACAATCGCAATTGCTAATCAGAAAGGTGGTGTCGGCAAAACCACGACCAGCATTAATCTTGCCGCCTCATTGGCTAAGACCCAGCGGCGCATCATGCTGATTGACATTGACCCCCAGGGCAATGCCACCATGGGAAGCGGCGTAAACAAAGAGGAGCTTACCTGCAGTACCTATGAAGTCTTGATCAGTGAAGCGCGTATCGCAGAGGCCCGTATCGCGGTAGATGCAGGCTACGATCTGGTACCGGCTAATGGTGAGCTTTCGGGGGCTCAGGTAGAGTTGATGGATGTCGAGCGTCGCGAGTCGCGTCTGCGCGAGGCGTTACGGTCAGTTGATGGTGAATACGATTATGTACTGATCGACTGCCCGCCCGCACTCAATCTTTTGACGATAAACGCGTTGGTGGCGGCGCAGGCGGTTATGATTCCAATGCAGTGTGAGTACTATGCGCTGGAAGGACTTACTGCTCTATTGAACATTATTCGCAAGATCCGCGAATCTTTGAATCCGACACTTAAGATCGAAGGATTGATACGCACTATGTTTGATCCGCGGAATAATTTGGATAACGAGGTGTCGGCACAATTGAAAGAACACTTTGGCGACAAACTTTATCGCACCATCATTCCCCGTAACGTGCGCCTGGCCGAGGCGCCAAGTCATGGTAAACCAGTGATTAGCTACGACATGCAATCCAAAGGAGCGCAAGCGTACCTGGCCTTAGCGGGCGAGATATTGAGACGCGGCGAGACAGCAGCATGATAGCGAGAGGTCGAACGTGAGTAGCAAGAAACCGCGCCTGGGTCGCGGGCTAGACGCCCTGCTAGAGAATACGGTCAAGCCTTTGGTCGGCAAGGAGATATTGCGAAACATCCCAATTGACTTGCTCCAGCGCAGCAAATATCAGCCACGCACCCACATGGACAAACAGGCGCTTGCGGAGCTAGCAGACTCGATTCGCAGTCAAGGTGTGGTGCAGCCAATCGTTGCGCGTGAACTGAAGACTGGCAATTACGAAATCATCGCCGGTGAGCGGCGCTGGCGCGCGGCGCAGATGGCGGGCCTCGAGACCGTCCCGGCTATCGTACGCCGGGTGCCTGATGAAGCGGCCATCGTCATTGCGCTGATCGAAAATATTCAGCGCGAAGACCTAAATCCATTAGAAGAAGCGTCTGTCCTGCAGCAGCTAATAGACGAGTTTGGTATGAACCACCAAAAGGTGGCCGATACTGTGGGGCGCTCGCGGACGGCGGTGACCAACCTGCTGAGGCTGCTGACACTCAACGAAGATGTACGCAAGCTTTTACTTGCCGGCAAGCTAGATATGGGTCATGCGCGGGCCTTGCTTGCGCTACCCGCCGACGCCCAAGGCCAGGTCGCACGGCTAGTCGCGCAGCGTCACCTATCAGTGCGCGAGACCGAGGCGCTGGTGCGGCGTCGCTTACACCAGCCAGCCGCCCGCAAGAAAAACCGCAACAGCAACGACGCCGACATCCGATCCCTGCAAGATGAGCTGGCGGAACGGCTGGGCGCGAAAGTACGCATCAACCATAAGCGCAGCGGCCGCGGCCAGCTCACGATAGACTACAATAGTATCGATGAGCTAGAAGGTATCCTGGATCATATCCGGTAGGGTAGCTCGGGGGAGACAACCATCCTATGGAATGGGCTCACGAGAAGGAGAGTAGGCGTCATGAAAAAGAGTTCGCTGATTCTGATAGTCAGCTTGTTTCTCACTAGTGCGGCGTGGGCACAGCGATCGCTGCCGATGGATGTGCTGGAAGCAGCGCAGCGTGGCGACCAAGAGGCCCAGCTGGAGATGGGGATCTTGTATGAATTCGGGTTTTTCATGCCCGGCCATACGATACCGGCGCTAGCATGGTATATGCGCTCGGCCGAGCAAGGTAATCAGAAAGCCATCAAACGGCGCGATCTGTTGATAAGTGGCATGAATCAAGGCGAGATTGACCAGGCGCAGTCGCAGTCCAGTCAACAGGTACGTTAATCCCAATCATTCAGCCATGCCGGTCAAACCGGATAGTGCTTAGGCACTATTGGGCGGCCTGTTGTCGCCCGTTAGATTGTCTAAGTAACCGTATAATAAGAACATTGTCGTATTGACCCCTATGTAGTGCGACCTTTATACTGCGATGCATCTGCGCCATCGCAGTGACGGTGTGCCCGAATAAATGAGAACCGCAAGGCAATGGGCTACGCAGCCGTGAACTTGCAGCAAGGGATCCGCGGGGTGGCGCCGAGCCAAGCTCTTTTGACACTCGTCGTAGCTACCGGTATGTGGGTTACCCGCGGGACGTTTGACGCTGTGTCGGCCGGCTGAGACGGCTTGGTCCGTACAGTGGGGGCAGTATTGCTGGGTTGGCGCGTTCGCCGCGCGCGATCTCGTGGGGGAGGGTTCTAAGTTCGCGTTTGCCAGTGTCTAAATGGGCGCGTGAAAACCGACGTTGCTATGGACCTTATAAGCGTATTGCTGGGTGGTGCAATTGCGGCAGTGGTGAACGTCTATGCCGCGCGTCTTGTGTTCGCAGCGCCGGTCACCGGTACTGATACAGACGAAGTCGGCGCCCGGGAGTTGGGTCGGCTTTATCGAGCGGAAGTCGGTAAGCTCATCATGGCAGCGGTACTGTTCGCGACGGTATTTGGGCTCGTCAAGGAACTGAATGTCATTGCACTACTGGTGGGTTATACCAGCATACACGTGATTGGTGTCATCGCCGCCATGAAATTCGTTAAAAGTTAGTCGAGAAGGTTATGGCCGCAGGCGAAGAACTCACTAGCAGCGCATACATTAAGCATCACCTGCAGAACTTGACCTTTGGCCACCACCCGGACGGCACTTGGGGCATCGCCCATAGTGCGCAAGAGGCCAGGGAGATGGGTTTTTGGGCCATCCATCTGGACACCATGTCTTGGTCCATTGGTCTCGGCGTCTTATTCCTGTTCTTATTCCAGCGGGTTGCAAAAACTGCCTCCGTGGAAACACCGCCGCCGTGGCAGAACTTTATTGAATGGGTGGTAGATTTCATCGATGACATTGTGCGCGGTACGTTCTCGGGTAAGAATGATGTCGTGGCGCCGCTAGGCCTGACCGTGTTCGTGTGGATTCTTCTCCAGAATCTCATGGACTTGGTTCCCGTCGATTGGTTACCCGGACTCGCTAAATTGATGGGCATTCCATATATGAAGGTCGTGCCGACGACGGATCCCAACGCGACCTTCGGCATGGCCATCGGCGTGTTTTGGCTGATGATCTATTACAGCATCAAGGTCAAAGGCCTGGGCGGTTTCTTTGCCGAGCTCGCGTTTCAGCCGTTTCCCAAGGTCTTAATGCCCGTTAACTTGTTGTTGGAAACCATAAGCCTGATTGCCAAGCCGCTGTCGTTGGGGCTTCGGTTGTTCGGCAACCTGTACGCGGGTGAAATGATCTTTATTTTGATTGCGTTGCTCTATAGCGGTGGTGTTGCGCTAGGAGTCTTGGGCGGGTTTCTGCAATTAGGATGGGCGATATTCCATATCCTGATCATATTACTGCAAGCGTTCATCTTTATGATTTTGACGGTGGTGTATCTCGACATGGCTCATCAACACCACTGATTTGTTTATTTGACCTGAAAAATAAGACAGGAGACTCACAATGGAAACAGCACTGCTGTACATTGCCGCCAGCATCATGCTCGGCGTCGGCGCCACGGGAGCCGCCATCGGTATTGCCGTTCTCGGCGCCCGCTTTCTCGAAGGTATTGCGCGCCAGCCCGAG
>Ga0209980_10000809_pt1:0-5000 | contig 17120 bp, 14 predicted proteins | sample CR02metaG_FD_183611 | JGI IMG/M metagenome (GOLD analysis project Ga0209980, IMG submission 183611) | Deep subsurface microbial communities from Mariana Trench to uncover new lineages of life (NeLLi) - CR02 metaG (SPAdes) (version 2) | ecosystem: Environmental > Aquatic > Marine > Ocean...
TCAGGAAATCGGTGGCGTGACGATATTCGGCCTCCCCGATGATCTCCCTGTATGGATCGATAGCAACGTCGTGGACAACGACTGGGTGGTCGTTGGTGGGGGCTCCCGCTCGGCGAAAATCAGACTGGATCCCAACCAGCTGATCGATCTGAGTGGATATGAGGTCGTTGAGGGCCTCTCCAAGCTCTCCCAGTCAGACTGATCGCCCCAACTGGCTGCGAACCAGGAACACGTATCCGACAAGACCGATCAAGGCGAAAGCAAACCACTGAATCGCATACCCAAGATGGGGACCGTCGTCATCGAACGTAGGGGGATCCACCGGTACAGGTAGTTCTTCGCCCCTCTCCCCTATCGAGACCAGGTAAACGGGAGCAAGCGACGTTGGTGTCTGTTCCTCGATCCTGGTGATGTCGACCCGGCTGGCGGTCGTCAGCCGGCCGTCGTCAGGGTCGGCGGGCCCCAAAGGAGGTTTCTCCTGAGACAGGTGCACCCAACCCTCGACTGTCACTTCCCCCGATGGTGGTGACGCCTCGGTCACCGGCACCCGGTCGAGCCCCAGCGGCACCCACCCTCGATTGACCAGGATCGCCTCTCCCCTCCCACCGACCAAAGGAGTGATCACGTGGAAGCCTGCAGCACCCAGATACACCTGTGATCGGATCAGCACTTCATCCTCGGAGGAGAAGACACCCGTTGCCAGGGCCCGTCGATACTCGAGGGTTTCGATATCGCCGCCGACAGCGTCGAGCAGCACTGAAATGTCAACAGGGTCATCCGAGGCCCTGGCTTCCCCTACGGCGTTCTCGAGACGGCGCTCGTCCAACCGATCCAATTGCCAGAACCCAAGTCGGACGAAAAGGATGACGATCAGAAGCACGACGAAATGAGCGATGATCCATCGGGGCGCGAGCAGACGGCGGAACTGGGGCAAATCGCCACAATAGACTCACCGTGGACCTTCGCTTTCGTCAGGCGCCAGGGTGCTATTCGGCCGCAACCTGCTCGAGATCCTCCACAGTTCTGAAGGTCACCTGTGCGGCGACCACCTCAATACGACTCCTTCCCCCATCTGGACTCTCCCAGAAGCGCCGCTGGACTGATCCGCAAACGTGAACTCTCTCTCCCTTGAGCCCTGGATGGTCAACAAGGTCATCTGGTGGGTCCCAAAGGGTCACCGGGATCACATCGAGGCGCCGCCGGGGATGGGCCACACCGACGGTTACCAGATATCGAATCAAGCGGGTTCCGGAATCAAAAACCCTCAACTCTGGATCTGCGGCCAGACGACCACAGAGAACCACCACATTGAGGTCTAACGGACTGACGGTCATTGCACTCTCCCCTAAATCATCGGGGAAGTGCGGCCACCCGGAGTCTGTCAGGCCCCTGAGACAGGTTCTCTAGTCCAGAGCCTGGCGGAGCTCGTCAACGCCTTCGAAGTCGGGCTCCTGCTCATCGAGAGCCGCGACAAGACGACGGGCGGCATCCTTGTCGCCGACTGCAAAAGCGACCTTGGCGGCGACGTACCACCGACGAACCTCACCTGGCGATGGTGAGGCAATGAGACGCCCCGGCTTGATGATGGGCCAGGCCTCCCTTGCCTTCCCCTCATCGATGAGAAAGGATGCATAGACCACGCGAGCCTCGTTGGAGACCGTTGCCGAGATGTCGTGCTCCTGGATCCGGTCCCAGGTTTTCGTGACGTCTTCTTTGCGGCCGAGGGCCCGCAGGCAGTCCATTTCGACCGGCATGTGGATCAGATCCCCTGTAATGCGTCGGAATGTGCGGAGTTCACGCAGAGCCTCCTCCCATCGCCCTGACCTGTAGGCGGAGAGACCCAACAGCTCCCGGACCGTCGAGGAGCGGGGCGAGAGTTCTTTGGCACTACGAAGCTCGGGGAGGGCTGCCGCATACCGCTCGTCGGCGAACTGCTCCATCCCCTTGGAGAGGTGTACCAACGCGGGTTCACGACGAGCCTTCGGTGTGGAGCGGACGATGTCCTCACGCACCCACTTGGGTAGCTGCCCCGAAGTGACCGAGGTGATGGTCCGGTGTCGACGCTGTTGCTGATCTCCGTGGCTGGGGCCACGGGACCTGTTCGACTTGTGATTGTTGTCAGACTGGCGAGCCACCACGTCTCCTACGTGAGAGAAGGGCCGCCAACGCTAGTCAGCGACCCTTCGACGTTTACTGCCCGGCAGTGACCTACTCTCCCAGGGGACTACTCCCCAAGTACCATCGGCGCTGACAGGTTTCACTTCCGTGTTCGGAATGGGAACGGGTGGTGCCCCATCGCTTTCGCCACCGGACAAATGTACGAGTGTCGGGCAACCCGAGCACTCCATAGCGAGCACAAAACCATCTAGGACTCTTTATCCAAGCCCTCGGCCTATTAGTACCGGTCCGCTGAACACATTGCTGTGCTTACACGTCCGGCCTATCAACCTGGTCATCTACCAGGGGCCTTAACCCTTACGGGTGGGAGATCTCATCTTAGGGTGGGCTTCGCACTTAGATGCTTTCAGCGCTTATCCCTTCCGTACATAGCCAACGAGCCGTGCACTTGGCAGTACAACTCGCACACCAGAGGTACGTCCAACCCGGTCCTCTCGTACTAGGGGCAGCTCCCTTCAAATCTCCTGCGCCTGCGGCGGATAGGGACCGACAGTATTGTTACTACCGCTCACTTCGGGTGAGCAGTGGCCAGGTCATTTCTGCCTGACTCTGTATGTCGCCATACAGCTCGGACTATATCTTCACCCATCCTGGGATAGGTGTTCGGCGTATAGTCTCTGAGGGTTCTGGGTTCCTAACACCTCCGCCAGGGGCCACTTTCGATAACGTCCATCGCCGTTCATTCTGAACGCGAGGCGTACCAACCGCTCAAATCCTTGGCGGTTGAGGTGTTCGCCTTTGTCCATCGCTTCAACGATGGTGGCGAATAGCTCGAAAGTGTCTCCCTTGTTGGAGATCAGTGGATTACGGATGAAGAAAGGTATTGACTCTGTCCTTGAGATCAGATCTCCGTCTTACGACGAAGACCAGGGTTCGATCCGCCCGCCGTTGCCGGTCGTTTTGGCGGATCGCTCCACAGCCGAGTGTGTCTTTGAAAACCGAGAGCACACTGGCGCGCTCGGCGTTCTGACTCACTCGAAACTCAGGAACGAGTTGGAAACCATTCTCCAGATCGGGTCGTCGCGTGACCCCAACCGAGAATGTTCCTTCTCCATCGGCGAATCCACTTAGGTAGGACTCCAGCCTTCCCTGCTGATTGTCCGCACCGACCGGATTTTCACTGTCCATGTCTCAACCCTATGTGTCGGGTGTGACATGAACGAGTACCAGTCGGATACACGGGTTTTCCAGCATATAGCCGAATTTATAGACAGCAATGGTCTTACTGTCTCACGACGTTCTGAACCCAGCTCGCGTGCCGCTTTAACGGGCGAACAGCCCGACCCTTGGGACCTGCTCCAGCCCCAGGATGCGACGAGCCGACATCGAGGTGCCAAACACCCCCGTCGATATGGACTCTTGGGGGGTATAAGCCTGTTATCCCCGGAGTACCTTTTAGCCGTTGAGCCATGGCGCACCCACGTGCCACCATGGGATCACTAATCCCGACTTTCGTCCCTGCTCGACCTGTAGGTCTCGCAGTCAAGCCCCCTTGTGCATTTACACTCGCCGTCTGATTGCCGACCAGACTGAGGGGACCTTTGGGCGCCTCCGTTACTCTTTAGGAGGCCACCGCCCCAGTGAAACTGCCCGCCAGACACTGTCCCTGATCCGGATTACGGACCGAAGTTAGATGGCCGTCATGAGAAGGGTGGTATTTCAAGGTTGGCTCCACGAAAGCTTGCGCCTCCGCTTCTCAGCCTCCCACCTATCCTGCACATCACATGCCAGACACCAATGTCAAGCTACAGTAAAGGTTCCGGGGTCTTTCCGTCCTGCCGCAGGTAGTGAGCATCTTTACTCACACTGCAATTTCGCCGAGTCTCTGGTTGAGACAGTACCCAAGTCGTTACGCCATTCGTGCAGGTCGGAACTTACCCGACAAGGAATTTCGCTGGATCTGTTACTTAAGACCTATATCGAGTGCACGATGCTCGACAGGTGGGCCGGTCATTTCTGCCGACCTCCCTATGTCGCCATAGGGTCCGGACCATCTCTTCATCTCCAATAGGAGATGGCTGGCGTATGGTCTCTGAGGATTCTCGAGAACCAATAGTCCTCAAGTCTTTCCTGCTGATTTTCCGGCGTGACGTTTGCGCGTCACCCACCATCGGATTGTCACTGCTCATAGCTCATCAATACCCAACGGGTCTGACAAGAAAGAGCGAGTACCGAATGGATACACCGGGTTTTCCAGCATATGGCCAGCTGCACTCACCGCCGTCACCGGCGGGAGGGGCAGCCCCCCTTTGCCTCTAGGGGGTTTCCTTTACCTTAGGACCCTTATAGTTAGGGCCGCCGTTTACTGGGGCTTAGTTTCAAAGCTTCGCCGAAGCTAACCCATCCACTTAACCTTCCAGCACCGGGCAGGCGTCACAGGGTATACATCGTCTTGCGACTTAGCACCCTGCTGTGTTTTTGGTAAACAGTCGCTTGGGTCTGGTTTCTGCGGCCCCCTCAAGCTTGAGACGCTGAGTCTTTCCACTTTACCGGGGCGTTCCTTCTCCCGAAGTTACGGAACTATTTTGCCGAATTCCTTAACCAGAGTTATCTCGCTCGCCTTGGTATTCTCTACCTGTCCACCTGTGTCGGTTTGGGGTACGGGCACCCTATGTGCTCGCTAGAAGTTTTTCTCGGAGGTATGGCTTCAACGGCTTCGCCTAAATCGGCTCGGCATCACGCCTCAGGCTTGATGAGATCCGGATTTGCCTGGATCTCGCCCACACGCTTACCCCGGGAACTACCATCGCCCGGGTCCGTCTAGCCTTCCCCGTCACTCCATCGCTGACCTACTACTGGTTGGGTTGGTAGGCCCCGAAGGG
>Ga0209980_10000809_pt1:7500-17120 | contig 17120 bp, 14 predicted proteins | sample CR02metaG_FD_183611 | JGI IMG/M metagenome (GOLD analysis project Ga0209980, IMG submission 183611) | Deep subsurface microbial communities from Mariana Trench to uncover new lineages of life (NeLLi) - CR02 metaG (SPAdes) (version 2) | ecosystem: Environmental > Aquatic > Marine >...
ATCGGGACGCCACACCTAGTATCCAACGTTTACGGCGTGGACTACCAGGGTATCTAATCCTGTTTGCTACCCACGCTTTCGCTCCTCAGCGTCAGTGCCGGCCCAGAGAACCGCCTTCGCTACTGGTGTTCCTCCCGATATCTGCGCATTTCACCGCTACACCGGGAATTCCATTCTCCTCTACCGGACTCGAGTCACAGCAGTTTCGACTGCAGTTTCGAGGTTGAGCCTCGAAATTTCACAGCCGACTTACTGAACCGCCTACGAGCTCTTTACGCCCAATGATTCCGGATAACGCTCGCACCCTACGTATTACCGCGGCTGCTGGCACGTAGTTGGCCGGTGCTTCTTTTGGAGGTACCGTCAATTTCTTCCCTCCTGAAAGGGGTTTACAACCCGAAGGCCTTCATCCCCCACGCGGCGTTGCTGCGTCAGGCTTTCGCCCATTGCGCAAGATTCCCTGCTGCTGCCTCCCGTAGGAGTCTGGGCCGTGTCTCAGTCCCAGTGTGGCTGATCGTCCTCTCAGACCAGCTACTCGTCGAAGCCTTGGTAGGCCGTTACCCCACCAACTAGCTGATAAGTCGCGAGCCCATCCCACAGCACAAAGGCATTTCCTCGGAAGATCATGCGATCCTTCGAGGGTATCCGGTATTAATCCAGGTTTCCCTGGGCTGTCCCGGTCTGTGGGGCAGGTTACTCACGTGTTACTCACCCGTTCGCCGCTCCGTCATACCAGTGGGTTACCCCTCCGGTATGCGTCGCTCGACTTGCATGCATTAGGCACGCCGCCAGCGTTCATCCTGAGCCAGGATCAAACTCTCCAACATACATTCACGACGCTCATCCGAGGATGGACGCCAATCCTGTCAATGAAGGGTTTGCAATTTGGGTCCAGGACCGTGAGGGCCCTGGCGCTTTTTGATTGCTCACGTGACTTTCGTCGCCTTCGATTCGAGGGCAACGCGTCACTATTCGAATGCTCCATCTTCCACCCTTACGGGGAAAATGGGCATTACTGGCTTTTGGCACATTGTTCAGTTGTCAAGGAGCCCATGGCTCCGCATCTGATACTTCGTGTGTCAGGCGGGTCGACGATGATACCGCGGACCCCGATACAGACGAAAACCCGGCGCAGCCCAAAAGCTCCACCGGTGGCGGATGGTCAGACAGTGATGTCTGACTGAGACGAAATTGTAACCAGCCCTGGGGCCTACGCAAGTCAATCAACCAGACGGGCGAAACGTCGTTTTCCGACCTTGAGCACCTTGCCGACGACGTCAGACCGTGAAGCCTCCTGACTCACAATCGGCTCACCATCCAACTTGACGGCGCCTTGGTCGACCAGACGACGCGCCTCTGCTCCCGAGACGTCAAACACATCTCGAATGAGTGAGGGGAGGTGAACAGGGTCACCCGGTGGCACTACCGCCTCTTGTATCTCATCCGGGATGCCACCGTGTCTGAACACCTGGTCGAACCCCGTCTCGGCAGCCGCCGCCTCCTCCTCACCCCAGTAGAGGGTGACCACGTGGCGAGCGAGAGTACGCTTCGCCTCGTTCGGGTGGAGTTTCCCAGACTCCAGGGAGGCCTCGATCGACTCGACTTCTGCGGCGCCTCTGTCGGCGGCGAGACGAAACCACTGCGGCATCACTTCGTCCGGAATGCTCATGGTCTTGCCGAACATGGCACCCGGCTCGTCTTCCACACCGATGTAGTTGTCAAGTGATTGCGACATCTTGTTGACGCCGTCGGTTCCGACAAGAAGGGGCATCGTCACGGCCACCTGTGCCGCCTGGCCATAGCGCTCCTGAACGACCCGCCCCATCATCAGATTCCACAACTGGTCGCTACCGCCGAGTTCGACATCCGCCTCGACAGCCACCGAGTCGTAACCCTGGAGCAGCGGATAGAGAAACTCCATCACCGAGATGGGAGAGCCGGACTGATAACGGCTGGCGAAGTCGGACCGCTCGAGCATCTGAGCGACGGTCGCCGCACTGGTGAGCTCGAGAAGCCCATACATGTCCAGGTCCGCAAGCCACTCCGAGTTCCGCCGTATTTCGAGGTTGTCGTCAAGAAGCACCTTCCGGAACTGGCTCAACACGCTTTCCGTATGAGAATTCACCTCGTCGACCGACAACCGCTTCCGTGTGGATTCCCTGTCTGACGGATCTCCAACCTGGGCGGTGAAGTCACCAACGATGAGAACAGCGGTATGGCCCAGTTCTTGAAACTGACGCAGCTTGCGTAGGACAACGGCCCAGCCGAGGGTTACTGCAGGGGCCGTTGGATCCAGGCCAAGCTTTACCCGAAGCGGCCGGCCGAGATCTAGCTTCGCCTTCAGGTCATCCTCGGGGATCACCTGGTCGGTGTACCGAAGAATCTTGTCCAACTGGCCGGCAGAGCTCATGAGAAGAGCAGGATAAACGTGCTCATCCCATCGACGTTGCAGCCGACGCAGCGATAAACCTCCACGGTCGTTCCCTGGCCTTTGAGATCCCGACCCGTGGTGTTGACAGAATAATCTCGGGTGGTTCTCCCCACTCCATACGGATGGATGAGGTGGAATCGAACAGGTACGAGCCGTTGTGATCGATGCTGATTCCCAGAGCCTCACATAGCTTCCCCGGTCCGTTTGTCAGCTCATCTGATCGGCGCCGTCGCGCCCTGACAACTCCCTCCCCTTCGATCACCTCTCCCCCGCGGATCAGAATCCCCCAACCGGTGCCCACCGGCCCCGCCGCAGTGTTGGCACAGTTGTGAATCCCATAGGATCTGTACACATACAGGGTGCCGGGCCTTTCGAACATCGCAGCGTTTCGCTCGGTCCGCCCCCGAAAGGCGTGAGAGGCCGGATCGTCAGATCCCTTGTATGCCTCGACGTCGGTGATGCGAAGCCGGACAGTCTTGGTATCGATCTCCGACACGAGATGAGCTCCAAGCAGTCTCGGCGCGGCGACTTCTGGAGGTCCGGCAAGGAGTTCTGCCAGATCGGCCGGCATCATGCTCCGCGAAGAACGGCACCCGTCTTCTGGGCCGCTTCGATCATGGTCCTCCGGATAGGGCCTGCGTCATCATTGGTGAGGGTTCGATCACTTGCTCGAAGCCGATATCGAATTGCGACCGCCTTCTTTTCCCCAAGATCCGAGCTGACGAATTCATCAAACACAAGCTCCCTCTCAACCAGCTCACCACCGGCCACTCGCATGGCGGCCAGCAAATCCGACACGTTCTGCGACTCGTCCACGAGGAATGACAGATCAAACTCGATGAAGGGGAACAGCGAGGGCGTCTTTGCCTCGACCGGGCTCACCGGTCTCAACAGAGGTGCGAGATCCAACTCGGCCACCGCGACTCGGTTGCTGATCTCGAATGCGCGACCGGTACGTGGGCTGAGCTCGCCCACATGTCCGACGGGCACCCCCGCCAAAAGAATCTCCGCAGTCCGCCCCGGGTGAAATCCCGGAGCGGAGGACGGCCGGATCTCAATGTCGCGTAGACCAAGACTCTTCGCCAACCGACGCCACAACGCCATCGAAACAGCCCCGTCCGCCTTGAGGAGGGTTCCGCCCAAAGTATGAGTGCCGACGTCACCAACCACGGCCCACGCAACCCGGTCTGGTTGGGCGGGCAGCCTGGGGTCCTCTTCGTCTGGAACGGAGGAAAAGACCTTCCCTATCTCGAACAACCCCACCGACCCGAGGCCATAGGAGAGGTTGTAGCGGATGGCATTCAACAGGCCCGGCAACATCGTTGGGCGAAGCTTGCTTTCTTCGTCTCGAAGAGGGTTCTTGACAGTTAGAAGCTCGGACGTTGCAAGTTCGGATCCGAGGTGGGCCAGGTCCTCAACGCTGACGAAAGGGAGATTCACTGCCTGGTGAAGCCCGGCCCCGGTCAGGGATGTCTGAAGAATGCGTTGCCGGTGTTGTTCGGGGGTGAGACCACCCGAAAGCCCCGAGGGAAGAGTCGCCTCGAAGTTGTCGAGACCGTGAATCCTGGCCACTTCTTCGATCAGATCCGCGGGACGTGTCACATCCGGTCGATAAGTCGGAATCGTCACAACCATCGGGTCAGACCCTTCAACCTCCATCCCGAGACGGGTGAGAATCGCTGACACCGCAGCCACGGTGAAACCTGAGCCGAGAAGGCGCTCCACATCGGACAGGCGCAGGTCGACGATTGCCGGAAACGTCGGCGTGCTGATCACGTCGACAGCCCCGTCGAGGATCTCACCGTCGGTCAGAGCACCGACCATGGCGCTGGCACGCTGATTGGCGATGTCGGCAAGGTTGGGATCCACGCCGCGCTCGAAGCGGGTCGAAGCCTCGGATCGAAGGTCATGTCGACGGGACATGTACATGATCGTCGGTGGGTCCCATGAGGCCGCCTCCATCAGAACTCTGGTTGTCGCATCAGAGACCTCGCTCCGGGCACCACCCATCGTCCCTGACATGGAGCTTGGGCCGTCGTCGTCATAGATGATCAGGTCGTCTGGCGTCAAAGCCCTCTCTACACCATCGAGGGTCACCAGAGTTTCGTTCTCTGACGCTCGTTTGACGACCAATCGGGCACCGGCAATCGAATTCGCATCGAAGGCGTGAAGTGGATGACCCAACTCGAACATGACGTAGTTGGTGATGTCCACCACGTTGGAGATCGATCGGACGCCGATCTTGTGGAGACGGTGTCGAATGTTGAAAGGAGATGGACCGACCGTCACACCGATGATCTCCCGGGCGGTGAAACGTCTGCAACCAACGGGATCGTCAACTCGAATGGCGATGTCCGTCGACCCCTCGACGGTCTTCATCTGAATCTCCGGCATTCGATGCTCGATATCGAAATGCGCGGCGAGGTCTCGAGCGACACCAACCATCGACATGGCGTCTGGTCGGTTTGGAGTGACCTCCAGATCGAAAACCACATCAGGAAGCTCTACGTAGTCCGCGAAAGGTGTGCCAATCTCCGGGTCGCCATCGAGGACGAGGATGCCGGCGTGGTCATCGCCAAGACCAAGTTCCTTCTCTGAGCAAATCATGCCGTTTGACTCGACACCTCTGATGCTTCGCTGGCCGATCTCGAAGTCGCCGGGGAGGATCGCTCCGGGTGCGGCGACGGGGACCATTGCGCCGACCTCGAAATTCCAGGCGCCGCAAATGATCTGGTCCGGTCCGCTGCCGGTGTCAACCTGACAGACCCGGATCTTGTCGGCGTCGGGATGAGGAGTGATCTCGAGGACTTTCCCCACCAACACATCAGACCATCCGGGTCGAATCATCTCAACGTTCTCAACGGTGAGACCGAGCATGTCGAAGGCATCACTCAACTCGCCCACATCGGTGGTAGGGAGATCGATGAACTCCTGGAGCCAGATGAGCGGGACTTTCACAAGTGAGCCCCTTCGTCACTGCCCCGGTCTGCCGGATTGGCGAAGAAGCGCACTAGAACTGCTCCAAGAATCGAATGTCGTTGTCTATGAAGTGTCTGACGGTCTCAATGCCGTGTCGGACCATGGCAAGTCTCTCGACTCCCATTCCGAAGGCGAACCCGGTCAGTTGGGCAGGGTCATATCCCACGGCTTCGAGCACATTCGGGTCGACCATTCCGCATCCGAGCAGCTCTACCCACCCTGACCCGCCGCAAACCCGACACCCTGGTTCGCCGCCATCGCATGCGAAACATGAGACATCCAGCTCGGCGCTGGGCTCGGTGAACGGGAAGAAGTGAGGTCTCATCCGGACCGTCGACTGTGGCCCGAAGAACTCCCTTGCGAAGTGAAGCAGTGTTCCCCTGAGATCGCCGAAATTGATGTCAGTGTCAACCGCAAGCCCCTCGATCTGGTGAAAGACCGGAAGGTGGGTGGCATCGATGGTGTCCGTTCGATAGCTACGACCCGGAACCACGATGTAAACGGGAGGCTCATGCTGCTCCATCCACCGTGCCTGAACTGGAGAAGTGTGAGTCCGGAGCAAGACCTCGTCATCGGGGTCGCCCCAGTCGAGATACATCGTGTCGGACTCGAGACGCGAGGGATGCGTCGACGGAGTGTTGAGCGCATCAAAGTTGTACCAAGCAAGCTCAGCCTCGGGGCCCGATGCCACCCGATATCCGAGCGCAACAAAAATGTCGACGACCTCATCGATGGTCTGTTGGATGAGATGAAGGGAACCGGACGGGAAAGTGATTGCTTGGAGAGTTACGTCGATCGACTCCTCCTGTACTCGTCGGCCCTCATCTTCAGCCTCGAGTTCCGCGCGGCGGGCGGTCAAAAGTGCATTGATGACCTCCGCGGCCTCATTGAGCTTCGCTCCGACCTTGGGTCTATCGACAGGGTCGAGCTGGCCCATGCGCCGGCGGACTTCACCAAGTGATGACTTCTTGCCGAGGAGCGTGGACTCGAGCATCGCCAGTCCCTCGAGAGAGTCCACGGCGGCGACAGCCGCCGGGGTCTCGGAAATCGCCCGGTCGAGTGCTGAGATCGGATCCACTACCGGCGGCAGGTTAGACCTGCCCTGGGTATCCATCTGTTCGTTTGGAAAGCTCATAGACGACTATCCCCGCCGCCACAGCGGCATTGAGGCTCTCCGTCGAACCACTCATCGGAATTGAGACTCGCCAGGCTGCCGCCGCCACGACCTCATCTGGCAATCCCGCCGACTCCTCGCCCACAAGGACAGCTAGAGGCGCTCCATCGATCTGATCAGGAGCAACTCCCCCGTCGACCACCGTCGCCACCGTTGTCCAGGTCTCCAGGGCGCTCAAGTCGTCGATCCTCATCACGGCCGTTTGGAATTGTCCGCCAGCACCCGCTCGGAGCGTCTTCGGGGACCAGGGATCGGCCGACCCGGCGGTGTGAGCGTAGGACCACCCGAAAGCGGCTGCCGTTCGCAGGAGGGTCCCCACGTTCCCTGGATCGGAGACACCGACCGAAACCAGGACGTTGCGCCCAACGGGCAAACAATCCGCCGGTATGTCGATAACGGCGATGGGGCCTCTCGGCGTCTCGGTGCCGGCCAGACGATGGAGGGCCCCGTCGTCGATGAGTATGGGGCGAAGATCGTGATCCGAACATAGGGAGGCAGTCGCGTCATCTGCAGGCAGGGAAAAGACTGTGTGGAGTGTCACACCGGCCTCGAGAGCCTCGGCAAGCAGGTTGGGGCCCTCAACAATGGTTTGGCGCCGCACCTTCCGGAATCGAGCGCGATGAAGCCGGGCCGCTTCCACTACGAGCTTGTTGCGGTGGTTGCGGACCGGCTCCATGACGTGTCTCCGACCGGCGGTCAGCTCTGCTTGGACACCTCTACCAATTGGGTAAAGGTCTCGGGGTCGCTCACAGCGATCTCGGCCAACATCTTGCGATCGACTTCTACATCATTGGCTTTTAGTCCGGCAATGAACTGGCTGTAGGTAGAGCCGTTCAATCGGGCGGCGGCATTGATCCTGGCGATCCAAAGTCTCCGAAACTCGCCCTTGCGGGCGCGACGATCGCGGTATGCATCCTGCATTGCGTGCATGACCTGCTCATTCGCCGTGCGGTAACGGCGACTTCGAGCTCCTTTGTAGCCCTTGGCGCGGTCGAGAACCTTCTTATGTGACTTCTTTGCGTACACCGCACGTTTTACACGAGTCATCTCCTACCTCCCTGGGTCAGCGACCGAGTTGCTTCTTGATGACTTTGGCGTCACCGGGAGCCATCCCGACTTCGCCCGACCTCCGCCGGTATGTCGACTTGCCTTTGGCGAGGCGAAGATGGCCGCGGCCGGCTTGACGGCGCATGAGTTTGCCGGAGCCGGTCACCTTGATTCTCTTCTTGGCGCCGCTATGTGTCTTCATCTTTGGCACGGCGTCCTCCTACTCTTCTTCCTGCTTTTCGCGTTTCACAACTCGCGTCTTGGTCCGTCTCATGGGAGACAGCACCATCGTCATCGAACCGCCTTCCACCTTCGGAGGCTGTTCAACAGTCCCGAACTCCGATAGATCGGTCGCCAGTCGTTCCATGAGGTCCTTCCCGAAGGAAGGTCGTTCGTTTTCCCTACCCCGGAACCGAATGGTGACTTTGACCTTGTCGTAGTCCTGGAGAAACTCCTGGGCCTTGCGCCGGGTGATATCGAAATCGTGGTCACCTATCCGCACCCGCATACGGAGCTCTTTTATCGTTGTGCGAGTCTGGTTTCTTCGAGCCTCGCGCTGCTTGACCGACTGTTCGTACTTGTATCTTCCGTAGTCCATCAACCGGCAGACCGGTGGCTTGGCCTTGGGGGCTACCTCGACGAGGTCGAGATCCAGCTGCTCCGCAAGCCAAAGCGCCTCATTGAGTTTCTTGATTCCGATCTGCTCTCCATCTGGTGCGACCACACGAACCTCCTTGGCCCGTATCCCACCGTTCACGCGCAGCTCGCTGATGCCTATACCTCCTGTTGGTAGCAAATAAAAAGCAGCAGGCGAAAACCTGCTGCATACACCGATAGTTCCGGTTCTCCAGTGACCTCGGCTCGCTCGATTCGGGATTGCTCCCGAGATCTGCGGCCGGGTGGGGAAGCAGCAGCTTCCGCTCTTGCTATGTGCTGTCCTGAAAAGGATACCAGCGAAGAGGTTCGACCCCGCATCCGGCGCCTCAGCGGATCTCTAGTCTGGCCAAAGCAGTCGCCATCAAAATGGCGGCATCGACCGCCTCAACGCCCTTGTTTGCATCTATTTGCTCCGAGCGTTCGACGGCGTGGCTGTACTCGTGAACTGCGAGAATGGCGTTTGTCACCGGTATCCCGGTATCGAGGGCGACCCTGGTGATTCCTGTGGTCGACTCTCGGACAACAATTTCATAGTGATCCGTGTCGCCCTTCACGACCGTGCCGATGGCCACAACCGCGTCACATCCCAAGTCTGCGAGAGCTTTGGCCGCGAGGGGGAGCTCAAGGGCTCCCGGCACACGCAGAACCGTGACCTCCGACACGCCCAGCTCCTCACAGCGTGCTGTGGCCCCACCCAGGAGACGGTCTGTGATTGTCTGGTTCCATGACGCCACCGCCACACCGATATGGAGCCCGGCGCCGTCGGTGCCCCCTTCGATAATCGTCGTCACTCTGCTTCGTCCATCTCGAGCTGGTGCCCGAGTCGATTGACCTTGGTTTGGAGGTATTCACGGTTTTCGTCGTTGGCCTCGACCGACAGGGGGATCTGCTCGAGAATGGAGAGTCCATAACCTTCGATTCCAGCCCGCTTGGTCGGATTGTTGGTCATGAGACGCATCGACCGGACGCCGAGGTCGTAGAGAATCTGGGCACCCACCCCGTAGTCACGTGAATCAACGGGCAGCCCAAGGTTCACGTTGGCGTCCACGGTATCGAGGCCCTCATCCTGGAGCCGGTATGCCGCCAGCTTGTGAAGCAGCCCGATGCCCCTCCCCTCGTGGCCTCTGATGTAGAGAACGACCCCTCGACCCTCTTTCCCAATTCGCCCCAGAGCCTCGTCCAACTGTTGACCGCAGTCACAACGAAGACTTCCGAACACATCTCCGGTCAAGCACTCTGAATGGACGCGTGTGAGAACGGCTTCGCCGTCGCCAAGCTCACCCATGACCAGAGCCATGTGTTGACGATCATCGACCAACGAGCGATACCCGA
>Ga0209980_10000810_pt1 | contig 17116 bp, 19 predicted proteins | sample CR02metaG_FD_183611 | JGI IMG/M metagenome (GOLD analysis project Ga0209980, IMG submission 183611) | Deep subsurface microbial communities from Mariana Trench to uncover new lineages of life (NeLLi) - CR02 metaG (SPAdes) (version 2) | ecosystem: Environmental > Aquatic > Marine > Ocean trench...
GGCATACCCCGTTTGGAGCAACATATGGCAGCAATTAGCGACATTATGATCTTCGGTCTGCAACTATACTGGAGGTGAGTTGCCGGTTCGCACTACAAATAGGTCTTTGTTGCGGCCTGATGTGCTTTAGTGAGGATTTTTGGGATTGATTAATTTCGGATCGGGGTGAATCAATGACGCCTGATGACTTCAGTGGCACCGATCTCGACTCCGGACCGGCCCGAGCCGACGATCGCGAACAGGTCGTTGGCGGCGGCGCGTAAATCCTGTTGATGTGATCAGGACTTTCTTTTAGCTTTGATACGCGAGTGGAGATACTCGCTCTCGCAGATACCACGTTCTAGGAAGGAAAGAAAAGATGACGCAAACCACGAAATCGGCCGTCGAGCCGATCCTGCCGGTCCGCTTGGGAAAGGGCGGCGTGCACTATGCACGCGGCATAAGGGCCGGCCGATGGGTATTCACGACCGGCACCATGGCGCAGGACTTCGGTCGTGGTATCGCCGAGGACATTATCAGCCCCCGCCTTCCGCAGGCGGGACGTCCGAAGAACGAGAAAGAGGCCGAGCGGGTGTTCGACCATATCGAGGAGGTGCTGCGCACCACCGGCACTGATTGGGCCAATGTCGTCCGTGTTGACCAGTACTATCCGCGACCCAACGCGGTCGACCACTATCATGTCGCCCGCCGCGCCCGGTTTGGAAATCTGATCCCGCCGAGCACCTCGATAGTGATGCCAAACCTCTTGCTCGCCAACGCGGAGATGGACGTGCAGCTCATAGCCGCTATCCCGGAGTCCGGCTTCACCGTGGAACACCTGAAGCAGAAGGTTCTCGCTGGGCACCCCACGTCGGGATACAGCCCGGCGCTTCGGGCCGGGGATTTCGTTTTTGCCGCTGGGGTCAGCGCCTCACCGGTCGGCGACGAACCCGGACGCCATGGAATAGCCGAAGCCGCACAACGCCCCGAGTATTCGCAATGGCGGGGTGAGCCGATCAAGCTCGCAACCGAATACATGATTAAAAAGTGGATCATTCCCTCGCTCGAGCTTGGAGGCGCTTCGCTGGCCAACGTCGTCAAGGCGCAGGTTTACATGACTCACCTTGAGGACTTCGCTTCGTTCAACTTCGTCTGGGGCAAATATTTTCCCGAAAGACCGCCGGTCACGACGTTGATTCCCTCGCTCAGGGAGGCGATCTCCAACCGCTATGAACGGATCGAAGTCAATGTGATCGCCCTGGCGGACAACGGTGCGACCGAGCGCACGATCATCGACACCGACGTCTATACCGGTTACGAGGTAAACTCGGCTGCGATCCGTGCCGGTGACCTGCTGTTCGTATCGGGGCTGATGGGCATCGACCGCGACGGTTTGATCGGCAGTGCCGAAGTCGATCCTCGACAGGCCAATCTGCAATCGAGCATTCGCGCGCAGGCCGATTGCATCCTGCAGAATGCTGAGAAGATCTGCGAGGCCGCCGGCACTTCGCTTGCGAACATTGTCCGCGCCCAGCATTTTCTGACCGATATCGGTGATTTCTATGACGTTTATCAGGTCTGGCAGGAGCACCTGCCAGGGGCGCCAATCCCGTTCTCGGCGATCGAGATACCGTCACCATTGCCGGTACCGGGGTGCACGCTGTTGATGGATCTCTGGTTCTATGCGCCGTAGAGAGAGGTTAAACACTTTACGTGGCAGTTGTAGTGCTGATATGTCTTTAACCAGAATGGTGCAGGCGGCAGTAGGATTGCCCGGTAGGGATTCAGAGTGATTGAAGCGCTAAACTTAAAGAAATCTTTTAAGGTAGGGCAAAAGCAGGTAGACGCCCTTTGTTCCGTAACCCAGCAAGTAGACGAGGGCGAGTTCTTTGTTCTCCTGGGTCCGAGCGGCTCTGGAAAAACAACCTTGCTACGCTGCGTCGCAGGGTTGGAAACTCCCGACGAAGGAGAGATCATCATCTCGGGAAGGACCGTCTTTTCCCGAAAAAAGGCATTTTTGTTTCCCCCGAGGACCGCCAGATCGGCATGGTCTTTCAGTCCTATGCTATCTGGCCACATATGTCGGTTTTTCAAAACGTCGCCCTGCCTCTGACCTACGGCCGACAGAAGATAGCGAGGTCGTTGGTCCGTGATAGGGTTCTTGAGGCGCTTAGGTTGGTGCAGTTGGAAGAGATGGGCGATCGACCCTCGCCTCTGCTTAGCGGAGGCCAACAACAGAGAGTTGCTCTGGCCAGGGCCCTGGCGGTGAATCCAAAACTGGTGCTCATGGATGAGCCGCTGAGCAATCTCGATGCGCGTCTTCGCGAAGAGATGCGCACCCACATACGGGACCTGGTCAAGCGCTTAAGCATGACCGTTCTTTATGTGACCCACGATCAGGTCGAAGCTATGGTCCTGGCAGATCGTATCGGAGTGATGAGCAATGGTTCCATCATTTCGATTGGATCGCCCGAAGATCTATACGAGGGACCCGCAAACAAGGGCGTCGCTGAGTTTTTTGGCTCGATCAACTGGTTGGAGGCTGAGACGACGGAGGGGGGCGTTCTTAAAACTAGCCTCGGAAAGCTGATTATAAAACAGGGGGTTCGCCCGGGTCAGTCCGGTATGGTGGGAATCAGGCCCGAAGATATAGAAGTGACAGCGTCCTCCTCGGACCGAGAGAATGAGTTTAAGGGGGAATTAGTGTCGCGCACATTTCTCGGAGATCAGATCGTCTACGCTATCCAGGTTAGTGGGGTGACCTTGCAATGCAAGACCATGAACAAGGAGCGGCTGGAAGGTCACGTCACTATAAGAATTCCTAAAGACAGGATCAAGTTTTTCCCCTCTTGATGAAGGGGCTGAAGGCGACTCAGCGAATTCACCGGGGTGCTATCGAGGTCGCGGCTCTCATTGGAAGCCACCGATGTAATGTGAGAAGATCAGGGCAGGCCCTTTTCGTAAATAGGCCCGACTGTGGTGCGAACCTCTATCGATGCTTCTTAGCCCCGATCCGAAAAAATAATCGAGGCATTTCTGGTGTTGAGCGGCTTAGTACACCAGTTGCCGGCATTTTGATCGTCGGTCTACAACTACACTAAAAAGGTGAGTTGCTGATTCATGCTTGAAACAGGTATTTGTCGCGGTCTGATGCTCATCAGGGGAGATTTCTTTGACTGATTAATTTCGGATCGGGGTTAGATGTCCAGCCTAAGCCCAGACAATTCAGGATCCAGATCTCCGGTTACCCCTTTCGAGTCTCTCCGTTTTCGCGATTTCCGGCTTTTTTGGGTTGCCCTTGTCATCTCAAACATCGGCACCTGGATGCAGATGACAGCTTCAAGTTGGTTACTCTACGAGTTAACCAACTCGCCTTTCCAGTTAGGTATTAATGGAGTCTTTCGTGCTATCCCAACACTATCCCTTGGACTATTTGGCGGAGCACTTGTGGACCGATACGAGCGCAAATGGATCTTACTCTTCGCACAGATGGGGCTCATGCTTCTGGCCTTCATCCTGGCTATCCTCGATCAGACAGGTCTCATCGAGGTTTGGCATATCTACACCGTCACTATTTTTGGTGGGATATTGGGAACCGTCGAGTCTCCAGCACGCCAGGCCCTCCTTCCCTCTCTAGTGCCGCGGCGGCTTCTTCCCAACGCCATTGCCCTTAATTCCCTTCTGTGGAAGGGGACTGTGGTCCTCGGTCCTGCGTTGGCCGGTATTCTCATTGCCGTTGTCGGCACCGCCGGGGCGTTTTTTACCAATGGTGTGAGTTTTCTGGCTGTGGTCATAGCCCTGTTTCTCATCCATGCATCGTCGCCTGGGACAGGGGGAAGAGACGACATACTCAAAGATATCAGGGAGGGGTTGAGATACGTTTCAACGCAAAAGACAATCCTTGGGGTGATGGTCATGGAGGCGACTTCAGCCCTGTTTGGTCTCGATAGCGCCATGCTAACAATTTTCGCACGGGATATTTTGCAAATAGGGCCCAGCGGCTTGGGGTTTCTCCAGTCAGCTCGTGGCCTAGGTGCTATTTTTGGCTCTGCCCTTTTGGTATCTACGATCAGCAGGGTCCGGGTACAAGGGCGGGTTCTCGTTGTGTCGGCCATTCTCTACGGAACGAGTTTTGCTCTGTTCGGCCTGTCTACGTATGTTCCCTTATCCCTTTTTCTGATAGCACTGGTCGGGGCAGCAGACGTTGTGTGGGGGGCAACGCGAAATACGGTGCTCCAGCTCAAGTCACCGGATGCCATGCGGGGAAGAGTCATGGGGATCTTTCACCTGACCAGCCGAGGCCTCCACCCTCTGGGGCAGACGAGGACTGGGATGGCCGTCCCGCTAATTGGAGCCGGAGGGACTGCCTTCCTCGGGGGGGTCCTGGTTGCAGCCGTGGCCCTTCTGACCGTGTGGAGGACCCCGAGTGTCGCTCTTTTTTCTATAGAAGATGAAAAGACTGACCACCACGCCCCTCAGCCGAGAGATCTGTCTGCTGAGTCTATCTCCGAGTTGGGAGGTCCCCCTCGGGTGTAGGCCGTATCCGGACCGTCGAGAGGTTGATGCTCCTGCTATATTATTTCTGGTATTTTCTCTTATTTTCGGCTATATGGATAGCCCTGTCGACCATTTGTGAATTAAAAAGTAGGAAAAGGAGGAATTAACGATGGCAGAAACAATACCGCATATAGTTGCACCTGATGATCAAGGTTTGACGTCGGAGATGGTAGATTATCCGGGGAAGACGGGGAGTGTGAAGGCTTATCTCTCCAGGCCCAAGGGAGGCGCCAAACTCGGAGCCGTAATCGTGATCCATGAGAACAGGGGACTGGTGGACCATATTAAGGATGTGGCTAGAAGGTTTGCAAAGGATGGTTTTGTCGCTCTGGCCCCGGATCTGCTCTCCCGCTTGGGGGGAAGCGATCAGTATAAAGGGGGGCAGGAAGCGATTGACGCTATCAAAAATGTTACCAACGATATGGTAGTCGAGGACCTGACCGGTGCGGTGGACTATCTGAAGAAACTCAACTATGTCAACGGTCGGGTTGGGGTGGTAGGCTACTGTTGGGGCGGAGGGCAATCTCTGAACTTCGCTACCAAGTGTAAGGACCTGCATGCCGCGGTAGTCTATTACGGCCGGAACCCAAATCCCCTGGATCTGGTGCAGAATATCTCCTGTTCTTTAATGGGCAATTACGGGGAGGATGATGCCAATATTATGCCTGGAGTTGCACCTCTGCAGGAAGCCTTAAAGAAGTACGGGAAAAACTTTGACATCAAAGTCTTTCCCGGGGCAAAGCACGCGTTCAACAACAATACCAATGCAGATCGCTATCATCCGGATGCGTCCAAAGACGCATGGGCAAGGACGTCGAGTTTTTATAAGAAGAACTTAGCGACTTAATTTGACATGCTGGGACACGTGGTCTCTCCCAAGGACTGAGGCTACGTGTCCCGAGCCTTTATAATATGGGGCGAAGCCGCTCAGACCTCGGCGACGCACTCGATCTCTAAAAGAAATTCCTTGCTAGCCAGTTTTGCCTCTATAGTCGTTTGGGCAGGGTAGTGACCCTCCTTAAAGTAAGTCCTGTAGATCTCGTTCATGGCCTGGAAGTCCGTGGTGCGCGTCAGGATCACATTTACCTTCACGACCTTGTCGAGCGATGATACGGATTCTTCCAGGATGGCTTTCATGTTCTCCATGGTCTGGCGCATCTGGGCAGGGAAGTCGCCCTTGGCTACCTGGTAGTCGTTGCTAAAAGGTGTCGTGCTCGAAACAAATATGAGATTTCCCACCTTAACTGCGAGTAATAGCGGAACGCGAGGCCTGGCAACCTTGTCACTTAGACTGATCTCTTTTGCCATTATCTTTTCCTCAACATAAAAAATTTCCGGTAATCAAATTGTCTCCGGGACAGATTGCAAATTGTCCGGTTGATAATGGATTCGAATTGGTATGTACCTTAAACAGAGACAACAATTGATAGACATTAACACGCCGTGGTGAGGGAATAGGGCGACCACCCTAGTTAAAAGAGGACCGTCTCGTTTACAGAATTAACAGGACACGTTATTGGTTGAAATCATTGAATGGATGTGGGTGCTTATGATTTTACTATTTTGAAAGTCTCTTTCTTAAGGAGATTTAACCATGGTTAATGCAATCGTCTTATTAAAGGTAGAGCGTGATAAAGTAAACGACGTTGCTAAAGCGCTTGTGGATACGAAAGGCGTATCAGCAGTCTATTCGGTCAGTGGCAGATATGATCTTGTTGCCATTATTCGAGTCAATGAAAATGATGAGCTGGCAGACACCGTGACCAATCATATGCGCAAGCTTAGCAGCATCCAAAGCACAGAAACTATGCTTGCATTTCTGACCTATTCTCATCATGACTTAGATGCCATGTTTTCATCACGGCTTGATAGGCTTCCATAATGCTGGGTGTGTGGTGAGCCTGTGGAGCAACCTTGATTGTAGTTGCCAGGGCCCATTAGATCCTACCATTTTTGTTTTTCTCTATAGAACCTCTCACTCAAGCTTTGTCTAGGTGTCTAAGGTAGTCCGATAGAATACGTCCTCTACGTGGGTGAGTTTATTGGTTAGGCCCTCTTCATGGCAATGACGATAAAGGATCTCCAGCATTTTTTTATTTTCTCTTATCCCTAAAGGATAGGGGTCGGCCCCGAAGGTCTCGTCCTGGCGCTTGTAATCTTCTCCCTCAAACAGTAGATAGGCTGACCTCGAGCGCCGGGCCCTTTCGTAAGCTGCCTCTTTCGATCTCACTAAAGCCTTGTATAGCTCTAATGCCGCCCATGGGTGTTGCTCCAGAACTCTATTCTGAACAAAGAAAAAATGATTGGCCGGCAGGATTCCCGTTCTCCGGTAATATTCGTTGATGATCTGGCGTCCGCCATCGGAGAGAAATTTCCGAATTCTTGGATTACCGGCAATCGGCGTACCTCCATTGCGATCGATGCGCCTGAAAGGAGTCGCCAGCGAGTCTGCGGAACTGGTGAAAAGCATACCCCGGTTCTTGTGAGGGTTAATTTGGAGAACGGAAGTCTTTTAGCTTGCTTTCCACTTTGAAGGGTCCCTCCTGTGAATTTTAGAGGGACGCAGCACGGATATTTTCTCCGTTTGCTCTATGTAGCGGACAAATCGATTTCGCTCTTCGAGAAGGTGGTAATACTTGGCCGGGACGTCGATAATCCATGGCTCTATCTTTGCGACCACCAGAGATAGACCAACTCCCTTCAGCACTTTCTCAGTTCCCTTTTGAAATTGGTCTAGATCCCTAGCCGTGGTCGCATTGGCAATCCCGGCTCCCCTTGCTATGGCTTCGAGATCCACTCCAAAGGCGGTTTGACTTGGGGCGCCTCCAATGGATTCGTAGCACTCATTATCGAAGACAATTATGGAAAGATTCTTTGGCTTCTGAACAGCAATTGTAGCCAGACCATTCAGACTGAATAACATGCTGCCGTCGGATTCGAGGACCACCACCTTCCGATGAGGTAGTGCCAAGGCAAGACCCAGCCCAAATCATGCCGCGGTACCCATTCCTGAAAGATAGCAATTCCCGTCTCTTGGGTTTATCAAATCCCATTCCGCCTTGGTCACACCTAGTGTGACGACAACTAACTCGTCTTGGATTTGCGGAGCAAGAATATTGAGGCAGTCGATTCGTTTCATCCTACGGTCTCTCCGCTGAAGAGAAGCGCTACGGCTCCCTGAGCTGTGTCTATGGTCCGTGTTGCGTCGCGAATAGAACGCTCGATATCTTCTTCTTTCCGGACAACCAGGTAGGGGATGTCCAGGGCCTGCAGCACAGGCTCGGTCGTCCTCCCTATGGGTCGGCCGAAATGGGCTCTATCACCGATGTCTCCGCGGTAACTCATTAGCAATAGCACCGGGAAGCAATAGAGACGCCCGAGGGTCTCCGCGGCAGCGCGTAGACCCGAGTTCTCCATAATGATGGCAGACCGTATACCCCCACACCAAGCCCCCGCACAGATACTGACTCCTTCTCCTTCGTGGGTTACAGGGACTACCTTGAAGAAAGGATTCTTAGAGATAATCTCATATACCTCGAATAGCCAACCATCCGGGAGTACTGTGATAAACCGAACCTCGTTATTCTTTAACGTTTCGGCGACTATCCTCGCAGAGCTTGGCTTCATTGCCGTTCTCTTTGCAGCACCTTTCCCAATGGATTCCAGATCCCCTATTTACAGTCAGTAGGATTCTGGGGTAGCAGAAATGATATCCCTCTACCAGTGAAAGGGGGGAGGAGTCAAACCTATGAACGTCGTCTCTCTATCATGGCGCCGGGGACTCGGACTAGCAGAACACGTGCAGGATAAGTTGATAAGTAACGCGTGTCCCAGTCCCCAGCAGAAGATGGGGGCTTTCCGGAAGGATAGAGATCAGTTTAGGGCTGAATCTTTAAATTCTCGGCAATGTTATTTGTCAGGATGGTGGCAGGTGGCTGTGGCACGGGGTCTCTTCCCTCGAGGAAGAGGCTGCGTGTCACGGGTTATTTTCAAGTAGCTCTGGTCTTGCACCGATGGCAAATCTTGCCAGCTCAGGGGTAATGAAGTAAGGCCCTTCCATAACTTCGTCCAGAAACTGCTCGGCGAGTTGATTGTTTCCGCCCGATAGGAACCAGGAAAAAAACCCCTGGGGCAGCGCCAGGATCATGGTGGTTATTTTCATAGGCACATAGATGAGGTTGCCGGCAACCACACCGATTCCTACCCCAGCTTCCTCGATAAAGCTATCGGCAAATAGAGTAGGGGGGGTCAGGAGCGAACACAGGAGCAGCGCTGCAAAGAGAATTTTGACCATTGAAAATCTGTCCAACATTTATTGGATATTTGCTAGGAAAGCCATTTAAGGCGCGATTCGTTGACCTTACGCGATGAATAGAAATAGCGCCGAACACCGAAATAGTAACAGCATCCTTCGCTGTCCATGTCGTTGTTGAAGACGCGTAGCCGCATGTCTTGGAAGCGGATGCGCACCAGGCAGGTTCCACCAGGAACAGATGAGGTCATCACCTCCTCGACAACGCCGATCCCCCATTGGTAATAATGGTTATGGGTGACTTCTTCGCCTACCTGTAGGAACAGCCTCTTTCTTTCAGTCACTGGCCTGCCCTTTCACCGTGACCCTAACAGGATTCGTTATGTAGATCAATAGCTTTTTGTCATTTCGACACGTTGAGAAAGTCTGACACAATCCGAGCCAGCCCTTCAGGGTTTTCATGATGGACCATGTGTCCGACCCGTGGAATTTCTTCCACGGTTTGGTGAGTCAGCGCCTTCAGGCGTGCTTTCATGTTGCGCTGCTGGAGGTATCGGGCACTTTCCTTTCCCCAAATCAACAGAACGGGGCATTTGATGCGGTCCAGGAATTCAAGAGCCTGTTCGACGTAAAATGGTTGGGGGGCGGTGGTGCGGTGAAGGCGGTCGAACTTCCATTCCCATTTCCCGTTGCCCTTCTGTTTAATTCCATGGCGTGCCAGATGCATGGCCATTTGCGGCTTGAGCCGAGGATTATTCCTCTGCAGTTGTTTTGCGGCTTTTTCAAGGGTTAAATGGTTCGATCGCTTTTTCTGTTCCAATGCCCTGATATCCGAAAGCCATTTTTCCATCCTGGGAGGCGCTTCTGCGCAGGTCATACCGACAGGACCAAGCCCCTCAACCAAGATGAGTTGTCTCACCCGGTTAGGAAAGGTTCCTGCGTATAGAAACGAAATGGTCCCGCCCATGGAATGTCCCACCAAGCTGACTGAAGGGGTTCCCAGGCTATGAATCAGGGTGTCCAGGTCGAGAATGTAATCAGGAAAATGGTAGTAGCCCCCTGCTCCGACCCAACCGCTGTTTCCATGTCCACGACAGTCCGGCGCGATGATCCACATCCGCCTCTTGGATACCTTCTCCATGGCTGTAACAAAGGGGTCCCAGCTTCGGGAATGGTCCAGGAAGCCATGAATTAGAATTAGCGGCTCTCCTTGCCGATTCCCCCACTCCGTGTAATGAATTTTTAATCCCCGGACATCGATGGTGCGGTTCCTAGGTCTCATGGGGGCGGCACCTTTTTGAGAGGAATCCGGACAAAATCTTTTTCCTGCTGTACCCAGGCGAAGGCACATATTTCTCTGACCACCCTGTCATAGATGGAGATGACAACCTGGGCGCAGTCCGGGTAGGTAGGTTCTCCAAATGGAGTTGCGAATCCTTTGTCCTCTTCGGAGAAGTAGGCCTCGTGTCCTGGGTGGGAGTGATAGAAGGCCTTGAGGGTAGAGCTGGTAGCTTTGGCTTCGTGCATGATGGATTCCAGTTCCTTGAAGTCCATGGCATACGCAATGGTTGCGTTGCGCGGGTAGGTTTCCGGATCCAGGGCGTGAAGTTTGTTCTGAATGTTCACACAGAGCCGTACCTCGTCGGTCCTGCCGTTATAGAAGATCATCCCACAACACTCCTCAGGAAATGTTTCCCTCGCGTGCCGCGATATCTCCTCCAATGCCTGGTCAGTCAGGGTCAGTTCCTTTGGATCGCTCATGGTCTACCTCGAAGAAGTAAACTCGAACTATTTACCACAGGCTCGTGGCCGGGTGCCACACCCCTTCTGATTTCTGTGTTAAGCCGTATCCTGTGATCCTGCAGTTCTTATTTTCTATTGCCTGGATTGACCAATCAATGGCCAGGAATAGCAGTCGGCAAACACTGGTCCGGTTTTTTATCCGCCTTCGCAGAAGATCATGGACGTAAATCCATGGATGAATGTGCAAGGAGGACCCTCCGAAGCTCGGAGAGCGCCCGGCCTTCGCAGCCGAAGCGGCCGCTTCGGCGGAGTAGGCAAGGAGGGTGCTTCGGCGGATTGCGCCGAAGAAATGAAGGATACCACGGGCGTAAGCCCGTGGAGGCTTCATAAACCTGGTGGGGGAATTTAGCGTGGTTCTCGACGGTAAGCTATGGATTTTGCGGCAAATCCTGGCTGTAGAAGTGATAGGCGGAGAGGACTTTCCTTGCATACCCCAGCGGGATCTGGCCCCTGTTTTTTAACCTATATCCGATCTTGGTTGGTCCCCAGTTGTACGCGGTTAAGGCGAGTTCCATGTCCCTGAACCTCTTTTTCAGGCGGCTGAGATAGAAAACCCCGATCTTTATATTGAGGACTGGATCATCGAGACTATCGATCCCATGCCAGGGCTTGATATTGACCTCAGGCGCTATGGCATTGGCAACGAAGGGGCGGATTTGCATTAGCCCTCTGGCCCCCACGGGCGAGACTGCCAAATGTTGAAAGGAGCTTTCCACTTTTATCACGGCAAGGACCAGCATCGGGTCGAGCAAATATTTGTTGCTTTCCTCAAGGATCGTCTTAGCTATGGTCCATGCTGCGATATGATCCAAATCCTTCCTGTGTGTTCTAAGTACGGAATAGATCCTGGAGATCTCGTCAAAATGCTCCCCATCGGCCCATTTTAATTCCTCTGTCAGGTAATCCATATCCCCATGCATGGGGTCCGTTGGGTTGAGGACGAACAGGAAAAAGAGTGACAGGGCCAAGGTCAAGGGCGGGACTAGGACTCTAAGCCTTTGAAAATCCATAAACTTTCTCATTCTCACCAGTTAAAATACCCCAATTTAACTCTTCGGGCCTAGATGCCAGATGTTATTACCCGAATATCGCCCCGTAGGAGCCGGTCTTTAGCAAGAATTGATCAATTTCAAAGACGATGAGTTAGAAATGTCCACAAGTGCCTTGTCTGTAACATGTGAAAAAATAGAAGTCAACTAAAGGGACGGCTTGAGCTGGCCCCGATTTGACGGACATCTCAAAATGGGAGGGTGTCCCGAAGGGTATGTGCGAGGAAACGGCCGAAGCGATTTAGCCAAAATGCCAGGGATATAATAATGATTTTTCATTAATTCGGATACCCCGCGGCTTGTCGCGGGCACATTACCAACCTGCCTGCGCAGGCAGGTTGGGTTTCCCCCGTGGTCGATATAACTTGACATGCAACCTTTTCTGATAGACCCAATCTTAGCGGAGTGCTCGCAAGGATTCGACTTGGTGTCCGCGCAGGATTCAGCACGCGCCGCGTATCACGCTTTCTCTCTCCGTTGCTCCATCTTCTTGCCAGTCTCATAATAGCGTCCCAGCACCGCAAGCCGTGCTTCTTCGTCCAACTCATCGTCCCATTGACCGAGCGAATAGCCATACCACGGCATCTCCGGCCTCAGTTTTGGCAGGTCAAGCTCTTCCCACAGTTCGCGGGCTCGCTCCATATACTCGCGCTTGGGCAGGGAGATCGGCGGGAACGGTTCTTTCAAGATCGCGTTGCACAGCATCCCGGATTCGTCGGCAGGCAGATGATACGAGACCACATCCGTGCCCCGGACAGTATCTTTGTAGAGAAACGGTGGCGCATGTCCTTTCTCCATGCCTTCGATGATTTTGACATCGCGGTGAGGTTTCATACGGTAGCACATGGCCCAGAACACTGCCGCCTCATTCGAGGGGTCGATGTCCTCATCAACGGCGACGACGATTTTGCCGACACCGGGATGAAATGAGGATGCCGCGTGCAGGGCGCGCCAGACCTCCGCCTCGCTCGGCCGGCGCATCTGGACGATAACGAGTTTGTACGTGTTCGTCAGCGGCTCGTGCATCTCCACACGGAGCACGCTCGTGATGCGGCAGTTGTCCCGCAGGTGGACCAGCATCAGCCGGTCGTAGCCGATTTTTCGAATGCAAGACGACTCGCTCGGCGTGACCTGGCTGATCCAGGAGACATAGATGGCATTTTTACGATGGGAGATCGCCGTCACATCCATATAGGGATTTAGCTGCCGGGGGTGCATGTAACCATGCGATTCGCCGAAGGGCCCCTCCGGCTCGATCCACTCCGTGTTCAAGAGCCCTTCAATGACGATCTCCGACTCGGCGGGCACGAAGAGGTCTACGGTCTTGCATTTGACAATGCGAATGGGTTCGCCGACCAATCCCCCGGCAACTGCCATCTCATCCAATCCATATGCAACTTTCTGTACCGCAACGTAGGAAACAACAGGTGGTGCGCCAAGGACCAGCGCCGCGGGTAACGGTTCGCCCTTCGCCTTCGCCTTTTCCCAATGGACGTAGATGTCCTGGCCCAGCCCGGATGGGAAAACCCCGATACGCGTGGGCGACTTGATCTGGCCGCGGTAGTTCCCAAGGTTCTGGATTCCGGTCTCCGGGTCTTTGGTAATCCAATGAGAGCAAGTGGTATAAGGTCCGTTGTCAAAGCCGGGCGTCGAGATCGGCACAGGAAATTCGTCCAGCCCCAAGCCTTCTTGGTGCAGCTCTTCACCGACATGCACTTCTTCGTGACACGGCGCGTCCGTTACCACAACAGGCGGAATCGGTTGCGAAAGGGCTCGCCTCCATTTTTCGTCCATTTCCTCAACAGTCTTGCAACCCATCCCAAGAAAGTAGATATCCTTGTTTCCGGCGAGCGCGCCGACGACTACCGGGAACTTGAAGCGGCGGCCGTTGGCATCGATCACATCTTCGAATAGCCATGCCTTGCGATCCTCTGCGGGGATACCGCCGCGGTACTGCCAGCGGACGAGAGGATGCAACTCGGTATCCTTGTTGATGACTCTCTTGATGCGGCGAAGATAGCCGGAGGCCTCGAGCGTTTTAAGATGGTCGTGCAGATCGGGATAAGCCATTGGGGCACTGTCTCCTTTGCGAATTAATGTCCAAATCTTTCCATACGGCTATGCCGCCGCGAACGCCAAGATCATCCCTTTGAACCGCGTACCAGTCTGGGTTCGAGGACTCCACGGAGCTGTCGGTGGCAAAGGAGACAAAATATCTGATGGGGTCCTATAAAGCAAACTCCTATCAATCGATCGTCCTCCGCCACTATTCCCAAACCGCGCGACTTTCCTCCCTGGAGAGCAGGGGGCGGCGACTCTCTCTTTCCCTCAGATAGTCGCTAGTACACGGGGCAAAATCGGGTGCGGGAAATGGGCCGGCCGAAGACTTGTCATTCTTTTTTGCAGGGCGTATATAGCCTGGGCACATTGGTCTAGGCGAGGAGAAAAAGGATGAACGATGTCAAACGAAGGTACAACGCAGAGATACAACGAGCCAAGGGTATCTTGGAGCTGGCCGCCGCGCTTTACGACACCTCTCTCTCTTTCCAGACCACACGGGCGGCCGAGAACGTTCTCCAAACCGAATCCCGCGTCGGAGCTACGATCAAGCTCTCCCTCAGCGCCGAGCGGGCGGTGAAAGAAAACAGAATTACACTTTCTTTTGCGGCGGACAGCTTCTGGGAGATCAAGAAGGTGGCCGAACGCAAGGTATCCCTTGGATGGATCAACCCTTCGGCGGCCGTGACGGTGGCCTTCCGGGGAAAGGGGCCCGAGCGGAAAAAAGTGCCCTTGCGGGTCATAGCCGTTTTTCCTTCCTATGATGTCATGGGTTTTGCCGTTCACGAATCCACGGGCATTACATCGCTGGCCCAGATCAAGAAGGATCGGATTCCGCTCCGCCTCTCCACAGGGATGACCACGAAGCGCGCCCTCGCCTATAACACGACGATGTTCACTGTGACCGCCGTCATGAAAGCCGCCGGATTGAGCTTGACTGATTTCCGGAAATGGGGCGGGAAGATCCAGTCCGTCAACAGGCCGAGCCATCCGGACCGTCGGGCCGCTATCGAAAACGGAACCATCAACGCCATCTTCGACGAAGGCATCAAAAGCTGGGGTCAAACTGCCGTGGACCACGGCTTTCGTTACCTGCCCGTGGAGGGAGAGGTCCTGAAGCGACTGGTGGCAATGGGCTATCGCTCATCGGTTGTTCCCAAGTCTCGATTCCGCGGTCTGCCCGAGGACGTTCAGACAGTGGATTTCAGCGGCTGGCCGATGGTGGCCCTCGCCGATATGCCTGACGATGTTGCCTACGCCATCTGCGAGGCCATCGAGGCGCGCAAAGATATTTTCCCTACCGACAACTATAAACCGCTGGATGTGGCCCAGCTCTGTGCCAACGATGCGGAGGCGCCCTTCGATATCCCGCTCCACCCCGGAGCGGAGCGGTTCTATCGGGAGAGGGGCTATCTGAAGTAAGAGAACACTTTTAGCCAAGAATATCAAAGCTACTGAAGAACCGACTTGGGGGTCGCTTCCAGGCGAGTGACCTGCATCGCCAAGCGGTCCATCATCTCATCGATTTGGGGTAGAAGTTCCTTTTTCCAGTAGTCGCTTTCCGCTACTTCTTTGGCATAACGTGCTTGTTCCTCTTCGCTCTCGAACCTGCGTATCCAGACATAGAGATCCTCTTTTTCTGGGCTTATAAAACTGCCCACCACAACAATTCCCCTGGAGACATGGAAGGGTATTATTTTCTCTTCCATGAATCTTACCCACCGCTCACGCTGTTTTGACTTTATACGATACTGGCGAAGTTCAAAAAACATAGCATCCTCCTTTTAGGTGAACCCATTGAAGTGAAAGCCTTCATAAGCGGCCTTCGATCGTATGAGATTTTACCCGTCAAGCAAAGGATGTGGAGTCCGGCAATAGTTTATTGACAATCTCAGTCTCAGCCTTGGCCACCAATGCTAATCCTTTCTTTTTCCGTAAAGGAATTTGCCCTCCATCCTCTGGTATTCGCCGAGGCCGATGAATGCCGTGTAGTCTTCAAACGAGGACATCCACTGGGTCTGTCCAGGCAATGTGCCCGTTGCGGATTCACGTAGGGTGGTGAAAAAATCTTTCATGGCCTTGTAACTGACCATGATGGAGGCAATCGGAATGGACACCCGGCTGACGCCCAGCTTGGCTAGCTCTGGGATAGGAATCAGCTCTGTCTTCACGCCAGTCACCCCGTCCATCAGGTTGACGGACAGAGGGCCCTGGATCCCTTCGAGCGCTTTTTCTATTTCGGCGCGGGCTGCGATCGCATCGATGAAGACGAGGTCCGCTCCCGCTTCCAGGTAAAGGTTGCCGCGACGAATAGCCTCGGTGAGGCCATCGACTGCCAGCGCATCGGTACGGGCATTGATTACGAAGTCGGAGTCGAGGTGGTCCCGCGCCTCGGCACACGCTCTAATTTTGCCAACCATTTCCTCCGCCGGGACGATCTCCTTGCCCTCCATGTGCCCGCAGCGTTTTGGGAAACTTTGATCTTCGATATTCATGCCTGCGGTCCCCATAGCGATCAGCCGCTCGGTTACCCAGGCGGCATTGATGACATTTCCCCCACCGGTATCGGCATCCGCCATCACGGGGATACTCACGGCCTGAACAATGTTCCAGGCCGTGTCGAGAACATCTTTCATCTGCACCAGGCCAACGTCGGGCTTGCCCAACAACGAGCCTGCGACACCGAATCCAGAAATCTGAATTGCCTCAAATCCACAGCTTTCGATGACCTTCGCGCTAAGGGCATCGTGGCAGCCGGGTACGATTACAGCTCGCCGCTCTGAGATCGCCTGTCGCAATCGAGTACTGTTCTTCATCTGAAAACCTCCGGGTAGAATCACCCCTTTTATCACTTCCTGGTGTATAAGATCCAATTCGGCACTTTTCAAACCATTATTCGAAGCAGGAGGTCATGTCCATCATTGCTTGGGCTTTTCAGGTAGTCCTTAGATGGAAGATTCGTCAGGTTGACACAAAATCTCCTTCTCGGGTATTCTCGATCACTTTGGTCATCAATGTGATTCGGTAGTTCGGTCAGAAATTTTCTGGAGTTAACCCGATCCGTAAAAAATAATCGAGGCATACCCCGTTTGGAGCGAAATATGACAGCAATTAGCGACATTATGATCTTCGGTCTGCAACTATACTGGAGGTGAGTTGCCGGATCGCACTACAAACAGGTCTTTGTTGCGGCCTGATGTGCATTAGTGAGGATTTTGGGACTGATTAATTTCGGATCGGGGTTAGAAGAATCAAGTTATATCGACCACGGGGTTTGAACCCCGTGGTCGACCAAAGGGAAGAGCTACCGCTTCTCCCTTTTGGAAACCCCATCGGTTTTGTGCCCGCGGCAAGCCGCGGGGTTACCCAATAATCTATGAGTGACAACAACAAGGTCCTGTTCGGCATCGCAGCTCCT
>Ga0209980_10000812_pt1 | contig 17085 bp, 12 predicted proteins | sample CR02metaG_FD_183611 | JGI IMG/M metagenome (GOLD analysis project Ga0209980, IMG submission 183611) | Deep subsurface microbial communities from Mariana Trench to uncover new lineages of life (NeLLi) - CR02 metaG (SPAdes) (version 2) | ecosystem: Environmental > Aquatic > Marine > Ocean trench...
CCAGATCCCGTGGACGCCGAGGGCCGGGGTGGTCAGGCGCGGGGCGCCGCCGGGCAGATCGAAAACGCGCTGCTTGGGTCCGCGCCCGACGCTGGCCGGGTCGAACAGCAGCAAATCGGCGGCGTAGCCGGGCACGAGCCGGCCGCGCTCCTGGATGCCGAAGATCTCGGCCGGGCGGCCGGTCAACTGCCAGATTGCTTCTTCCAAGGGCAGGACGCCCAACTCGCGCGACCAGTGGCCCATCAGGTAGAGCCCGAAGCCGGCGTCGCAGAAGAAGGTCAGATGCGCGCCGGCGTCGGACAGCGCGATGCTGGCGTAGGGGTCGCGCAGCATGCGCCCGACCGCGTCCTCGTCGGAGTTGAGCAGCACCGCGGTGAAGATGGTGTCCAGGTCTTCGGCGAGCGCGCAATCGAGCATCCAGTCGAGCGGGTGCTTGCCATCCATTGCGGCCAATTCCGCCAGATCGCGGTGCTCCAGCTCCCGGTATTGGGGCGTCGCCGCTTCCAGCAGGTTCAGCTTGTCCCATTCGCCGTTGAACAGGCGCACCGCCTCCGAGCCTTCCAGGTCGGCCTTGACGTTGGCGCGGAAGCCGGAGTCGGCGTAGACCGCCGCGAGCGCCGCGCCCTCGGCCGCCATAGCCGGCTTCCAGCCGGGCAGGCCCTCGAAGAGGTAGGGCGAACGGAGCGTGAAATCCATGGTCAGCGGGCAACAGGAAACCTGACCGTAGAGCCGGTGGCCGCGCGCTTGCGCCGCGCCGATCTCGGCCAGCTCCTCGAAGGTCTGCTCGGGCCGGGTCGAGTTGTGCAGCAGCGCCGCGATCATCACCGGCCGGCCGCTCTCCGCCGCCAGGCTCTCCAGGAAGGCGACCGTGGTCCCCGAGCCCTTGGTCAGCATGAACACGCCGCGCCCGGCGGCGCCCAGGACGCCCACCAGCGCGCGCAACTCGGCCGCATCGGCGAGCCGCGAGGGCATGGGCACACCGCCCTCGCCATTGTGCTGGCCGGCGGTCGAGGTCGCGAAACCGACCGCGCCGGCGGTCATGGCCTCGGCCACGATCGCGCACATCTCCACGACCTCGGGCGCGGTCGCGGCGCGCTCGGTCGCCGCCGCCCCCATGACCCAGGTGCGCAGCGAGGAATGGCCGATGAAGGCGGCCAGGTTGAGCGCGGCGCCGCGCCGCTCCAAGGCGGTCAGGTATTCCGGGAAGCTCTCGAAATCCCAGGCGACGCCCCGGCGCAGCACCTCGATCGACATGCCCTCGACGTGGGTCAGGTTGCGCAGGGTGAGATCGCGGTCGCCGGGCCGGCAGGGCGCGATGGTGAAGCCGCAGTTGCCGATCACCACGGTGGTGACCCCGAGACTGGGCGAGGGCGTCAGCCCCGGGTCCCAGGTCACTTGCGCATCGTAGTGGGTGTGGCTGTCGATGATCCCGGGCATCAGCGCCAGGCCCTCGGCGTCCACCTCCTCGCGGCCTTCACCGACGCTTGCGCCCCCTGCCGCGCCCCCTGCCGCGCCCAACGCCGCGATGCGCCCGCCCGCGACCGCCAGGTCGCCGACCTTCCCCACCGCCCCGTCGCCGTCGTAGAGCCGGGCGTTCCGGATGACCAAGTCGTGCATGAAGTCCTCGCTCCGCCCGCTAACCGCCGCCGCCCTCGACCGGCCCGTCCGCCTTCTTCCAGGCGTCCAGGCCGCCCTTGATGTGGCAGGCGCCGGTCAGGCCGGCCTCCTGGGCCGCCTGCACCGCCATCGCCGAGCGCTCGCCGTAAGCGCAGTAGAACACCAGGCGCTTGCCGGCCCCCGAGGCCAACTGTTGCAGCAGGCCGCCGGGCCGGACGTTCTCGTCGAGCTCCGGATAGGGCGCGTGGGCCGAGCCCGGGATCTCGCCGTGGCGCGCGCGCTCGGTCTTGTCGCGCAGGTCCACGAGCACGATCTCCGGCGCGCCGAGCAGGGCCCGGGCCTCGGCGCAGCTCAGCGACCAACCGCGCGCCTCGATCTCGTCCTGGCTCAGGCCCTGGCGCAGGTTGGCCGGCACGGCCACGTCCATCTGCTTGGGGTCGGGCAGGTCGAGGTTGTCCATGATCGCGGCGTATTCCGCGGCGGAAGACACCTGCAGGCGCGGGTTGTGGGCGCGCTCCTCGCCGATGGTGGAGACCGTGTCGCCCTTGTAGTCGTGGCCCGGGTAGACCAGGGTCTCGGCGGGCAGGGTCAGCAGCTTGGTGAAGATCGAATCGTAGGCGGCGCGCGCATCGCCGTGCTGGAAATCGGTGCGCCCGGTGCCGCGGATGAACAGGGTATCGCCGGTGAACACCCGGTCGTCCATCAGGAAACAGTAGGAATCGTCGGTGTGGCCGGGCGTGAAGAGCGCGGTCAGCCGCAAGCCCTCGATCTCGATCGGGTCGCCGTCGGAGACCCGCTGGGAGACCACGTCGACCTGGCTCTCCGCCCCCATCACGGTGATGCAGCGGGTGCGGTCCCGGAGCGCCCCCATGCCGGTGATGTGGTCGGCGTGGACGTGGGTGTCGAGCGCCTTGACCAGCTTGAGGTCGAGCTCCTCCAGGAGCTGGAGGTAGCGCTCGACCCTCTCGAGCACCGGATCGATGATCAGCGCCTCCCCGCCGCGCCGGGACGCGAGCAGATAGGTGTAGGTGCAGGACACGCTCTCGAAGAGTTGACGGAAGATCATGGCGGCACCTCGCGGATATCGATTTCGCGCCACTCTATCATGGCGCGCACCGCAAAGGCAGCCGGAGCGGGCCACGAGACGCCCGCGCGTGAAATCCGCTAAGACCCGGAAACCCGGCCGGTTACCTGAACCATCGCATAGGCGATCATGAGGGTTTCCGGCTCGCTCAGGTGGCGCCGCAGGTCCGCGAGCATGCGGTCCATCTCGGGCGCGCGCATCAGCCCCATAGACAGGACGGAGTCGCGCATGACTTCTAGGGTCGAGGGGATGTGGAACATCATGGGCTCGCCGGCGCGCAGCGCGTGCACGCAGGGGCGGACCCGGAGCTCTCCAAGGCCGGCCCGATGGAGCAGGGCGAACAGCTTGCGGCCGAGCTCCAGGTCGGCGCCGACCCGGTCGAAGACGCGGGTCATGGCGTCCACGGCCCGGTCCCAGGCGGGATGACCGGGCACGCAGAGGAGCGTTCCGATGTCGGCTTCCTCGAGGAAGACCACGCCGCCCGGCCGGACCAGGGACAGGAGATGGTCCAGCATCCGCGTGCCGCTCGGGATCACGCCGAGGGCAAAACGCGTGTGGACCAGATCGAAGGAAGCGGGCGGCAGCCCGGTGTCGAAGGCGTCGCCTTCGATATAGCGAACGTTGTCCAACAGATTCACCCGGGCCCAGTCGCGCGCGACCTCGAGCTTCCAGGCGTCCATGTCCAGGCCAATCACCTCGCCGTGCAGCCCGACCCGGCGACTCAGCAAATCGGTGATGCCGCCGACGCCGCAACAAAGGTCCAGGCAGCGCCAACCCGGCTGCACGCCGATCCGATCGAGCATCGATTCCGCATCGCCGCGGAACAGATCGGATTGCATCCGCAGCCGCGCCACCTCGGCTTCCGAGGCGGGCAATGGATAGCTTAGGCTCATGGACCGGGTACCTCCCCCCTACCCCACCGCGATCACCGGCTCGCCGAGCACTTCCATGCGCGGCCGCACGCCCAGGCCCGGCGCGTCGGAGGCGGCCATGCGGCCGGCGCGGCGTTGGGGGGCGCCCTCGGCGATCGAGACGCTCACGTAGCTGTTGAAGTCGGTGGCGGTGAAGCGGAACTGTTCCGGGGTCGAATGATAGAGGTGGGCGATGGCGGCGGTCACGATGTCGCCGCCCCAGGAATCCTCGATGGTCACGGCCAGGCCCATGGCGACGCAGAGATCGCGGAGCCGGCGCGCCCGGGTCAGGCCGCCGAGCTTGCTGATCTTGATATTCACCACGTCCATGGCCCCATCGGCGTGGCCACGCAGCAGCATCTCGATGCCGTCCACGGATTCGTCGAGCACGAAGGGAAGGTCGCAGTGGCGGCGCACGCTCAGGCATTCCTCGTAAGACAGGCAGGGCTGTTCGATATAGACGTCGAGATCGCGGACCGCGCGCACCACGCGCAGGGCCTGATGGGGCAGCCAGCCGGTGTTGGCGTCGGCGATCAGCACGTCGCCGGTCTCACACCGCTCGGCACAGGCATGAATGCGCGCGATGTCGGTGTCCGGGTCGCCGCCGACCTTGAGCTGGAAGCGCCGGTAGCCCTCGGCCCGGTAGCCGGCGACCCGGGCCGCCATGGCGTCCGGCGAAGCTTGCGAGATCGCCCGGTAGAGGATGCCGTCGTCGCCATCGCGCCCGCCGAGCAGGGTGCAGACCGGCAGTCCCGCGGCCTGGCCCAGGATGTCCCAGCAGGCCATGTCGAGCGCCGATTTCACGTAAGCGTGGCCCTTGAGCCGCGCGTCCATGTGCCGGTCGAGCGCGTCGAGCGCGCGCGGGTCGCGGCCGATCAGCGCCGGCGCCAGCTCGGCGATCCCGGCGCGCGCACCGGCCGCATAGGACGGCAGGTAAGACGGCCCGAGTGGGCAGACCTCGCCGTGGCCGGTGACGCCGGCGTCGGTCTCGATCCGCACCACGGTGGAATCGAACACCGCGACCGACTTGCCGCCGGACCAGTGGTAGCTGCCCTCGTGCAGCGGCAGGTCGACCTGATAGGCCGATATCCTGGTGATCTTCATGGCGGATTCGCTGGGAAGCCGTAGAATTCGGCCGGGTTGTCGGTCAGGATGCGCCGGCGCGAGGACTCGTCCTCGGCCCAGTCGAGCAGGAGATCGAGCAGCACCGCGTCGTCGGGCGGGTCGTCGCGCGCGCTCGGGTGCGGCCAGTTGCTGGCCCAGAGCATGCGCTCCGGCGCCGCCCGGATCAGCGCCTTGGCGAGCGCGCCGACATCGCCGTAGAGCGGCGGGCCGTAGCGCGAGGTCTCGTAGGGCGCGGAGAGCTTGACCCAGCTGTTCCCGCCCTCGACCAGGTCGAGCAGGCTCCGGAAGGCCGGGTGATCGGGCGCCACCGGCTCCAGGAACTTGCCGGTGTGGTCGATCACGAGCGGCACCGGCAAGCGCATCAAGACCGCCTCGTGCTCCGGCAGCTCGCGGCCGTCGAGCTGCATCTGCACGTGCCAGCCGAACGGCGCGACCCGGGCGGCCATGGTCTCCAGGCTGGACCAGGGCAGCACGCCGCCGGGCAGCATGAAAAACCGGATGCCGCAGGCGCCGAGCCCGGTCAGGCGTTCGAGCTCGGCGTCGGTCACGCTCTCGTCGACCACCACCACCGCGCGCGCCGCCGCGCCGAACTCGGCGAGCGCGTCCAGGGTGCAGCGGTTGTCCGTGCCGTAGGCGCTGGGCTGCACGATCACCACCCGCTCGAGGCCGAGCCGCGCCATCAGCCCGCGATAGGCCGCAACCGGCGCGTAGGGCGGCGGAAACGGGCAGGTCGGCGCCAGGGGGTAGTCTTCGCGGGTGCCGTAAAAGTGCATGTGGCAGTCGGTCGCGCCGGCCGGGCCAACGAGCCGGGGCGCGGTTTCGGTTACCACCGCCGTGATCGGGATATCTTCGTTCACCGCCTCGCCTCCCGGTTTTTTTTCAGAGGTACCTTGGTACACCGCAGCCGGTCTTCTAGCATGCCATTCTAGCTTGGTGAAACGAAGCGGCGGCGGGGAGGCACGGGCGTGGCAATATTGACACTGACCGATGGTGAGGAACTCTACTACGAAGTCCACGGCCAGGGCCCGCCGCTGGTGCTCATCAGCGGGCTCAACGGCGTCGGCGCGTTCTGGCAGCCGCATCTGGAGGCCCTGGCCCGGAACCACCGCGTCGTGCTCCACGATCACCGCGGCACCGGCCAAAGCAGCCCGTCGCGCATCGACTATTCGGTCGAGCAGATGGCCGGCGACCTGGTCGAGCTGCTGGACCATCTGGAGATCGGCAAGGCGGACATGGTCGGGCATTCGACCGGCGGCGCGATCTGCCAGGTGCTGGGCATCGATCATCCGGAGCGGGTCACCCGTCTCGTACTTTCCGCAACCTGGACCGCCGCCGACGGCTACTTCCGCCGCCTGTTCGAGCTGCGCGCCGACGTGCTGCGCGCCATGGGACCGGAGGGCTACCTGCGCGCCAGCCTCATGTTCATGCGCCCGCCGGCCTGGATCCGCGACCACGACGCCACCCAAAACGAGGAAATAGCCGCGATGGTGGCGAACTTTCCGGTGCCGGAGATCATGCTGAGCCGCATCGCGGCGCTGCTCAAATTCGACCGGCGGGCCGATCTCGGCCGCATCTCGGCACCGACCCTGGTCGTGGCCGCGCGCGACGACATGGTGACCCCGATCTACTATAGCGAAGAGTTGGCCGGCCTGATCCCCGGCGCCGAAACCGCAATCCTGGAGACCGGCGGGCATTTCTTCCCGGTCTCGGCGGCCGCGGCGTTCCGCGGCCTGGTGCTGGAGTTCATCGCGGGCCCGGCGCGCCAGGCGGGGGCCGCGGAATGAGTGCGCGGCTCGCCGGTAAGAAAGCGCTGATCACCGCCGCCGGTCGGGGTATCGGCCGGGCGACGGCGCTGGCCTTCGCCGCCGAGGGCGCCCAAGTCATCGCCACCGACATCGACGCCGGCCCGCTCCAGACCCTGGCGCGCGAGGCCGGGGCGCGCGAGGCCGGGGCGCGCGAGGCCGGGGCGCGCGAGGCCGGGGCGCGCGAGGCCGGCATCGAGCCCCGGACCCTCGATGTCACCGATCCGGCGGCGATCGCGGCGCTGGCGGACGACCTCGGCGCCCTCGACGTACTGTTCAACTGCGCCGGCTTCGTGCATCACGGCAGCATCCTCGATTGTGGCGAAGACGACTTCGATTTCTCGGTCACCCTCAACCTGCGCGCCATGTACCGCACCATCAGGGCCTTCCTGCCGGCCATGCTCGATGCCGGCCGGGGCAACATCATCAACATGTCCTCGATCGCCTCCTCGGCGATTGCGGCCGAGCACCGCTTCATCTACGGCACCACCAAGGCGGCGGTGATCGGGCTCACCAAGTCGGTCGCCAAGGATTTCGTCGGCCGCGGCATTCGCTGCAACGCGATCTGTCCGGCGACGGTGGACTCGCCCTCGCTGCGGGCGCGCATCGACGCCTTCGATGACCCGGAAGCGGCGCGCACCGCCTTCATCGCGCGCCAGCCCATGGGCCGGCTCGGCACGGTCGAGGAGATCGCAGCACTCTGCGTCTACCTGGCCTCCGACGAATCCGCCTTCACGACGGGGACGGCGGTGATCATAGACGGCGGCTGGAGCACATGATGCGGGGCCGGCGCGGGCTGGCAGCGGTGCGCGCCCGAGCCACGGGACCGAGGCGGCGCTCTTTGGCACGCCGCACCGCGCTTTTATGCCAACGATCGTTGGTATTGAGCGTGCTGATCGCCGGCGGTCTCATATCGGACGGCCCGGCGCGGGTCCTGGCCGGCGCCCCGGCCGAGGTCCCGGTGCTGGCCCGGATCGGCCCCTGGCCGGTCGCCTCGCGCCTGATCGGCTTCCAAGGCCGTCTCTGGTTCGCAAACAGCGTCAAGGGCGTGAACCACAATTCGGCCGACCTCTACAGCTACGATCCGCGCTCCGGCGCGCTGCGCTACGAGCGCCACCTGTTCAGCCAGGACGCGGGCCAGCCGCTGGCATGGAACGGACTCCTCTACTGGCCCTTCGAGGACTCCCGTGCCAGCCTCGGCTGGGGCGCGTACATGGTGACCGACGGGACGCATTGGCGCCTCGGGACCATTCCGACGGCCCGAATCTTCCACGTCCATGCCGTGGCCGGCTTCGGCCGCAACCTGGTCGCCGCGACCTCGGCCTGGCGCGCCGGACTCCAGGTCTCGTCCGACGGCGGCGCGTCGTGGCGCCGGGTCTACGACCATCCGACGCCCGCGCGCAGGGTCAGCCGCATCGTCGCCCTGGCCGCGACCGCTTCCGGCGTCTTCGCCCAGTTGATCGATCGCGGCCGCCATCGCCTTTTGCATTATGACGGCAAGGTCACGGCGGAGGTCCCCGGCTGGCCCGTCGATCGGCGGATCGTCGGTCTGGCCGCGTACCGGGGCGCGGTCTACGGCCTGGTGCGCGAGGCCGATGGCGTGGCCGTCTGGCGCAGCGACGGCCGGCGCAGCGAACGCCTCTTCGCGCCGCACGAGCGCTGGCAGGCGCAAGACATCGCCGCGGGCGCCGGCAGCCTGTGGGCGGTGAGCGCCGAGGAGGGACGCGGGACCCTGTGGCGCAGCGCGGACGGAACCGACTGGCGCGCCGTCGGTGTCCTTCGAGGGGGCCGGCCGCACGAGCTCGCGGTCTACGCCGGCAGGGTCTACGTCGGCGGGGCCGGCGAGGACGGCCGTGGCATCCTCTGGGGAACCGGCCGAGCGGCGTCGAGCGGCGCGGAGGCGCCGCGCGCCGCGCTACCCCCGGCGACCGCTGCTTCGACGGACCTCGACGCACTCGCGCGCGATCTCGATCGGGCGCTTGGCGAGCCGGACAGCTACGCCGGGCACGGTGAGAAATTGCGCGACCTGGTTTACGCCGCGGCCCGGGGCGGTGCCCGGGCCGAATTTTTCGCCGAAAGATTGACCCGGCCGATGGCGAAGCACGAATTGTCGCTCATCGGCGGCGACGTGCGGGTGCCGGCCGAGACCCTGGGCCGCTGGATCCTGCTTTGGGGCATGGCGATCGGCGGGCGCGGCCGGGTCCCGCCGGAGCTGATCCGCGAACCCTGGCACGCCGAGAGCAACCGCAGCCAGAAATACTTCGCGGCCCCACCGATGGCGGTCTGGGCCGCCGCCGCCATCGGTCAGCGCGACCGCGCCACGATCGCCGCCTTGATCGAGCGGCTGGGGCGGCCGGACGAGCCGCCGTGGCTGCGCGGCGACGTGATCGGCGCGCTTGCCGCGCTCACGGATCGGCGTTTCGCCTATGACCTCGCCGCCTGGCGCGCCTGGTGGCACGCCGCCGCGCCGTCGTGGCCCGACTGAACGCGCGACAGGCCCGCTCCACCGATTGGCGTGGATCGCACTGTGGCGATGCACTATTGTAGTGCCTGGTCACGGGAACAGAAACCGGGAAGCGAATGAGTATGAAAGAAGGCGGTTCGACGATCGAGGTCAACGGCCGGCGCTATGCCTGGCCGAGCGAGCCGGTTGTCGTGGTCTGCATCGACGGCAGCGAACCGGACTATGACGGCAGCGACGGCGGCGGCTACATCGAGCGCGCCATCGCCGCCGGTTGCATGCCGTTTCTGGCCCAGGCGCTGGAGACTGGCACGCAGCGCCTTGCGGAGAGCGTGGTCCCGAGCTTCACCAATCCCAACAACCTCTCGATCGTGACCGGCGTGCCGCCCTCGGTGCACGGCATCTGCGGCAACTACTTCTACGACCCCGACAACGATTCCGAAGTGATGATGAACGATCCCGGGCTGTTGCGCGCCGGGACCATCTTCGCGGCCTTCCAGGAAGCCGGCGCCAAGGTCGGGGCGATTACCGCCAAGGACAAGCTACGCCGCCTGCTCGGCCACGGCCTGGCGTTCGGGAACAGCGGATCGTTCAGCTTCTCCGCCGAAAAAGCCGATGAAGCGAACCTGACCGAGCACGGCATCGAGAACCTGCTGGCGACGGTCGGGCTGCCGCTGCCCACGGTCTACAGCGCGGACTTGAGCGAGTTCGTGTTCGCGGCCGGGGTGGCGCTTTTGGAACGCTTGCGCCCGGACATCCTCTATCTCTCGACCACGGATTACGTGCAGCACAAGCACGCGCCGGGCACCGACGGCGCCAACGCCTTCTACCGGATGATGGACGGCTACTTCGCCAAGCTCGACGGGCTCGGCGCGACCCTCGCGCTCACCGCCGACCACGGCATGAAAGCCAAGCACGACGGCAATGGCGATCCCGACGTGATCTACCTGCAAGTGCTGATGGACGACTGGCTGGGCGCGGGCGTGGCGCGGGTCATCTGTCCGATCACCGATCCTTACGTGGTCCATCACGGCGCGCTCGGCGGCTTCGTCACCGTCTACCTGCGGGAAGGAACCGACGCCACGGAGGTAATTTCCCGCCTCTCGGCACTGGACGGCATCGACTGCGCGCTCGACCGGGCCGAGGCCTGCCGGCGCTTCGAGTTGCCCGAGGACCGGGTCGGCGACGTGATCGTGACCTCGACGCGCCACAAGGTGCTGGGCACCCGCCCGGAGCGTCATGACCTCACCGGGCTGACCGAGCCGTTGCGCTCCCACGGCGGCCTGTCCGAGCAGCGCGTGCCCTTGCTGCTCAACAGACGCACGCCGACGCTCGAGCCCGGCCGCCGCTTACGCAACTTCGATATCTTCGACGTCGCACTGAACCACGCGGAAGCCGGGACGGGACGCGCCTAGCGCGGGCCCGCCCCGGCCTCGATGGGCGCAGGTGGACTCGGCCCGTACCGCAAGCGCACCAAGGTCGGCCAGAATCTATTCGTCGTGCGCATTGACAGGCGTCCTGGTGGCCCTATCGAATTTTGAGCGCGCATCTCCATGAGCCGAGCGGGGATATTTACGGCCGGCAATATTTTTATAGTTATCCGGAATGTTCAAACGTATTCTCGGGACGTTCCCTAAGGATAAGTTGCCTTCGATGGCAGTGCCGCGACCGGGAGGCGCGAGATGGGAAACGACACGTCACCGTTTCACCGCGGCGAAATTGAGCTCCAGTCCCGGCTCGGAATTCGGGACAAGATGGAGCGGCTGGGCCGCAGGGTGATCCGCGATCACCTGCCGCAAGACCATCGGGAATTCTTCCCGTCGCTCTCTATGCTCATGGTCGGCACGGTCGATGCCGCGGGCCGGCCCTGGGCATCGGTGCTGGCCGGGGAGCCGGGTTTCGTTCGCGCCACCGACGCCGGTACGCTCGAAATAGGCGCACGGACGATCTACGGAGACCCGGCGCGCGAGTCCCTCGTCGCGGGCGCGGACGTCGGGCTCCTGGGGATCGACCTCCAGAACCGGCAGCGCACCCGGGTGAACGGCAAGGTGATCCGCAGGGACGGGGACGGTTTGGCGATCCACGTCGTCCAAAGCTTCGGGAACTGTCCGAAATACATTCAGGCCCGCCGGGCCACGCTCGGCGAGGACCTCGCGGCCATCGGGGAAAAAAGACCGGTCCACCGCGGAGACGCGTTGAATTCGGCCGAAGCCGCCCTGATCGCCCGCGCCGATACCTTGTTCATCGCCAGTCAATTCTCCGAAGGCGGGGAAGATTGGAGCCATGGGGTCGACGTCTCGCACCGCGGCGGCCGGCCGGGCTTCGTCGTGGTCGCGCACGAGACGTTGCTCTTGATCCCGGACTATGCCGGGAACTGCTTGTTCAATACCCTGGGAAACATTTCAGTAAACCCGAAGTGTGGCCTGCTGTTCATCGATTTCGACAGCGGCGATACGCTGCAGCTAACCGGCGAGGCCGAGATTCTCTGGGAGCCGGCGCACAGGGAGCGCTTCCCCGGCGCCGAGCGGGTCGTCGCCTTCAGCGTCGAGGCGACGCTGCGCATAGAGCGCGCCCTGCCGCTTTCCTGGGCGTTCCAGGGTTATTCCCCGGTGTTCGACAAATTGGAAGACGCCGACATCGACCGGGAGCCCGTGGCGGTGCCGGCGCCCATGAAGCTCAAGTCCGTCAACCTGTCGCTGCCCAAGGACATCGTGCACGCGGGCAAGACCGTCACGACCGGAATTTTCAAGGAGCCGGTCGAGGGCCGGGTGATGCTGCGCAGGTTGAACCTGGAGGGCGACGGCCAGGCCGACCTCTGGGGCCACGGCGGCAGCTTCCGGGCGGTCTATGTGTATTCTTTCGAGAACTACGCCTACTGGGCGCGCGAACTCGGGCGCGATGATTTCGGCCTCGGCCAGTTCGGGGAGAATTTCACCGTCGAGGGCATGCTCGACGACGAAATCTGTGTCGGCGACGTCTTCCGCATCGGTGGCGCCTTGGTCGAGGTCAGCCAACCGCGCGTGCCCTGCTACAAGTTGGCTATCAAGATGGGGATCGAGGGATTCCAGAATCGATTCTTGGCGAGCGGCCGCGTGGGTTTCTATTTCCGCGTCCTCGAGGAAGGCGAGGTCGGCGCCGGCGACCGGATCGAGCTGGTCCGGCGCGACCCGCGGGGCATCACCGTACGGGAGGTCAACAGCCTGCTGTATTTCGACAAGGAAAACCTGGATGGGGCCAGCAAAGCCCTCAGCATCCCGGCGCTCTCTCACGGTTGGAAAGGGTCATTCGCGGAGCGCCTGGCGAAGGCGGAAACGGCGGCCCAAGGGCGCGCAGGCTTCCGTGACTTTGTCGTCGACCGGAAGCTGCCCGAGAGCGCGGTCATCACCTCTTTCTACCTGGTGCCGGAGGATGGCGCGCCCCTGGCCGGCTTCCTGCCAGGCCAATTCCTCACCTTCGAGCTGAATATTGCGGGCCAGGAAAAGCCGGTCGTGCGCACCTACTCGCTCTCCGATGCCCCCAATCCCGAGTACTATCGCATCAGCATCAAGCGCGAGCCCGCGCCTCCGGACCGGCTGCATCTGCCGCCCGGACTGTCGTCCAACTATTTTCACGACCGAGTCGAGGTCGGCACGAAACTGCGCGTCGGCGCGCCACGCGGCAAGTTCCATCTCGACCCGGAGGGCGACAGGGCGGTCGTGCTGCTCAGCGGCGGCGTGGGGCTCACGCCCATGATCAGCATGCTGAACACGATCGCCCAGAGCGGCGCCCGGCGGCCCGTCTGGTTCATCCACGGCACGCGCAGCGGCCGCGAGCACGCCATGGGCGCCCAGGTCCGGCGGCTCGCCGAAGTACACGAGAACGTTCACGTCCATATCCGTTACAGCGAGCCCGAGCCGGCCGACATCCAGGGCCGCGACTACGACAGCGAGGGCCGCGTCGATATCGCCTTGCTGAAGCGGCTGCTGCCCTTCGACGATTACGATTTCTTCCTCTGCGGGCCGCCGCCCTTCATGAAGTCGCTTTATTGCGGCCTGCTCTCCCTCGATGTCTCGGAGGCGCGCATCCACTACGAATTCTTCGGCCCGGCCTCGGTGCTGAAAGAGGAGTCCAAGCCACTCGGCCCGGCCGAGGCGCCGAGCGCCGAAGCGGAACTCGCCGGCGGCATTCGGGTGACCTTCGCGCGCTCCGGCGTCAGCGCCGCTTGGGACCCGGCCTGCGAGAGCATCCTGGATCTGGCCGAGCGCCAGGGCCTGAGCCCGGACTACAGTTGCCGCTCGGGCATCTGCCACACCTGCATGTGCGCGTTGGTCGAAGGCGAGGTCGAGTACCTCGAGACACCGCTCGACGAACCGGACCCGGGCTGCGTGCTGATCTGCTGCTCCAAGCCCAAAACCAACCTCGTGATCGAGGTCTAATACGCCGCCCCGCCCGCGCAGCGGAAGCCGACCATGTCGAGGCCGATGTCGGGCGGGTTGCCGTGGCGGTAGGACACGCGCAAACAGTACGGATCGTTGCCCCAGCCGCCGCCGCGCAGCACTACCTGCTGGGGCCTGCCCGGGAAGCGGCTCGCGGTCCACTCCCAGACGTTGCCGGCCATGTCCAGGAGGCCGAACGGCGAGGCGCCACTCGGGTAACGGCCGACCGGCGCGGTGTGGTGGTAACCATCGGAGGCATCGGGCGCGCAGCACGCGACGGTGCCAAAATTGGCGCGGGTGTCCGGCCCCTGTTCCGGCACTTCATTACCCCAGGGATAGCGCCGGCCGTCGGCCCCGCGCGCCGCGAACTCCCACTCCGCCTCACTCGGCAAGCGCAGGCCCGCCCAGGCGCAAAACGCCGCGGCGTCCCGTGCGGAAACCTGCACGACGGGATGGCTGGCCTTGTCGTCGATCGTGCTCTTCCGGCCATCGGGGTGGCGCCAGTCGGCGCCCGCGGCCAGGCCCCAACGTCCGGACCAGAGATAGCCGACGCCTGCGGCCTCCACGTCGGTGGCCCAGCCGGTTGCCAACACGAAGGTGGCGAACTCGGCGTTGGTGACCTCGTGGCGCAGGATCCGAAAGGGCGCCACACGGACCGTCTTCGGCGCCTCGTCGGGCTCGCCCTCCGCATCTCCCATGACGAACGCGCCGCCGGGGATCGCGACCAGATCGAGTGCCGGGCCCTCGGCCGCCCGTGCCGCTCCAAAGGTCACCAGAATCAGAAGTGCGAGGATGTGGCGTCTGGCCCACGGCATTGCGGCCTCCCATGTCCCACATCGCCAGCTGCGCTGCGCTTACTCGATCTTGGTAAGATCGCCCGAGAACCCCATGCCGGTGAACGGGCCGCCGTGGAAGCTGCGCTCGACCTCGGGCTCGTCCTCCGGCGCCATCTGGGCCGCCAATTCCTCGGCGAAGGCCTCGGCGTTGTCTTGTGGCGCAAAGCCGATGCGCGCGCCGCCCGGGTTGTCCCACCAGTTGCGGTCGTTGGCCGAAACCCCGTAGACGATCTCGAAGTGGACGCCCGCGGCATCGAGCGCGCGCCGTATCAGATGAATCCCGTCGCGCGGGCTGAGCCAGGTGGACAACATGCGCAGGTCCTTCGGCTTGGGCTGCCACGAGCCGATCCTTAGACAGACACAGGCGATGCCATGCTTGTCGGCGTAGAGCCGACCCAGGCCCTCGCCGAACAGCTTGCTCAGCCCATAGTTGCCGTCCGGCCGGAACATGGCGGTATCGTCGATCCGCTTGGACCGCCGGTGGAAGCCGATCGCGTGGTTGGAGCTGGCGAAGACCACGCGCTGGACGCCCTGGCGCCGGGCCGCCTCGAAGACGTGGTAGCAGCCGACGATGTTGGCCTCGTGGACGAGCTCCCAGGTGTTCTCGACCGACATGCCACCCAGGTGCACGACCGCATCGACCCCCGCCATCGCCGCCTCGACCTGGTCGAGATCGCGCAGATCGGCCGGCGCCAGCTCCTCACCCGGCCCGGCCTCGCCGAGCGGCGCAATATCGGAAAACCGCAACACCGGAAAGGCGCCGCGCAGGCCCTCGCGCAAGGCGCGGCCGATGGTGCCGGCCGCGCCGGTGATCAGAACCCGTTCCATAAACCCGCTCTCCCTATCTAGTTTCCGCCCAAGGCACGATCGCGGTCTTTTCGACCGCCGCCTCGTCGAAGCCGAAGCCGAGGCCGGGGTCGCTCGGCACCACCAGATCGCCGCCGCGGCGCTCGAGCTGGCGGTCGATCAGCCGGCGGAAATTGAGCACCTGGTCGTCCGCAAAATATTCGACGAAGGGCGCGTTCGGCAGCGCCGCCACCAGGTGGACGTGGAGGTCGTGGAACCAATGCGGGCAGACCGGCACCCCGAATCCGGCCGCCATGGCGGCGATGCGCCGAAACTCGGTGATGCCGCCGCAGACCGCGGCGTCGGTCTGCAGGATGCCGGCGGCGCCTTTCTCCAGGAGTTCCTGGAAGCGCCATCGGCCGGCCTCGATCTCACCGGTCGCCACGGTCACGGCGGTGTTCTCGACCAGGCGCGCATGGTTGTCGATGTCGTCGACCGAGAACGGCTCCTCGATCCAGTAGGGATCGTAGGGTTCGTAGCGGCGCAGGTACTCGAGCGCGGTCGGCAGGTCGCGCCAGGCGTTGTTGGCGTCGAGCATGAGCAGGACCTCGGGATCGAGTGCCTCGCGCGCCGCGGCGATACGGCTCTCCTCGGCTTCGGGCGAGAGCCGGCCGACCTTCATCTTGACCGCCGTGAAGCCCTGGGCCGCATAGCCGGCGAGCTCCTCGCCGAGCATCTGGTCGGTCTTGCCTTCGAGGTAATAGCCGCCGCTGGCGTAGGCGGGCACGGTCTCGCGCGCGTGGCCGCCCAGGAACCGGGCCAGCGACAGGCCACTGGCGCGGGCGTTGCGGTCCCAGATCGCGATGTCCAGGGCCGAGAGCGCGCGCATCACCGTGCCGGCGCGCCCCTGAAGGACCGATTCCCGGTACATCTCGTCCCACAGGCCCTCGACCCGGTAGGGGTCCTCGCCGATCAATACCGGCGCCAGCAGCTCGCGCACCGCCACCGTGCCGAGCGCGCCGGCCGCGCTGCCGACGTAGCAGAAGCCGATCCCCTCGACCCCGTCGTCGCCGCGCAGCCTGACCAGAAGGTAGTGGCGCTCGCGCACCGTACGGGTGGAAAACGCGGTCGGGTTGTCCAGTGGCACGCTGACCGCGCAGCTCGATACCGATTCGATCTTGGTCATCGCGTTCCGTCCCCGATGGCTCGCCGGTGGGCCCGGCGGACTTTAGAGCAGCGGCGCCGCTACGGAAAACGCTTTACCGCAAGCCGGCCGAGCGCGTGCGGGCCACAGCCCGGGCGCGACGAGACCCTAACGGTTTGGACCCTCGGCCGGCCGACGGATTTGGCCGGCCACGGTTAGAAGCTGGAATCGATCCATATACAAAAGTAGCGAACGAATACGCGCCTCCGACCCGGATTTCTCCGCGGCTTCCTTCAGACCGCGGCGCGCGGCGGCGCCCGTGCCGTCCGGCCAACGGCCCCCGTCACCAAGGTCCGTGGGGGGTAGAGGACTGCCCCCGCCAAGTGGCCGATCGGTCGACCGTCCCCGATCAACCCGTGCTCGCGCACCTTGCGCCATGCCTCGCGCACCTTGCGCCATGCCCGGCGCACAAAAAAAAGGGGCGCCCCCGCGGGGCGCCCCGAAAGATAGTGGTCTGAGCCGGATCAGGCGGCCCGGATCTGCGCCAGGAACTTGTCGATCTCGTTGCCCAGATCGGTCGACTGCTTGGCAAGGTCCTGAGCCGAGGTCAGCACCTGGCCCGAGGCCGTGCCGGTTTCCCCGGCCGCCCGGGAAATGCCCTCGATGTTGCTCGAAACATCGTTGGTGCCCTGGGCCGCCTGTTGCGAGCCGTTGGCGATCTCCCCGGTCGCGGCGCTTTGCTCCTCGACCGCGGACGCGATCGCGGTCGCGATCTCGTCCAACTCGTGGATGATCTTGCTGATCCCCCCGATGGCCTCGACCGAGTCCTCGGTCGCGGTTTGGATGCCCGCGATCTGCTGACTGATCTCCTCGGTCGCCTTGGCGGTCTGGTTGGCCAGCGACT
>Ga0209980_10000813_pt1 | contig 17073 bp, 22 predicted proteins | sample CR02metaG_FD_183611 | JGI IMG/M metagenome (GOLD analysis project Ga0209980, IMG submission 183611) | Deep subsurface microbial communities from Mariana Trench to uncover new lineages of life (NeLLi) - CR02 metaG (SPAdes) (version 2) | ecosystem: Environmental > Aquatic > Marine > Ocean trench...
TTACCTTTGCGGGTTTCAAGTTGTTTGACTTGAAAGGATTTGCACAGGGATATTTCACATATGACTTGTTAGCAAAAAAATTCTTCTCCTATGGATACATTTATCCATTTATTGAATTGTTTTTTGGTCTAAGTATGATACTGATTCCTGAATCACGTTCTCTCCTGTTTGCAGAATTATTTGTCATGACCTTTAGCGGTATAGGCGTTACAATAAAATTATTGAAGAAAGAACAATTCCAATGTTCATGTCTTGGATCATTCCTTAAAGTTCCATTAACTAAAGTAACACTAATTGAAGACTTTGGTATGGCATTTTTGGCGTTGGTAATGTTAGTTATTTTAATATAAACTAGAGTTTACAATTGTAAAGTTTTACGCTGGACGTTGACATTTGATACAAACTGTTAAAGAAATTAACTAATACTTCATCTAATCTGTATTAGATGTAATTCCAATTTTGCTAAATCACTTTGAGAATTTTCTTAGGCGTAAATGCGCCCAAAATATTTCCCAACTTAGTAGCTGAATTCCTGTGGGCCCATTTTCATTCATAATTATCACAAATGAAAACAAAACAAATTCATTTAAGAAATTAAAATTTACTATTAACCATGACAGATTTTGCTGGAAAGAAAATTTTAGTGATAGCAGGTTTTACACTTTTTTCATTCATCTTTGTAGGATTGGTTTTTGGCGTAACTAGTGAGATTGCAGTTGGTGCTGGTCAAGAACTATCATATCCTTCCTGGTTAATAATTTCCTATATTGCTGGACTTTCAATGATTGTTTTACCTTGTACACTCCCATTAGTTTTCATAATAGTTCCATTAAGTATGGGAAAAGGTAACAGGAAAGGTATTTCGATGGCTCTTTTGTTTGGAGCAGGACTTACAATTACAATTTCAGTTTACGGGGTAGGTGTTGGAATACTTGGTCAAACTGCAGAACTGGATCAAGTTTCAAATTACATGTTCTTAATAGCAGGAATTGTTGCATTCGTTTTTGGACTCACACAATTAAAACTGCTTAAACTTAGAATGCCAGCGTATTCTAGAACCCCAAAGTTTATTCAAAATCGTGGAGATTACTCAAAATCATTTTTCATGGGATTGTTACTTGGAAATGCAGGTGTAGGATGTCCAAACCCATTATTCTATTGGCTTTTAATTTACATTGCAGGTACTGGAAGTATTGAAATTGGTGCAAGTCTAGGGGCAGTACATGGAGTAGGAAGAGCGATTCCTTTAATCCTACTTTCAGTCCTTGCAATACTTGGTGTCAATGCAACCAAGGGTGTTTCAAGAAATCGTTTGAAAATTGAAAAGTTGACAGGATGGATGTTAATTATCATTGGTTCATTTTTGATTATTAACGGCTTACCAGAGGGTCATGAATGGTATGAAGAGACCTTTATTCATCAAGGATGGAATGAACTAGTTGAACAAACCTCACTTCCTGGGGAATTTAAGATGGATGAACACGAACATGACCATGAGGGCCAACTAGCTAAAGAATCAATGCCAATAATTCTTTCTAGTCTAATAGGTGGAACCATAATTTGGTATCTAATTAAAGGTAGAAAAATAGAGGAGGTTGCTGCATGAAAGATCCTGTCTGTGGAATGGACATTGGTGAGAAAGGAGAGTCAATAACTCACAATGGAAAAGAATATCGTTTTTGCTGTGCAAGTTGTAGATGGGCATTTGAAAAAAATCCAGAGCAATTTATTGAAAATGAATCATGAAAGTTGAGGTTCTAACCACTCCTGGGTGTACAAACTGCAGTGTTTTAGAAAAAATGCTTGATGACTTTGGTATATCTTATGATGTGATAGATGTAGCTGAAAAACCAGAATATCTAGAAAAGTATCCAATATTCACAGCTCCTGGATTAGTCATAGACGAAAAATTAGAGTTTACTGGAATTCCAAAAAAGAAAGAATTGAAAAAAAAATTTAGAATCCTCTAAGGCCTTCTGGCCTAGCCGTCTCAGGATGTTGCTTCATCCACGAAATTTTCTCCAACATCGAATCTTTGTCTTGAGGAAAAGTACCCTTTATCATGTAAGCATTTGACCCATGATTTGCTCTAAAAATAATTTTGTCTTTTGAATCAATTTTGCTTACCAGATCTTGTAGCTCATCAAGAGACTCAGAGTCTGAAATTGGAATAAAAGGCTCACCAAACTTTTTCATAAATTCATCTTTGACACCTGGCTCTATAATTAAGGTTAGAGCTGCTGCATAATGTGGAGAAACAGCACTAATTACCTCTGCTGTTCCTTTGATGTGTTCTTTAGTGTAAGTTTTTCCTCCAAGTCCTAAAATTACCATACATGAAAGTGTGTATCCTGCATCAATTGCTTTACGACAGGCCTTAATGATGGTTTGAGATGTTGCACCTTTTGTAACCTTTTTTAAGATAACATCTGAACCACTTTCAATTCCAAGATAAAGCATATTGAGGCCTGTCTCATACATTTTTCTCAATTCTTCAGGAGTTTTTTTGAGTAAATTCATAGGCATTGCATAGCATGAAACTCGCTCTAACTTTGGAAATTTTTGATACAAATATTTCACTATCTCTATCATGTAATCAGTTGATAAATTCAAAGCATCACCATCTGCAAGAAAAATTTTTGTTGATTCAGGTTCTTGCTTTGCCATCATATCAATTTCTATCTTAACTTGTTCCCAAGGTCTCTCAGAATATTCCTTAGAGCGATACATATCACAAAATGAGCATTCATTAAAGGAACAACCTAAAGTGACTTGAAATATTACAGATTTTGATTCAGATGGAGGTCTGTAAAGTGGGTAATTGTAATTTAACATCATCATTTTCTATAAACCTGAATCAAATTTATCGTTTTGCCACTAAGTTATGAATTACAAATACCTCTTAATAGACACGACTGACCTTTCCTGTATCATATGGCAAATGATCCCGAAGCTAAGAGACTTTTGTGGTTTTTATTTGCAGGTTCACGAGGGGGATTAAACAGATTAAGACTGATTTCTACAATTAAAGAAAAACCCCTTAATGCTAATCAACTTGCTAAAGAATTAAAATTAGATTACAAAGCTATTCAACATCATATTGCTGTATTAGAGAAAAATAACATGATTACTAGAGCTGGAGAAAAATACGGTGTGACCTATTTTATTTCCACATTCTTAGAAGTGAACATGGAGTCTTTTGATGAAATTGTTAAAAAATTGGACAAAAGTACATAAAGCTTGGGAAGGTGCAAATTTCTAAATGGAACCTACTTCTGCCATTCTATCAGGATTTTCTATAGCTAACATGATTGTACTTGGTATTCTTATGGTATGTTTTGGAAAGATGTATTCTAAAACAAAAGCGCAATTGCCTTTGGGAATGATTATTTTTGCAGGGATGCTTTTCTTACATAACATCATAGGAGCATTTGCTTATTTTTCAATGGAACAACTCTTTTCTCACGAAGTCTTTCCATACATGTTAGGTGTAACAATTGCAGAACTTGGTGGAATATTGATACTTTTGAAAATTACTTTAGATTAGTTTCGATAGAGAAAAATAGGCGCTTAAATTATCTTTTATTGTGGGGCGTAAAGAAAAACCAGAACGAAAAAAATTATCAATGAAAACAAGATTGATGATTATTTTAATTATGTTTGTAATGATTAATCTAATTTTCTTTGCGTTTGATTCTTCTGATGATTCAGAAAGTCAAGAAGAAATTGAAAACGAAAGCGAGATAAAATCTGAAGAAACTGAAGAAGAACAAGAGTTTTACAAATTTAATCCTCCAAAACCGTAGGATTTCAATAATAATGGTGCATTTGTCTTTGTTCTAATCCTTCTTGCTCAAAGTGGTTATGGGATTTGCCTCCATCTTTGTGAGCATGAACTGTGCCGTCTATATGGCAATGGGTATTGTCAATTTCATCCCTCATAAAGACATCATCCACATTCAATATCATGTTTGTTACCTCAACGGCAGTCTTGATAATCTGTTCTTTAACTACTACAGGCTCAATAACATTTGAATTAGTTTCATTAACCATCCTTTTAGCAGAATCTATACCAAACCATCTGAACTTGCCGTTTGTAAATTCGGCATGTTTACTTCGTAATTCTGTAAGAGTATCAATTGGATCCATTCCAGCATTTCTTGCTAATGTAATTGGAATTTCTTCTATAGCATCTGCAAATTTTTCAACAACTAATTGTTCACGTCCTTCAATTTCATAAGATTTTTCTCTAATCTTTCTTGCAATAATTGCTTCTGGAGCTCCTCCTCCCCTTACAATAAACGGTTTCTCAATAAAATCGCGTAGAACATAAATTGCATTCAAAGCAGTACGATGGAATTCATCAAGATAGCGAAAAGAATTAGCTCGAAGTAAAAGTGTAACAGACTTTGGATTTGAACATCCATCAACAAATACCATTTTATCATCTCCTACCATTTTTTGATAAACCTTTTTTGCATGACCCAAATCATCTAGAGAAATGTCCTCTAAACTCTTGCATGTCTTTGCTCCTGTTGCCTTTTCAACCCACCATAAATCATTTGATTTGACCCTACGCATAGAAATGATTCCAGCCTTTGCTAGTGCTTCCTGAGCAATATTGTCAATTCCTTTTCTAGAAATAACCACGTTTGCACCACACTCTACAATTTTTTTTACTTTAGAAATAATGTTGTTGGCTATTTCTTTATGAAACAGACTCATCTGTTCAGGTGTAGTAATAGTTATTTGATCTTCAGTTTTGGGTCGCATGTTTTCTAAAAAGTCATTTGTCAGAAGAATTTTTGCGTTTTCAATTGAAGTCGGCATTGCATAGTTGTCAATTGTTTTATCAATTATGATTCCTTTGACAAGCTTAATCTCTGACATGTTACCAAGTTTTTGTTCAATTTTTATATCATCAACATCAAGCTTGTTTTTTTCAAAATCAGTTATTGTACAAATCGCATCAACTACCAGATTTGCAAAGGGAACTTCATCTGCTGACATGTTAAAAATTGCTTTTCCTTTTAAACAACTAATTGCAAGATTATGTAAGATCTTTCGATCAGATGGATTTGATTTTTGAGCAATTTGCCACAAAATCTCTTGAGCAATTTCTGCAGCTTTGTTATATCCACGAACTATTACTGCTGGTGGGATTTTTTTTTCAAGCAAATCTTCTGCTTGTTTAATTAAAGCTCCAATCAAAACTGCAACCGATATGGTACCATCCCCAACGTGAGTATCTACAGTATTTGCACCATCAATTACAGCCTTGGCAGCAGGTTGGCCTACATCTACCTTTCTTAGAAACGCACCCCCATGCTTTGTAATCATATCATCTCCTTGAATATCGATATACACCTTGTCTAATCCCCTAGGACCAAGTGAGGTTTTGATTACATCTGTAATCAATCTACCAGAAAGCAAATTGTACTTTCGAGTATATTGTACCCCTATACGAGCAATATCTTCGTTAAGTAAATCAGGATATTTCAATCCCTAAAATAAGATGAGTAATTATTAAAATCTATCAGCAAAAAAATGGTGCGATCAAAAAATTATTCAAAATTATGCTCTTAACATTATTGAGTTATTTTCATTGTAGACTTTGGAACTAGTTTTCTTACCAGTTGTCTAATATCCAATATTATATCATCAATTTCATCAATAGAGTCTGAAAGAATCCTAATCACAAGCCCGGCATTGTTTGGAAGTTGAGAACATGACATCAAGTTTTTTCTATTTATTAATTCAAAAATTTGTGAATTTAAATTCTCTGAATTAATTATTTGAGAAATTATGTAAATTGTGGTGTAAATATTTTTATTTCCAAAAAGGACTTGAAAATTTTCTTTTTTATTTTGTGGTTCAATGTTGAGGGCTTCAGAAAAAAGAATCTTGTTATTTGTATCATACGCATTTAATCTAAAAATAAGAGATTTAAAATCAAATTTTTCACCATGTGCAATTCTTCCAGCTGTAATCGTTTCAGAATATAACAATGTGGAGTTAGGGTGTAGTGTAAAATTAACTTCTTGATAGAAACGTGCCGACTTGTGTGGTATAATTTGTTTGGGCAAGTACTCAAGATAACTATTTTTTTCTAACGATACATCGATATGTTGTGTTGCTCCTTGATTTTCTGCTTTGTAAATTTGAGTAGCAGCTTGTGTTGTAATGTATGCATCAGTATTTTTTCTTAAAACAATTTTTATTTCTAGATTGTCACCTTGTAGTATTCCGCCAGCTGAGGACATTATGTAAATGTGAGCAGTTGTAGGAAGAGAAGGATTTGGATATAATGCTTTTTGGATTAAAAGTGGAGGTTTTGCTTTGAGGGTTTTGATAAAAGTCTTTGATTCTAAATCTGCTTCTAATTCAAGATGGGCAAGTCCTTCCATACCTAGACTAGAGTTATTTTTGTTCAAGATACCTCAATTAGCCTAACTAGGGTGACTTTTGAGAGGCTCTATATCAAATAGAATACCTCTGATAATTTGCTCAGCTACTTTTTCTACACCAGAACCAGTCTTGCAGTTTACAAATTCAAACGGTTTATTTTTTCTAATTCTCTTTGCATCTTGTTCCATAATGGATAACTTTGCTCCCACGTATGGTGCCAAATCAATTTTGTTGATTACCAAAAGATCACAACTTTCAATTCCTAGTCCCCCCTTTCTTGGATACTTGTCACCACCAGAAACGTCAATTATGTAAATGAAATAATCAGCTAGTAGAGGACTAAATGTTGTCATAACATTATCTCCACCGCTTTCAATTATGATCAAATCTAATGTAGGATCCTTTTGTACAACTTCTTCTATCACTGACAAGTTAATTGATGGATCTTCTCTTACTGCAGTATGTGGACATCCACCAGTAGCAATTCCAATGATCATGTCTTCAGGCATTAATTTTAATTCTGTTGAAAGAGTGCGTTGCATTCGTTCAGCATCCTCTTTTGATATTACATCATTTGAGATTATACAGCATCGAAAACCCTTATTTTTTAAGATTGGAACTAATCTTTCAATAAGCTGTGTTTTTCCTGAACCAACTGGGCCTCCTATACCAAGCTTTGGAATTTTTGATTTTGATGAATTCATGATTTAGATTCTTTTCAAATTATGTAATAAACATTTTAGATTCACTGTGTTCATGTTTCATTTGATGAATTTCAGTCAATGGAGTTAGTTGCCAAATATCTTTGGTAGTTTTCTTCTGAGTTAAATTTAAAATAATGTTGTTAACATGTTCTGCAAGTAACATTAGAATTTTCTGTGCATCAAGATGTTGAATAACACACAATCGTATTGCTGCACTTACAACACTTGAACTAAATGAATATAAAAAAATTCTCATTACACTTTGGATTGGTAGATCTAAACATACTGCAGTAATTCCTAATGCAACAGGATATGTACAAGGGGTTTCTTTTGATTTAATTTTACTATCAAATTGTTTTAAGAATTTGTTTTTGTTTTCACCAATCATGTGTTTCAAACAATGAAAGACTTGTTTTCCAGATCTTACAGAAGAATTTCGAACCTCTTTTGCAAGCTTCATTGAATAATACTTGTTATCAATATGGATTACCTTCTCTAAATCGAAATTTTTAACCCCATCCATTGTAATAGAAAGTACGACACAGTCGCTTGGAACTAGCTGAAATTCTATCTGTTCTTTGATAAAATTTAGAACTTGTTCCCAATTGGTGATTTTTTTGTGAACTACGAGCGATTCTAGGCCTCCAGACATGCTAAACATCCCTGAAGGAAAAAATGAATCTGCTAATTGCATTAAATGAAATTCATGATTAGTGCTCATGAACATCCATCTCATTTCGTGGTTCAAAAATTCGTTCTTCTATTTTGATATCAATTTGATCAATAACACTTGAAAATAATTTTTTGAATACATCAATTTCAGAATTAGAAAGAATTGGAAAAATAATCTTTCCATCATTTTCAATTTGGATTGGTCTGTGTCTGTTTCCAATTATGTGACCAAGTGATACTAGAATTTTTTCTGAATTTTTAGTTTTCTTTGTTTTAATTGAAATAACCTTTTCTGGAATTTGTTCAATCACAATTAATCGCTTAGCTTCTGATAACAAAACATCTCCATTATGAAGCTTGGAGATCTCATTTAGAACCATTCCTACATCAGTCCCTTTATCCGTATTTATTCGAAATCTAGTTTTATCTAATTCTGATCGCGAAACCTTGATCAGCTCACAATTTGCAGTTCCTCTTACTTTTTTGAATTTTTCAGCATATTCTGTATCGTAAAACACATTTCCAATAACTGAGGAGATCGTAATCACTAGATAAAGTAATCACGATCAAGTTAATACTTTTTAGGTATTAACTCTGTTATTTTATTTGAATTATCGTTATGATGCTAACACCGCGTGAAATTGATAAAATGTACATATTTTTGGCAGCACAAATTGCACGGAGAAGAAAGGAACGTGGATTAAAACTAAATTATCCTGAATCAATTGCGCTGATCGCTGATTTTGTAATTGAAGGTGCACGTGATGGAAAAATGGTCTCAGAGCTTATGAGTTCTGGCAGAGAAGTATTGTCAAAAAATGATGTGTTGCCTGGTGTTCCAGAAATGATTAACACTGTACAAGTTGAAGCAACCTTTGAAGATGGCACTAAACTAGTTACTATACATGATCCAATAGTGTGATTTACAAATGATTCCTGGCGAATATTTTCTTTCAGATGAACCAATTATTGCAAACAAAAATAGAGAAACAAGAAAAATTAAAGTAAGCAATTCTGGGGACAGACCAATCCAAGTTGGCTCTCATACCCATTTTTTTGAAGTAAACAAAGCGCTTGATTTTCCAAGAGAAGAAGCCTATGGATTTCACCTCAATATTCCTGCTGGGACATCAATTAGATTCGAGCCTGGAGAAACAAAGGAAGTTGAAATAACAGAATATGGAGGTAAAAAAATTGTTTTTGGCTTTAATGGATTTGTAAATGGCCAACTAGAATCAAAGAAACAAGAGGCGTTGAAAAAAGCAAAAGAAAATGGATTCCGAGGTGCTTGAGAATTGCCATTAGAGATTTCAAGAAAAAGATATGGAGCTCTTTATGGACCAACAGTTGGAGATAAAGTTAGACTAGCAGACACTGATCTTATCATAGAAATTGAAAAAGATCTTCTCAAATACGGGGATGAAATTGTTTTTGGTGGCGGAAAAAGTGCAAGAGATGGTTGCGGTCAAGCAAGTGGAGTATTAAGAAAAGATTCACTAGATCTTGTCATTACAAACGCAATCGTAATGGATCCAATTTTAGGAATCATCAAAGCTGACATTGGTGTTAAAGATGGTTTGATTGCAGGTGTTGGAAATGCTGGAAACCCAAACATAATGGATGACATTGACATGGTAATATCATCAAACACAGAAGTAATTGCTGGCGAACATGTAATTTGTACACCAGGAACAATTGATACTCATGTTCATTTTGTGTCACCCCAACAAGCCATTGAGGCAATATGTAACGGGACTACCACTATGATTGGTGGGGGTACAGGTCCTGCTGAAGGAACGAAAGCTACTACATGTACTCCAGGTTCATGGAACATACATAGAATGATTGAAGCTGTAGAAGATTTACCACTTAACTTTGGATTCTTGGCTAAAGGAAATGATTCACAAGAACCTGCGTTGATGGAACAAATTCAAGCTGGTGCAATGGGATTAAAGCTACATGAAGACTGGGGTTCTACTCCAGCAACTATTGATTCTGCTCTCAAAGTTGCAGATAAAACTGATACTCAAGTTGCAATACATACTGATACCTTAAACGAATGTGGCTATGTTGATGATACCATCGAAGCTATTGCTGGCAGAACTATCCACACTTATCACACAGAAGGTGCAGGGGGTGGTCATGCTCCTGACATCATGAAAATTGCAGGAGAAAAAAACATCTTGCCATCCTCAACAAATCCAACTAGGCCCTTTACGGTAAATACAATCAGCGAACATCTCGATATGATGATGGTTTGCCATCATCTCAATCCATCAGTTCCTGAAGATGTGGCCTTTGCATCATCCAGAATTAGGGCAGAAACCATTGCAGCAGAAGACGTATTCCATGATAAGGGCATTTTGAGTATGTATTCCTCAGATAGTCAGGCCATGGGACGAGTAGGAGAGGTGACTACGCGTGCTTGGCAGACTGCTGATAAAATGAAAAAGATGGTAGGAAGTCTCAAAGAAGAAAGTGGTCGAAATGACAATCTTAGGGTAAAGCGATACCTTGCAAAACTTACAATCAACCCAGCAATAACAAATGGAATTTCAGATTACGTTGGTTCCTTAGAACCAGGAAAGATGGCTGATATTGTTTTATGGAATCCACAATTTTTTGGAGTAAAACCAAAACTCATCATCAAAGGAGGTTTTATTGCATATTCTCTTATGGGTGATCCTAATGCGTCCATTCCCACTCCAGAACCGGTTTATTATCGTCCAATGTTTGGTGCATTGGGATCGACAAAACAATCAACTTCAGTTACATTCACATCAAAAGCTGCAATTGACAATGGTTTGCAAACAAAGCTAAACATTCACAAGAAATTGTTACCTGTAAAAAATTGCAGAAATATTAGCAAAGAAGATATGGTTTACAACAACTTGACACCAAAAATTGAGATCGATCCTGAAACCTTCAAAGTTAAAGTGGATGGAAAGTTGGTTACAACCGATCCAGCTCAAAAGCTATCATTAGCACGACTATACGAATTATTTTAGATCGCAGAACAGTTTGCATAAAATTTTATATTTCGCAAGCATATTGCAAATATATGGTACAAGTTAGTAGCCCTGAAGAAATTGAAAGAGAATCAAAAAGAGTGATAGCTGCGCTGTATGGTGATGTCACTGATTTTCGCATTAATACAACGTTTGCAATACCTGAAAAAGGACCAAGATTTGCATGGGATGTTAAAGTAAATTTCATGTTAAATGAACTCAAGTATACCGTTGATCTGTTTATAGATGAAAAAACAGGTGAAGTACCTCACGCACAATTAATCGATACAATGACTCCTCTTTAGACTTTCTTTTTATTTTCCAAAAATTACAATAAGATTAACTGAAAATTACGTTTATGTAGTTAGAATTTTTTTTGCTTCTTTAACTTTTTCAAGTAATTCTTTTAGAAATTCATCAGCAAATCTTTCAAATGTCTTAGAATCATTTTTTGTTTCTTTATCCTGCTGTCGTTTTTTATATTCAGTAATTAGCCATTTGAAATCAGATGCCTTTAATTTTACAACATGATTTTGTGCTTCTGCCTTTGATTCGAACATATTCATAAGAAAATAACCCAGAAATTGGGCAAAACTCTTGATTTGGTACTTTAATCTATAACTTTCTGATAGATTTTCATAGTTTTTCTTTAACCATTCTTTTACATCATAACGGATGGTAATTGAATTATAACGACCCGCAAGGTCAACTTGGAGATTATGAGACTCTACATTATAGTATCCACGTTTTATCTCATTCATCATGATTATCAAGGTACTTGGAAGAAACATTCCAGGATAATACTCGTCAGTAACGTTATGTAATTTTCCTAGAATGGATGGTTTTAATCCGATTGTCGAATATCCCTGCCCTGGCAACGCTATTTAATCAGAAAGGACGCATATAATTTTTCATGAAAATTAATGGAAACTAGCGATCAACGTTTTTTGTATTCTTTTCTCACTATAATGAAAACCCAAATGCAACCCATTGCAAGTGTTCCAAAACCAGCTCCAACAAAAAAACTGTTCTCTCCGCCGCCTATCTGAGTTAAACCTAATCCTAAAAGAATCAAAATTACTGCACCGCCATATTGATAATCCATTAACAAAAGTTATTTTATGAATTAATAAGAATTTCAAAACTCGTTAAAATTCAAAAATCAAGTTCTCTCAAAAAAAATTCATTAAAATAAAAATCATTTTCAAAATGGAACCTCTTAAGAAGAACTTTCAAATTTAAGATTGAGCAAAAATTACGAAATTATTATTCTAAAAATTTAGCATTTTCTCTAGAAAGCGATCTGATGGTGATTTAATCCAAATTATGAAAATATGATAATATTTTTTAAAAATAATTAAAATGTATAATACGTATATCTTTTCCTTCCTAAAAATGTAAAATACGTATCAATTAATACTTAAATAATCTCATATAATATGCCATTTGGGTATAATGGCGGAATTTAGCGATTTTGGTATAGCCGTTGCAGCATTTATTGCACTTACTCTTGCTGTTGGCATTATTTCTTCAAAACTGATTAAAAAAAGCGGTCGCCGATTAATTGTTGCTGGTAAAAGCCTTCCTTTAGCATTAGTAGGTACTATGTTAGCTGCTCAGGCCGTAGACGGTAATTCATCTTTAGGTAATATAGGTCTAGTTTTTGAATTTGGTTTCTGGGCAGGAGCTGTTATTCCTTTGGGTCTTGGTATATGTCTAATTATTACAGGACTTGCTTATGCCAAAAAACTCAACAAAATGTCAATGTTTACCTTACCTGACTTTTACTTTAGAAGATTTGGTAATGGAGCAGAAGGAATTTCTGCAATTTTAATGATAATTAGTTTCACAATTCTTGTTGCAGGTAACCTTGCTGCAAGTGGAATTATCTTAGAATTAGTATTTGGTATAACTTACTTCTGGGGAATCGTAATTTCAGCTCTTGTAGTTGTAGCATATACTATTGCAGGAGGTTTGTTTGCATCAGCCTGGACAAACTTATTCCAAGTCTATCTTGCAATTGGTGCATTCTGGGCAGGGTTCCTCTTCTTTGCAGGTGGATTTTCTGGAATAGAATGGGATACCATTTACAATAATGCCCCACCGGAATTTTTGGACATTACTGCACTGACAGATATATCAAATGGTGCGCTAATCAATTGGGCAGGTATTCTAGCTTTAGGACTAGGTGATATTGTAGCTCTTGACTTTATGGAAAGGGTGTTTGCTGCTAAAAATCCAAAGACTGCACAACGTGGTGCATTTATGGGCGGTGCCCTTACTTTGTTTACAGTTCTTCCAACAAGTATGTTGGGCATTGTTGCTTTCTATTTTCTATCGGCAGATATAGATCCATTCCAAGCGTTGCCATTATTGGCCATGGAACACATGCCATTTGCAATAGGTGCTGCAATTCTGATGGGTGTGATTGGTGCATCAATGTCAACTGCAAGCGGAGGTCTGTTAGCTATATCGAGTGTTGTTTCACGTAACTTTATTCAAAGAATTATCCGGAGACGGTGGATGAATAAACCTGCATGGAGTGATAATAAGTTGCTCGCTGCTACAAGAATTATTATTGTTCCAATGATGATTGCAGGTACTGCACTAGGCTTCTTTTTGCCTGCTCCTGGAATTTATCTAATTTTGGCCTTTGATGTTGTATTTGCTGGCGCTTTTGCTCCTCTTACCTTTGGTCTATTCTGGCGTAAGGCAAACATGCCTGCTGCCATTGCCTCTCTAATCGTTGGTTCAGCATTGAGATTAGTCCTCTACCAGTATATGCCATTAGATTATGCAGGATTAGACACAATGATTCCACCAGTAGTTTCATTTGCGTTATTCATTGGAGTGGCGCTTGCTACTCAAGGCAAGTATCCAGGCAAAGCAAGACACGGTGTGCTAGACTATGTTCCACCAGAAGAAGACATCATCACAGGTAATGATTTGAAAAACTTTGAAGGAGGAAGCCAAGCTATGGCCGGAGGAACTGAAAACTCAACAACTTCACATGACGGTGATTCGAGCGGAAATCCCTCGTAATCAAATTACTTCTAAACACTCATCTTAATGAAAACATACTTTCTTCACTTGCGTATTTTATCTAAAAGGGAACCTCTCTTCTTTTTTTCAATTTGCCAAACAACCTTATTTTTGTGATAAATTGTAGTTTGATTGCTGGGTTCTATTTTTAACGCTCTGTTATAGTAGATTAGTGCTTCTTCATATTTTTTTAAATCTAAAAGCAGTTTTCCTTTGTAGCTTAATGCATAAGCATAACCAGGAGCTATTTCAATTGCTTTGTCACAATAAGGGAGTGCATCCTCATATTTTTTCATATGTGCAAGTACCCAAACCATCGAACACAATGCCTTAACATTCAAAGGTTCCAACTCTATGGCTCTTTGGCAGCAAAATCTTGCTTCAGCATATTTTTTCGTAGAGAAAAGAGCAACACCTTTGCTGTAAACGGCTCTAACGTTTTTGGGATCTATTTCTAAAACCTTATCAAAGCACTCAACTGCTTTTTTGTATAAACCTGTACGGTCAAGGATAAAGCCCTTATTCAATAACGCATCGATACATTTGGGATCAATCTTTAGAGCCTTGTCTAGAAAGACAAAGATGTCTTTATTTGAAAAACCTGCAAAATCTAATGTCCAACCTTTAGCAACTAAGGACTTGATATTTTTTGGATCAAGCTCTAAAGCTTTTGTATAGAATTTCATTGCTTCTTCATGTTTGTTTTGTTTTGCTAGTTTCGCACCCTTTTCATAGAGTTCTTGTGACATCCTAGAATCCTCTTCTAACGCTTTTTTCAAATAAAAAATAGAATCTTTATTTTTGCCCAGTCTTCCTAAAACTACACTCTTGTTGTAAAGTGCATTAGAATTTTTTTGATTGGCTTCTAGAACTTTATCAAATAGAGCAATAGCCTCTTCATGTTTTCCTAATTTACTAAGACTTGAGGCCTTGTAGGTTAGAGCGTCAGAGTATTTTGAATCAATTTCTAGAATCCTGTTAAAATATGAAATTGCCTCTTGATCTTTGCCTTCCTTATTTAACGATAAACCTTTGTTGAGAAGAGCATCAATATTTTTTGGATCGGCATCAATAATTTTGTCAAAACAGAGTATTGCTTCGTCGATTCTATCTAGTTGGTATAATGTGGTTCCTTTATGAAGTTGGGCAACTAGGTTTTCTGGTTCTACATGCAAAGCTTTGTCAAAATTAGACAAAGCTTTTTTCAAATCATTGTAATTTATCCAAGAAATTCCTTTGTTTATATAATGCCAAGAATTTTTTGATGAATCAAAGATCATGACATTCATTTGTTTTTAGCTTATGTTTATAGTTAAAACGTAATTTACGCATGCGATCAATCGATCAAATTCTTTCTTTCAATATACATTTCTAAAGTTGAAAAATATAAAACGTAATTTACCTAGACATACTTAACTATCAATTTACTATAATTTTCTTTGAACTAACATGGGCATGGAGTTTTATGGAGATGATTACAAGGGTGCAGATATTGCACCATTTGTTGGCATCAACACATTCTTGCATTTACCTTGGATGCGAACACATGATGAGTTAGTTAAAGCAAATCCTGACGTTGCAGTAATTGGTGAACCATTTGACTTTGGTACAACAATCCGTCCTGGTGCACGTTATGGTCCACGTGCAATTAGAGCAGCATCCACTATACCCTCTCCACCTTACGAGCGTTTCAATATAGAAACAGGTGCAGATCCATTTGGCACTTTTAGGACAGTAGATTATGGAGATGTGAATGTTGTACCTGGGGATGTTATATGGTCTCATAAGTTAATGACCCAAAAAGTAAAGGAGGTTCTTGATCTCAACGGAATTCCTATTATGCTAGGAGGAGACCACTCAATTACTTATGCCAATGTTAGAGCCTTTGCAAAAAAATACAAAAACATTGGAATGATTCACTTTGATACTCATGCAGATTGTGCCCCTCAGGGTTTAACTGGTTTCAAGTATGATCATGGTGCTCACGTTAGGAGAATAATGGAGATGGGTTGTATGAAAGGCAAAAATTATTCACTTGTAGGCCCTCGTGGATATTGGCCTGGACCTGACCTATACAAATGGATGTCAGACACTGATTTTCAATGGTTTACTATGCTTGATGTTGAGGAATTAGGAATTGACCAGATTGCTAAGGAAATTGCAGATAGAGCAAACGACGGAACAGATGCAGTTTATCTAACTTGGGACATTGATTCTTTTGATCCTGCTTATGCACCTGGCACAGGAGAACCAGAGCCCAACGGTCTTACTTCAAGAGAAGGAATGAGAATGGTTCGATTATTATCCACTTCATTTGATCCAGATAAATTTGCAATGGACCTAGTTGAAGTATCACCTACTTATGATGTAAGTGATTCAAGCTCTTACAATGGTGGAATTACATCTGGACTTGCTCAAAGACTAATCATTGAGCTTTTGGCAGGATTATCTCTTACAAAGAGAGGACAAAAAGAAGGCAAGCCAGTTAGACCACATGCTTATCGTGGAACAGGAAACACATATGACTTTGGAAACGGTCCACATTCCAAAATTCCAAAAAGAGATTGATTCACATCAAGGCCTTAGTCAAGGGCGAGGCCGATATGTCACCTTTCACCAAAATTTTTGAATACGATTCGGATTCAGAAAATATTTTTTTCCTCGGTGTAGAAGTGATTAAAAATCGTCTATCACAGAATTTGAGAATTAACATTAACGAAACTATGATGTTGTATGCGGGACTAATTGCTAGTGAAATTCGATTAGGTAAATCAATTCCTGAAATAAAAGAAATGGCAAAATCTTTCCTATCTGCTAAAAAAGTAATGATAGGTGTTCCTGAATCAATGAGAAAAGTTGTCTTTGAAGCAAAAATTGATGATAAACAAAAACAGATAATCACACTCAACGAGCCAATTCCAACAACAGATTACATTTTAGTGTCAAAAGGAGATTGAAATGTTCGAACAAATCCTAGAACAAATTCAAACAATGACACCTACTTTAATTTTGACACTTGGATTAGCAATTGGTCTTCAACACGCCTTTGAACCAGATCATGTTGCAGCACTAAGTACCCAATTATCTAAACAGAAACAAGGTTCACAAACTTTCAAACAAATTGTAAAAGAAGGATCTTTCAAATCATCAATTTTAGGAGTTTTTTGGGGCGCTGGTCATACAACCTCATTAGTAATAATGGGCTTGTTGATGTTTGTCTTAGCAATTAACATTCCAGC
>Ga0209980_10000815_pt1 | contig 17030 bp, 14 predicted proteins | sample CR02metaG_FD_183611 | JGI IMG/M metagenome (GOLD analysis project Ga0209980, IMG submission 183611) | Deep subsurface microbial communities from Mariana Trench to uncover new lineages of life (NeLLi) - CR02 metaG (SPAdes) (version 2) | ecosystem: Environmental > Aquatic > Marine > Ocean trench...
TCATTTCTGATGTCTCCAATCGCTCCGAGCCGCCGCAAGTTAGCGCCGGGCGACCTTCAATTCAACGGCCCGGTGTTACCACTTCAGACCCAGGTAACCAGCCGCAATCCGCAACCCGATCAAGGTGAGGCCTGGCTCGATCTCGTCGATCTCCTCCGACAGCTCGGCCATGCGAGGAGCCAAACCCCCGGTGGCAACGACAAAGGGCACCGACTCATTCGGCCACTCGGCCTTGATACGCCTCACCAGTCCATCGGTGGCATCCGCGCCGCCGAACAGGACTCCCGCCCGAACGCAGTCTTCGGTCCGCCGCCCAATGACTTTGGGCGGAGGGGTGAGCTCGGTGGCAGGCAACTTCGCGGTCTTGCGGGCGAGATCATCGGCGGCGGTTCGGATGCCCGGAGCGATGACCCCTCCGATGAACCGACCGTCGGCGGTGATACAGTCGAACGTGGTCGCCGTCCCAAAATCCACAACGATCGTGTCCCGGTGATACAATTGAGAGGCCGCCAGCGTATTGACCACCCGATCCGCGCCCACCGTCATGGGCTCTTCCACGTCCAGCTCGATGGGGAGTTCGGATTCGGGGCCGACCAACACCGGTGCGATCCCCACCGCCTTCTCCACCCCTTCCATGAGCGCCTGTGTCACCGCCGGAGCCACCGAAGCACAGATGACAGCACGCACTTCGTTGGGAGAATGTCCGGCTTGCACCAAGTACGCCGTCAGCGTGCTCATCCATTCGTCGGGCGTGCGCAGCGTGACGGTTGTCATCCGCCACTGGGTCACAGCTTGGTCAGCGGAAAACAACCCTAGGGTGATCTCGGAGTTTCCGATGTCAATCGCCAGCAGCATCTGTCGCGTTTCGTCGTTTGAGAAGACCGATGAACCCCGACCGCCGGCTCACTCGATACGCTAACATGGCGGCCCCGATCCCAGTCGCCACCATCCCTGCCATCACGTGACCGTCGGCGGGCGTCATCCCATCCACCGGCACGGATGCGAGATCGAACGCCCGCAACCCGGCGGTGGAGACTCCGTGATACAGGGCCGGAACCAGCAGCGAGCGGGACAACGTGTAGAGCGAGCCGAGCACCACTCCCTGCAGGGTGCCCCAGGTCGCGGCCTGAAGTGCACCACCCGGTGGATCAGGCGCCACCGCAAGCCATACCCCGAACGCCAATGCTGAGATCAGCACGAGGGCCAATCCCGCATCTCCCGCCTGCCCGATCATCACACGGCGAAAGGCAAGTTCCTGCGTCACGAGTGCTCCAGCGGCGCCAGCGACCAGTGAGAAAGCACCGACCTGGAAGAACGTTCCCAACTCCAGTGGTGGCAGGCCCTCTTGCTCCAGGGCCACCGTAATGATCTTCGCGATCAGGGGCACCAATCCAATGGCCACAGCAACGCCGTACCATCCCAGAAAGGCTCGCTGCCGAATCTTACCCCATCCGAGGGCCCATGCGGTACCGCCAACTACGATCGCTACCAAGAGCCCACGATCGGACTCGGCGAGGTAACCCGGGATGCCGCTCGATCGTGACATCACGATCAGTCCACCCATCACAACTGCAAGCAACAAGGCGAACGGCAGCGAGAATCGCTCTCGCTCAGGTTGTTGCGGCCACAAATCGAGGGGCAGCCGCATGCCCAGCAACAGGGAAGTGGCCACCACGCCGGCGCCGAGTACCAGCGACGAAGGACCGGCGAGGGTGACCAGCGAATCCGAACGCGGGACATACCACGCGGCGATCAAGACGAGCAAAACGGCTACGCCGCGCGACCACACGGGAAGATCACGCGGTGACAATGGTTCCTCCCACCACACGTTCGGTGCCCTCCAACGTCTCGACCAAGAGCGCTCCGTCACAATCGATCCCCTGGGCGGTACCAGCAACCGGCTCGAGCACCAGCCGGCCAGCAAGCCAGTCACACCGCCCAAACTCGAAGCACTCGTGTTCGCCCAGCGTCGGCCGATCGGCCAGTTCACGCAGCCATGGCATCAGCGCATCCAACACCTGGAGCCGGCCGATCCCGGGTAGGACCTCATCCAGCGCGATTGCTCGATCCGCAATCTCCCTGGGGAGAGGACCGTGCACGTTGATTCCAATACCCAACGCCACCCACAACACTTGCTGTCCACTCCATCGGGCCTCGCACAGGATACCTGCCAGCTTGCGGTCGTGAACCATTATGTCATTGGGCCATTTGAGCTTCGCCACGACATCGAGATCCGCGAGCGCCCGCACCAGGCAAATCCCAGCGCGAATCGCCAACACTCCACCCTCTACCGGCGCGGCAGGACGCAGGAGACTGCCCAGCCAAACCCCGGATCCCCTGGGGCTGTGCCAATAATGACTCTGCCGTCCCCTACCCTTCACCTGCTCATCCGCCAGCACCAGCGTTCGATGTGGCGCCCCTTCCTCGGCAAGCTGGTGGATGATGTCGAGCGTGCTGGTCACTTGCTCGAAGGCGACACAGTTCGGGACTCCCAGGCGGGCCGACAACGCCGTAGCGTCGAGACCGTCGTACTTCACATTCCCAGCGACGCGAACAGGATGGTGATGGCGCCGATACCCCAGCAGTACGGCGCGAATCGATGGAAGACCTTGTTGCGCAAGATAAAGATCAGCAGGCGTATTGCCACGACGCCCGAAACCAGCGCTGCCAAGAAACCTGCGGCAACCGGCAACGCTCCGGCGGACGCCAAGCCGCTGGACAGGTTGGGAATCTGCAGCACCGCGGCACCGGCGATGACTGGAACGGCGAGCAGAAACGAGAACTCGGCAGCGCGGACGGGATCCACCCCCAACCAAATAGCAGCCGCCACCGTTGTTCCCGACCGCGATATGCCCGGCAAGATGGCCAGTGCCTGAGCCACACCGATCCCGAACGCTCCTTTCGTACTGGGAGAAGGTTTTTCTGCGCGCCCCACTCTACCCCGCGTGCTCCACAATACGGTACCTGTGATGAGAAAATTCAAGCCAACGAGCAGCAGGGACTGGAATGTCTGCTCGAACCACTCCTCCAGGAACAGGCCGGCCAGGGCGGCCGGTACGGTGCCGATCGCCAGCAACCCGATGTACCGCCAAGCGGTGCGATCCCCCACGACTGCGCCACCGGCCAACCGCCAAAGCACCTTCCGGTAGACGATCACCACCGCCAGTAACGTCGCGACGTGCAGCACGACCTCGATCACAACACCGGGTGTCGTGATTCCCAGCGCCGCTTCGACGACCACAAGATGACCCGAACTCGATATGGGCAGGAACTCCGTTAACCCCTGGACCACACCCAACACCACCCCCTCCCACCAGCTCATCCCCGAACCACGTCTTCGTAGAGAGCTTCGTACTGGGGCACGATGCGATCCGCGGAGAATTCGCTCGCCCGAGCGACAGCGGCTTCGCTCGCCAGAGACCAGCGCTGCTGATCGCCCAGCAGCGCTATGGCACTGCGGGCCATCCCGTCGAGATCGTCGGGAGAGTGGAGCGCCCCCGTCGCGCCGTCGCGCACTACTTCCGGCAAGCCACCCACCTCGCTCGCCACCACCGGCAAGCCGCAAGCCATCGCCTCCAGGGCTCCCAATCCGAACGACTCCGACGTGCTCGGCAGGAGAAACAGATCACAGGACTGCAACACGTCCACCACCATGCTCAGCTTGCCCAGAAAGAGGACGTGATCCTGCAACCCCAGTTGTTCGACCAGAGCCTCTGCTTCGGGCCGCTCGGGGCCGTCTCCCACAAGAACCAGCACAGCGGGAATTTCTTCCCGAACTCGCTGGAAGATCCGCACCACGTTCGGCACGCATTTCAAAGGCCGGAAGTTGGATGTGTGCACCAATATCTTGGCACCTGGCGGGCCAAAGTCGTGGGGTCGCTCCTCGACTGGTTGATACGTGTTCAGATCGACGAAATTGGGAATCATCTTGATGCTGCACTCGTCGCATCCAAACGCGTGATACGTTTCGCTACGCAAGTAATTCGACACTGCAGTTACCGCATCCGAGCGCTCAATAGCGAATTTCGTGACGGTGAAAAACGACTGCTCTTTTCCCACGAGCGTGATGTCAGTTCCATGCAGCGTGGTAATGATTTTCAGGGGATGCTCCTTACCCACCATCTCACGGGCCAGGAACGCCGCCGTTGCATGGGGTACGGCGTAGTGGACATGAAGCACGTCCAACCGCTCGCGCACCGCCACCTCATGCTGTTTCACTGCAAGCGCCAAAGAATACGGGAAGTACTCCAGGAGTGGATAGGTCGCGCTGACGTCGACGGCGTGAAAATAGACGTTCTTCGCAAACCCCGGCAACCGAAAGGGAGAGGCATAGGCAATGACGTGTATTTCATGGCCCCGCTTGGCCAATTCGAGCCCCAACTCGGTGGCCACGGCACCGGATCCTCCGTACGTGGGATAACAAGTAATCCCAATGCGCATCAGTTTTCTCTGTCCTCCCATAATTCGACGATCCTTCGCGCCAAAACGTTTGGAGGATCGGTAGCGTCCAACGTCACTACGGGATGTCCTATCAATTGGTGACGAAACCAAGTTTCCTGACGCTTGGCATACTGCCGGGTGCTCGTCGCAATGGCTTCCGCGAGTCGATCGGCGGGGATAGCGCCCTGAAGATGCGATATCACCTCTCGGTACCCAACCCCGTCCAGGCCAGCGGCGTCCGGAGCCACTCCCGAGGCTAGCAATTGTCGCACCTCATCTACCCATCCCGCTTCCAGCATTGCCCGGACCCGTGCAGCGATGCGCGCGTGCAAGAAACGCCGCGGAGCCGTGAGCCGGACGTACCAAGGGCGCATGGCACCTTGCGCCTTCGCTTCTCGTTGCCATACCGACAGCGGCCTACCTGTCAGCAGGGCGACCTCTACCGTTCGGGCGGCTCGTTGCCTGCCCCCTCCACGATATTCCGGGTCGAGGCGCGCTGCCCAAGCACCAAGCGCCGTCGCATTGGCCGCCCAAGCACGGAACTTCTGCCGCACCTTCGCGTCAATGGGCGGCTCTCGAAACAACCCGTCAACGAGCGCCCTAACATAGAACCCGGTTCCGCCGATCACGATCGGTCGTCGTGAAGGAGCGATCTCCGTCAACCATCGCGTCGCGTCGCGCGCGTACTGCCCCGCGCTGTAGCGTTCGCCGGGGTCGACGATGTCCAACCCGATGTGCGGGACACGTCGTAACACGTCCGCTGTAGGTTTGCCCGTCCCTATGTCCAGACGACGATATACTTGCCGCGAATCGGCCGAGATGACGGTAACGGGCCAGTGATCGGCAAGCGCGGCAGCGAGCGCGGTCTTGCCGATGGCGGTTGGTCCAACCAGAACGAGGACGGTCGGCTTAGCTCCGCCCAAAGCGGCGCTCCAGTTCCTCCCGCGGAAGCTGTACGATCGTGGGACGTCCGTGCACATCATGCGGTGGCAACTCACACCCAAAGAGTCGCCGCAGAAGCGTACCGATCTCTCGCTGCTCTAGCACCTGACCGGCCTTAATCGCAGCGCGACAAGCATACGTTGCCGCGAACCGTTCGAGTTGGTTATTCCAGCCTCCAAAGCGGCCCCGGGCGAAGTCGGCTACCACTTCCTCGAAACACCGCCGGGCGTCGAATCGTGGGTGCGGGTTCGGGACGGCATGGATAACGACCGACCGACCTCCGAAATCCTCCACCTCAAATCCAATGGCGTCCAGCTGGGCGCGATTTTGTTCGACGGCTTCGAGCTCGCCCGGCTCCAAATCCACCGTGAGAGGGAGAAGCAGGCGCTGAGACGGTGCACCTTCTCCGTTCAAATGCTTCATGGTGGCCTCGTACAGTACCCGCTCGTGAGCGGAGTGCTGGTCCACGATGGCCAGGCCGTCGGGTGTCTGCATCACGATATATGTGTCAAAGATTTGGAGAAACCCTCCGTCGGCTGAAAAGAACTCCGCGTGTGCGGAAGCATACCGTTCAACCCCGAACAACGAGGGAGCACTGCCTCGTGACCCTTGGGGAGAGCGGGGCGGATACCCCGCCACCGCCCCTGCCCACGCGCCGGAAGCTTCCGGAAGCCAATCCGCGCCCTGGCCCACGACGGCGGCGGCACCAATCTCACCCAGTGCACACCGCACGGCTTCTTCGACAGTCGCTTCTACGAAGCGGCGGTCGCGGAACCGCACCTCCAGCTTGCTCGGATGGACGTTCACGTCAACGGCGTCACCTGGAACGCCGAGTGAGAGGAACATCGTAGGTCGGGACCCAGGGTGAATCGTTGCTCGATAGCCGGCTTCCGCCGCCCTTACCAGAAACGGATCGCGGAACGGGCGCCCGTTGACGAAGAGAAGCGCTTTGCGTCCTGTGGGTTTGGCATCGGCCGGACGTTGGATGAATCCGCGCACGGAGACGTTGCCGGCATGATGGTCCACGGGAATGAGCCCTTCGGCAAGGGATCGACCGAACAGCGATTCGATGCGATCCCCCAAGGCAGAGACTCGCGGAGCGTCGGTCAACGAGCGCCCGTCGTTGGTAAGCTTGAAGGACACGTCCAGGCGCATGAAGGCGAGCACAGAAACTGCCGCAACTGTTGCACGCGTCTCGGTGGCCGGCGTGCGGAGGAACTTCCGCCTCGCTGGTGCGTTGAAGAACAGCCGCTTCACCCGCACCGTCGTTCCGCGCCGCCGCGCCGTGGGCTGCACATCTTTGAGACGACCTCCCTCCACTATGAGACGCGTGGCTTCCGATGAAGCGTCGTTTTCGTCAGGGGCTGTTTCCAGCTCGAACTTCGAAACCGACGCAATGGCGGCGAGGGCCTCGCCGCGGAAGCCGAGTGTGGCAACGCCGATGAGGTCCGAAGCCGACTTAATTTTGCTAGTGGCGTGTCGATCGATCGCGAGCACCGCGTCATCTCGGTCCATCCCCGTTCCGTCGTCGCTCACGGTGATGGATGTCTTTCCGCCGGCCTCCAATGCGATCTCTATGGCCGTTGCGCCGGCGTCCAACGCATTCTCGATGAGTTCTTTAACGACAGATGCGGGACGCTCCACCACTTCACCGGCTGAAATCTGATCGATCACCGCATCTGACAGAATGACGATACTACCCATCTACAGCCTGCCAACCTCGGCCGATAGCACCCAACCCTGGGACCCTCCCCTCCTGACCAGCAGCCACGCGCCTTCACTGCGTTCGATGCGCACGGCGGCCCCCTGGGAAAATCGAGTGGTTGCCAGGGCCGTACCGTACGGCGCCTCGCGCACTGCCACGTTCGGGACCATAACCAGCCCAGCGGGTTCGGTGTAGCGGCCATCCAGATACGCGGCTAAGCCGGCAACCACCAACCCGAGGGCGGCAAGGGGCAGCGCCCTCCTCGCTCGCGCGGAAAAGGTGTAGGCCAACCAACCCACAACCCATAGGATCATCCCTACAAGCGCCAATTCCATCACCGTAACCGGTGCAATCCATGTATTGGTCCGCGCGTGAGAGTTGACCGGAGGAACCAACTGCAAGGCTGCTCGCACCGCGCCGTTCCGGGGAGCGACCCGCGCCGCCTTGACCCACGCAACGCGGGCGGCGGTTTCCTCGCCGGCGCCGAAGAGGGCAGCACCTGCGTTGAACCATTGCGACGGGTCGGCGGGCTGTTGCGACGCCCGGAGGAGGAAACTGTCTGCCGCGGCTCGAAAGGCGCCCGCCTCGTAGAGCTGTTCCGCCGTCGTGGACTGGGCCGAGGCAGCCACCGTCCAGATCATGCCCAAGACCCCAGCCAATCCGGCGGCGCGGACCATCCGTCGGCTTCGGTGCTGTCCCCCGGGCAACGCCCGCAGCACCTCGTGCACTTCGGCGCGTAGCTCGAGGGGGTCTGCTGTGCCTTCCGGACCGTACAACGCTTGCCACAGCCGGTCGCGCACCCTGGCTGCGTGCGTGGCCACCGGCGCTTCGACACCGGCAGCCCGCAAGGCCGCCGGCAAGCCGTTCCCTTCCCGGGCGTCCAAGTCGGGCACCAGTCGCTCCAGATTCGCACGGAATTCCTGCTCGAGCGCCTCCAGAGCGGGACCCTCGCCGCGCGTACGCTCTACCGGTTTGCGGCGGCGGCGGATTGCAGCGCCGCCATGCGCGAGACAGGCAAGGAGTGGAGGCAGACCGGCGATCAAGCCCAGCATCCACAAGCGAATCCGGCTCCTCAGGTCTTCGAGAGCCGTGGCGCCTCGACGTGGCATGATCGGAGGCGGCCGAACGTCACGCCTGGCACTCGGGCGTACGGCGCGAGCTACGAGCCGCACTCGCGGCGCGGTCGCCTGCACATACCGTCCGGAATCCAGTGCGAAATAACTGTAGGTCGCCGGAGGAATGACGTAGGTCCCCGTTGACTCGGGTGCCACGAGATAGGTGAAGGTCTTGGTGCCGCCAATCATGCCGTTCTCGATGACGATGTCTACAGCGGTTCGACCCTCGTACACCCTCACGCCTTCGGGCCACCGGAACTCGGGTTTCGGCCACAGCGAAACGTTGCCCTCTCCGGTGACCGTTGCAGTGATGGTGCTGGCATTTCCCATCCCAAAATCACCGGTATCGACGGTTACGGTGAACTCCAGGTTGCGGGCCGCCGCCCCGGTGAACGGCTGAGGCATACCGTCGAGCGGTTGGGGAAGCACGACGACGACAGTGTCTTTGCTTTGAACCTCCTGGGGCATTTCGCGGCTGAGGATAGAGGTCCGTAGCGGGAGACTGTACGACACCGTTGCGTGTCCCACTCGCAACTCTCCGGCGGTGAGGGGAAACGCAACTTGGTGATGTACGAACAGGTCGTACCGGCGCCCGTTCACGACGCGCGTGTCTGCCACGTCGAGGGCAGCGGTGCCGGGATACGTCCAGGCACCCTGCAGTTCCGGCGGCGTCAGCGTCGGGCGGGTTCGCAGCCGGGAGCGTACGTCTCGGGGAAACCACGCCACGACCACCAGGTCCAGCTGCTCGCCCAGAATAATCGTGTCGCTCGACGGGATCACCTGTACGGTCACCTCGTCTGCGGCTCCCGGACCCGGAGCGGCAGCGACAATTTGGGCAAGCCGTTCATCAAACTCCACACCCCCTTCACCACCCACAGCAGTCACCGTTACCGACAGCTCTCCGGCATCGATGACGTCGCTTCCAACGCGAACGCGAATAGGACCTATTATCGCACGGCCAGGCGCTGCAGCCCGGAAGCTGTATCGCCATGTCGTCTCCCGCGTCCCGCGCCCCCCCATCGACGTGAACACCGACGACTGGCTTGTTCCGATCAGGTCGAGACCAGAAAACGGCGGAACCAAAACTTCGGTGGGCACGCCTCCATCGGCTGTGACGCTGATGGTGACGACGATCTCGTCACCGACCTCGGCTTCCGTCCGGTTCACCGTAGCAGCTACCTGCGGCTGCTGGATCGCCACCGCTAGAGCCAGGAGGAGGTTCACCAATTCTTCCTCCGCATTGCTTGGCGCGATTGGGCGCGCCGTCTATTGACCTTATCCAGCGTCTCGCGCTCCTCTGCCAACATGGAGTTGAGAATCTGCTCCGCCTGCTCGCGGCTCAGGCCGGTCTGGGGATCTCCCCGGGGATCATTTTGCTCTCTACCCGTCGGCGGCGGTTGTTGGCCACCGCCGCTCTGTGGTGGTGTGGACCGCACAGTCAACTCGTGATTCCACTTGGCGTCCTCGTCCCCGGGCCGCAGCAGCAACGCCTCGCGGTAGCGGCGTCGCGCTTCGTCGAGGTACACTTGGCTATTCGACTCGTCGACCTCCGCGAGTCGCAGCAAGAGCAGACCGAGGTTGAACAAGGCCCGAAACCGCAATTCCGGATCTAGTGACTCCGCGGCGACAGACAGCGCCGGACCGGCGCGAGCGGTGTCCCCAATGGCAAGCGCCGCCGTGCCGAGGTTCAACCAAGCCGTGTCACCTCCCCGTCGTGACATGGTCTGCGCCTCATACAGGTCGGCGGCCTCCGCAAAGAGGCTGTCACGCCAGGCTTGATCGGCGTCGCTCAACGTGGATTGACCGACAGCCGTGCGTGGCGCCACCAGGCAGAACGCGAGCCCGGCAAGCGCCGCCGTACGGCGCGTGTAGGTTTGCAACAGCAAAATCACCACCGCGATCAACAGCGGGATCCATGCCCTGGAGATGTCTTGGGCCGCAGTCGTTGTGGCTTGCGGTGCTCGCTTGAAGCCATCGACCAGGTCGCGCACCGCACCCGCCTGGTCGCTCAGTCCCGAGGGAACCATCGCGCCTCGCGCCGCCGCCACGACGGCCGAGAGGATATCATTACGGCGCCACGTCTGCACCAAATTTCCGTCCAGGTCTTCTTGGTAACCGGTCAACACACCGTCGGGGTCGCGAAGCGGTATTCCAACGGGCACCACCCCCCCTTCGGCGATCACGACGAGGTGGATCCCATCACGTCGCAGTCGTTCCGCAGCCGACAAAATCTGGGACAGGGAGTCGTGCGCTTCACCGTCGGTAAACAGCACTAGGACGCGATCGGCGACACCCGAGCCGGCCAGCAACAGTTGTCGAGCCTGGTCGAGTGCGACGGCCAATTCCGTCCCACCCGCGCTCACCATATCGGGAGCCAGCCCATCGATCAGGAGTTGCAGCGCACCGTCGTCTACTGTGAGGGGAGACAGGATGAAGCTGCGACCGGCATACGCAATCAGCCCGATACGATCTCCCCTGAGATCCTGAACCAACCGCCGTGCTTCGCGTTGTACCCGTCCGAGACGTGACGGCCGAACGTCTTCGGCCAGCATGGAGCGCGATATGTCGACCGCCAGCACCATCGTGAGGGCCTTGGTTTCGGTCGTGACGACGCGGCTTCCGAACCGCGGACCTGCGAGCGCCGTGCTCACCAACAGTGCTGTAACGCCCAATGCCACCGCACCCCAACGTCCCGTCTGTCGCGCGACGGCTCCTATATCGTCCGACCACGCCAGGGCGTGCCGCACTCGGGAAGAGCGCGCCCATAGTGCAAGACCGGCAATGAACAAGGCCACCACCGGCGCGGCATACAAGACGAAGGGCGCATCGAACGAGATCACGGAACCCGCACCACGACGGTGGCACCAATCATGAGTTCCAGCGCCAGCGCAGCCAGCCCGATCAACAGGGGAATACGGTAGGCCTCGTTGTGCTGCGTAAACCGCGTGATCTCCACCGGCGTTTTCTCCAGCTGGTCGATTTGCTGAAAGATGCGGCTCAGGCCCTCGGCGTCAGTCGCACGGAAATATCGACCGCCTGTGCGCTCCGAGACGTCTTGGAGAAGTTCCTCATCGATTCGCACGGGCAGGGTCTGATACCGCAGCCGGCCGCCAATTCCCCTACCGATGGGTGTGCGGGCCTCGCCCACCGTACCGATGCCGATAGTATAGATGCGAATCCCCATGCGTTCCGCCGCTTCGGCCGCGGTGCGTGGATCGATTCGACCCCGATTGTTCTCACCGTCGGTCATCAGTACCATCACCTTGCTCTTCCCCTCGACCCGACGCAGCCTGTTGGCCCCGGTGGCAATCGCCGTGCCGATAGCCGTTCCGTCGTCGAGGTCACCTATCCGCAGATCGAGCACCGCCTGCTCCAGCACCGCGTAATCCACGGTCACCGGAATCCGGGTGAGCGCTTCGCCGGCAAACGCCACCAACCCTATCCGATCGAAACGGCGTGCACGAATGAAGGCGATGGACTGTTCTTTGGCGACATCGAGACGATTGGAGGGAGCGAAGTCTTCCGCCAGCATGCTACTGGAAACGTCGACCACCAATACGATGGCGATACCTTCTCGCGTGATATCGGCTGGCTCGATCGCGCTTTGCGGGCCGGCTGCCGCAATGATCCACGCTCCCAGAGTAACACTGCGGAGGCTGGCAGGTACCTCGCCGACCCACCGACGCACCGTTGCCACGGTAGCCAGTTGGCGGAGGTCGCTGTACTCGGCGGCCGGTTGCCGGGAACGGCGGCGGCGCCACCACCACACGGGGACCGCCAGTAACAGCACGAGAATCAGCGGACGGGCGAACATTACTCCTCCCCCTCCTCAGCCGCCGACTCCGATTCCTCGATCGCCTGTACGATCACCTGCGCCTCGTCCGTCAGCGCAATCACATCACTGGGAATGGCCGGTGCAAAGCTCGCCCGCTCGAGAGCCTGCATGACCTCCGACAATTCACGCAACGGCCAGTCCGGTCGGTGTGCTGCAACCGTATGCAGCCAGTCTTCCAAATCGAGCGATGGATCCGCCGCCGGAACATACTGCTGCACACGGACACGCATTTCATGCGTCGTCACCGTGGCTACCGCTCTCGGCTCTCCTGCAGCTATCCAGCGAGACACGGCAGGGGAAGCGTCTTCGTCACCCGTCCCAACTCCTGCCCAGACTGGGCGCACCCGAGACTTTCTTCGCATCAATCCCCATCCGACCGTCAGCAGTACCACTCCCGCCACCAGGAGTATCGCCGGTGCCATCCGAAAACTGTTTCTCGGAATCGGCTCGCGCGAAGCACGTGGCGCCGGCAGAGACTCTCCCTGCGGCAGCACAGACAGCACTGTGACAAACGCCTCTCCCCCCACCAGTGTTTCCAGTCGGCCGGTGGGATACACCAGCTCGATATCGGGCATCGGAATCATGTGATCGCCCGTCTCGAATAATGCCACGACGTACCGCACGATGAAACCATCCGACGCGGGTATCACTTCAGGTCCGGCCAACGGCTCTACCAACAGAGAGCCCTCAATGGGGGCGAGCCGCAAGCTGGCGGCCGGATCCGCCACTGCGATCTCCCGTTCGAGGACAACAGTATCGCCAATGGTCGACGGCGTCGGCGCAACACTCCACACCTGTATCAGCAGCAGCGTGCCGACAACCGTGTTCATCGACGGAATCGCCTCGCCCGCATCGCGAACGCCTTCAGCAACGTTTGAGCGTACGGCACGTGCGTGTAGAGTACGATGTGATCGACTTGCGAGCGTTCCAACGCCCGCGCACGTGCAAGACGCGCTTTCTCTGCCGCCACCCGGAGGCCGATGCGCGTGCCGGTGCTCGAGGTATCCACCAGCATCCGCCGTCCGTCCTCTGCGTCTTCCAGTTCGATCCATCCGGCATCGGGAAGCGCCTGCTCTCGGGGGTCGTCAACTGAGATTGCCACCACCTCGTGCTTCCTTGCGAGACGGCGCATTTGCTCCTCCCATCCCGTCGCTCGGAAGTCGGATAGAACCACCACAATGCCGCGATGGCGCAACAGCTTGGCTGCATATGCCAGCGCCAGCGCCAGATTGGTCCCCCGGTTGACCGGCTCGAACGCCAGCAGGTCGCGAATCACCCGCAGGGCGTGCTTCCTGCCCTTTGCCGCAGGTATGACATGGTCGATGTCGTCCGAAAAAATCAACGCGCCCACACGGTCATTATTGCGGACCGCGGCGAGCGCGAGCACCGCCGAGATCTCCACTGACCGCTCTGCCTTCCGCACCGGCTTACCGAACTCCACAGAACCCGATCGATCCACGACCAGCAAGAGGGTTAGCTCGCGCTCTTCCTCGAAGAGTTTTATGTAGGGATGTCCCATCCGCGCGGATACATTCCAATCGATCGCGCGGAAATCGTCGCCGTGCTGGTACGCGCGTACTTCGGCAAACTCAATGCCTTGGCCGCGAAATACTGACCGGTACTCCCCGGAAAAAAGAGACCCCACCAGCCGGCGCGTGCGGAGCTCGATTTGCTTGACTTGCTTCAGGACCTCCGCCCCAACGATCGGGGAGGTACGGCTCATGGGACGTGCACCGCCTCCAATATCTTGGCGATGATCCCATCGGAGGTGACGTCCTCGGCCTCGGCCTCGAACGTCAACAGCACACGGTGTCGCAACACGTCTGGAGCCATCGCTTTAACGTCTTCGGGAACGACATATGCCCTGCCGCGCAAAAAAGCATGAGCACGCGCCGTTTGCGCCAGGTAGATCGATGCGCGTGGACTGGCCCCGTAAGCGATGAGCGGCTTGAGTTCATGCAAGCCGATTGTTTGCGGTTCACGGGTCGCTCGCACGACATCGACGATGTAATCCACGATCTTTTGATCCATGTACAACTCGGCGATCGACGCACGCAGGGCCATCAGATCGGCGGGCTCCGCGACGGCGGTGAGCGGGATGGGCTGACCTCCGGCCATCCGCCAGAGAATCTCCTTTTCCTCATCACGAGTGGGATAACCGACATGGACTTTCAGCATGAAACGGTCGAGTTGCGCCTCGGGAAGCGGATAGGTTCCCTCGTGCTCGATGGGATTCTGCGTTGCGAGAACCAGAAACGGCTCCGCCAGTTTGTGGGTCTCTCCGCCGATGGTGACTTGCTTTTCCTGCATGGCTTCCAGCAACGCGGCCTGCACCTTCGGCGGCGCACGGTTTACCTCGTCGGCAAGGACGATGTTCGCAAACAACGGTCCGCGTTTGACATGGAACTCGCTCGTCTTTTGATCGAACACCATCGTTCCGATGATGTCTGCGGGAAGCAGATCGGGCGTAAACTGGATACGGTGGAACACCACATTGATCGTCTCGGCCAACGACGAAATCGCCAAGGTCTTCGCCAACCCAGGCACTCCTTCGAGAAGGATGTGTCCCCCGGTCAAGAGTCCGATCAACAGCCGCTCGAGCATCGCCTCTTGGCCGACAATACGCTTGCCCACCTCTTGTACGACGGCACTCGTCAGCGATGAATCGCTCGGTTTTACGGCACGTGAAGTCACTGCCGGCATCCTCTCCATTGAATCGCCGCCCACCGCACTCCCACTGCGGCGGTCTTTGTCTGTTTACCGCGCCAAGGGCCCCAGGGTTGCACCCCGTCAGCGCTTGATCCGCTCACCATCGTCCTCATACTTGAATACCCACTTGGCGAACCGCGCCGGGGCAATCGCGTCTTCCGGCTCGAGCGCCGCCCAGTCCAGATCGCTGCCAGACCCCCTCCCCTTCACCGAGCGCGTCCGGGCCTCCGCCTGCTCTACCATTCGCCTGGCCCTCCCTATCCACACACCACATCCGGACGGGCGCACGTCCACCCACCCTCGAGCAGCCACCTTGTCGCACCCCTCCCCATCCGGCATTACCATCACCTTCGACGCCCGGTAAACCTTCTCCTCTTGCACGAGGATGGGAAGCCCAACGGAAATGATGAGCGACCGGAGGTCTTGGTCGCCGGCGATGAGCGCCTCCGCCTCGCGTGCCAGCTCATCGGGATCGCTGTCCGCCAAGGCGCGCACCGTGGGCCGGAGCCGCGAGCAGATGAACGCTTCGTAGAGCATCTTCGTTAGGCGGGGCGGGCCCAACATCTCGAACGCCACCGACCGAACCCCGTGCTCGACCTCCAGCTCGTGCAGTCTCTCGAGGGCAGCGGCTCGAAGAACGCCCGCATTGTAGGTCGGCCCGGCGGTTGCCGAATCGAGAGCAGCTACGATGTCGCGTCCGGTCGACCGGCCCGACAGCTCCATCACGGTGTACTCAGCCACTTCTTCCGGAGTAATGAATTCCATCTGGCCGAGCGACGTAACGGTTTCGAATTCGTCCTTGGCGAATACGCCGTTCTCCCCGACGTCGATGTAAACCGATTCTACCGGGCGCCGCAGATCGGTCCAGCCATCGGCCCCGTCACTGAAGGCTTCGGCGAGAGGCAACGGCTCCGCACAGTCGTAGCGGGCCAGCGAGCACCCCCAACGGGGCACGGGCCCAAAGGCAATTCTGCGCCACGCAATGGCCGCGGTGGGCTTGATCTCCATCACGGAGGGAACCCCCGGCGTTCTCGCCATGAGGAACAGCAGCAGGGAGTGGGCCCCCGCCACCGCCGACTTGGTGAGCAAGTTACGCGACGGCTTTTCCTCGGAATGCGTGTAGGGGAGGTTGAGACCCATTCCCCCGGTCCCGCTGGTTCCTATCTTGACGTAGGCCCGCGTGCCCACCGAGCGTGTGGCTTCCACGACGATCTGGGCGTGGCGGATGAGTTGCGGCATCGTGAGGGTCAGCACGTGCTTCTCCACTACCTCTCGAGAAAGCTCACCCTCCTGTAATCGCACCAACAGATCACGTGAACTCTTGAATACATCCTGATAGGCAAAAGCCGTTGCGGTGTTGATACAATCCACAACGGCTTCGGGCCGATACTGTTGGAACAACTGGTAAAGGAAGCTCCGGTCGAGGATCTCCTGACTCAGACCATCCAGAATGTCGCCGAGCACCAATCGTCGCGCATCGGGATCGTTCAGGAGATCGCTCCGGGATAGCCGCGCTACATCGTACGGGAGAAAGACATTGCCCCAGGTATGCTCGACGACGGTTTGCCCTCGCTGCGGCTCGAGAGCCTCGGCAGCCTTGCGCACTTCGTCTTCGTAAAGTGAAACCAGGACGATTTTCTTCGGTGCAAAGTCCAGGAGCCGGCGCGCGATCGCGCTGCCCACCAAACCGCTTCCCCCGAAGATGAGTACCGTTTTATGTTCGAGATCCATCTTTCCTTGAACTCTTATGGCCATGACCGACGCCAATCGATCGGATTTCACTGGTCGTCAAGTATCGCCAATCGCCTGGCCCCAACCGGCCCAACCTGACCGGTCCATGACTCAATCGAACGAGCAGGGTTACTCTCAACGAGAGCTGTTCACATACACGGCGGACGATTCGGTTCCGTCCTTCGGTCAACACAAGCACCATCTCGCTTGTGCCCCGCCCGGTCTCCCGAACCCGATATCGCACGATATCGACGCGACGACCATCTACCACGATCGGCTTCTTCAAGGCGCGGCGAATATGCTCCGCCGGCCGGCCACGAACGTCCACGCGATAGGTCCTTTCCACCGCGAACCGGGGATGGGTGAGGCGGTGAGCCGCCTCCCCGTCGGTGGTGAGAAGGAGAAGACCTGTCGTCGCCACATCCAATCGCCCCACATACGTGAGACCCGGTAGGTCGGGCACCAGATCGAACACGGTGGAACGACCCTCGGTATCGCGGCGGGTGACGACGTACCCGGGGGGTTTATGTAACGCAATCCACGCCGTCTCGAC